>WNFC01001029.1_pt1 | contig 38605 bp, 44 predicted proteins | sample 5400541 | NCBI WGS metagenome assembly WNFC01 (sample SAMN13153342, study PRJNA577476) | soil metagenome | isolation source: 120 cm saprolite under Douglas fir tree site 2 hole 2 replicate 1 | place: USA:California | collected 2015-04-18
CACCGCGACAGACTGACCACCGCCACGCCACCCTGACCACATTAACCCCGCCCGGCACCCAGCCCGGCGGGGTTAACCATCACCAGCCATAGCCACGCTGAACGTCACCTTCATGGACACCTTGAACAGCCGAGAACACTCCTTAGCCCCGCCGAGCTCCTCGCCCGTCACACCGGTCCCGTCGGCCTCGCCCGCTTCCCCGCCCGGCCGGCTCGATGTTCCATCGAGCCGGCGATAACCGGTCCGATGCTCCATCGAGCCGGCTGCCGCCGGGACGGCGGGCCCGGCTGCCGCCGGAAGCGGCGGGGCGGGCACGGGCCGGGCTCAGGCCAGGCGGCGTTCGGCGGCCCACCTGGTCAGCTGGTGGCGGGTGGAGAGCTGGAGCTTGCGCAGCACCGAAGACACGTGGCTTTCCACCGTCTTGACCGAGATGTACAGCTCGCGGGCGATCTCCTTGTAGGTGTAGCCCTGGGCGATCAGCCTCAGCACTTCCCTTTCCCGGCTGGTCAGCTGATCGAGCTCGGGGTCGAAGGAGGGCTTGACATCCCCAGGAAACTGGGTCGGGGCCGCGGCGAAGGCGTCGAGGACGAACCCGGCCAGCCGGTGCGAGAACACCGCGTCGCCCGCCGCGACCCGGCGGACCGCGTCGGCCAGCTCGGTGGTGGAGATCGTCTTCGTCACGTAGCCCCGCGCGCCCGCCCTGATCACCGCGATCACGTCCTCGGGAGCGTCCGAGGCGGACAGGGCCAGGAAACGCACCTGCGGGTGCTCCGCCTTGATCGCCTGGACCACGGCCTGGCCGCCGCCGCCGGGCAGGTGCACATCGAGGAGCACGACGTCGGGGAGGAGTTCGGCGATCAGGTCGATCGCCGGCTGCACGTCGTCCGCCTCGCCCACGACCTCGACCTGCCGGCCGAGCTCGGCGCGGACACCGGACCGGAACAGCCCGTGATCATCGACCAGGACGACCCTCGGCGCGCTCATGTGCGGCTCGCAGTGTCATCCCAGGGGGACGACCCCCCGGGACCCCCCCGCTCCCGGGGGGACCCATCCCCCCGGACCCCCCTTGGGGGCTGCGAAGCGGTGCGGGGCATCTTCAGCGTGACCTTGGTGCCTTCACCCTTGGCGGTGGTCACGGTGGCCGTGCCGCCGCGGCGGGTCATCCGGCCGTGGACCGATTCGGCCAGGCCCTTGCGATCGGCCGGGACCGCCTCGGGATTGAAGCCCTGCCCCCGGTCCCGCACGACGAGCGATACCTCCGCGGGCTCGACCTCGGCGAACAGCGAGATGACGCTGGCGCCGGACCACTTCGCCGCGTTGACCGTCGCCTCGCGGGCGGCCGCGAGCAGGGCGGTCAGGTTGTCGTCGAGCTCGCAATCGCCGACAGTCACCGCCTCCACCGGGACCCCGTACGTCGCCTCCACGTCCTGCTGGATCTCCCGCACCCCGCCCGCGAACGTCAGGGCAGCGTCCACCTCGTTCGGTGACCGGCCTTCGAACAGCCAGGAACGCAGCTCGCGTTCTTGCAGGCGGGCCAGTTGGATGACCTTCTGCGGGTCATCGGCGCGCCGCTGGATCAGGGCGAGCGTCTGCAGGACGGAGTCGTGGACCCGGGCCGCGATGTCGGCCCGTTCCTCCGCCCGGACCCTGGCCTGACGCTCAAGGACCAGATCGCGGGCGATCCGCAGCCACCACGGGCCGAGGGCCAGCACGATGCCGGCGATCACCAGCGCCACTCCGCCGAGCGGCCGAAGCAGGGCCAGGCTCTTGTGCGCCGAGAACAGCCAGGCCACGCCGCCGACGAGCAGCAGGCCCGCGATCGCCAGGCGAAGTGCCGATCCCCGCCGACCTCCCCGGCCCCCCTCACGCGTGGTGGCGCCGGCCGCCGCTTCCAGCGGCTCCACCAGGTGCCGCAGGGTGGCCTGCTCCTCCGGCGGGGCGTTCCGCCAGATCAGCACCAGCCCGGCCACGCTGAACACCTGCGGCCACGCCCAGCTGACGAACCAGCCGTCGTTGAGCGCGCCGGCGATGAGCAGCACGAGGATGAGCAGCGACGCGAGGCCCACCCCGAGCCGGATGCCCCCGGCGTCGGACCTGGCCTTGCTGGCAATGCTGCTTTCCGCTCCGGCCGCCGGTATCAGCAGCCAGGCCACGACGTACAGCGGCACGCACCATCCGCCGGATACCACGGCGATCAGCACGAACACGATCCGAACGGTCGTGACGTTGAAGCCCTTCCACGCGGCCACGCCAGCGGCCACGCCGCCGCCCAGGCGGTCGGCTGGGTCACGGCGCAGCGGGCCGCCGGTACCTCGCCGTGGCCTTAGCCCGAACGGGTCGCGGTGCCGGTGCCAGCGTGCAGGATGCTCCACGGTCCCATCATCGCCCAGCCGCGCCGAGACGGCTATCCGGGACATCCCTGAGGCGTCCCTGATGCCCTCCGGGCAGGATCAGGGGTCCGCGCGGGATCTTCCCGATGTGCTGGCCTGGCCCGGGGAGCCAAGCTAGGGCCATGAACACGAACACACTGAACCCAGAAACCCCCACCAACCAGTCCGACCGCCGCCCCGAGCCGCCGTTCGGTTTCGGACCCGAGCGCCCCGCCCTCCGCCGGCCCTACCAGGACCGCATGCTGGCGGGTGTCGCCGCGGGCCTGGCCCGTTACTTCGGCGTGGACGTGACCATCGTCCGGATCGCCTTCGTGGTCCTGACCGTGGTCGGCGGCGCGGGCATCCCGCTCTACCTGGCCGGCCTGCTGCTGATTCCCGAAGAGGGCAGCGACCAGTCCATCATCGGCTCGCTCATCGAGTCCGTGCAGTCCCGGTCCCGGTGACGTTAGTCACCGGGCAGTCCGTAAGAAAGCCAGTAAGGAAAACGTCATGCCAGCTCAGTACAGCCAGTCCCGGCCGCGCGGTTTCGCGCCGCTGTTCGGGGGGGCCTATTCCGATCAGCACCTGCGGGTTTCCGACGCCGAACGCCAGGCGGTCACCGACCGCCTGGCCGAGCACTTCGGCGACGGGCGCCTCGACCAGGCCGAGTTCGACGAGCGAGTCGGGCGGGCCATGAGCGCCAAGACCCGGGCCGACCTGAACGGCCTGTTCGATGACCTGCCGGAAACAGGGGCTCCGGCAGTCACCGATCGCCCGCGGCGCAGGCGCGGCCACCCCGCTCTGGTCCTCGTGCTCCTCTTCGTTCTCGCCCTGACGGCCGGCCACGCGGTGTTCTGGGCCATCGTGCCATTGCTGTGGCTCGGCTTGCTCGTGGCGGCCGTGATGTTCGCGACCAGGGCCGTCGTCGGGCGTTCCCGCGCAAGCCACGACCACCCTAGCGCCGCCGGCTACGACCGCTAGCGCCGCCGGCTACGACCGCTAGCGCCGCCGGCGGCTTCCTCCCGCAAACCGCCCTCGCGGCTGCCCGTGCGGAAATCGCGCTCCCGGGGCATTGCCGATCACCGACAAACTGCATACAGTTTTAGGAGATCTCTGGTCACCGAAGACGGGAGCACCGATGAGGCGAGACGACGCCCCGGCAGCGCCTGCTGACTGCCTGACTCTTGTCATGCCGCTGCAGGCGCTGCCGGATATGACCACTTCCGACTTTTACGAGTACTGGCTGAATGCTCACGTGACGCTGCCCGCGCGGTTTCCCGGCATCAGCAGCATCTGGCTGCACATCGTCTCCTTCGAGAATGCGACCTGGCCGCGCCTGCCTGGGGTCAGTCACCGCCCGCCGCCCCATGATGAGTTCCAGGGCGTACCCGAGGCGACGTTCGTCACGATGGAGGGCCTGGCCGAGTTCCAGGCGAGTTCCAAGGTCCAGATGGACGACGGCGTCAACTTCCTGCAGGAGATGATCGCCTATCGCAGCATCGGGGACGCGACCCAGACGGTCATCGACCGGACCGGCGTGGCCGCCCCGGACGGCCACGACGGGCTGGTCCGGCACCTTCTGTTCCTACGGCGGCGGGAGGGCGTTACGGCCGTGGAATTCCGCCGCTTTGTCGCTCACGCCCTGGCTCCTGCCTGGGCCGCATCGCCGGAGGTGGGCAAGCTGCGACGGCATTTGTTCGAGGAGGTCGAGGTCACGCTCGATCACCCCGGAATTCGCATGTCCCGGCCCCTGGACCGCCAGTACCAGGCCGCGCTGGAAGTCGTGATGGCCGACGGCGACAGCCTGGACCGCTTCGCCGCCTCACCCGCGTGGTCAACGATCGCGGCGGATGTCGCCGCCCACTGCGCGGCGGTGCACGCCGCCCGGGTCAACCGCTGTATCACCACCAAGTACCAGGGCACCATCACGCTGGCCGGCGTGCGAGGCGTCGCCGTCGCCGACGTCATCCGGCGGCTGAGGGCCAGCAGCCAGCTTGACGACGAGGTCAGCGCCCTGTTCCTGCCTGCGCCGGCCCGCGTTCTGGTATAGCGGCGATCCCGGACTCCGGTGACGGCCCGACCCGCCGTACCGCACCGACCCGCCAGGCTCCCGCCGTGCACCACGGCCACCGCCGGTCAGGCGTACGTCGCTGACCGTCGGCTTAGCCGAGGTGTGCGGTGCTGGGTGGCGGCGGGATGGCCGAGCAGGACAGCGCGGTGCTAGGCGGCGGCGGGATCGCGGAGCAAGAAGAAAGCGCCGTGCGGGGCGGCGGCGGGATCGCCGAGCAGGAAGAAAGCGCCGTAATGGGCGGCGGCGGGATGGCGGAGCAGGAGAGCGCCGTGCGGGGCGGCGAGGGGATGGCCGAGCAGGAAGAAAGCGCCGTAATGGGAGGCGGCGGGATGGCCGAGCCGGACAGGGCCGTGCGGGGCGGCGGCGGGATGGCGGAGCAGGACAGCGCGGTGCTGGGCGGCGGCGGGATGAACGAGGCCGTACGGGCCGGGCTGCTACCCATGGACCACGAATATTGCCCGGCTGGGAGGGACATCAGGCCGTCGTCGAGCTCGAGGTCCAGTTGAGAGTCATCGCGGTTCTGGCTGGCCGTCTCAGCGGGGAACCCAGCCAACCGCGCCGCGCCCGTACCGAACTCCATAGAGTTAATAGTGCGTCTAAGAGCGCCGTTCGGTAAGTGTCCTGAGGGATAAATTTCTAGGCGCTGAGGAACCGGCCCTCAGATGTCTTCGGCCAGCTCGGATGTCCATACCACGACCCGGGTGCGGTCGCCGCGGAACAGATCCCGGGCGAACTCCAGCGGCTCACCGGAACGGGCGTAAGCGGTCCGCTCGACTAGCATCAGCGGCGCGCCTTCCGCGACTTCCAGCGCCTCGGCCTCGCGCACCCCGGCGGTCACCGGCTCCAGGCTCTCCCTGGCCCGGTGCGGCCGCAGCCCGTACCTGACCTCGAGCAGCTCGTAGAGCGAGCCGTCCAGCCGGAAGTCCAGCATGCCGGGAAACCGGGCGGCCGGGAATAGCGAGCGTTCCAGGACGATCGGCCGGCCGTCGGCCAGCAGGATCCGCCGGACCTCGTACACCGGGTCGCCCTCGCCGATCCGCAGGGCGGCTCGCGCGGCCGGCCCGGCCGGGAGCGAGCGAGCGGACAGCACACGGGCGCCGGCCACCATCCCGTGGCGGCGCAGCTGCTCGGAGAACCCGGCCAGGGTGGTGAGGTCCTGCTCCAGCTTGGGCGCGGCCACGAAGGTGCCGCCGTGCCGCCCAACCGTCCTGGTCACCAGGCCGCGCCGGGTCAGCTCGGCGAGCGCGTGCCGCAGGGTCATCCGGCTGACCCCGAACCACGCGGCCAGGTCCTGCTCGGTGGGCAGCCGGTCGCCGGGCACCAGCGCGCCGACGGCGATCTGCCCGGCCAGCCAGTCCTCGATCTGCGCGTGCACCGTGGTGCCCGGCTCGCGCACAATCTTCGGCGGACGCCTTAGGGCAGCGATCATGCGGGCGGCGCGGCTCCGGTGCCGCTCGCCGGCTGCAGCTCGTCGTCCGGGGACGGCGCGGTCACCGGCGCGAAGGCCTTGGTCCGCCCGACGGCCAGGTAGTAGATGGCCCCGATCAGCGCGATGACGACCACCACCGTCCACAGGATCGGGATCCGGTTCAGGAAGCCGAGCCCCAGGCTGAGCAGCCCTCCGGTCTGCCGGGGCTCGGGGTTGCTGGCCGCCCGCGGCCAGGCGAAGTTGACCAGCATGGCCCCGCCGTAGAGCAGGGCGACGACGTTGACGAGCATGCCCCAGCGGCCGAGCCGGAACGGCGCGCTGCCCCTGGGCCAGCCGCGGGTGCGGGCGCGCATGATCACGAGGTTGCCGAGGAAGTAGCTCAGATAGATCATGCCGGTGGCCGCGATCGCGATGGTCCCGGCGCCCGAGTACTTGATGAACGGGATCGCGGAGAGCAGCGCGACCACGATGCACGTCCACACCGGGGTGTGCAGCCTGGGCGAGACCTTGGCCAGCGGCCCGGAGACCGGCAGCTGGTTGTCGCGCGCCATGCCGAAGCAGAGCCTGATGGTCGCGGCCAGGATCGACAGGCAGCAGACGAAGATCGCCGCCGAGACCACGAGCAGGTACACGGTGGCGAAGCCGGTGGAGAAGTTCGCCTCGATGATCGCCGCGGGCCCGAACGCTCCCTTCACCGCGGCGCCCATGTTCGGGATCGCCACCAGCGTGCCGAGCAGGAACACGCCGCCGATGATGAACGCCCCGATCACCGAGAACAGCACCGCCTTGGGCGCGGCCCGGCGGGGGTCACGGGTCTCCTCGGCCAGCGTCGACGCGGTGTCGAAGCCGTAGATCACGAACAGGCTCATGAACATCGCGGCCAGGAACGAGCTCGGCCCGACGTGGAAGCCCGCGCTGTTGGTCACGACACCAGCCGGACGCCGTAGATGTTCAGGACGGTGATGACGGCCAGCGTGATGAGGGCGACGACCAGCTGGGTATGCAGGCTGAGCGCGTTCAGTGAATGCCAGCCGAGGCCATTCAAGGCGGGGATCAGCGCCAGCGGCAGCGTCGCGACCACCGCGGTGACGGTCAGGATGCCGGCGAACAGGTAGATCCAGCCGGTGAACCACGAGTAGCTCCGGCTCGCGAGGTACTTCGTCCACTGGAAGACCGAACCGGCCACCGGATAGTGGCTGGAGACCTCGGCGAAGTTCAGCGCCACGATGAACTGGCCCAGCGCCACCACCGGCCAGGTCCAGATGAACACCCCGCCCAGGGTGGTCAGGCCCAGCGCGAACAGGGTGAAGATGCCGGTCGACGGCGAGATGTAGCTGAAGGCGACGGCGAACGAGCTGAACAGCCCCAGCGAGCGCTTAAGTTCCTGCTTGTAGCCGAACCGGGCTAGGTCGGCGGAATCCCGCTCCTGCCCGCCGGACGTGTGGATGCCGGTACTCATGCGCTGTCTCCCGCTCGCCTCCGGGGCGCCTTCAGGCGCCGCCTTCCCTCGTCCCTCGTCCCTCGTCCCTCGTCGCTCGTTCCTCGCTCCTCAGTCCAGGCGACGCCGCGCCCCTCCGGCTCGCTCATGGGGCCTCCCTTGAGACCGACGGACCGCGTTGAGCGCTAAATGTACGGCCACCACCGCTAACTGTCTAGACCCTTTCGGCGCGGGTGGCATACGGTGACCCTTACGGTCTAGACCCTTGGGGACGGGATGTCCGCGGAACTCGACGCCCTCTTCGATCAGGCGAAAAGCCTGGCCGCCAGGCCGCGCGCGGTCCGCGAACTGCCCGGCGGGCTGACCAACCGCAACTACCAGGTGACCACGCCAGACGGGACGTTCGTCGCGCGCATCTCGTCCGGCGGCGGCGAACTGCTCGCCATCGACCGGGACTGCGAGTACCGGAACTCGGTCACCGCGGCCGCCGCCGGGGCCGGGGCGCCGGTCATCGAGTACCGCCCGCAGGACGGCCTGCTGGTCATCGGCTACATCGAGGGCCGGACTTTCAGCCAGGCCGACGTGGCCGCCGCCGAAAACATCCCGCGCATCGCCGAGGCGTGCCGCCGTCTGCATTCGGGCGGGCGGTTCGGCAACGACTTCGACATGTTCGACATCCAGCGCAGGTACCTGTCGGTGGCCCGGTCCCGCGGCTTCCGGATCCCGGCCGGATACGACGACCTGCGGCCGCAGTTCAGCGCCGCCGAGAAGGCCCTCAGCGCCCGCGCCGCGCACACCGTGCCATGCAACAACGACCTGCTGGCCGCCAACTTCATCGACGACGGGGACCGCATCTGGCTGATCGACTACGAGTACTCGGGCAACAACGACGCCTGCTTCGAGCTCGGCAACATCGGGGCCGAGTCCCATCTTTCACATGACGCGCTCGCCGAGCTGGTCACGGCCTACTACGGGCGGCCGCGGCGGGGCCGGATCGCCCGGGCCCGGCTGCTCGGCCTGGTGGGCATGTACGGCTGGACGTTGTGGGGCGCGATCCAGCACGCCGCGAGCCCGATCGACTTCGACTTCTGGTCATGGGCCATGGAACGCTTCGAGGGCGCCGCCCACGGCTTCACCGCCGGTGACTTCACCCAGTTGCTCGAGGACGTGCAGCGCGATGACTGAAACAGCTAGCCTGCCCGCCCGCGCCCGGGTCGTGATCATCGGCGGGGGAGTGATCGGTACCAGCGTCGCCTACCATCTCGCCCGGATGGGCTGGGCCGACGTGCTGCTGCTCGAGCAGGGACAGTTGTCCTGCGGCACCACCTGGCACGCGGCCGGCCTGGTCGGCCAGCTGCGCGCGTCGGAGAACGGCACCCGGCTGGTCCAGTACTCCACCGACCTGTACGCCAGGCTCGAGGAGGAGACCGGCCTGAGCACCGGCTTCCGGCGGTGCGGCGGCGTCACCGTCGCCCGGACCCCCGAGCGCATGACGCAGCTACGGAGAACGGCCGCCACCGCCGACGCCTACCAGCTGGAATGCGAGCTGATCAGCCCCGGACGGGCCCGCGAGCTCTACCCGATCATGGCTGTCGACGACCTGGCCGGGGCGATCTGGCTGCCCGGTGACGGCCGGGCCAACCCTACCGACCTGACCGCGGCGCTGGCCCGGGGCGCCCGCGATAAGGGCGTCACAGTGCGCGAGCGGACCCGGGTCACCGGCATCCTGGTGGCGGGCGGCAGCGGAACCGGGGTCCGCGCCGTACAAGGGGTCCGCACCGGCCAGGGCGACGTCGAGGCCGAAGTGGTCGTCAACTGCGCCGGCCAGTGGGCCAAGCAGGTCGGCGCGATGTGCGGGGTGACCGTGCCGCTGCACTCGGCCGAGCACTTCTACGTGGTCACCGAGCGGATCGACGGAGTGCACCCGGACCTTCCGGTCCTGCGCGACCCCGATGGCTACACCTACATTAAGGAGGAGGTCGGCGGGCTGGTCGTCGGCGGGTTCGAGCCCGACGCCAAGCCCTGGGTCGCCCCCGACGCGCTGCCCTACCCGTTCGAGTTCAAGCTGCTGGACGAAGACTGGGATCACTTCGAGATCCTGATGGACAGCGCGATCGCGCGGATCCCGGCGCTCGCCGAGACCGGGATCAAGATGTTCTACAACGGCCCGGAGAGCTTCACCCCGGACAACCAGTTCATCCTCGGCGAGGCGCCGGAATTGCGGAACTTCTTCGTCGGCGCCGGCTTCAACTCGGTCGGCATCGCGTCCGCGGGCGGAGCCGGACGCGCGCTGGCCGAATGGATCACCGAGGGAGAGCCGGGCCTGGACCTATCCGCCGTGGACATCCGCCGCTTCGCCCGGTTCAACGGGAACAACCAGTGGCTGCACGACCGGGTCAGCGAGGTCCTGGGCCTGCACTACGCGATCCCGTGGCCGAACCGCGAACTGGACTCCGCCCGGCCGTTCCGCAGGTCCCCGGCGTATCACCTGCTCAAACAGGCCAACGCCTGCTTCGGCAGCAAGATGGGCTGGGAGCGGGCGAACTTCTTCGCGCCGCCCGGCCAGCGCCCCGAAATCGAGTACGGCTGGGGGCGGCAGAACTGGCAGCCCTGGTCCTCGGCCGAACAGCGCGCCGCCCGCACCGCCGTCGCCCTCTTCGACCAGACCAGCTTCTCCAAGTACCTGGTCGTCGGCCGGGACGCCGAACAGGTGCTGCAGTGGCTGTGCACCGCCGACGTCGGGGTCCCCCCGGGGCGGACCGTCTATACCGGGATGCTCAATGCGCACGGCACCTACGAGGCCGACATTACCGTCACCCGGCTCTCGGCTGATGAGTTCCTGCTGGTCAGCAGCGCGGCAACCACCGAACGCGACAAGGACCACATCACCAGGCGGATCCCCGCCGGCCGCCACGCGTCGCTGGTCGACGTCACCTCCCAGTTCGCCGTCTACGGCGTCATGGGCCCGCGGTCGCGCGACCTGCTCAGCCGGGTCTCCCGCAGTGACTTCGGCGACGAGGCGTTCCCGTTCGGTTCAAGCCGCGAGATCGATCGAGTCGATGCGGCTGGAGAAGGCGTACCGGGCCTTCGGCCGCGAGCTGACCCCGGACTACAACCCGGTCGAGGCCGGGCTGCTGTTCGCGTGCAAGCTCAAGACCGGCATCGGCTTCCTGGGCCGGGAAGCCGTCGAGCGGGCCCGCGCCGATGGTCCCCGGCGCAGGCTGGTCTCGCTCGTGCTGGCCGAGCCGGGTGTGGCCGAACCCGAAGACCCGGACGCCATGATCTGGGGCGGCGAGCTCGTGCTCCGCGACGGGGTCGCCGTCGGCCAGGTGACCTCCGGCGCCTGGGGCGAGACCGTCGGCGGCTACGTCGGCATGGCCTACATCCGCCTCCCGGACGGCGGCGTGCTCACCCCCGAAGTGGCGCGGTCGGGCTGCTACCAGGTCAACGTGGGCGGCCAGCTGTACCCCGCCACCGTCCACCTGCGCCCCCCGTTCGACCCCGCGGGCGACCGGATCAAGGGCCGCTACGAGCAGGCCCTGGCGCCGCACCCGACCCGCCGCACCGTGCTGACCCTCCGACCGGGTCTGGAAGACATTGGACCGAACGAAACGTTGGTTCCACCCCTCGGTCACTGCTAGCGCAGCGGCTGCGTGGCGCGGACCTGAGCCATCTGCCCGGCGGCGAGTCGGCGGCCGGTTCCCGGGGTTCAGGTCGATGCGGTCACTGAAGCAGCGGCAGATGCGCCGCGGGTAACCGCATCAGCGCTCGCGGATCCGGGCTGCGCTGGCCAGGGGAACCGGCCAGGCGGGTGCCGAGGGCCAGCGCGAAGTCGCCCATGGAGGATCGGCGCTGACTATTAATTTGCAAGTCAGATTGCTCGCCGTAACTGCACTGACCCGCCGACCCGGTCACAAGGCAATATCGGCCGAACGAACCGTAGTTCCACCCCTGGCGCATGGACTTTGCGCATCCAGACCAGGGTTACAGTTCACCCAGGCCCTGCCCTCAGATGCCATCTCGGGGAGGTGGCTATGCGCCCTGCCGACCTCCGGCGCCTCCGCATCCCGCTGGCCCTCGCCGCGGCAGCGGCGGTCGCCGCGGTCACCGCCGTCGTGGCGTCCTCGGGGTCCGTCAGGTCCGACGGCGCGCACGCCAGGGCGGCCGCGCCCACCTACTACCTCGCTCTCGGCGACTCGTTGTCCCAGGGCGTGCAGCCTGACGCGGCCGGCGTCAGCGTGGAGACCCGGTCCGGCTATCCCGATCAGGTATATGCGGCGCTGCGCGGCGACCATCCCGCGCTGCAGCTGGTCAAGCTCGGCTGCCCGGGCGAGACGACCAGCACGATGATCAGCGGCGGGATATGCCGGTACCGCGGCGGGTCGCAGCTTGCCGCCGCGGTCGCCTTCCTGAATGCCCACCGCGGCCGGGTGTTCCTGGTCACCATCGACATCGGCGCCAACGACCCGGAGGCCTGCGGCGGCCAGCCGGCCCTCGGAACGATCGCCTCCTGCGTCGGAACCGGTATCCCGGCCGCCGTCACCCGCCTGACCACGATCATGGCCAGGCTTATGGCCGCCGGACCGGGCGTCCGCATGGTCGGGATGACCTATTACCTGCCCGCGCTCGCCGACTGGCGCGATGGCCTGCCGGGTCACGCGGTCGCCTGGCTCGCGGAAAAGGTGGCCGCCACCTACAACCAATGGCTGGATCGTGTCTACGCCAATTCCGGCGCCAGGGTAGCCGACGTGTTCGGCGCCTTCCACACCGCCGACTTCGCCAAGCAGGGCACGTCGCCGGGAGCCGGTACGGTCCCGCGCAACGTTGCCATGCTCTGCCAGTGGACCTGGGCCTGCGCCGCCCCGCCCCGGGGACCCAATCAGCACGCTAACCAGGCGGGCTACCAGGTCATCGCCCGCACGTTCCTGCAAGCCGCCGGCCTCCGCTGAGCTCCCCGGCGGCTGGGCCGTGCCTCGACGGCCACCAGTTCCAGCGGCACCGACAGGCCGAACGCGGCCAGGACCGCGATGACGATGATCGCCGCCTGGATGGCCGCACCGGACCAGTAGCCGCTGCGATGTCCAGGTTTCAGCGCGCCCTCGTGGGGCAGGGTCAGGTCCCGCGGCCGTGCCGCGATGCCGGCCTCGACCAGATTCACCGGAGGAGGTCCTGCATGGGGACAGGTACGACAGTCAGCATTCTTCCGTGCGGAGCGATGACCGCCGACATCACGTGGTTGCTGCTCGCGCCTGGCCGGGCGATGCGCAGCCGCCAGAACAAGCACTTGCCGGCCGAATGGACCGACGTGCCCACCCACTGCGTGCTGGTGGACACGCCCGACGGCAGGCTGGGGGCACACGCCCGGCAGCATGTCGATTCGGGTCGATCTGCCCGAGACCGGCACGATGATCTTCACGGCCGACGCGGTCTACATGGGCGCCAGCTATGGTCCACCCGCCGTGCCGGCCGCGATCGTCAACAACCTGGAGCAGTTCTACTCCTCGGTCGAGAAACTGCGCGCCATCGGACCAAGGCGGATGCCACCATTGTGTTCGGGCATGACCCCGAACAGATCAAGCAGTTGCGCGTCGCACCCGAAGGGAACTACCGCTGATGGCGGCCGCGAACGGTATTGACCTGACCGAGGAGACCATCTTCACCTGGGGCGCACCGCCGCTGAAGTTCGGGGCCGGCGCCGTGGACGAGATCGGCTTCGAGATGGCCCAGTTCGGGGCCAGGCGGGTGCTTATCCTGACCGACCCCCGAGTCAATGAGCTCGGCATCCCGGCCCGCATCGCCGAGTCGCTGACCAAGCACGGGATCATCTCGGAGATCTTCGATGGCTGCCACGTCGAGCCCACCGACGACAGCATGGACAAGGCTGCCGGCTACGCCCGTGAGCAGGGCCCATGGGACGGCTTCGTCGCGGTGGGCGGCGGGTCGTCCATCGACACGGCCAAGGCGGTGAACCTGCTGACCACCGACGAGGGCGCGTTGATGGACTACATCAACAAGCCGATCGGCGCGGGCCGCGCTCCCAGCCGGCCGCTCAAGCCCCTGATCGCGGTCCCGACCACGGCCGGGACCGGCTCGGAGAGCACGGCGATGTGCGTGCTGGACGTGCTGTCGATGCGGGTCAAGACCGGCATCAGCCACTGGCGGCTGCGTCCCGCGCTGGCCGTGATCGACCCGCTCGTGTCGCTGACCCTGCCGCCGGAGGTCACCGCCTCGGCCGGCATGGACATCGTGTGCCACGCGCTGGAGTCCTACACGGCCCGCTGGTACACCACGTTCGAGCGCAAGCAGCCCGAACAGCGTGTCACCTACTGCGGCTCCAACCCGGTCTCCGACCTGTGGTGCGAGCGGGCGCTCACGCTGCTCGCCGCCTCGTTCCGCACGGCCTTCCGCGACGGGTCCGACCTGGCGGCGCGGAGCAACATGATGCTGGCGGCGACCTTCGCCGGCATGGGGTTCGGCAACTCCGGCGTGCACATCCCGCACGCCAACGCCTACCCGATCGCGGGCATGGTGAAGGACTACCGGCCGCCGGGCTACCCGCAGCAGGAGCCGATGGTGCCGCATGGGATGTCGGTCTCGCTGACCGCCCCCGAGGCGTTCCGGTTCAGCTTCCCCAGCGCGCCAGACCGCCATCTCCAGGCCGCCGCGCTGCTGGCGCCGGACCAGGACAAGCTGAACGACCCGAGCGAACAGCTTCCGTCCGCCGTCGTCGACCTGATGCGGGACATCGAGATCCCCAACGGCATCGGAGCCGTCGGGTACACCGAGGCTGACATCCCCGACCTGGTGCCCGGCACGATGAAGCAGCAGCGTCTGCTGGCCACCTGCCCGCGCCCGGTCACCGAGGACGACATCGCCGGGATCTTCGCCAGGTCCATCCAGAACTGGTGAGGCGATACGACCCGCCGTACCGCGCTGACCCGCCGACCTGGTCTCAGACGATCGTGGCCGACCGAGCCTGGTTTCACCCCCCGGCCTTCGCCCTAGCCGCGCTGTGATTGCGGAAGATCGTGGCCATCAGCTCGCCGCGGCTGCCGACGCCGGTCTTGGCGTAGATGGCCTTGATGTGGTCGTTAGCGGTGTTCGTCGTCACTCGCAGCGTTGCGGCGATCTTTTTGGCCGGCAGTCCGCGCAGCATCAGGGTCATGATCTGAGCCTCGCGTGCGGTGAGCCCGTAGCCGGCCACGATCACGGGTTCCAGCTCGGCTCGTGCTGCGGGCTCGATGACGATCGCGATCTGAGTGCCGCTGGGCGAGTTCAGGTGTGAGGCGTGCAGGACCAGCCATTGTCCCGATGCCCCGCGCACGGTCAGCCGGGGTACGTGGCCGCTCAGTGTCTCCCGCCGGGCCACATCCCGCAGGGCCTGGGCGACGGCCAGCACCGCGACCGGCAAGGTGCGCGACTGTGGCTGTTCGGCCGCGGCGAGATCCTCGATCCAGCCGTGACCGGCGGGCGTGGCGGCCAGCAGGGTCAGGTCGGGTGCCAGGGTCAGCACGCCGGGCGCCTGCGGCGAGGCGTCGCGCCGGGCCCGTTCCGTCATCAGCGAGTGGCGCAGGCCCTGCGCGATATGCGGCGCGACGGCCCGGACGAAGGAGATCTCGTCGTCGTCGAACGACGGGCCCGGTGCCCGGTGCAGGCAGGCGTATCCCCACGTCGCTGCCCCGGTGCGGAACACGGCGCGGAGCTCGTCCCCCAGTCCGGCTGGCAGCATGATCTGCCGGGACCGGGGGCTGGCCGACCGGTCTCCCTGCGTGGCCGCGTCGAGGGTGGACACGGTGACGCCGCTGGCCACCAGGGACCGGAACTTGTTCACGTCAGGCGTGCTGAACTCATTGTCCAGAAACAACGGGGTCAGCCCGTCGGGCATGCCGACCCGCACCGCGCTGGTGTAAAGGAGCGTGGCCGGGTCGGCGGTGGGGAAGAAGGCGCCTTCCAGCGGGCACACCCTGGCCAGCTCCCGCAGGATCGCTACGCGCAGCTCGACCGGGCCGAGGCCAGCGTAGGACAGGGCGCGTATCCGCTGTCCGGCGGCCTCGAAGGCGGCTCGGCTGGCCATCTGCTGATCATACCGGCTGGTCACGGACCTGGGCTCTCCCGAGAATTAGGGATACCGGGCCGGGTGCCCTGAGGCGTTGACTGGGGTCCGCTCCCAGAGGAGGTGCTCTCATGGCTATCGCAGGCGTCTTTCCGCCCAACGAAGCTTCCCGTGCCGCCAACGCCGGCATCCCCACCCGCGTGACGCCCGGCGTCGTCACGGCCATCGACGGACCGCAACGGCTAGGGCCGGAGTCCGCGGGCGCGCTGACGCTGCTGCACGTCACGTTCGCCGACGACGACAACGCCCAGCGTGGCTACCGCGAGTTCGCCGCCATCAAGCCGTCGTTCTGCTCGCTGCCCGGCTTCATCAGGTGGCTGACGTTCAGCGACGGCGTGGATACCTACACCCTGGGCCTGTGGCGCTCGGTGGACGATGTGATGGCTTTCGTGCGCAGCGACGCCCATCGCGCCGCCGCGCGGGCGCAGCGGCAAGACGGCTTTGAATACAGCCAGTTCGCCGGCGTCTGGGCCGCTCACTCCGTCGGCACGAGGACCTTGCACTGCGAGCGCTGCCGCGCGCCCGTCAGCGCCCCGGCCCGGGCCTGCACCAACTGCGGCAACCCGCTGGACGACTCCTTCCTGCGCGACCCCACGGCATCGTCTCCCGCCTGACCGGCTCTAGGGGAGCCGGGGCGGCAATCCGCAGCGGATCGCGAGGGCGGGGTCGCGGTAGGACACCAGCGCGGTGATGAGCGGCTGGCCGTCCACCTCACCGAGCTGGAGCACCTGGAGCCCGCTGACGACTAGGTGGCCTTCGCTGTCCGGCTCATAGGTGGCGAAGGCGGGCTGCCCGTTGCAGGTGCCGGCCCTCAGATGCACCCCGTGCGGGCGGGCGGGCGCGAAGATGGCGTTCGCGACGAACGCCGCCACCGCCTCCCGGCCGTCGAACCACGCGGTGAGCGGGGGCATGATGAAGCGGACGTCCTCGGCGACGAGCCGGACGAATCCGTCGATGTCCGCGAGCTGCCAGGCCCGGACATAACGCTGCAGGAGTTGCTGCACGCGGGGTTCGGTGATGTCAGGCTGCGGCAGGCCGGCCCGGGCACGGACGGATTCGCGGGCCCGCGACAGCAGGCTGTTGACCGCTGTGGCGCTGACCTCGAGGACCTCGGCGACCTCCGCGTGGGTGAATCCCAGCACGTCGTGCAGCAGCAGCGCGGCGCGCTGACGTGGCGCCAGGAGCTGCAGCGCGGCCACGAAGGCCAGGCTGATCTCCTCACGGCGGACGACCTCATCCTGCGGGTCCTGCGATACGCGCAGGTCGGAGTCGCTAACCGGCTCAACCCAGGCCAGCTCAGGGTCGGCCGGCCCGGGCATGGCTCCGGGCGCCGCGGGCGGCCCGTAGCCCACCGGGCCGATCCGGGTCCGCCTGGCCCGCAGCCCGTCGAGACAGACGTTGGTCGCGATGCGCTGGAGCCAGGCGGCGAACGGCCCCGAACCGTCATAGGTCGCTAGCTTGCGCCACGCGCGCTCCAGCGTGTCCTGGGTGGCGTCCTCGGCGTCCGCGCCCGAGCCCAGCATCCGGTAGCAGTGCCGGAACACCGACCCCTGGTACGGCTCCACTAGCTCCGCGAACGCCGCGTCGTCTCCGGCGACGGCCCGCGTGAGCAGGGCAATGTCAGCAGAATCAGGCATCGGAGCCTCCCCTGTCAGTGTCCCGCCCGGCGCGGGCCTGCCGCCGGATGCCTCAGCTGTCTGCCGCGGCCAATCCAACCACTTGACCCTGCGGGTCGGCCAGCAACCCGAAGGTGACCCCCGGCACCGATGTCGCCGGCTGGATGACCTTTCCGCCCTGCGCCACGGCGGCGTCCAGGGTAGCGGCGACATCCTGAACCCCGACGAAAAACGTGACCAGGGGCGGGCCGCCCTGCAGCGGGCTGATGCCACCGGGTATCGCGCCCTCGACTCCGGTGTCTACGTAGCTGTAACCGGGAATCCCTCCTCGGGGAACTTCCAGCCGAACAGCTTCCCGAAGAACGACCGCGTCGCGTCCGGGTCTGATGACCTGATCTCGAAATGAACCACCGGGCTCGGCATTTGACATGCTCCTCTCTCGCCGATGCAACCTCACAACTCCTCTGACGAGGAGATGCGGTCCGATCTCTCGGCGAGCGGCGCGGTGTCCTACTGAGCGGGTATGTGGCGCTGATCCGGGAGAATGTGATCCCGGTGGTGCAGGGCCAGTCCTCGCGCATAGCGGCGGGCAACGTCGGACATCGGCGCTTCGGTGTCGCTGGCGCCCACACCGAAGACTGTGCCCGGGTAGTCCAGCGGCCCCATGATGGCGCGGACGCGGTCCCAGTCTCCCGGTGCCACGAGTTCGGCGGGCCGTCCGCCGGCGAACCAGCCCATCGGTACCGCCACCCCGGACGGGACGACGGTATTGACGTAGACCACCGCATTGAACTCGACTTCCGCGCCCGTCTCGATGCGGGCGCCGGTGAACACCACCGCGCCCGTCGCGATCCGGGAGCCGCCCTCGATCACGCAGCCGGTCAGGTGAGTGTGCGGGCCGACCATTACGTCGTCACCCACGCGGGTTTCCTGGTTCGGCACGCCCCGGATGACCGCGTTCTCCATGACCACGCAGTTACTCCCGATCTCCACCGGGCCGCCCTCGGCGGTGATCACGGCGCCGAACAGCACCCGGCTGTGCGGACCGACAATGACATCGCCGGAGAGCACTGCCGTCGGCGCAATGTAGGCCGACTCCGATACCTGCGGGGTCTTGAGCCGGTGCTCCACGAACAGTGCACCACGCCCTACCACTGTCGGCGGAACCGGATATTCGTCCACACTCACATTCATCACCCCATGCTGTTTTCGGCGGAGCGCACCGGATCATAGGCGCGACCTGTTCGACGCCACTAGTGTCGCTCGGATCCTCTGCAAGTCCTAGTCTGCCCCGGTATTCTCGTCTTAGCCCGGTCGAGAGCCGGCCCAGGACTACGCAGCCTGACGATGTGCCGGGCCGAGACTGGCGCGTACGGCACGTTCCCCGCGGGGCTACATCTGGTGCATGCGCATATAGCGCTTGATGTCGGGCGCGGTCGCGACGACCAGCCAGCTCATGGCCGCAGCGCCCGGGCTACCTGATCCCAGCCTGTCACCCGGCCCGAACGGCCATATCCCCCGTCCGGGTGGTTCCTGCCCGGTTAACCTGGGTCGCGGGTCGGCCCGCCGACCAGGTCTGAAGACAATATTGGCCGAACGAACCGGAGTTCCACGCCCCGGCCCCGGACTTCCCGCATCCGGGCCGTCGCGAAAACCCAGACGCACCGTGCGGCTACCATCGAGCCGATGCGACGTAGCTCCTCCACCGTGGTGGTCCTCGCCCTGGCGGCCGGCCCGCCCGCGGGTTAAGCGTGCCGTACGTTTCCGCGGAAACGCTCGGCACGTCCGCCTGTGCCCGTCCTGGCTAGGTGAGCGTGTTGTCGGTGGAGACGACCACGGCGTCGACGTCGGTCCGGCTGTTCAGCGGCACGGGAGCCTGGTTCCGGAGGATCCCGGCGGTGCCGCCGTGGGCGGCCAGGGTCTCGCCGAGGGTAAGACGCTGCGCCGCGAGCTGCTCGATCCCTTCGGCCCGTTCGCGGACCTGCCCTCGACGCAGGCAGCGGGTTAGATCTGGCGCTCCCGGCATTTCGCGCCCGGCAGGATTCGGACCCCGCGACCGCTGCTTAGAAGGCAGCCGGGAGGGAGAGCTCTAGTCCCCGGAGGAAGGCCAGCGTAAACGCAGGTCGCCTCCCAGCGAGAACGCCGTAATTATCTGCTCCCGCATAGTGAGACGAGGAATAATCCGAGGCGAGCCGCCGTGCCCATGTCTAGCCCGCATCCTGGGTCGCCGCCTCGGAGGCGTAATGCGCTACCCGCCGCATCCGTACCATCAAGGCCGCCGAGGGCACGACCTTCCCGGACACATAGGTCGACAGGCGAGACCGCGAGGTGCCTATCCTCTCCGCGAAATCCTGCTTAGACAGACCGGATCTGCCGACTAGGCTTCGGACCTCAGATGTCACGTCCTCCCGTTCCGAATCGGCGGCTAGCTTGCGGGCGCGGCCGACTACTCCCTCCAGGAGCTCGGCCGTGCCGTACGGGCGGGACAGGCGGACAGCTTCAAGAACTTGCTGGGCGACTGGACCCCAGGGGTCGGCCCGGATCACGGCTGCCAGCCGACGCCAGTCCGGAAGCGTGCCCCGCTCAACTGCCGCGAGAATGCCTTCGAACGGCCAGGTGTCCACCGGATCGTCCGGAGATGCGGTGATGTTCCGGAACTTGAGGGCGGTTGTCATTGCACCATCTCCACGGCCACCGAGCGGCAGACTTCGGTCACGTTCCCCCAGTCGGTCCAGCGCACGTCGAGGTCTTTGTACTGGCCGAGCTGCTGGATGGTCCGAGCATCCGCCGGCCTGGGATCGGCCAGCTGCCGCGCGAGCTGGGTCGCGACCCCCTCCGGCTCAGGGCCGCGCTGATCGGAGTAATAGGCGTCGATATGCCCGAGCACATCAGCGGAATGAGAGATCCCATATCGGTCCGAAAGGGCCGCGACGTCAAGATAGTCCCGGACCTGATTGCGCCGGACAACCAGGTAACCCTTGATGCGCAGGGTCTCGTCCGGCGTCGGTACTCGGAGCACGTGCCCGGATGGCAGCGTCACCTCAGTGACTTCCAGCGGCCTGTTCCGGATGAGCTGGCGGACGCCGGACTCGATGTCGCCGCTGTTCAGAGGTGGTAATCAGGGACAGTATCGAACCGCGACCCCGATCGCCGTCACGCCGGGGCAAGGCAAGGCAGGATGACGGCTATGTTCCGGGCGAGTTCTTGCTCAGTTCCGCGATCTGGGCGCGTGCGGCGCTGACGAGTTCCTCGTTGGTGTTCGCATGCCCCCACAGGCCCCAGCCGCCCTCGGGCGCCTCGGTCAGCAGTACCCAGGTCCGGTCGGCGAGGGCGGGCTCGCGGGCGGCTGCGGCGACGATGTCGGTGAGCTGGCGGACGACCGCGAGTTGCTTCTCGCGGTCCAGCGCACCGGAATTGGTCAGGACCTGAACGCGGACATAGTTGCTGTCGCCGTCGACGTTGGCCAGGGAGTCGGCAGGGAGGTCATGGACGAACGCCGCGGTGTTCTTGCGGAACATCGGGATGTCCGGAACCTGCTCGATTGTCATGACGGCGGTAGCCAGATCCACGGCCAGCTGGTGCTTGTCGGCGAATGTGCCGGCTACGGCGTAAGCGTCGATCATGGGCATTAGGAGAATCCTTCCAGTCTTGATATGCCTCTCGGCTCCCGGCTGCACTGTCTGCGGCTCGGGACTAGCAGAAAGCCACGCGCGGGCCGCGGATTCCGGCAGCCGCCCGATCGGTGAACGTGCCTAGCCGGCCAGGAAGATCACCGGCAAGCATTCCTCCTCCATGGCCGGACTGCTTGGGTTGCGGGAGGAAGCCCTGGTCCATGCGTAGGGGCCAGTCAGGTTCACCTGGATAGTGCGTTCCCACGGCGACAAGTCACCGTCCACGACCGATCCCCAGGTGGCCGAGTTCTGCGCGTTAATGAGCACGTCTGCTACGAACCCGCTGTCCGCGCAGCGTGCCGCGATCGCGGACGCGTCAGCGGGCGCGCCGAAGTCGGTATCGACGCCGAGCGACTTAACGCCGAGCTTCTCGGCTTCTGCGGAGGTACGCGTCACCGCAGCGCTGCCCTCATCGATGATGATCACGCCGGCGCCCTCGGTGGCGAAGCGCAGCGCAACGGCCCGGCCGGTTTCGTGGGCCTCGCGAACCACTGCTACGCACGAAGCGGCGAACCGCGCACCGGGCTCTTGAAGCTGTGATTCCTGAGGCATGGAGCGGCTCCTGACGGCGGGTCACGGGTATGCCGACAGCTCCGACTATGCCTTCCAACCCGGCCGAGCGGTATCCGCACCCTGACTGCACTTCGGATAAGGCTCCAGCCGGCGACGTCTTGTCTGGGCCGGGAGGTGGGCGTGTTCATCGAGGAAACTCGTGCCGCCGCATCCTTACGCGGAAGTGCAGTCAGGGTGCGGATACCCCGCTGCCAGTTTCCAGCCGCACAGTCGAAACAGGGGAATTGCCTGTTAACGCCCCTCGATGCGACCGAACGGACGCTCGGCATTCCCGGAAAGGGAGATCACAGTGAACATCGCCCGAGCCGCGCAGCACGGAAGGCTGCGCCTCATCATCCCGGCCCTGGCCGTGGCCATCGCCGGCCTGCTCATCCCCTTCAGCCAGATCGCCTCCGCCCATACGACTACTCGCGCCACCCTCAGCGGCGGGCCCAAGCCCACCATCGTGCTCGAGCACGGGGCCTGGGCCGACAGCGGCAGCTGGGACGCCGTCATCCGTCGGCTGCAAGCCGACGGCTACACCGTCTACGCGCCGCCGAAGCCGCTGCAAGGCCTTACCTACGACTCCGCGTTCCTGGCCGATTTCCCGCACAGCATCTCCGGGCCCATCGTGCTGGTCGGCCACTCCTGTCCATGATCTCCGATCCCGGCGTCGTGACCAGCGTCATCCTGCAGGCCGTCCACGCCATCACCTGACCCGCAGCACCCGCCAGCCTTCACCCGCCCGCCGACGGCCGATGGTGCCCGCCTCACGGGGCGGGCACCATCGGCGGGCCTGGAGGAATCCCAAATGGGCAATCTGCCGCCGGCCTGACTGCCTTCGTGGGGGAGGGCGGCTTCTATCTGAGGCCGGACTGGCCAAGGGGACCGCATTACCCAGCACGCGAACTACTCGACGGTAGCCGCTGGGTTCCTCAAGGCCGAAGCCCTGAGCTAAGCCAGTCTCCGGACGCTCTCACTCAGCCGAATCGACAGAGTTTTTGAGTCAGTCAACCGAATCTGCCGAGGACCTCCTCACGGCCCCAAAGGAGTCGTTCCATGCCTCAGGAATCACCCACCCTCAAGGAGCAAGCCGCGATGACCGTCCCCGGCACCAGCACCGGCCGAGCGCGCGGGAAGCGACGCAGAACCAGATCGCCGGCCTGTGACCAGGGCTGCCAGGGGACCTGTGCGGTGGGCCGTGCTGCCGCGGGCGGCCGGGTTCTGGCTGGTGGCCGGGGTGTTGTTCCTGTTGTTCTTCGCGGCGGCGGCGCCGTCGCCGCTGTATGGCGTCTACCAGGCTCAGTGGCGGTTCTCGGCGACCACGCTGACCGCCGTCTTCGCCGCCTACGCTCTCCTTCTCCTGGTCACCTTGCTGGTGTTCGGGTCGGTGTCGGACTACCTGGGCCGCCGCCGCGTAATCCTCGCAGGCCTGGCGATGGCCGCGGGCGCCTGCGGGTTGTTCCTGGCGGCGCACGGTGTCGGGCTGCTGTTCGCCGCCCGGGCGCTGCACGGCGCCGCCGTCGGCACCGCGACCAGCGCCCTCGGCGCCGCGCTGATCGACCTGCAACCCGAGGGCAGCGTAATCGCGCCGGTGGTCACCACCGCCGCCAGCCTGCTGGGCCTGGCCGCGGGAGCGCTGGGCACCAGCGCGCTGGTCCAGTACGGGCCGGCGCCCACCCACCTGATCTGGTGGCTGCTGCTCGGCGCTAGCCTGGCCGCTGCCGTCGGCGTGCTGGCGATGCCGGAGACCGTGCCACGGCGGCCGGGTGTGCTGGCCTCGCTGCGGCCACGGGTGGCCGTGCCGCGGCAAGCACGGGGGACGTTCACGATGGCCCTGCCGTGCCTGATCGCGGTGTGGATGATCAGCGGGTTCTACCTGTCCCTGGGACCGTCGCTGGCCGCGCAGGTGCTTCGCTCGCCGGACCTGCTGTGGGGCGGCCTGGTGATCTTCCTGCTCACCGGGATCGGGGCCGCGGCCTCGGTCGTGTTCCGCGCCCTCAGCGGGCCCGCGGCCATGCTGGCCGGCTGCCTGACCCTGCTCGCCGGCGCCGTTGTGACCCTCACCGCGATCCAGACGACGTCGGCCGCCGCCTTCCTCACCGGCACCGCGGTGGCGGGCGCGGGCTTCGGCACGGCGATGCTGGGCGCCTTCCGCACCGTGAGCGCCCGGGCGGCTCCCGGCCAGCGAGCCAGCCTGATCGCCGCCTACTTCATCGTGTCCTATGTGGCGTTCAGTATCCCCGTCGTGGTCGCCGGGGTGGCCACCACGCACTTCGGCCTGCACCGGACCGCCCTGGTCTACTGCGCGGCCATCGCCGCGCTCACCGCGGTAGCAGCGGGCAGCCTGATCTTCCGCAGGCGCCCTCCCGCCCCCGCGCCAGATCCAGCGGCGGCACAAGGCAGTGACACGCAAGGACGATGACAGATGCCAGGGATGACCCCGTTACCACAGCCCGCTCGCTGGTCGGCTTCCCGGCAGGCGGCCGCGCCGCGAGCAGCGCTGAGCGCGGAGGCGGGGCGGGAAATGACCTTCCCCGCTGCCGCTGGCTCCGCGCTCACCGGCCGGGCGCTCACCTGCTTCGGCCTGACGGGGGATCCAGTGCGCCGCCTACGGCCCCGGCTGGACGGCGCCTTCGGCCGCGCCGGGCAGGCCGTGAGCGCTCATCAGGTCACCGGCGCGAAGATGCCTAGGTGCCCGGGATGGTGAGAGCAGCGCTGATAGCCGTCTGCCAGCTCTGCAGAAGCTGAAGCAGCCATGCGCCGCGCGGCTCCCAGAGCTTCTCAACAGGGTATCGGAGCTTCAAATGTCAGATATCGGACTTATGGTGCCAGACATGTACGAACCACCCAGACGGTACAACGTCACCATCACGGTCGCCCGCGATGACGGCCAGCTTCCCGACCTCGTTAGCTTCGCGGTGGCAGCCGACCAGGCGGCATGGCGCAGGTCCGCCAGCATCGTCAGCGCGCACACGGCCGACACGATCATCAGCGTTGTCACGGTCGATGCGCCAGACCGGTACGCAGCCGTGGCCGTCGCCCGCGCCGTCGTATCCGACGCGCTACAGCATCAGGCCCCCTCACCCAGCCAGCGAGCGGGCGAAGCCCGCCGTCGTGCGGAAGCTCAACGCACGTCGGCTGCCTGAGCTGGTCGTGGCCTGCAGTGCAGGTGACCTGTACGCCCAGGGCGAAGGCGAAGCCGCTCAATGGAGCTCCGCCCAGCCGGAATTGGGTGAACCTCATGCTGAATCAGACGCGGGCTGCTGAAGAACGGCAGCCCTAGCCAGCCCGGCGCACCCGTACGCTACCGCTCGGATTCTCACGGCCCCGAACTCGCGCGCCACGGGTCGCTGGCGCCGTGAATCCTGCCCGTCCTGCTGCGCGTCTACCCTCCGCGAAATCCTTGACTGCGGCCAGCGCATTAGCGGCCGTCCTGATGCTTTCGGGCTGCGTGGGAGCCAGTCCCGCGACGGAACCGAGCGCTCCTGCAGCCGTTGCGCAGCCGAGCCCTTCACCGTCGAGCCCGGCCCCCCATCCTCTCCGGCTGCCGCCGGGACGAACCCAGGACCAGCTCTGACGGGATTCGGGGCGACCCTGGCCCAGTGGAAGGCCGCCCACACACTGGACGTATCAGTGCCGGCGCGCGACGCATACCTGCCGCGTGTCGATGGCAGTGGTGGGAAGGGCACCTGGCAGGTCGTCACGATGGCCGCTGGCCGGGTCATCAGCTACACGCTCAACGTGGCGCCTAGCTCGCTGAGGTCCGCCGAGGCCCGGGCGTGTCAGGAGCTGCCGGCAGACGCCCGCTGCCCGGGTCCGCTAGCGGGATGGTCATCGCCACGGCACGCCGAAACCGGGGTGGTCGCTTGCCGCGCCGCCGGTCCGTGCCGACAGCGTTGGCGGCGTGCCTGCAATTCATCTTCAGGTAACACCTGATAAAGGCCAGGTAATTGGAACATGTAGAGGCATTGCTCAGGCGTCCTGAAGGTGGGAAACCCAACCTTGGCGTGAAGCCACCCACCCAGCAGCGCGGCGGAGCATCATGACCATTTTTCGCGGCGGGCCGACCGTCACGGAGTCCCGGCCTGCGCGTGCCCGGATGCGGTGGCATCTTGTCGCGATGTGGGCTGCGTGGCTGGCGACCCGGGCCGCCCTGTACCTGTTCGCGACGGTGCGCCTGTTCCATGGCAAGTTCGGGTACAGCGGCGACGTCGCCCTTTACCACTCCTGGTACGAGACATTCATCGTCCGCGGCGCGCTGCCGACCGGCTCAACCTGGCAGTACCCGCCGGGAGCGGCCGTCATCTTCTGGCTGGCCGGCCGGCTGGGCGGAGATTACCTGCGCGACTTCGCGCTGTTCGCGATCGGCGCTGACCTGATTGTCCTGCTCACGCTGGCCGGGCGGGCACGATATGGCGGCTCAATGGCCGGCGCCTGGTACTGGGTGTGGTGCGTGCCGCTGGTCGGCACGGTCCTTGTCACTCGCTTCGACGTCTTCTCGGTCGCGCTGGCGGTCGCGGCGCTGTGCGGCAACCTGCCGCGGTGAGGAGATCATCGTCAGGTGCCGGCCGGGGACGGCCGTCGGCGGGGGCGCGCCGATGCGCGCTGCTGCCTGAGCAGCCGCAGCCGCGGAAAGCTGGGAATCGCCGACGCCGAATATCACCCCCTTGGGCACGGCGGCAGACCGCAGCTGGCTGAATGCGGCGGCCGTCATGCTCGGGATTCCGTGCCGCATGGTGTACGTGACGGCCGATTCGAACCCCGGCTGCTGCAGCGGTTGGCGCCACGTTTCGACGCCAGCCGCGGTCAGCGGCGGGCAGGCCGGCCCGCACTGGGCGGTGTAGATCCGCTGGATAAGCCAGGAGGAGCTCAGCCCGAGCCGGAGGATCGTCGTCCGGTACGGGTCGATCAGCAGCCAGCCGAGCACTGACGGGACTCCCAGCGGCGTCGCGTCGCCGTCGAGGAACACGACGCCGGCTGCGACGTGGCTGCCGCGCAGCGCCGCCATCCCGACGACGGCCGCGCCGCTGGAGTGCCCGACGAGGACGGGCGCGTTCGCGCCGGTCAATCCTTGCGCGGCCAGGAACGCGAGCAACTGGTCCGCGAGGTGGCTGGCACTGAAAGGCGGGCTTGGCGTGCTGTAGCCGGTGCCAGTCAGGTCGATCGCGAACACCCGGTGATCGGTGCCCAGCGCGGCACCCAGGTCGGCGAAGGTGTCCGCCGTCTCGAAGGCTCCCGGCACCAGGACGACCGGTGACCCGCTGGTTCCCCAGCTGCGGTACCGGGTGTCGAACCCGCCCGCGCTAAGCATGCGCAAGCCGGGCGGCCGGGGCGCGGGGCCGGTCGCGAGGTTGTAGCCGAAGCTGGCGGCGGTGAGGGCGGCCACGATGACGACGGCGCACCGGGCCAGGCGGCGCGGCCGGGTAGGTCGCGGGCGGTCACCGCGATCACGGCGCTTGAACCGGATGGCGGGCAGCAGGCGGCCACGCGGCGTTTCGCTTTCGGTCATGATGGCCTCCACCCTAGGCACCGGCCCGGTGCAGTCGGTGCATGAGAACGCTCTGACCGCCGCCCTCTACCGCCCACGCGAAAACTGCATACACCTTGAACTGCATACACTTTGAGGTGAGCCCAGCAGGACTTGATGATCTGTCCGGCAGGCGGGAGAACTTGCGGTCGTGATCCAGCAGGCGCGTGAGGAGATCGTGAGCATCCCTTCGCTTGGTTCGCCCACTCGATCCCGTCAGCGAGCCGGATCGCATAGACGACCGGGTTCAGGCTGTCCCCGACGACACCCTTAGATGCGCTCAACTCGATCCTTGAGTAGGACCTCTATCAACTGGCCAGCGAGCGCCGCGCCGCTCACATCGATCTCCTCTTCGCTATGTGCGAGGCACGGGTGCGTCGATAACGCCGAGCCTGGCGCCGGCGCCGGTCTGTGGTGTAGCGATTTCGTCCCTGCGATTGTCAGCTGGCGCCGCCGACACCGGCGCGCACACCTACGCTCCCGCTGGCGTTAGGGTGGCCGCCTGGCGCGCTTGGCTCGCTGAATCTGCTAGCCGAAGATCTGATCCATAACCTCGGCGCCCCGAGTTAGGGCAGGCACGATCTGATGCCGGTAGACCAGTTCGGTCGTTGCGGTCTGGGTGTGCCCGGCTAGCAGCGCGATCGCCTCCACAGGAACGCCGTGAGCGGACAGCAGCGACACGACAATGTGCCGCAGCTCCTGTGGCACCCACGTGCTGCCGAGCCTGGCGGCCTCGGTGATCTTGCGGAACTGCCTCCGGACATTATGATCATCGAGCAGCGTGCCGACGGTGGATGCGAAGACCAGGTTGTGGTCCTGCCACAGCCGCCCGGCCGCGAGCCGGTCCGCCGCCTGGCGCACCTTCTGCTCGCGCAGGGCTACTGCGCACCGGTGGCGCAGGGCCAGCGTTCTCCTGGACTTCGGGGTTTTCGTGTCGCCCCCGGCGCGATCGGAGCGCCATACGAACACCGCGAGCTGCTCCTGGTCGAACCCGGCCTCGGTGACCTGCTGCCACTGGCCGTCGGCCTAAGCGACGACGTGATCCCAGCGCAGCGCGCGAACCTCCTCCGTCCGCAGGCCCGCGAGCAGGGTCACAGTGATGTACGCCTCCAGCCGTGTGCCCTTGGCGGCATCCATCAAGGCGATCGCCTGCTCCAGCGTGAGCGACTTCGACGGGCGCCCAGCAAGCTGCCCCTTTAGGTGGTTTGACCAGCGCGGCGACATTCCGTGCCACCAGGCCATCCTGTTCGGCCTGCCGGATCGCCCGGACCAGCACGTTGTGCGAGATCTGCACGGTCCGCGTGGACATCAGGAAGGCTAGGGCGGTGAGCGCGTTCTGCACGTCGCCTGCCGTGAGATCGCGGAGCCTGACGGCGCCGAACTGCTCCGTAAGCAACGGCGCGATCGTGCCCTGGTACAAAGTCACGGTCCGCGAGGACACGCCGTCCAGCCCATAAGCGAGCCAGTCTTCGAGCGCATCGCTCACGGTGTAGCGCTGCCCCCTGGGCCGAAGGTCACTCTCGACCTCCTGATGCAGCTCCCGGAGCCGGTCACGGACTTCGGCCGTGGTCCTGCCGGTGACCTTCCTGCGGATGCGCGTGCCGGACGGGCTGAATCCCAGGCTTACCGCCCCGACGTACCGGTTCCTCGACGAGTCCCAGTAGATCGAGTCTTCGCCCCAGCCGCGGCGCGCTGCCGTACGGCGAGCGTGACTCGCCCCGGAGCCACTTGGCTACCTGAATGGCTCCCGGGCCCGATCAGACAAGATCGCAATATGGCTCTGACCTGGCTGGCTGGCTGGCTGGCTGGCTGGCGGGTTAACGACAGAACCCGCTGGCCAGGGATTACGGGTTGCCGGGTGGTTCGGGTTCCCGTGTTAAGCGGTCTTATCTCCCGGAGATTTTTCCGGTTCGGGTGTTTTGCGGAGTATGAGCTCGGCGGCCTGGCGGGAGATGTCTTCCATCTCGGTGATCAGGCGGCGCAGTTCGCGCTGGTTGGCGATCCATTCGGCGTAGCGGGCGGGCCTGGCCGGCGGTGAGCCGGGTGGTGACGGTCTTGCCGCCGGTCTTGCGGGTGAGCTGGTCTCCGTAACGGCGTACGGATTTCACGCATATCTGTGCGTCTTGCGGGAGCTGGCGAGGTTTCCAGGTTCCCCGGCCAACTGCCAAGGGTTACGGGGTGGTCACGACCCAGCGTCATGCCGGGTATCAGCGTGCACCATGACGGCCTGCCGCGCGTCTGCAATTAAGGCGAAAGACCGAAAGGAGCCGGATGAAACGGCTTAGCCGCATCACCGCCGCCATGGTAGTGACCGGCCTGCTGACCGCAGGCGCAATCACCGCGAGCACGGCCGCAGCCAGTGCGAGCACCGGCTTCGGTTCATGCAGCGCCCAGGGCAACTTCGCGACCTGCGTCGCCAGCGGCACGGCCACGCGCCCGGTCACGATCACGGTCAGCGTGTCAGCCAGCCCGGACCAGGACGTGTTCGTGTCCTGGTCGACGGTGTGCTCCCACGGCACCGGGGCAGGCAGCTCGTCGGGGAGCTTCACCGCGCGGACCCCGGTCAGCCGCGTCATCTCCCACCCCTACTACCAGCCCGACTCATGCAATGTCGCGGCGGGCGCGCAGCTGCAGGCTGGCGGCAACAGCATTACGGTCTCGCTGTCTTACTCGCAGACCCCTGCCGCGTCCCATGAGATCAGGGGATACGCGGGGAAATGCGCGGACGACAACGGCAACAGCTCCGCCCCCCGCACCAAAGTCCAGATCTGGAGCTGCGTGAACGACGCCTCCCAGCAGTGGTCGTTCAGCAACGGGGAGCTGAAACACGGCAGCATGTGCATGAACGACAAGGGGACCGGCGGCAATGGGAGCCCGATCATCTTGTGGAGCTGCAACGGGGCGTCCAACGAGGTCTGGAGCCACAACGCCAGTGGCGAGTACGTGCTGAAGGCGAACGGCCTGTGCCTTGACGACCCGGCATACTCAACTAAGAACGGGACGCAGCTCGATGTGTACCGCTGCAACGGAGGAGCTAACCAGCGCTGGAGCCTCCCCTAGCGGCAGTTCCCGAAGGAGCGCCTCGAGCAAAGGCCGCTGCGCCGCTCCCGCCGCTCCCGCCGTTCTCTGTCCCGCGTGCTCGTCGCCCGGGCCGCCCTGGAGGCAAGCGAGTATGGGTACCTCCGTCGACTTCACCAGGCCGGACGTGGCCTGGGTATACGACCACCTGCCTGGCGGCTACGAGTCATGCGCCGCTGATCGCAAGCAGGCAGCCGACCTGCTGCGGATCTGCCGGCCGGCAGGTATGGCGGCCCTTGAGAACCGGTACTTCCTCGCCCGCGCGGTCACATGGGCAGCAGGGCAGGGCCTGACCCAGTTCCTCGACCTCGGCGCAGGTGCGCCATTGCGCAAGACCAGGGCTAGCTAGGGTGACCGAGGACATTCACGTGACAGCCCAGGCGGCCAATTCGTCGGCGCGCGTGGCGTACGTCGATAACGACCGCATTGTCCTGTTATACGCCAGGGCGTTCCGGGCGGCTGCCAAAGGCGTGGCGGTCGCCGACGCGGACCTCACCGACCCGGCCTCGGTGCTCGCCCGGATCACTCAGGACCTCTACCACACGTCCGGCTCCAAGTGCACCAGGATTCGGCCGCGAAGGTCGTGGCGCTGCTGCCGGAACGCGTCAGGGCGCGGGAGACCGGATCATGACCGGATGCCTCCGTTCCGCGTCCGACGCCGCGGCAACCGCCGGGGAATGCCAGGTAGCTCCGGCATGTTTCCCCAGCTCAAGCAAGCAAGCAAGCAGCTGGCTGGCTGGCTGGCTGGCGCGCCCGGCAGGATTCGAACCAGCGACCCGCTGCTTAGAAGGCACCTCCAGACGGTGGCCTGAAGGTGCCTGACGTCGCCTGATGTGGCGTTTAACTGCGTCAATGCTGGCTGACAATGGCTCGGCGTCGCCCGGTAACTGGGCCTGTTGGCTCCCCGAAATCTCGTTACTTTCGCTAATGTTCGTATAAACGAAAACAGTATCGGTCAAGCCTCGCGAAGGTCACCGCACGAACGGCGGCGGAACCAAGGATGAGGACCCGTGGGCCACCGACGGCCCGACGGCTATTCCGGGCAGCCGGCCCCCGTAGGTACCTCGGCTACGCCGCCTGTCGGGGCCAGGCGGACGCTTTGCGTGTGGCGCTCAGATGTCCTGGTCGTGGTACCAGCCGGCATCATTCGCCGCCATGTTGACGATCTGGTGCCCGTAGGCGGTCATCCAAGCCTGCAGCCCGGCATGGCGCGGGTTGTCGTCACCGGTCGGCCAGACGCGGGTCCAGTGCGGCTGGCCGTCGCGGCCGATACGGACGAGGTCCAGGTGCTCCTCCTCCTGATGGGCTTGCCTGCGGGTGTGCTCGAGTAGGACGAGCAAGGGCACGTATAGGCGGGCCAGCTCAGCCCAGATGTCGCCAGCCGAGCTGGCGACGCAGGCCGCCAGGCCGGTCTGGGTGACCACGGCCAGGTGACCCGGGGCAGTGGTCAACGTCGTCCAGACACGCAGGTGTGCGACGCCTTCCCGGCCCAGGTCGCCCGATGGGTGCCGCCAGAACGGATCGTCAGCGATCATCTCACCCAGTGGCGGCAGGTCGTCCGCCGAGGCGGGCGTCAGGGCTTGCATCGCTCAGCGCCGTCCCGGCCAGACAGTGGCCAGCGCCGCGCCGGGGATCAGCTGAACGTCCACGCGGCCAGGTTAACTCCGCCGCGGCATTCCGGTGTCGCGGGCGGCCCGGGCGCGTCGGCTTGCCGTGAGGGCGGCCGGACTGGCTCGCCGGATGAGTGCACGGTTCGCGCGTGCGGGTCAGCGGTCCCCAGGTCCGGCGGCGTCTGCGGGCCGGACCCGGTTTTCGCCTTCTGCGATTACGTCCGGCGGCGGGGCGCCGCAACGCGCTATCCCGGATACCGCTGTCACCGCCGGTTTGCTGCGCCCTGCCGGGAACGGACGGCCGTTAGCGCTGGCGGACTGCGGGGCGATGACCGTGCAGGGCGTGACCAGGTGCCGGCGCCGGTGGTGCCGTTCCCCGGTCAAGGCGGCAGGAGTTATGCGGTCGCTTCATCGTCGGCGCCGGTCAGGAGGGCCAGGATTTCGCCGATGGTGCGTTCCCGGTTGTCGGTCTCGGGCAGCGGCAGGTGGGACTGGATCTGGTAGCGGTTGCGGCGGCCGTCCTTGTGCTTGACGACGTACCCGGCCTCGGTGAGATCGGTAACGATGCCGTAGGCGGTGCGCTCGGTGACGCCCGCTCTGGCCGCGATGTCGCGCAGCCGTACGCCCGGGTCGTGGGCGATGCACAGCAGCACCCGGGCGTGGTTGGTCAGGAAGCTCCAGTCCGCCACGCCCGCACGCTACCATAGATCATTTCTAGAGATCTATTGCTAGTTTCTGATTGCAGACGTAGCGTGGAAAATAGCGTCTTGAGGCAGGCCTGGGAGCTGGCCTCCTGTTTGCGGGCCGGTACTCCGTCATGAGATCGGCCGAGGGACGACCATAAACGCAACGCCAGGCCGGGCTCGGTGGCCTGTGACGGCCGCCGGGAACGGCGCCAGGAACCGCGGCGCCGAAGCTGCGCTAAGTAAGCCGTACTTCAACGCGACGGCGAGCGACTGGCCGGCTGCGCACATCGTCCGAAGGGATCAGGCCCATGACAACGGCGCCGGCTGTTCGGGCACGGGCCTAGGAGCGACCCGTCGCTCATAGCGGGATCGCAGTGCTGGTGGGGCTGCTGTTCCTGTCGCTCACGGTCACCTTCTCCTGATAGCCGACCTGAGCGCGGCCAGGTCTCGATCCGAGTGAAAGGACAGAATTATGGAATACAAGGTGATCAGCGGGTCATTCAACGCTGAGAAACTCGAACGCGACGTTAACAGTCATGCCGCCGAGGGATGGCGGGTGGTCAGTACCTTCCAGGCCATCAGCTGGATGAGGTCGAGGACCCCGACGGTAATCGTGCTGGAGCGCACGGGGGCCTGACAGCGCCATGACCGCTGTGTATCTGCCGCTACTGGCCGTCGGTGCCGTCTTGATCATCGGCCCGGTGTTCGCGTTCGGGGTGCGCCGTCTGATGGGCGTGCGCCTGCCAGTGCTGCGCACCGCGGCCGCCGGCGTCATCGCGGTGCTGGTGTTCTCGCCGATCGTCACGGCCATGATCGGCGGCCCGGCGTTTCCCAAAAAGTCGGGCGTGCTGCCGGCCCTGTGGTTCGTGATTCTCGGGGTGGTCATCGCGCTACTGGCCGGCATGGTCTTCCTGGTCATCGCCGAGGCGCTGGTGCCCAGCGGGTCGCTGCCCGAGCCGGTCTACATGCTGCGCGGCATGCGCAGGCGGATGGGCCGGGCGGGGCGCTACTGGCAGATCAGCAGGATCTTGGCGCGGCGCGGGCTGCTGCCCTACCAGCGGGGCGGGCGCCGGTCCGAGCTGGCCACGCCGGAGGGCCGGGCCGCGCTGGCCCGCTCGGTGCGGCTGGCCATGCAGGACGGCTGGGTCACCTTCGTCAAGCTCGGGCAGGTGCTGTCCACCCGCCGTGATCTTCTCCCGGCGGAGTTCATTACCGAGCTGAGCCGCCTGCAAGACGACGCGGCCGAAGTCCCGTGGCCCGGGATCGAGCAGGTACTGCGGTCCGAGCTGGGAGCCGAGGTGGGCGAGCTGTTCGCCAGCTTCGACCGGGAGCCGATCGCTGCCGCGTCCATCGCCCAGGTCCACGCGGCGACCCTGCCCTCCGGGGCCCGGGTCGTGGTCAAGGTGTGCCGTCCGGATGTCAGCGGCATCGTGGAGCGGGATCTGGACATCGCCGGGCGGCTGGCGGCCCGGCTGGAGCGCAGTACGACCTGGGGCCGGGCGGTCGGCGCCGCCGGGCTGGCCGCCGGATTCGCCGACGCCCTGCGGGAGGAACTCTACCTGCGGGTAGAGGCGCGCAACATGACCTCGGTGGCCGCCGCGCCGGCATGCGCGGCAGCGACGGCATCCGCGTGCCGGTGCCCTACCAGCCGCTGTGCACCGGGCTGGTGCTGGTGATGGAACGCCTCGACGGGCGGCCCCTGGCCGCGATCGACCCCGGCACGCCCGCCGGCGTGCGCGCCGCGCTGGCCCGCAGCCTGCTTGACTGCCTGCTCCGCGAGGTCATGCTGGAGGGCACTTTCCACGCCGACCCGCACCCGGGCAACGTCCTGCTCCTGACGGACGGCACGCTCGGGCTGCTGGACTTCGGGTCTGTCGGCTGCATCGACCAAGGGTTGCGCGCCGCGCTGCAGCGGCTGCTGCTGGCCCTAGACCGGGGCGACCCGGCCGGGCTGGCCGACGCGCTGCTGGAGGTGGCCGGGCGGCCGGGGGAGCTGGACGAGCCGCGCCTGGAGCGGATGCTGGGCCGGTTCCTGGCCCGGCACGTCGCCGCCGGGATCACCCCCGACGTGCGCATGTTCACCGACCTGTTCCGCATCGTCTCCGACCACGGGCTCGCGGTGCCGCCGGAGATGGCGGCGGTCTTCCGCGCGCTGGCCACGATGGAGGGCACGCTCACCCAGCTCGCCCCGGGCTTCGACATCGTCGCCGAAGCCCGCCGCTTCGCCGCCGGGCAGCTCGCCGCCCAGTTCAGCCCGGATGTGCTGCATCGCCCTGCTCGGCCAGTTCGCCCTCGGCGTCAGCTTCCTCTACGGCCTGTCGATTTCCTCGGCCATCGCGGTGGCACTGACCATGGCCACGTCCCTCACCTTCCTGCCGGCCATGCTCGGGTTCCTCGGACCCAAGGTACTCTCCCGGCGGGAACGGGCGGCGCTGGCGGCCAACGGGCCGACGAGCACGGAGGGAGGCGGTTTCTGGCTCCGCTGGGCCCGGGTCATCGAAGCCCGAAAGGCGCTCGTTGCCCTCGGCGCCCTCGCCTCGGTGGTCGTGATCGCGCTGCCGATCTCGGCCTCCGGCTGGGTACCTCCGACGCCAGCACCGACCCGCCGGGCTGGACCACCCACCAGGCGTACGCCGCCCTCGCCCAGGGGTTCGGGCCCGGGTTCAACGGGCCGCTCGAGCTGGCCGCCCATGTCGGTTCGCCGGCCGATGTCACGGCCTTCGGCCAGCTGCTGGCCGCGGCCCGCACGCCTGGGGTAGCGGCGGTGACGCCTGCGCTGACCGCACCGAACGGGAAGGTGGTGCTGGCCACCCTCTACCCCACCACCAGCCCGCAGGCTAGCCAGACCATCAACCTGGTGAACAACCTTCGTAACGACCTCATCCCGCAGGCCGCCCACGGCACCGGCCTGGTCGTCCACGTCGGCGGGGTGACGGCCACCAACATCGACTTCTCCCATGTGCTCACCAGCAAGCTCCCGCTGTTCATCACCGTGGTCGTGCTCCTGGCGTTCCTTCTGCTGATGGCCGTGTTCCGCAGCCTGCTCATCCCGCTGGTGGCCTCGGTCATGAACCTGCTCTCGGTCGGCGCCGCCCTCGGTGCCCTGAACGCGGTCTTCAACTGGGGCTGGGGCAGCTCGCTCCTCCGCCTGTCCGGGACCGGGCCGGTCGACGCCTTCATCCCGGTGCTCCTGTTCTCCGTGCTCTTCGGCCTGTCCATGGACTATGAGGTGTACCTGGTCAGCCGCATACAGGAGGAGTGGCACCACCTGCATCACACCCATACCAGTGCGCTGGCCGCCCTCAACGGCCGGGCATCCAGGCGCAACCACCAGGCGGTCACCATCGGCCAGGCCAAGAGCGGCCGGATCATCGCGGCCGCGGCCGGCATCATGATCCTGGTTTTCGGGTCGTTCCTGCTCGGCGGCTCCCGGATCCTGCAGGAGTTCGGCTTCGGGCTCGGGTTCTCCGTCCTTGTCGACGCGCTGCTCATCCGCAGCCTGCTGGTGCCCGCCATCATGCACCTCATCGGCCCGGCCAACTGGGCCCTGCCGGGCTGGCTGGATCGCATCCTGCCCCGTCTTGCCATCGAGGCCGGCGAACCGGCCCCCGCAACCGATCCGGACGCTGAAATGAACCCCGTCAGAGCCCGCTGAGACTACGAACGTGATCCCCTCGTACCGCTTCAAGTAATCACCGCCTTCCGTCTGACGTGCGGACTCGCGGAGCCGCTTAGACGGCTCGGTAACACTCGCTGATAACACCGAAGCCGACATCGACCTGCCGGTCCTGGACGAGTTCTTCGCCCAGGACCGCGCGCGGGCCGACCACGCAGGATTGGTGGCGGGCCAGCACCGTGGCAAGGGCAACTACCACCCGGTGCGGCACAAGCCAGCGATTTCCGGGTCATGGCGCGCGCACCCGCCAGCATGCCGCCCGTTTGCCTCATCGCAGGTCACAACAAGCATGTGACCACAGCTCAGCGGCCCAACCGGCAGGAGGCGACGACCAGGTCATGCGGACGAAAACAGCCGGCATCGACCACTTCTCACCAGGCTCCTTGCTGCTGTCGGCTCCCCACGGGCCTCTTGGATTGTCTTCTACCTGGCGAGTGCTGCGCGACCCAGCCGAACCAGGAAGCGACCACTCTGAACCAGGAACAAGTCCCCTGACGTGGCAGGCATACTCCAGCGCGGACAACACCCCCGCCAAGGATCGCCGCGAAGTAACCGCTCGCTGGCGGGTGACACAAGCACATCCGCGAACGGACAGAACATCCTGATCTGGACGGGCTTTGGTACCCACCTCAGGCACCTTCGGAGCATGCAGATCGGCGGATACGGATCGTGAAGCGGTAACCAGTACGGACTACGGAGCGTAGCTAAATGAAGCTCCTGCCTCATTCTCCCTGCCGATTACGAGCGGCGGGCAGCGAATGTCGGGAGCGCTCCGGAAGGTGCGCAGATCGTCCAGTTCGGGCGCCTCGACCGTGTCACGTGATCATCGCCGATCGCCGTGCCGTTGGCGGCCATCCGAGTCGAGGTCAGTGCCGTCGGCCAGTTTAACGAAGGCGATTCCCACTGGGCATGTGCAGCGAGGTGACGGACGAGCAGAATGAGCGAAGAGCTAGAAGATTCTCTTCAGAATCGAGCCACAAGCTGACGCCACCCTGGAGGAACCTCATGCGAACAGGCAGCGACCAGGCCGACGATCCGCCAGCAGCCGGCCAGAAGGCCGAGCCGGCTATCAGCTCCCCGTTCGCTACCACCCGGCTGGTCGCTTGGCACAGCGATCTCGTGGCTTGGCTCGACCGGCTCGGCTGGCTCCGAACTCTGAGCGACCGGCTGACCGCCGTGCTGGGGCCAGTCCGCGAACGGCACCAGGACAATCTTGTCCTAGAGCTGCTGCATGGCGGCCGATGGGTCGGCCACCCGCTACACCCAGCACTTAGCGACCTGCCCATCGGGCTGTGGACAGGCGTCATGGTGCTGGACGCTACGGACCGCGACCCAGCTCCCCGGCGCGGAATCGACGCCGCAGGCATGCTCAGCGCGGCCGGCATCCTCGCCGCGGGCGCTACCGCCCTGACCGGTCTCAGCGACTGGACCGTCAGCAACGATCAGGACCGCCGTGTTGGCCTCTTCCACGGCCTCCTCAACACGGTGGCCCTTGGGCTGCAAGGTGCCTCCCTAGGCACCCGGATGGCCGGCCACCGTAGCACGGCACGCGCTTTGGGCGCGGCCAGCCTCACGGTCACGGCCGCGGCCGGTTACCTCGGCGGTCATCTCGTATTCACCAAAGGTGTGATGGTCAACCGGGTGGCGTGGGCCATCGGACCGCGTCGGTGGACCCGCGCGCTGCAGGAGGCCGGCCTGCCTGACGACTCGCCGACCGCCGTCGAGGCCGAGGGCCGGCAGGTCATGCTGTACCGCCACCGCGGCCGCCTCTACGCCATCGACAACATCTGCAGCCACGCCGGTGGCCTGCTCAGCCGCGGCACTGTCGCAGACCTGACCGTGACATGCCCGCTGCACGGGTCCCGCTTCGCGCTCGCCGACGGCTGCGTCAGCCGCGGCCCGGCTAGCCAGCCGCAACCCGTGCTACCTACCCGGATCCGCAACGGCTGGATCGAGGTGCGCGGCAGCCAGCCGGCACCCCGGCGGTCCGCGAATGGAAGGACACAGCCATGACGTTCGTAATCGTCGCGAACCTCGACGACCTAGAGGTCGGCGACACCATGCTCGTTGACGAGCTGCGCGAACCGATCTGCCTCATCCGCCTCGATGATGACGACGTCAGGGCGATCCACAACACCTGCACCCACCAGCAGCAACCCCTTCACGAGGGTACCCTCCAGGACGATGACACGCTGGTCTGCGCCGCCCACGCGTCACGCTACGACCTGACCACCGGCGAGGCCGTCGGCGTGTTTGCCTGCGGCCCCATCCCTGTTTACGCATGCAAGATCGAAGACGACGCCATTTTCGTCGACATTGACCAGCAGCTCAACGACGCACCCATCCCTCGTCCTCCAGCACCCGGGTCGTTGGGCGCGCGCTAAGGCGGGCAGGCCAACGATGAGGACGGGCCCGCTGGCCCCGCGCGTGGGCTCATGCCGGTGGCTAGTGCCCGTCCTCCTGGGCGAGCATGTGGCGCTCGTCGGGGAGAATGTGATCTCGGTGGTGCAGGGCTAGGCCCCGGGCATAGCGCCGGGCAATGTCGGGCATCCGTGAGCCGGTGTCGCTGGCACCCACACCGAAGACTGTGCCCGGATAGTCCAGCGGCCCCATGATGGCGCGGATACGGGCTGGTAGTCGGCGAGCTGGTCGTCGGTCAGGATCCGGGTGACGGTTTTCCCGTTTACCTTGCGGGTCCACTGGTGGTAGGGGCCGTGCAGCCGGGGCGGGCCGGCGTGGCAGCGGCAGTTGGCCCGGCCGCAGCGG
>WNFC01000979.1_pt1 | contig 38585 bp, 27 predicted proteins | sample 5400541 | NCBI WGS metagenome assembly WNFC01 (sample SAMN13153342, study PRJNA577476) | soil metagenome | isolation source: 120 cm saprolite under Douglas fir tree site 2 hole 2 replicate 1 | place: USA:California | collected 2015-04-18
GGCCAGCAGGGTGGCGGGGTGGGCCCGTACTCCTACGCCCTGACCTCCGGCCAGCTACCTTCCGGCACCTCTTTGGCGGGCCTCTCGCTAACCGGTACCTTCACGGGATCGAGCGGCTATCTGAAATTCTCGGTCCAGGTCACCGACAGTTTCGGCGCAACTGCTTCGGTCGCCCCGACCTTCTGGATGTACGACCACATCTCCTTTGCAGGCGGGCCGGTTACCTGCTTCTACCCCGGATGCCAGCCACCCAACTACAAACCAGCGACGCTTCCTTACGGAGGCGGAATAGGGACGCCTAGCGTCAGAGTGACCGGGTGGTCAGCGACCTGCGACTTCCCGCCGTGTGGACCGCTCACTGCACCGTCGGTTACCGCGGGTGGGGGACTCGTGTACATGACCGTGCCGGGCTCCTCGGGCGGCAGCGGCTATAAGGGCGTGCTTACGCTAATGCTCACTGATCAGAGCCCTTGCGGACAAGGAGTGAACTGCTCTACCTCGGGAACCGTAAACGTGGTTGTCCAGAGCGGGTAGCGCCTCACTTCTCAGCCAACTCCCAGGTTCCAGGCATAACCTGGGCCCACTCTGGGTAGTTATTTCGGGGTAGTACCTGAGAAGGGTTGTAGCCCCGTACCGTATTAGAGGAAGAAAGTGGCAAAAACGATCGATCTCGAGTTGACAAGGGCTGAGGTGGAGGTGATCGAGCTGGAGGCTCGCCTCCGGGTCGTCCCCATGAACGACACCCAGCTTTCCGACGCCCTCAAGGCCGCCCTGGCGGCGCGGCCGCCGGCCGGCCCAACCGGGGCGTCACGGACGGCGAGGCCAACAAGCCGCTTCCGCTTCATGCCACCCGGCGACCGCCACTCAAGCGCTCGGTCCCCCAGCGCCCCAAGGCCAACTCCGCCAAGTAGCGCCCCGCCGGGCCGGTCGGCCCGGCCGTTAAGTGACTGTTGGCCGCTGCGCAACAGGTTGGTGTCCCGGACGTTATCGTTCGACGTTGTGAGAGTGAACGTGCGCCCGGACTGCGCATGCCGGTAAGTGGCCGCTGAAGGGAGCCCTTCCGCGGGCAAGCCCGCGGGCAACCCGTTCAGCCTGATCCCAGGCGCCTGGGCCGGAGCCGACACCCTTCGATCCTGGCGCCTGGCCCTGATCAACGGAATCGGGGCGGCGGCCATCATCGGGGCGCTCGCCTTCCGCCTGTGGGAGGCCCACCTGCCGCCGGCCGCGGCCCAGCAGGAGCTCGTCCTGATCGGCGTCGGCATCGTTTTCGCGGCCATCGCCGTGGGCGTCCGAGCGTCCCGGTTGGATTCCAACCTCGCCATCCAGCTGCTCCTCATGCTGGTCAGCGCGGTCCTCAGCGTGCTGGTCCTGGGGGTGGCGGGCCGGTGGCTCGGCGACGACCTGCCCCCGCTAGCGGCCGCAGTCTTCGCGACCATCCTCCTGCATTTCGAGCTCGGGCTCCACGCGCGGCACTTCGCGTTCCTCTTCGCCATCGCCATCGCCGCCCTGGGCGCCCTCTGGATCTACGCCGTGACCACTCTCATGGTCTCGCTCGGGGCGATCGCCATCTGGTCGTTGATCCTGCTCGGGCTCAGCCTGCTCGCGTTCCTGACCCGGCGCGCGGTCGACCGCGACCTGGGCGTCCAGATCGACCGGCAAGCCTCGCTGCTGCTGACCATCAGCGACCTGGGGGAGGGCCTGGTGATCACCGAGGACGGCCGGTTCGCTGCCGGCAACGACGCGTATATCAAGCTGACCGGCTACTCGGAGGCAGAGCTCCGCGCACTACCGTCCCTCATTGATCTCGCGCCTCCTGAAGAGCGCGAGGCGCTGTCCGCCAACCTCTCGAAACGATTTGCCGGGGGCCAGGCGCCGGTCCGCTACCAGGCTGGGCTGATTGCGAAAGACGGGCGGCGCCTGCAGGTGGAGGTGGCCATCCACCGCATCGTCGCCGAGGGCCCGCACCGGCTGGTCGCGCTGGTCAGCGACATCACCGAGCGACACCGCGCCGAGGAGGCCGAGCGCGAAAGCGAGATGCGATTCCGCACGCTCTTCGAGCAGGCCCAGGCGGGGATGACGATCGCGAACCTCGACGGAAAGATCGTGTCGGTGAACCCCGCCTACTGCGAGCTGCTTGGCTACACCGAGGACGAGCTCAAGAGCATGTCCATCTACGACGTCACGCTTGCGGCCGACGTCGACACGACAAGGGATGCTCAGCGCCGGATGATGGCCGGCGAGGAAGCCAACGTCCGTTTCGAGAAGCGATTCCTCCGGAAGGACGGGGACCAGGTGTGGGCGGACGTCGCGGTCCGCCTGGTGCGCGATGGCGACGGCAAGCCGCTCTACTTCCAGACCGTGATCATCGACATCCGCGATCGCAAGCGCAGCGAGGTCCTGCAGTCCGCGCGGTACGCCGTGACCCAGGCGCTCGTCACCTCGCCGGGATGGGACAGGGCGGCGCCGAACGTCCTCGAAGGGCTTTGCCAGACCCTGGACTGGGAGCTTGCCGAGTACTGGGAGGTCGACCTGCAGCGCGAGGCGATGCATTTCGTCACGTCATGGAAGCGCCCGGGCCGCGACACGTCCGCCTACGAGGCGACCGCCGCGGAGGCTTCCTTTCGTCGGGGTGAGGGTCTTGCCGGCCAGGTTTGGGAGTCGGGTGCGCCCATCGCCATCACCGACGTGGCGGCCGAAGGCTCGGCGCGATCGGCGGCCGCCGTCGCGGCCGGGCTCAGAGGCATCGTCGGCTTCCCGGTCCGGAGCGGGCGCCGCGTGGTCGGCATGATCTCCCTCCACACGTGGGCTCCTCGCCACCTCGATGACGGGCTGGTCGCGGTCATGAACGACATCGGGTCGCAGATCGGCGAGTTCGTGGAGCGGAAGCGAGCCGAGCTCGCTCTGCAGGACAGCGAGAAGCGCATGCGCGCGGTGCTGGACAACGTCTCGGACGGGCTGGCGACCATCGACAGCACAAGCGTCATCGAGTCGGCCAACCCGGCGGTCGTCAAGCTGTTCGGCTACCTGGAGGAGGAGATGGTCGGGCAGCCGGTCGACGCCCTGATCGCCACCACGCACCGCAGCGCTTTCGTCAACTACCTTCAGCGCCGGCTCAAGCTCGACCTGCCCGCGAGCGGCGTCCACGAGACGATGGGCAAGCGCAAGAACGGCAGCCTTTTCCCACTCGAGTTCGTGGTCAGCTCGATGCACATTGGCTCACACCACCTGTTCATCGCCACGATGCGCGACATCTCCGAGCGCAAGGCGCACACGGACGCGCTCGAGTACCAGGCGCTCCACGACGCGCTGACCGGGCTTCCGAACCGCAGCCTGTTCGGCGACCGCCTGCGCCAGGCGCTGCTCAGCGCTCGGCGCAACCAGCGGATGTTCGGCGTGCTCCTGCTCGACCTCGATCGCTTCAAAGACATCAACGACGCGCTCGGCCACGACCGCGGCGACAGCCTGCTGCAGGAGGTGACGGCGCGTCTGCGCGGCGTGCTTCGCGCCACCGACACCATCGCCCGCCTGGGCGGCGACGAGTTTGCGGTGCTGACCACAGACGCCAAGCACCCCGACGACGTCGTCTCGACCGCGCGCAAGATCCTGGCCGCGCTGGAGGGGCCGTTCGCGATCGGCGACCAGATGGTAGAGACCGGGGCTTCCATCGGCATCGCGCTCTACCCCGTGCACGGCGATGACCCGGGCACTCTCCTGCGTCGCGCCGACGTCGCCATGTACGTCGCCAAGCGCTCGGGCGGAGGCTGCTCGCTGTACGCGCCCGAGCAGGAGGCGCAGAGCCTGCGCCGTTCAGGCCTGGCGGGTGAGCTGCGCCGCTCTATCCCGCAGGGCGAGATGACCCTCCATTACCAGCCGCAGGTCCTGCTGGCGACCGGGAAGGTGTACTCGGTCGAAGCTTTAGTGCGTTGGAACCATCCACGCGAGGGCCTCATGCCGCCGGACCGGTTCATTTCGATGACCGAGGAGACAGGCGTCATCCACCCCCTGACCGCCTGGGCCCTCGACACCGCGCTGAACCAGCTCTGCAAGTGGCTGATCGCGGGCATCGACGTCTCGGTCGCTCTGAACGTTTCGCCGCGCATCATCGAGGACCACTCGCTGGAGGAGATGGTGGCCCAGGCCCTGGCTGCGACGAAGGTGGATCCGCACCGGCTCACGCTGGAGATCACCGAGGGCGTCGCCATGGCGGCGGCGGCGGCGAAGGCGCTGCATACGCTGAACGACATGGGCGTGCGCCTTTCTCTGGACGACTTCGGGACCGGGTACTCGTCACTCCTCTACTTGATGCGGTTGCCCGTCCACGAGATCAAGATCGACCGCTCGTTCGTCGCCGGCCTGGGCACGGAACCCGACTCGGGAGCGATCGTCCGGTCGGCGGTCGGGCTCGGCCACAACCTCGGGCTGCGCGTCGTGGCGGAAGGCGTGCAGGATCACCTGGCGGAGGCCGTCCTGATCGAGGCCGGCTGCGACGCCGCGCAGGGCTTCCTCTTCAGCCGGCCTGTGACCGAAGAGGAGATGACGACCCAGCTCATGACGAATCCCGGGTCGAAGGGCGCGGCCATCGAATCCGCCGCGCGAGAGGGTACGGCCGCTAGCTGAGCAGGCTACCCATCCGCAGGGAGTACATGTCGGGATGCGCCATCAGGGCCTCGTAGACGACTTCGCCGTCGAAGACGCGCGCGTCGTACTGGCATAGGGTCACGTTCGGGAAGCGCTTGGCGACCAGGTTGAATTCGCGCTCGTATCTCATCATCTCCCGGTCCGACTCGAACAGATGGCGCACGGAAGCCATCTCGCCCACCACTCTGAGCAGGGTAGGCCGGCGCGCCAGCGCCCTGGAGAAGGCCTGTTCCCAGAACGCCAGTGCTCGTTCGACCGTGGTGCCTGGCCCGTCGGCGGTGACGAGAGCGCCGCTGTCGATGGCTGCGTCGAGGTCGATGCCTTCCTCTGCTGCGAGTGCCTCCAGGTACGCGTCGCGGACAGCGCCCTCTGCCTCCAGAAAGCACGTGTCGCCCGCGCGCAAGCCATCTCGGAAGAACGGAATCGGCAGGCGCAAGCGTCCCTCGTCGGTGTTGTAAAAGGTCGCCAGGTGGGAGTAGACGGGCACAGCCATCCCGCCAACGCTCACCTCCGGCCGGCCGCCGGCGGCCGGCCTGGCCGCGCTCCCAGCGCCGAGGAAGTGATTCAGGTCCGCTTCAGTGAATCGCCGTTCCCGGCGGCGCCCAACCCGTCGCGCCAGGAGAAGGCCCCGGTCGCTCCACCTCCGGACGGAAGCCTGGCTTACGCGGAGGAAACGAGCGGCCTCCGCGGTGTTGAGCAGCTTATCGCTCATTGTGACTTTGGTCTCGTCAGTTGATAGTACTGCATAGATTCGGATAGTCTATTGGATATCCATGAATTACGCGGGCCGGGCAATCTGATATGGAGCTCAGGCAGCTCAGGGCTTTTCTCCAGGTCGCGAGCGCGAAGCATTTCGGCAAGGCGGCTGCGGCCCTCCGAATCACCCAGCCTGCGCTGACCCAGCGCATCCAGGCTCTCGAACGTGAGTTGAGAGTCCAGCTCATGACACGAAGCGCAAGAGAGGTTCGGCTCACCGCGGCGGGTGAGGTGCTTCTACCGTATGCCACCCGATTGATCCACATCGAAGACCAGGCCCTGCGCGAGCTCGAGGACAACGCCGCAGGGCGCGCCGGAACGCTCCGGATCGGTTACCTGCTCCATGGTGACGTCGCTGTGCAGGGCAGGATCGTCGCCGAGTTCCGGCGCCGTTTCCCGACGGTCTGCGTGGAGACAACTGTGGCGGACTCCATCGCGAACCTCGAGCTCCTCCAGGCGGGCGATGCAGACGCTGCCTTCATCGGGCCGCTGCGCGTTCCTCCGGACATCCGGGTGCAGTCCGCCGGCCCAAGCGCGTTGGTGGTGGCCTTGCCCCAAGATCACCCGCTGGCGCAGCTGCCGATCGTCCCCGTGGCATCGCTTCGAGGCGTGCCGGTGATCATGTGGCCGGAGTCCTGGAATCCGGAGCTCCAGGCCTCATTCAAGCTCTGGCTGGCGCGGCATACAGGAGAGGAACCGAACATCGTGGGCGAGGAACCGGCGGACCAGGCCGTCGAGGCGGTGGCAGCGTCCGGTTCGGCGGTCACTTTCGTCAGCGGTTGGCGGATGGCCTCGGCCCTGGCAGGGGTTGCGTTTCGTTCGCTGGTCCCGGAGCCGCTCATCGAGCATCAAGTTGCGTACGTGGGCGACAATCCTTCGCCCCTGTTGCCAAACTTGCTGCGCATCACCCAGGCCGTCGCCGCCGCCAACGGAACCAGCGTGAGCAAAGACGCCGAACTGCTCTAAATTCCCACTGGCAAGTGAAAACGCTGGTGCTTGGGGCGGGCGGCCTGCTGGGATCGGAGTTCATCAAGCTCGTTCCGGGTGCTGTCGGCCTCACTCGCTCGCAGCTCTCCGTGACCGACCTGACGGCCGTCAATGGAGCCCTTTCCCACTACCAGCCCGAAGTTGTTTTCAACTGCGCGGCATATAACGCGGTCGACGGAGCCGAGGCGGACCAGGAGGCCGCCTACCAGGTGAACGCGCAGGGGGCCTTCAACGTCGCTCTTGCCTGCGCCGAGCATGGCGCGCGCCTCATCAACTTTTCGACCAATTTCGTCTTCAGCGGCGCTCTCGACCGGCCCTACGTCGAGTCCGACGAGGCGGGCCCGCTCGGCGTTTACGGGAAGTCCAAGCTCGAGGGCGAGAAGCTCACGTCAATGGTCATGCCGCAGGCGCTGACCATCAGGACCGCCGCGCTGTTCGGAGGAGAGTCGGGCCACGGGCGGTCAAGCTTTCCGGAGCGCATCCTGGCCCGGGCGACCGCGGGCGAACCGCTGCGCGTCGTATCCGACCAGACCGTCAACCCGACCTACGCGGCCGACCTCGCGGCGGCCGCCATCGCGCTCGCCTCCACCGACCTGGCCGGGCTCGTCCACGTCGTCGGCGCCGGCTGCTGCGCCTGGGACGAGCTGGCGCGAGCCGCCCTCGCGGAGGCGGGGGTCGCCGGCGAGGTCGAGAGCGTGACCACCGCCGAGCTTGGCGCCCTGGCGCAGCGGCCTCGCAACGGGTGCCTGGATTCCACGCGCGGGAGGGCGCTCCGGCCGTGGCGGGAGGCGCTGGCGGAGTGGGTCAAGAAGCGCTCGGTGGGGACTTAAGCCCCTCTCCCGAACCCTCTCCCCGAGGGGGAGTGGGAGAAAGCCATAAAAAAGGCTCGGGCCGGGCGATTTCTCGACACCGGCACCGAGCTTGGCTGCGGGGGGTGAGGTTCTATGTAGTTGAGGAGACGAGCCCCGGCCTCCGTCCTTTCTGAGGGTCCTCGCCGGAACGCCTCGGCCGAAAAGTTTGACAGGGAATCCCTCGTGGGGCCTGATCGGTCGATGCACAATTTCGACGACAAACCGACTACTCTGCGCTGGAAATACCAAGGGGCGGCGTTGTTCCAGCCGACTGCCCGATGCGTATGATGCGTTCGTCTTCTAAACGTCTTGCACAGATTGATCGCGACTAGCGAGGTGAACGGACGCCCCGGGGCCGGCCCGGCGGTCGTTTGGGCTGCCCGGAAGGCCCGCCTCCTTCGCTCGCGCGATCCGCGCGCCGCCCGTGGCTGATACCGACCATCAGAGCCCAGGGCGCCACCAACCCCTGGCCGGTCGCGACAAAGGCCAGCTGCTCTGGTCGGTCTTCCTCAACGCGATCGTCGTGCTCGCGATCGTCCTCTCGATCATCCCCCTGGTGGCGCTGCTCCGCGGCTTCTTCGACCTCGTCTCGAGGTCGCAGGCCATGTCCGGCTCCGACGCCTTCGCCTACGGCCTCGCCTTCACCGGGCTCTTCCTGGGCGCGATCTTCTTCACCTACGCAATCAAGTACTACCTGGGCACCGGCATCGTTCTCCTCACCACGCTGGCGGCGGGGGGCCGCAACGGCAATGGCAACGGAAACGGCCATGGCAACGGCCACTCTCATCCCGACGGCGACCGGCACGTTGCCGGCCTGAGCCGCATCAGCCGCAGCGCCAACGGCAATGGCAACGGCAACGGGTACCACATCGACCTCGGATACCACCCTTTCGTGTCGATCCACGTCGCGGCCTACAACGAGCAGCGCGTCATCGAGCGGCTCCTGACGTGCCTCGACCAGCTTGACTACCCCGAATACGAGGTCATCGTCGTCGACGACTCCACGGACGAATCGGTCCAGATCCTGCAGCGCTGGCAGGGCCGGCCCCGTTTCAAGATCGGCCATCGCAACAGCCGGCTGGGGTTCAAGGGCGGGGCGCTGCGCGAGGCGCTCAAGGTCATGGACCCGCGCACGGAATACGTCGTGATCTTCGACGCCGACTCGATGCCGTTCCCAGACTCGATCGAACGCTTCCTGCCTTACTTCTATCAGGCCAGCGGGGGCAATGAGTTCAAGCGCCGCGAGGAAGTGGCCGCCGTGCAGAGCTACCAGTGGCACGTCCTCAACAAATCAGAGAGCTGGCTGACCGAGGCCGTTCGCGCCGAGTACGCCGGCAGCTACATGGTGGAGCGCCCATTCCAGGACGCCGTGGGCGCCCTGAAGATGATCGCGGGCACCGCGTACATGATCCGCGCGGACGTCCTGCGCGAGGTCGGCTGGGGTACGAGCCTGACGGAGGACTGGGAGCTGACCCTCAAGATCTACAAGCGCGGCTACAAGGTCGTGTACACGCCGTGGGCCGAAACCCCGGCCGAATGCGTCAGCACTTTCTCAAGGCTCGCGCGGCAGCGCATGCGCTGGGCCGAAGGCCACACGTACAACGTGCGCAGATGGTTCCTGCCGATCATGCTGTCGCCTTCCGTCACGCCGCTGGAGAAGCTCGAGTTCCTCTACGACTCTGCGTATTACCTCCAGGCGGCGCTCTTCGTGGTCGGCACTTTCAGCTGGCTTCTGTCCGAGCTGGTCTTCCACGCGCATGTCCCCGGATGGACGGCCGCTCTCGGTTGGTCACTGATCTTCTCGAACGTCTTCGCCCTGCCGTTGATGAACCTCGGCGGGCTGATCCTGGAGGACGCCCCGGGTCGCGACCTGCAGGGGGTGCTCGGCGCCCTCGTCATCTCGTTTGCGCTGGTCCCGTTCCAGGGCTGGGCGGCCCTGAAGGGCCTCCTGCAGAAGGAAGAGGGACCCTGGTTCCGCACACCTAAGACCGGGAACATCACCGACCCGGTCAAGCACCTACGCCGCCTGAACCTGCTCCGGCGCTGGCTGCTCGGGCCTCGCGCCGGAGGCTACAAGCGCCCGCCTGCGCCGCTCATGCGTTACTCGAACCGCCCCACCGGCGCTACGACCACTCCCGCGCCGTCGCGCGGGGGCCCCAGAGGTCGGTGGGGAGGCAAGTGGATCGGGTGGATCGTCGCCACCGTGCTGTTGCTCGCGTTCGGAGTGCTGGCCTGGGGCGCGTCGCGGGTGCAGATCGTGCAGGCGGCGGGCGCCCCCCTCTACCTCCACGGTTCGGGAGTCAGCCCGGGATGCGTGCCGTCCACCATGGATCAGACGGCCGGCTCGACGTCGCCGGCCTGCGGCATCCAGTCAGCCCCCGCAGGCGTCACATCCGTCTGGTCCTTCTCGAACCTTCCAGCCCAAACCGTGGCGGCGGGCGTGTGGAGCTTCACGATGAACTGGACCGGCGGCTCCGGTGCGACCAACGACACGGTGACCGTGAGCGCCGGTGTTTCGGCGACCGCAAGCTGTGTGGGTTTCGTCGCGACCATCCCCAACGCGCTGAGCACCTGGACGACCACATACGGGTCGTCAGGAACGAACACGACGAGCCCGTTCACCGTCAGCACGAGCGCGAGCCAGCTGCCGCTCGTCATCCCGGCCGGCGGCTCGCTTTGCCTGCAGGTGGTGCTCATGCACAACACCGGCGGCAAGCCGACCATGGTGTACGACGGCACCACAGCCGCACTCGCAGACACACGACTGGTTCCGCCCACGTCTGTGGTCCCCGAGTCGCTGCTCGGCTGGCTTGGTCTGGCTGTGGCGATACCGCTCCTCACGCAGCGCCGGCGTGTGCTGTCGTTCCTCAGGTTGCGGAAGTGAAACGGCAGGATCGGGGCGCGCTCAACATGACTCTGCTGGCGATGAGCTGCGCGCTGCTGATGCTGCTGCCGCTGGTCACGACCTTCGACGAGTTCCTGACCACGCTGGCGCTGCAGCTGGGCGTCAACAACCCGCTGCAGTCGATCGTGCCGATCGAGGCGCGCATGGTGGTCAGCCTGCTGGGCCTGGTCGGCGTCAAGGCCGCCGCGTCCGGCAGCCACATCGTGGTCTGGGATGCGGCCGGCGCCATGCACACGCTCTTCATCTCGTGGAACTGCATCGGCTGGCAGAGCCTGCTGCTGCTGGGCGTGAGCTTCTTCTCGGGTCTACGCGGACAGCAGGCGCTCGCATCGAGGCTCCAGGTCATCGTCATCGGGGTCTGCGGGACGATGCTCCTGAACCTCGTTCGGGTCGCCGCGGTGGCGGCGCTCGAGGCGACGTGGGGTCACCTGCCGGCGCTCATCTTCCACGACTACGGTGGCACCATCCTCGTCATCGGATGGCTTTTCTTCTTCTGGATCGCGGTGCAGCGGTGGATTCTCGTCGCACCGGCGCCGGATGACGTCGAGATGAGCGCTGCATGAAAAATTGGATTCGGGGCCTGCTGCAGACGGCGGTCGCGTTGGTGCTGCTGGCACTGTGGCTGCGAACCGTCTCGCCAGGCGAGGTGCTCAGCCACGCGCGGGTCCACAACTGGGCCGCGGTGGCTCTGATGCTGATTCTGTTCCTGGTGACAAGCCTCATAAGGGCGCGGCGCTGGCTCCTTCTTCTGCGCCCCCTGGCTCCGGTGGGCATGGTGCGCGCGTTCGCGATGAACGCGGCCGCGAGCCTGCTCAACTACATCCTGCCGATCCGCTCCGGAGACGCGATGCGCGGCTGGTGGCTGTGGCGGCGTCATCGCGTTCCACCTGGTTCGGCTCTGGCCACTGTGGTGATCGACAAGGTCTGTGACCTGGCGGGGGTGGCGGTGGTGCTGGCCGTCATCGAGGTGTTCGCGGCGACCGGAGTCGTCAGCGCTCCTCGCGGCCTCCTCGGTGCCGCGGCGCTGGCCGTCGCCCTCCTGGGCGCGGTGCTCGGCACCGCATTCCTTGGTCCGCGCATCGCTCGCTCTCCGTTGGCGCGGCGGTTGCTACCCGAGCGCATCGCGGCCGCGCTGGCCGGGCAGGCCTTCGCCTTCCGCGCCGGCGCGAAGGGCCTCTGGACGCCTGCGCTCGCGGGCCGGCTCGCAGCGTTCACCGCGATCGCCCTGCTCATCGACGCCTTCAACTTCAGCCTTCTGTTCTGGGCGGTGGGCGTCCCCGTCCCGACCCTGAAGGCGATGGCCGCCTACCCCGCGCTGCTGCTCGCGTTCGCGGTCCCGGCCGGTCCTGGCTACGTCGGCAGCCTGGAGGTGGCGGGCTCGCTGGTGCTGGGGGGCGGCCTGGGCCTGGCCTCGGCGGTGGCGGCCGGCGCCATCGTCCTCTACCACGCGATCACGGCCGGCTACGCGCTCGTGCTCGGCTTTATCGGTTTCCTCCTCGTCGGCGGAAGGCGCCGTGCGCGTGCGGCCGGACCGCGGCGGATCGCGGTCTTCCACTGCGGATTCACGTACTCGGGCGGCGGCGAGCGCATCGTCATCGAGGAGGTGCTCGGCCTGCGCCGGCGCGGGTTCGAAGTGGGCTGCTACGCGCCGACCGTCGACGCATCGCGCTGCTACCCCGACCTCATCGGAGAGGTGCGAGTGCGCACGTTCCTGCCCCAGCTGCCGCGCTGGTTCCCCTTCCGAGAGGCGGTGCAGATGGCGGCGACGTCGGTTCTCATGCCGCTCTATGCGTGGCGCTTCCGTGGCGTTGACGTGATCGTCGGCTGCAACCAGCCGAGCGCCTGGATCGCCTGGTGGGCGGCCCGCCTCATCGACGTGCCGTATGTCGTCTACCTCAACCAGCCCAACCGGCTGGTCTACCCGCGGAGCATCGACCGCGAGACCGGCTGGGTCGCCAATGCCGACTATCGACTGCTGGCGGCGATCGTTCTGCGGGCGACGAAGTTCGTCGCCTGGGCGGACCGCCGGTCGGTGCAGGAGGCCGACCGGCTGCTTGTGAACGGCGACTACATCGGCGACATCATCCGCGGCATCTACAAGCGCGAAGCGGTCGACTGTCCGGCCGGCTGCCATGTGGCGGCGTCCGGTTTCCCACTCCCGATCAATGCGCGATTTGCCGGCGGGCTGACCATCAACGGATATCCGATCCGGCGGCCCTACGTGCTGCTCACCAACCGCCACTACCCGCAGAAGCGGTTCGACCTCGCGATCCGAGCCATGAAGGATGTGCGCAAGCGGCACCCAAAGGCGCAGCTCGTGATCCCCGGCCCGCCCACATCGCACACGGCGGTGCTGCGGGCGCTCGTGACCGAGCTCGAGTTGAGCGATGCGGTGCTGTTCCTCGGCGCGATCAGCGAGGAGGAGCTGCAGCGCCTGTACGAGGGCGCTGCCGTTTACGTCTATCCGGCGCCCGAGGAGGATTTCGGGATGGGCGTGATCGAGTCGATGGCCAAGGGCGTGCCCGTGGTGGCGTGGAACCAGGCCGGCCCGACGGTCACGGTGGCGCCTGGCACCGGCCACCTTGCCGAGCCGCTCGAGGTGGGCGACCTCGCCGGCGGAATCGCGTCCCTGCTGGACGACCCGGCGGCCAACCAGGCCACGGGCGAGCTCGCCTTCGAATGGGCGCGGCGCTTCGATTGGGAGAGGCATCTGGACACGCTGGAGCGCTCGATCCTCGAGGTCGCGCGCTCCCATGTTCAGGTGGCCGCGGAGGCTCAGACCGCGTGAAGCTGCTTCCGAAGATTCTCCCCGACGAGGAAGAGGAGGATCGGCGGATTGCGGAAGTCGAGCGGGGGAGCCATGCGGCCGCCACCGCCGAGGAACCCGCCCTTCAGCCGCTGCCATGGTGGGCCCTTGCAGGAGTGTGGGCGGTGGCTCTGCTGCCGCGCTTGTACGCGCTGTTCTTCCTGACCGACCCACAGAACCCCGGCGACGGCTGGCACGGCGACGTCTATCACCACTGGCAGATCGCCTATCTCACGAAAGAGATCGGGCTCTGGGATCCAAACGGTCCTCGTCTGTGGGACCTGAAGGGGCTCGACTATTTCTGGGGCTTGATCCACCCGGCTCTTCTCGTCGCCCTCTTCTTCGTGACGGGGTCGGTGGACGTCGTGATCGCGCGGCTGGTCAGCGTCTTCTTCGGTTCGCTGGTCGTGGTCCTGGTCTTCAGCCTGTGTCGCAGGTATTGGGGCCTGGGCGTCGCGGTGGCGGCAGGTCTATTCGCGGCGCTGCTGCCGACAAGCGTCTTCATCGACTCGACAGGCTTTCTCGAGCCGATGGGGATCGCGCTCGTCTTGCTCGGCATCTGGCTGTGGCCGAAGCGCGGCCTGTGGACCGGGGTGGCGTGGGCGCTGGCTGCGATGGCGCGGGCTGAGGCGTGGATCTTCAGCCTGGGCATGCTCATTGCCACTTATTTCCGGCGCGCGCAACAACAGCAGCGGCTGCTGGCGACGGTGGCGTGGGTGGTCCTGATCGTCGCCTATATGAAGCTGCTGCTCGACCGCACCGGTAACGCGATCTATCCCGTGTACTGGAACCTGCTGGCGAACATCTTCGGTAAGTGGGAGTTCGCTCCCGCCCTTACTCCGGCCCAGCTGGCGGCGCGGCCATTCCTGATCGCTCTCATGCTGGTGGGCCTTGCCGGTCTCGGGTGGGCGCTGATGAGGCGACCGCGGTCGTACATGTTCCTGACCTTCGGCTTTGGGTACCTTGCGTACACGGGCCTGTCTCTCGGACTGACCTCGTACCTGAAGAGCTGGGAGTCGTGGTTCTGGCAGGAGCGGTTCTTCCTGTTCCCGTATGAGTTCGCTGGTGTGCTGCTGGCCGTCGGACTGTTGTGGGTGGCGCCCCGCCGTTGGGGTCGCGGCCTGGCGACGGTCGGCTGGGTCGCCGTCGGCCTGACTCTGTTCGCCGCCCAGGCGGAGTGGGTGCCCATCCTCTCTCTGTATGACGCGACACGCGCGACCTGGTCGGACTCCCAGGACGCGGCGACGCAGCTGATGAGCGTCTACAACCAGCCCGCGTATCGCGGCCAGGTGCTCAACATCCCGCCTGACAAGCCTGCGATGTTCTATGCGATGGTCGAGTACCACGGCTTGCAGGGCCGCAACGTGGTCGGCCAGCTGTACGACCCGTTCTACTACTTCACCAAATTCTCATATGCCGAACACCCTGACGTCGGGGACACGCTGATGAGCTGCTGGCTCGTATCAACGCACACGCGCTTGTGGGCAGTGGACCCGCAGAAGGCGCAGTACCGCGAGGTGATCGCGGATCACCCGGACTGGTTCACGCAGGTCGGCGCGGTGGACGCATACGGTTGGGCGCTCTATGACGTGCACGTGCCGCCGGTGAGCGCGGCCGATTGCGCCGCGGCGAATCGAGCTGCTTCTGGCTAGGGTCAGGGCGCCGGTGCTCGGCGCCATCCGTCTGGTTCTTGCAGCGGCGGTCATCGTGCCGATCGCGTATGTGCTCAGCTGGCAGCTGCTCTGGGGCGGACTGGCCGGGTCTGAGGCCCCGTTCCACCTGCACCTCGTCACGTGGGTGGCGTCGGTCTTTCCCAACCTGCCGTGGTGGTACCAGTGGGACGGGATGGGGGTCTCCTACCGGGAGGCCTATCCGCTGGCCGCGCACTGGCTCGCGGTCCTTGTCTCACGCCTGCTCGGGACCACTCCCGAGGGCGGCGCGCAGGTGGTCGAGTTCACGCTCATGCCGGCGACGGCGCTCGGCCTGTACTGCTATTTCGACTGGCGCCGGCGCCGGCCGCTGGCGGGTCTCGCGGCGGCGGTGCTGCTCCTGCTGAGCCCGATCGGGTGGGTCGAGTGGACCCACTTCGGGCTGTACGCAAGCTGGGTCGGAATGGTGTTCTTCATGCCGGCGCTCATCGCCCTCGACGCGTTCTTCTTCGCGTGGTTGGCCGGTGACCGCGGCTGGAAGTTTCGCCTGGCTGCGTTTTCGTTTATCGCGCTGACCACGCTGATGGGCCTCGTGTCGCCCCACATCCTGGCGGCGCCCCTGATCGTCGCGGCCGCATATGCATTGGCCCTACCACGCGACGCGCGGCGCCGCATCTGGCGGTGGCTGTTGATCGTCGTGCCGGCCCTGTACATCGGCATCGCGCTGCTCTCCGCGTTCTGGTTGGGCGCCGAAACCCAGTACCTGGCTGTCGTCCGCTCCCACTGGGCCGGCGCCGGCACGAGCTTCGACGCCGCGCGGCTGAGCTACTACGATCTCGGCAGCCTCCTTTCGCTGCACCCACTTCGGGACCGGAACGTCGACGATCTGTACAGCGTCACCCCGGCCGTGCTGCTCCCGGCGGTGCTTGCGATTCCGCTGGCCTTGCGGGACGCACGCGCTCGATTGTTCCTGATCCTCGGCGTGCTCGGGATCGTCCTCATGACGAATCGAGATCTGTACCGGCCGCTGTTCGTGATCCCCGGCTTCAAGGAATTCGGAGTCGTCGCGCACAGGCCGCTTCAGCTGCTGGTGATCGTCGCGGCGCCGGCGCTGGCAGCGATCGGACTGATCGAAGCGCCGCGAGTGCTCGCAGGTCTCGCCGCCCGCAGGTGGGCCTGGCCTGGAGCGCTGCGTTCAGGCCTTGCTGTGGCGATGCCGGTCGTGTTAGTGCTCGTGCTGGCTGCGGACGTCTATGCATTCGGAGGTCGCGTCGAGGGCGGCGCCCAGCTCGCTTACGGACCGAGCCTGCCCAATGCACCCGCGCTGCGAGACATCTGGCAGAACAACCCCGCGGACCCCGCTTCGCTCGCGCAGCAGCTGTTCGATCCGCGGCTGTGGCGGGCGCCAGAGATCACGTGCGCGCTGGACTGCCCGGCCAAAAAGGAGTCGCTCGCGGCGTTGGGCGCCACTTTCCCATCGCCGCCTGCGCGCGCGGAGCTGAACTCCAACATCGGACCGCTCGACATGGCCTTCCACGTCCTGGTCGGCGGCGGGATCACCCACAGCTACAACGACCAGGTCCTGCCATCGAGGGAGCTGTCGTCGTGGTTGGAGGACAGCATGCTGCAGAACTCGGGCATCGCGGTCAAGGCGCAGCTGGCCGAGGCACTGGGAATCGACGCCGTCGTGCTGTCGGACCAGCAGGCCGCGCGCGCGGCAGATTACACAGAGTTGGGCTGGACGCAGGTGAGCCGGCAGCCGTTGGCATTCGTGAACCCGCAGCCGTCTGGCCTGGCGGCCCAGTGGTCCGGAGGGACCGCGGTGCTGGTGGTCGGGGCGACCCAGACCAGCCTGCCCGAGCTCTACAACTCGGTGTTCAAGCAGGCCACGACCGGGCTCTTGCCATTTGCGTCGGAGTGGTTGGTGCGTGGGGCGTCGGCTTACGTCGACGACTACACCGACGAGCAGCTCGGGCGCTACCGAGGGCTGTTCCTCTTGGGGTACAGGTATCACGATCAGGCCAAGGCCTGGTCGCGACTCGATCACTACGTGCGCTCTGGTGGCCGGCTGTTCGTGGAGACCGGCTGGCAGTATGTCGATCCGGACTGGGATGCCGGCTCGGCCCCTGCGGTGCTGCCGGTGCCCTCGCTTCATTGGGGCGAGCTCAACCCGTCCGTGCCGACCCTCGTGGACGGAAGCGCTGACGGCGCGTTCGGGAGCTTCGCGTACGGCGGCGGCGGCTGGGGCGCAAGCGGCGCCGGCTCCGTGCGGCCTGGCGCGTCCGAGCTTGTGCGAGCGGGCGATCGAGTGGTGGCCGCCCGCTGGCCGGTTGGTCAGGGACGGGTTCTGTGGAGCGGGATGAACCTCATCGCGCACAACGCGGGCAGCGGATCGGCCGACGAAAATCAGTTTGTCGCGGACCAGCTCGCGTGGCTGTTCGAGCCGGACAGCACTTCGGGGGAGCAGGTCTCCATCGCGCCGGTCTGGTCGGGTGGTGACCGGGTCAGCCTCGCACTGGAGCCTTCAGCCGGCCCGGACCTCGTGCTGCTCAAGGAATCGCTCTTCCCCGGGTGGTCCGCCCGGCTCGTGACCCCGACAGGTTCTGAGCCGGTCGACCTGGTCGGCAGCGAGATGGACTTCATGCTCGCCAGGCTCAATTCCGTCCCGGCCGGATCCAGCCTCTTGTTCACCTACGGATCGACGACGCTCGAGCAGGGTTCCTGGTGGCTGTCGCTGGTTTTTCTCGCCGCGCTGGTGGGTTGGGTGGTGCGCCCGGCTTACCTGGCTCGGATCCGTCAGTGGCCTAGGCAGGCTCGATCGAGGCGGCCCACGCGACAAGGTCTCTGAGGCCGCGATCGAACTGGATGCGCGGCTCCCAACCCAGCTCCTGTTTCGCCTTGGAGACGTCGCTTACGTAGTACTGCTGGTCGCCCTCGCGCCAATCCGTGAAGGTGTACTGCGGCGTCTTGTGGATGAGCTCACCGATCTGGTCGATGACCTCGAGCAGGTTGCGCTGGTTCGGTTCGCCGCCCCCGACGTTGTAGATCTGACCACGCGTCCTGTCGATATTCTCGATCGCGATTTCGTAGAGCGCGCTGAGGTCTCTTGCATCCAGCAGGTCGCGAACCTGCAGGCCATCGCCGTAGATGGTCAGCGGCCGATCCTCGAGGATCGAGTGCACGAAATGGGCGACCCAGCCCTGGTCCTCGGTGCCGTACTGGTGGGCGCCGTATATGCAGCTCTGGCGGAGCACCACGGTGTTCATATGAAAGCAGCGCGCGTAGTCCCTGACGTACTGGTCGGCCGTGCCCTTGCTGCATCCGTACGGGCTGTGGAAGTCGAGCGGCTGCGTCTCCTTGCACGGACCGCTCTTGTGGTCGAGCTTTCCGTACACCTTGTTGGTGGATGCGAAAACGAGGGGCGCGTCAGGGTTGTGCTTGCGGGTCGCCTCGAGGACGTTCAGCGTGCCTCTCGCGTTGATGTCGAAGTCGGTTTCGGGGTCGACCAGCGACGTGGTGACCGCGACCTGGGCGGCGAGATGAAGGATCGCGTCCTGGTTCCTCACGTGCTCGGCCAGGGCGCCGCCGTTCCTCACGTCCTCTTTTATGAACGTGGTGCGGGCGGGATGCTGCGTGATGAGCCATTTGAGGTTTCTTTCCGTGCCCCGGCGGCTGAGGTTGTCCAGGATCGTCGCGTGCCAGCCGCGTTCGATGAGATGGACGGCGGCGTTGACGCCGAGGAAGCCCGCGCCGCCCGTGATCAGGACCCGGCGTGGTGGGTGGCTCTGAGCTTCCGGCCTCGTGCGTGGCTCGGTGCGGGTAGCGGTTCGGGTCGCGTTCCCACGCTCCATGGTCTTGACACTCGATTTCACAGCGGGCACCTACCTTAAATCAAGTGCCCCGCAATCCAACCCTAGGATAGACACGTGGCCGCCCCTTCCACGGTCCCCTTGCTGTCCGACTCCGACATCAAATCGCTGCGCTCCAACTGGGCGGGTGAGGCGCGCATGGCGAGCGTATACGACGCGCTGGCCGACGTCGCGAAGAACCCGCGGGCGAGCCGGAGGCTGAAAGCCCTGGCCGAAACCGAGAGACGCCATGCGCAGGCTTGGGCCGAGCTGCTCGCATCCTGCGGGGTGAAGCTTTCGGACCGGCAACCGTCGTTGACCGCCCGCGTGCTGGCGATGCTCGCGCGGTTGGTGGGCATCGGTCCCGCGCTGGCGCTGGCGGGCCTGGCCGAGGGACAGGTGCTGCGCGCATATCTGAGCCAGGTGTCGACCGTGTCCAACCAGCAGGCGCAGGGAGTGCTGCGAAGCGTGCTGCCGGAAGAGCTCGACCATCAGTCGCCGGATGAGGTGGCCGATCGGGCCGACGACGTGCGCTCGCCGGTGGCCGCGGACGAAGAGTGGCACGGGGGCGGCGCCGAGAGCATCAGAAACGTGATCTACGGGGTCAACGACGGCCTGACCGCGACCCTCGGAGTGCTTGCGGGCGTGGGCGGCGCCAGCATCGATCCGCGCGTCGTCCTCATCGGAGGCCTGTCCGCGATGGTGGCGTCGGGTGTGTCGATGGCCGGCGGCGCGTACCTCGCGACCAAGTCGCAGCGGGAGGTGTTCGAGGGGCAGCTGGCGCGAGAGGCTGCGGAGATCGAGGCGATGCCGGAGCTCGAGAAGGCGGAGCTGATCAACATCTACCGTTCCAAAGGGCTCACGGTGAGCGAGGCGAAGACGATCGTCGATCGCATCACCTCTGATAAGAAGGTGTGGCTCGAGACGCAGGCCCGCGAGGAGCTGGGCCTGGACGCCTCGCAGTTCGAAAACCCAACGCGCGAGGGCCTTGTCGCCGGTGTCTCGACCCTGGTCGGCGGCGCGATCCCGGTCATCGGCTATATCCTTGGGCGCCTCGTTGTGGGTTCTTCGCTGTCGGGCCTGGGCTCGCTGGCGATCGCGTTCATCTTCTGCGGCGTCTTCCTGTTCCTGATCGGGTCCGCGCGGTCGTTCTTCACGGGGAAGGGTGGGGTGCGGTCGGGGCTTGAGATGCTGGGGGTGGGGACGGTCGTGGCGGCGCTGACGTACGGGGTCGGGGTCCTTTTCCGGGCCTCGTAGCCACCCCAGGAAAGACTTGGAAGAGGGAGTAGGGGTGGGCTGGGAGGCTGACGGCGAAGTCAGGTGGTGGCTACGCGAAATTAATTTCCGCGCAAACCCTTGACCCTACAAACAGATGTTCGTATAATCGTCTCATGAACGTGGGGTGTGGGGGTGAAGTGTCCGGGGCGGAGCTGGGCGACCGGTTGGTCCGCTTCCGCAACGCCATCGATATGCTCGAGCTCGAGTTCTCTCGGATGGCGAGCGACTTCGCCCAGACCGCTGAGTACGACGAGCAGGGCTTCGACAGCCCGATCTCCTGGCTCAAGGAAAGCTGCCACATGCCCGGCGGCGCCGCCGCCGATCGCGTCTGCGCCGGCGAGCAGCTGGAGCGGCTGGGGGAGAGCAGAGCCGCCCTCGGCATGGGCGAGATCGGCTTCGCTCACTTCGCGCTCATCGCCCGCACCTCGGCCGCCGTTGGCGGTCGCCTCGACGAGGCCAGGCTGCTCCGGCAGGCGCGCAAGCGCAGCGTGGCCAGCTTCCGCAACGCCTGCATGCACGCTCGGCACGCGGCCGACAAGGATGGCTTCGTGGATGAAGAGAAGCAGGGCGTGGAGGCGAGAAGCCTGACCATGTCAACTGCTGACGACGGCACCGTCCTCATCAATTGCATCCTCGACAAGGTCGGCGGCGCTGCGGTGCGGACTGCGTTGGAGCCGCTGGCCAGGCGCGCGGGCAAAGATGACGACCGCCTTCGGGATCGCCGGCTGGCGGACGCCCTGGTCGACCTCGCCATGCACGCACTCGACACCGGGCTGGTGCCGCAGCGGACGCACCTGCAGGTCACGACCTCGTTGGAAACGCTCCTTGGCCTACGTGGGGCGCCGGCGGCGGAGATGGAGTTCTCGCTGCCGATTTCGGCCAGGGCGGTCGAGCGGCTAGCGTGCGACTGCTCGGTGACGCGCATCCTGCTCGGCTCCGACTCGACTGTGATCGACGTTGGGCGTGCTAAGCGCGTGATCTCCGGACCCCAGCGCAAGGCGCTCAAGGTCCGCGACCGTGGCTGCGTGGTTCCTGGTTGCGACCGGCCGGCGAGCTGGACCTCGGGCCACCACCTTGTCCACTGGATCCATAACGGACCGACCGATCTTCCCAACCTGTGTCTTCTCTGTTATCGACATCACTGGATGGTCCACGAAGGCGGCCACCAGCTCGTTCGTACCGATGACGGCCGCATGCTCATGGTTCCGCCACCGACTGGATTCGGTCCGCGGTCGCGCGGGCCAGACTAACCGACTCACGTTCAGTCGACTCGGAGCTGTAATACACCCGGCACGAATCGTGATACGGTTCCACCCGAATGAAAAGCGTCAGGCTCGATTCGAATCTTCAGGCCAAGCTCAAAGAGGCCGCACGCACGGCAGGCGTCTCGGAGTCTGAGTTCATTCGCGCCGCGATAGCCGAACGCAGCGAAGCAACGCTGGCGGACCGACTCGAAGGACACCTGACCGGGCTTGTCGGAGCCATTAGATCTAAGGGGGGCCGTGCCACCGAGGCACACCAGCGCTACCGCGAGCTGCTCAAGCGGCGGACCGCGAGGGCTCCCAGGTCGCGACGCTAACTGACACCGGACCACTGGTCGCGCTCGTCGACTCCGGTGAGCGCGACCACGAACGGTGTCGCCGCGCGCTAAGGCAGCTCGATGCCCCGATGCTGACAACTTGGCCCGTTTTGACAGAGGCGATGTACCTGCTCGGCGACGCAGGGGGATGGCCCGCGAAGCGCGTCCTGTGGGCAATGTTTGAACGCGGGGCGCTTCAGCTGGCCGAGCTGCAAGCACCCGACATAACGAGGGCGCGAGCACTGATGGAGAAGTACCGCGACGCTCCGATGGACATAGCCGACGCGACACTTGTTGCGGTCGCTGAGGCACGCGGCCTCAAGCGCGTCTTTACGCTTGATTCAGACTTCGGCGTCTACCGATATCGAGGTCGCGAGACCTTCGAGCTGGTTCCGGCCTGACTTAGCCGGTGGCGATGCCGCGGAAATAGGCGATGGCGACGATCCAGGCTGCGGCAGCCAGAATGACGGCCTCTCGGCGTTTTGAGCCGCCGTGCGCCCACAGGTAAGCGCCGGGCAGGAACAGCACCGCGAAGATCCCGTAGACGATATGCAGCACACCCCTGTGCGGCGGCTGACCCAGCGCGAAGACGGCGAGTCCGATCAGTCCCTGGACCGCGGTGAGGCCGGCCATGATCAGGTAGCTCGAGCGGAATCCCCCGCTCACCTGCGCATGGCGGAAGTAGCCGTACGCGCCCCAGAGCCCAAGGAGCACTGAGAAGGCGATCAGCGCCCGAGCGCCGAGCGTATGAAGAAAGACAAGCGACTCCGTCAACTAGCGCGCGCTCAGTACCTGCTTGCGGAAATACTCGACGGTCAGGGTCAGGCCTTCCTCGAGCTTGACCTTCGGCTCCCAGCCGAGGTCGTTGCGCGCCCGCGTGTTGTCGAGGGCGATGCGGAAGACGTCGCCTTTGCGCCTCGGGCCGTAGTTGGGTTCCAGCTTGTAGTCGGTGAGGATCGCCAGCTTTCGAAACAGCTCGTTGATCGTCACCGGTATGCCCGTGCTGATGTGATACGTGCCGCCGGCGCCGCGATCAAGCGCGGCTATGTTGGCCACCGCGACGTCGGCGACGTGCAGCATGTCGCGCGCCTGCTCGCCGTCGCCGTCGATGGTCACCGGCTTTCCCGCGAGCATCCGGCTGGCAAAGATCGCGATCACGCGGCCCTCGTCCGCGTGAAAGTCCTGGCGCGGCCCGTAGATGTTCGCGTAGCGGAGCACCGTGTACTCGAGCCCGTACGTGCGGTGGAAGGTGCCCAGATACTGCTCGAATGCCAGCTTGCTCGTGCCGTACGGCGAGAGCGGCCGTACTGGATGGTCCTCGTCCGCCGGGACCACGTCCGGCTCTCCGTATAGCGCCCCGCCGGTCGAGGTGAAGACGAACTTCCTCACCCCCGCGGCGACGCTCGCCTGCAGCACATTGAGGCCCCCGACGATGTTGACCATCGCATCGAAACCGGGATCGGAGACCGACTTCGGGACCTCTGACTGCGCGGCATGATGGTTGACGACCTCGGGGCGGAACCCAGCGATGGCTCCGACCACGCCTTCCCGGTTGCGGACATCGAACCTGAGCACCTTCGCCGCGGGGTTCACGTTCGCCTCGCTGCCGGTGCTGAAGTCGTCGAGGATCGCCACCTCGTGACCGGTCGCGATATATGCATCGGCCACGTGCGAGCCGATGAAACCAGCGCCGCCAGTGACGAGAATCTTCATTGACGTGAATGTAATCGAAGCCGAGGTAGTGAAAGCTGTGCGCGCCGGCGTGGCCCCCGCCTTCGTCCGGGGCGTGATCAGACGCGCCGCGGCGGTGCCGGAGGTAGCGGCTCGGCTGCCGGACAGCGAATCCACTGTCGCCATCCGGATCACGAACGACAGGGAAATAGCGCACCTGAACCGCGCCTACGCCGGCGAAGACCACGCCACCGACGTGCTTTCGTTCGCCGGGTCGGGCAGCCATGTCGGCGACATCGCGATCTCCTGGCCTGCGGTCGTCCGCCAGTCGGTTGAGTACGGCCAAGACACAAGTACCGAGCTCGCGTTGCTCTGCGTGCACGGGCTCCTGCACCTGCTGGGTTGGGACCATGCCAGCGCGCCCGAGCGGCGGGAGATGAACCGCCTGACCCGCGCGGCCTTGAAGCGCTCCGGGCTGACACCGGCCAGAGGCCGGCTTTAGTGGTGCGCCTAGGGAAGTCGCTCGTCAATGCATCGGCCCATTTCCGCCGAGCGCCCTGCGGGCGCTGACGCCTGCGTTACGGGGCCTGTCGCTTCGTCGTCACGCATCTAACGATGCGCTCCTTCTCGCGCCACCCGTGCCTTGGCGTCGGCGGTCTGGGCCGCGCCTTGAGCGAGCTTGTTCCCAGGCGCACCACGTAAACTCAACGACCTGGTCTGCGGCGCTCGCCGCGGGCCTTTCCGCGTCTATTTGAAAGGACGAATTGAGTCAAGAAGAGCAGTTGATCGTCGGGCTGGGCAATCCGGAATCGGATTACGCCGACACGCGCCACAACCTCGGTTTCGCGTGCGTGCGCGAGCTTGCCGGCCGGATGGGCGTGAAGATCGAGCGCAAGCGATGGCAGTCCCTGGTCGGCCATTCCGAATCGCGACGGGTCTGGTTCGTCCTGCCCCAGACGTACATGAATCTCTCCGGCGAGGCGGTGGCCAAAGCCCTACGCGACACCAACCTCTCAACGGAGCAGCTCTGGGTAGTCCACGACGAGCTCGACCTGCCACTGTGCCGGATGCGCATCCGGCGCGGCGGATCCGGCGCCGGCCACAACGGCGTGCTGTCGATCATCGGCGCGCTGGGCACGCCGGACTTCGTGCGCTTTCGCGTCGGCATCGGCAAGCCCTCACGGAAAGGCGCCGGCGTGCACTACGTGCTCGGCCGCTTCACGAAGGCCGAGGCGGGGCGGCTGCCGGGCATCATCGAAGGCGTCGCCACCGCGCTGGAGGTGGCTCTCGCCGCCGGCGTCGAGAGGGCGATGGACCGATTCAACCGGGCCGGCGCGCTTGGCTGCGAGGAGTTGCTGTGAGCACGCTCGGGGAGCGGGCCCTCGGCGCAGCTCCCGAATTGCGGCGCTGGGCGACGAAAGGCGCAGGCGAGGCGAAGGTCGGCCGTCTGCCCAGGCCGGCGTGGCCGATCGTCGCCGGCGCCGTCGCGCGCGCTAACGCGGAGGCCGGCCGTTCGGTGGTCATCCTGGCGCCCGCGCCCGATCGCTTCTGCGACGAGCTCAGACCCTGGCTCGCGGGCCGGCCCCCCGCATACGTTTTCGCCGAGGTCGCCATTTCGTTCCTCGACCGTCCGCCCGCGTTCGACGACGCGGTCAACAAGCGGATGGAGGCGCTGAACGCGCTCGCGGATCGGGCGACCCCGTGCATCGTGGTGTCGTCGCGGCGCGCCATCACGCGCGCCACCATCTCTCCCTCCGACCTGGCCCACGGCACGCTGTCGCTCGCGCCCGGCGGCGGGCCCGATCCAGTCGCAGTGGCCGGCCGGCTCGTCGAGATGGGCTACTCGCGGGAACCCCTGGTCGAGGAGCACGGCCAGTTCTCCTTGCGGGGCGGAATCCTTGACGTGTTTCCGGCCGCGGCCGACTCACCGGTGCGCGCCGAGTGGTCTGGCGACGTCATCGAGACGCTCCGGCTCTTCGACCCGGCAAACCAGCGCTCGGTGATGGCGGTGCCGCAGGTTTCAATTCATCCGGGTCGCGAGCTGCTGCTCGGACCAAAGCGCGGAGCCGCGGCGGCCAATCGCCTGCGGGAGAGCGTGTCGCTCGACGGGTTGCGTGCCGACGTCCGGGCGGATTGGGAAGAGGAGCTCGAGCGACTAGAGGCAGGCGGCGCCTTCCCCGGCATCGAGTACTACGCGGCCTACCTCAACCCCGCGAAGCCATCGCTGCTCGACCACCTGGACGACAGGATCGCGATCCTGGACTTCGAGCCGGGCCGGCAGCTGGCCGACGCGCGGGTTCTCATCGAGGAAACCGAGATGCTCGCAGCCGCGGAAGCCGAAGGTAAGGAGCTGCCGCGCGGATTCGTGCTGCCGATGGTCGGGGCGGAGCGACTGCGAGCCGTCCAGAGCCATCCGCGTCTCGAGCTCACCGCCGGCGAGGGTGCCGACGACGCCATCGATCTCGGCTGGGCGGGGGCTGAGCCGCTGGTGGGACGGCCGCAAGCCGTAGCCGAGCTGGCGGGGCGGGCCGCGTCGGCGATGGTCGCCATCGCCACCGAGCAGTCGGAGCGGCTGAGGACCTTGCTCGAAGAAGCCGGCGTTCGCGATCATGCGAGGGAGATCGAGCTCAGCCTCGACCTCCAGCTGCAGCCCGGTCTTGGGCTGGCCGACGTAGACATCGCGTCCGGCTGCACTCATGCGGGGATGGGGTTCCATCTCGTCACCGACGCCGAGCTCTTCGGCCGACTGCGCCGCCCGGCACGGCCCGCACGCTCGTCGCGCGGTCGCGCCGAGCAGCTGACCCGGGAGTTCACGTTCGACTTCGCACCCGGTGAGCTGGTGGTGCACGTCGACCACGGCATCGCGCGATTCGCCGGCATGCGCCTACTCGAGTCCGAAGGTGCGCATCGCGAGTACCTGGAGTTGGACTACGCCGAGGCCGACAAGCTGTTCGTGCCGGTCGAGAACCTCGACCGCATCCAGAAGTTCCTCGGCGGTGAGGAGGAGCCCACCCTTCACCGGCTCGGCAGCGGTGATTGGTCGCGGGCGCGCGGGCGCGCGGGAAAGGTGGTCCAGGACGTGGCCGAGGAACTGCTCAAGATCTATTCGTCGCGCGAGGCCCGGCCGGGCATAGCGTTCGCGCCCGACACCGCCTGGCAGCAGGAGCTCGAGTCCTCCTTTCCTTATGAAGAGACCGCCGACCAGCTGGCGGCGCTCGCCGAGATCAAGGCGGACATGGAGTCAGACCGGCCGATGGACCGCCTGCTCTGCGGCGACGTCGGCTTCGGCAAGACCGAGCTGGCTCTGCGAGCCGCGTTCAAGGCGGCGATGAGCGGGCGGCAGGTGGCGCTGCTCGCGCCGACCACGGTCCTGGCCCAGCAGCACTTCCACGTCTTCAGCCAGAGGCTCGAAAAGTTCCCGGTCACGATCGGGATGCTGTCGAGATTCGTCGACGCCGAGACGCAGGCTCACACTCTCGAAGGCCTCAAAGCGGGACAGGTCGACATCGTCGTGGGCACGCACCGCCTTCTCCAGCGCGATGTGCGCTTCAAGCGGCTGGGACTGCTGATCATCGACGAGGAGCACCGGTTTGGCGTCATGCAGAAGGAGCGGTTGAAGAAGCTGCGCACGCAGCTCGACGTGCTCTCGCTGTCGGCGACCCCGATTCCGCGCACCCTCCACATGGCGATCGGCGGCATCCGCGACATGAGCGTGATCCAGACTCCGCCCGAGGAACGCCAGCCGATCAAAACCTACGTCACCACCGACGACGACGAGCTGGTGCGGGAGGCGATCACGCGCGAGCTGCAGCGCGGCGGCCAGGTGTACTACGTGCACAACCGCGTGCGCACCATCGAGAAGGCGGCCGACCGCGTGCGGGAGCTGGTGCCGACCGCGCGCGTGATCGTCGGCCACGGCCAGATGCCGGAGGATCAGCTGGCGCACGTGATGGTCGACTTCGAGTCGACGAAGCACGACGTGCTCGTGTGCTCGACGATCATCGAGTCGGGACTCGACATCCCGAACGTCAACACGATCATCGTCCAGAGCGCAGATCGCTTCGGCCTGGCGCAGCTCTACCAGCTGCGAGGCCGCGTCGGTCGTTCCGGCCGGCGCGCGTACGCGTATTTCCTCTACGACCCCCGTCGCTCGCTGACCGAGAACGCGGACAAGCGCCTCGACGTCATCTCCGGGCTGCACGAGCTGGGGCAGGGTTTCAAGATCGCTCTCCGCGACCTCGAGATCCGGGGCGCCGGCAACCTCCTCGGCACCGAGCAGCACGGCGCAATCGCCGCAGTGGGTTTCGAGATGTACCTGCAAATGCTCCAGAGCGCGGTCGGCAAGCTGCGTTCGGGGTCGGACGAAAGCGTGATCGGAGACGTCCTCTCGACCGAGGAGATGAACATCGACCTGCCGCTCGACCACTTCATCCCGCGCTCATATATCCGCGACGAGAAGCTGCGGCTGGGGGCTTACCGGCAGCTTGCCGCGACCAACGAGGAGGAGGAGCTTGACGGAGTGCTGCGCTCTCTCAAGGACCGCTACGGACCGGCGCCCGCCCAGCTCGACAACCTCGCCTTCTCGCTCCGGGTCAAGCTCCGCGGGCAGCGGCTGGGCCTGCGGGGCGTCATCGCCGACGGCCACGACATCGCCATTCGCGTCGACCCGGAGCGCTACCTCGACGTCGACGAGCTCTCGCGGAGGATGGCGGGACGTCTGTCCATCCTTCCGAACCGCATCAAGATGCGGCGGCAAGGCGCCGGGCGCGCGCAGGGCGCACCTTCGGACAGTGGATGGAAAGAGGACCTGATGTCTTTGCTGGCCGAGATGGCTGACCTTTACGAGGCCGGCCGGGCTGTTGGGGTGACGAGGCCATGAGAAAATCTGAAGCGATGCCAGAACCTACAGAGGCGCCTTACTCGCCAGGCGTCGCCGCCATCTTCGAGGTCGTCGCCAGGCTGCGCGCGCCGGGCGGCTGCCCGTGGGATCGCGAGCAGACGCACGAGTCGCTGCGGCCATACCTCCTCGAAGAGACCTATGAGCTCCTTGAGGCGATCGACTCCGGCGACGACGCGAAGATCAAGGAGGAGCTCGGCGACCTTCTGCTGCAGGTCGCGATGCACGCTGAGATCGCCGCCGAGCAGCGGCGATTCGACGCCGCGCAGGTCTCGGAGGCTGTCGCCGCGAAGATGGTGGCGCGGCACCCGCATGTGTTCGGCGACGTTTCCGTCGCCGATGCGGACGAGGTGCTCCGGAACTGGGAGCACGCCAAAGGTAAGGAAGCGCGCGCCGGCGGACGCACCGACGAGTCGGTCGTCGATCGCGTGCCGTCCACGCTGCCTGCGCTGGCGTGGGCGCTCGGCCTGCAAAAGCGCGCAGCACGTGTTGGGTTTGATTTCGAGTCGTCCACCCAGACCGCCGAGAACGTCGCCGAGGAGGCGCGCGAGCTGGCGGAGGCGAGCGATCCCAAGCACGCGTTCGAGGAGATGGGCGACCTGCTCTTTGCGGTCGTCTCGCTCGCCCGGCGTTTGAAGATCAATCCCGAGGATGCGCTGAGGGTCGCAGGCCAGCGCTTCCGGCGCCGCTTCGCGGAGACGGAGGCGTCGCTTCGGCGGGATGGGGTGGACTTCGGCGATCTCGACCGCGAGGCGATCGCCAAGCGCTGGGAGGAGACGCGCTAAGGGGTGTGTCTGGGGATAAGCTCGCCAAGGCGCGGCCCAGGCCGCCGACGCCAAGGCACGGGTGGCGCGAGGAGGAGCGCATACCGCTGGGGTCCCCGCGCGAAGCGCGGGAGGATGCGAAGCGACAGGCCCCGTAACGCAGGCGTCAGCGCCCGTAGGGCGCTCGGCGGCCGGGGTCCCCGCGAAATCGAAGATTTCGTGGGGTGGGGATATGGGCCGATGAATTGGCGAGCGGCTTCCCGGACGCACCCCTAAGTCCGGTTTGTTATAGTCGCCTCCTTCCGAAGGCTTCGTCCCACTCCACGATCCACCATGAGAAACAGCAAAGTCCTCGTTGCAGCGGGCAATGTCCGAACCGGCGGCCTCTCCATGCGCCATGTCGTGACGGCCGCGATAGTCCTCCTTGTCGCCCTCTGGGTGGGCTATGCCTTCGTGCAGGAGGGCATCGTCAGCCACAAGCTCAGCCAGCAGGCCGCGAGCCTCCGGCAGCAGAACGCCGTGCTGGCCGCGCAAAACAAGGGATATCGCAAGGACGTCCAGGCGATCACCTCGGGCTCCGCGGACGAGGAAGAGGCGCGCTTGAACGGCTACGCGAGACCGAATGAGCGGACGTTCCTGGTCACGACGCCGCCGAGCCCATCTCCGACCCCGCCAACGAGCCCGTCACCCACGCCGGCGCATTGACCTGGCGGCATTGGAGGACTCCCCAACCGGCGGTATAATCCGGATGCGGAGTGGAGCAGCGGCAGCTCGTCGGGCTCATAACCCGAAGGTCGTTGGTTCGAATCCAACCTCCGCAACTCTTGCAGTGACCACGAAGCCGGGTACATCCCGGCTTCGTCCTTATTAACGAGGGCCGTATGAACAAGAGGAAGCGCGTCGCGATCGCCAAGCACCGAGTCAAGAAGCGCAAGCTCAAGGCGAAAGCCCAAGCCGCTCGTTAGTCTTACTCCGGCGCACGAGGTGCCGTAGCTCAGGTGGTAGAGCGCGCGACTCATATGGTTCGAGTCCACCCGGCACCACCATGCCCTACTTCGAAACGACTTCCCACCCGCTACTCCTTGGGCTGCGACAGTCCGGGCTGATTGCGTCCGGCGATCGCTTGCTAGCCGCCGTTTCCGGCGGGCCCGACAGCACCGCGCTGCTGCTCGCGCTGGTCGAGCAGGGCCATGCGGTTGTCGCGGCTCATTACGACCACGCTCTGCAGCCCGGCTCGGACCGAGTCGCCGAGCACGTCCGCACCATGTGCGGGCGCCTGGGCGTCGAGGTGCTCATCGAGCGCAGGGAGACGCCGCTGCCGCGCGGCTCCGTCCAGGCGGGCGCGCGCACGCTTCGCTATGAGTTTCTCGAGCGCGCCCGCGCGCAGGCCGGGGCGGACGTCGTCGCGATCGCCCACACGGCCGACGACGTGGTCGAGGGCGCGGTCCTTCATCTGCTGCGTGGCTGCGGCCTGGCCGGGATGCGCGGCATGCCCGCGCGTCGCGGCGTGTTCGTCAGGCCGATGCTCTCGGTCTGGAGGAGCGAGGTCCTCGACTACCTGGACCGGCGCGGCATCGAGCCGCTTCAGGACCCCGCGAACTCCAACCCCGCCTACGCGCGCGTTCGGGTGCGGCGCGAAATCCTGCCTGCACTGGAGCGCGACCGGCCTGGAATCACCCGCCGTTTTCACGCTGCGGCCAACCGGGCCTCCGCCATTTATGAGTCGGTCGCGGGTGCGGTGGAGAGCACCCTCAACAACGGCACCACCACTCGCTCCGCCGTCGCCGCCTCTCCCGAACCCGTTGCCGCCGAGGTCATGCGGCAGCTTTACGCGCGCGCCGGCGGCGCCCAGCCGGCCCTGTCACGGACACACCTGAACGCCATGCTCAGGCTTGCCCAGCAGGGAAGAGGCGGTCGCGGCGTGGATCTACCCGGCGGTCTGCGTTTTCGTATCGTGGGGGAGACCATGCAGATCGTCGCGGGCGAGAGGGATCAGAGGCCGACGCCCACGCTTGACGTTTCCATGTGCTCGGGATGCGACGACCTCACGGCCGCGCACCTCAAGCCGAACCTCGACCTGCACCTCGGCTATCGCCGGCCCGGCCTCACCATGCGTCCGCAAGGAGGCCGCGGCACCCGGAAGCTGCAGGACATCTTCGTCGACGCGCGTGTGCCCCGCGAGGACAGGGATGCTTGGCCGCTCGTGTTCGCCGGTGATGCTCTCGCCGTCGTGCCGGGAATCGCCGTTTCAGCAGAGCTGGCTGCCCGCGCCGGCGAACCCGCGCTCCATGTAACGATCGGCCGTATCCCCGCTAAAGTAGAATCGCTTAACAGCCTTCCAGGAGTGCCCACTTGAGCCGCTTCCCCCGCTCCAGCCTGTTTTATTTCGCACTGGTCGTCGTGCTCGGCCTCGTGCTGTGGTTCACCTGGCAGTCGTTCCAGGGCAACCAGAGCTCGACCGACTGGTCGTTCTCGACCCTCATGAACCAGGCTTCCGCCGGCAACGTGAAGGAAGTCGACATCAAGGGCACGGACGGTGTCGCCGTCGACACCGACGGGAAGAAGCACAACGTCACGCTGCCGGATTGCGCGGGCTCCGACTGCACGTTCACCACCACGCTTGCAGCGGACAAGACCTCCGACGGCACGCCTGTCAACGTCAAGTTCGAGCAGGCCAACAGCGCCAACTACCTGCTCAGCGTGCTCGTCCCCAACATCATCCTCGTCGTCCTGATCGCCGCCTTCATGTGGTGGGTGCTGCGCCAGACACAGAGCGGCAACAACCAGGCGATCTCCTTCGGCAGGTCACGCGCGCGCATGGTCACCGGTGACAAGCCCACGATCACCTTCGCGGACGTCGCGGGTGTCGACGAGGCCAAGCAGGAGCTCAGCGAGATCGTCGAGTTCCTGAAATATCCCGAGAAGTTTGTGGCCCTGGGCGCGCGCATCCCCAAGGGCGTACTGCTCGTGGGCCCTCCAGGCACCGGCAAGACGCTGCTGAGCAAGGCCGTCGCGGGTGAGGCGGGGGTGCCGTTCTTCTCGATCTCGGGCTCCGAGTTCGTGGAGATGTTCGTCGGCGTCGGCGCCAGCCGCGTGCGGGACCTGTTCGACCAGGCCAAGAAGAACTCACCCTGCATCGTGTTCGTGGACGAGATCGACGCCGTCGGCCGCCAGCGTGGCGCCGGCCTGGGCGGGGGTCACGACGAGCGCGAGCAGACGCTCAACCAGCTTCTGGTGGAGATGGACGGCTTCGACACCAACACCCACGTGATCATCATTGCCGCCACCAACCGGCCGGACGTCCTCGACCCGGCCCTGCTACGGCCGGGTCGGTTCGACCGCCACGTCACCCTCGACCGCCCGGACATCAAAGGCCGCCGTTCCATCCTGGACGTGCACGCGCGCAACAAGCCGCTCGACTCGACGGTCGACCTCGAGGTGCTCGCGCGCCAGACGCCCGGCTTCAGCGGCGCCGACCTGGCCAACCTGATCAACGAGGCCGCCATCCTCGCCGCGCGCGGCAACAAGAAGGTGATCGGCATGGGCGAGCTCGAGGAAGGCATCGAGCGCGTCGTCGCCGGCCCTGAGAAGAAGAGCCGGCGCCTCTCGGAGCACGAGAAGGAGATCGTCGCTTACCACGAGGTCGGGCACGCACTGGTCGCCAAGTCGCTGCCGAAATGCGACCCGGTGCACAAGGTGTCGATCATCTCCCGCGGCCAGGCGCTCGGCGTCACCTGGTACCTGCCGACGGAGGACCGCTACCTGACCAGCAAGGCGGAGCTGCTCGACAACGTGGCCGCCGCGATGGGCGGGCGTGTGGCCGAGGAGATCGTCTTCGGCGACGTGACCTCCGGCGCTGAGAACGACATCCAGAAGGTGACGCAGATCGCGCGGCGCATGGTCACGCAGTGGGGAATGAGCGAGAAGCTTGGCACGGTGACCATGGGGCACAAGGAGGAGCTCGTGTTCCTCGGCCGCGACCTGGGCGAGCAGCGCAACTACTCCGAAGAGGTCGCCGCCGTCATCGACGAGGAGATCCGCAGCATCGTCAACCACGGCTACCAGACCGCGAAGGTGATCCTCACCGCGCAGCGGCACAAGATGGATGCGGTGGTGGAGCAGCTGAAGATCGTCGAGACGCTCGATTCGAAGCAGCTCGACGAGATCCTCGCGCGCGAGGACGAGCCGAGCGTGGCCGCTTCCTCGGGCGCGTCCGCTTCTTAAGGCCCTCGCTCCAACGGACTTAGTCGTCGCGGGCCGGGGGAACCTCGGCCGGAGCCTGGCGCGCGCGTGGCGGCGCGCGGGTCATCGCGTGCTGCTGGCGCGGGCGCGAGGGGGCGTGCCGTCGTTGGTCCGGGCGCTGCGGTTGCGGCCTCACGCCGTAGTCTTCCTTACCGTTCCCGACGGCGCGGTGGCAAGTTTCGCCGCCGAGCTCGCGGCCGCCGGCGGCCTACCGCCGACTGCGGCGTTCGTCCACTGCAGTGGCGCGCTGGGCCTCGGCGCTCTCGACCCGCTCCGCCCGCGCCACACGATCGGATCGTTCCACCCGCTGCAGTCGTTCCCCGAGCCTCGGGCGCCGGAGGCGTTTCGGGGCAGCCTGGTCGCCATCGATGCCAGTGGGCCGTCCCTGCGCCGCCGCCTGGGGCGGCTGGCTCGCGACCTTGGCGCCAGGCCTCGCAACGTCGACGACTCGGATCGCGCCCTGTATCACGCCGCGGCGGTGTTCGCGTCGAACTATCTCGTCGCCCTTTCTGCCGAGGCGGTGGCGCTGCTGGGGGCGATCGGCTGGAACGACCGTGAAGCGGTGGACGGCCTGGTGCCGCTGATGGAAGGGGTCCTGGCGGAGGTCGCGCGGCGAGGGCCCGTCGCCGCGCTCACAGGCCCCATCCGGCGTGGCGATTTCGAGACTGTCACCCGCCACCTGGAGGCGCTGGCCGAGCTCGATTTGCGATCGGCGCGAAGCCGGCGGCGGAAGGCGGACGTTTATCGTATGCTCGGCCAGATCGCGCTCGAGATCGCGATGAAAGCGGGCCTGGAGCCCGCAGCGGCCGAGCGTGTGAACAGGGCGCTGACCCGAGATGTGGCAGCGACCCGAAGGAGACGTCAGCGATGACGACCGTTCTGGACGTCCAGCGGTTCAAGGAAGAAGGCCAGCGCTTTGCCGTGCTCACTGCGTACGACTACCTGAGCGCGAAGATCCTCGATGAGGCCGGCATCCCGATCCTCCTCGTTGGCGACAGCCTGGGCATGGTGATGCTCGGCTACCCGACCACGCTGCCCGTAACCGTCGACGAGATGATCCACCACGCCAAGGCGGTTGCGCGCGGCTCCCACCAGGCGCTGCTCATCGGGGACATGCCGTTCATGTCGTATCACGTGTCCGTCGAGCAGGCGATCACCAACGCCGGGCGGTTCATGCAGGAAGGCGGCATGCACGCGGTCAAGCTCGAAGGCGGCGGCCGCGTCGTCGAGATCACGAGGCAGCTGACTTCGATGGGCATCCCGGTCATGGGCCATCTCGGGCTCACGCCGCAATCCGTCCACCAGATGGGCGGCTTCAAGGTGCAGGGCAAGAGCGACAAGCAGGCCGCGCGAATCCTTGCGGATGCCAAAGAGCTCGAGCAGGCCGGCGCGTTCAGCATCGTCCTCGAAGGCGTGCCCGCCGACCTCGCGACCCGCGTCACGCAGGCCCTCCGCATTCCGACCGTCGGCATCGGGGCCGGCCCGGGAACGGACGGGCAGGTTCTCGTCTACCACGACATGCTGGGCCTGACCACTGGCAAGGCGCCGAAGTTCGTCAAGCGCTATGCCAACCTTGCCGAGGAGATCACGCTGGCCGCCCAGCGGTACGCAAAGGAGGTCGCGGAGGGCACCTTCCCCGGCCTCGAGCACTCTTATTCGGCCAACGGAGTCGCGGCCCCGGCGAAGGCTCGGCGCGACGAGGTCAAGTACGGCGCCGGATAGCTCGCTCGACGGTCAACCGCCCATCGCGATCGCGACGCCGGCGTTCATGCGGGACATCGCCCGCGGATGGCACGCGGACGGCTTGTCGATCGGGCTCGTCCCGACGATGGGCGCGCTGCACGCCGGACACATGAGCCTGGTCGACCGGGCTTGCGGCGAGAACGACAAGGTGGTGGTGAGCGTCTTCATCAACCCGATCCAGTTCGGCGCCGGCGAGGATCTGAGCCGGTATCCCAAGAGCCCGGAGCGCGACCTGTCGCTGCTGCGAGCCGCGGGCGTCGACGCCATCTACAAACCTTCGGTGGCGGACATGTACCCGCCGGGCGCGAGCACACGGGTGATCGTCCATGGGGTGACCGAACAGCTGGAGGGCGCGGCCCGCCCGGGTCATTTCGAAGGCGTGGCGACTGTGGTGACGAAGCTGCTCGCCGCCACGTCCGCCGACCGCGCGTACTTCGGCCAGAAGGATGCGCAGCAGGTGGCGGTGGTGCAGCGCCTGGCCGCGGACCTGGACCTCGGGGTCGAGATCCGGGTGTGCCCGACCGTGCGCGAGGCGGACGGGTTGGCCCTCAGCTCCCGCAACCAGTACCTGGATCCTGCGCAACGGCGGGCGTCGGTCTGTCTAAGCCGGGCCCTGGGGCTGGCCGCGGAAGCGTACGGGCGCGGCGAGCGCGATCCCGCCCGGCTGCGCGCGATCCTACGGGAGACGATCGACGCCGAGCCGCTGGCCACGCTCGACTATGCCGAGGTGGTGGATCCGGCTGCGTTCTCGAGCCCCGGCAGCCTGGCGGTGCTGGCCGCCCGGATAGGCAAGACCCGGCTAATCGACAACCACGATCTGAAGCTGCCCTACCCTGGATAAATCGGAGTTCTGGCGTACAATGGCAATCCGTTTGGCGTAGGCCGTTTCTGACGACCAAGAACCACACCAATAATCCTTAGGGGGTATACGACGTTTTGTCCACAGAGTCCGGTGTCGTCCTGAAAGAGAACGAGGAGGCGACCGACAAGGACTCGTCAGCGGCGATGACGATGGAGGACTACCTCCACTACGACCAGGAGGCCTTCAAGACCCCCAACCATGGGGACATCGTCGATGGCATCGTGGTACGCGTAGACCCCGACGAGGTGCTGGTGGACATCGGCGCCAAGGCGGAAGGGGTCATCTCCAGCAAGGAGCTCGGCCTGCGCGGAGAGGTTGAATCGATCGGCCTCGAGCCGGGCGACCTGATCAAGGTCTACGTCCTTCAGCCCGAAAACGAAGAGGGCAACGTCGTCCTCAGCCTCAGGCGAGCGCGTGCCGAGACCACGTGGTTGGTGGCGGCGGAGAAGCAGACCGATGGCTCGGTGATCGAAGCCGACGTCCGCGAGCAGAACAAGGGTGGCCTGATCGTCAACGTGCTGGGGCTTCGCGGCTTCCTGCCTTCGAGCCAGGTGGCGCGCGCCTACGCCGGCAGCCTCGAGTCACTGGTCGGCCAGCGCATCCCGGTCAAGATCCTCGAGGTCAACCGCAAGCGCAACCGGCTGATCGTCAGCCAGAAGGCGGCGGAGGACGAGGATCGCGCTCGCAAGCGCGAGGAATTGTTCAGCCGGCTGCAGATGGGGGCCACCGTCAAGGGGACCGTTTCCGGCATCACCAGCTACGGCGCATTCGTCGACATCGGCGGCGCCGACGGGCTCATCCACATCTCGGAGCTCTCGTGGGACCGTGTCTCCAAGGTCACCGACGTGCTCCAGCTCGGCGAGGAGGTGACCGTCAAGGTCATCAAGCTCGACCCGGAGCAGACGCGCATCTCGCTGTCGCTGCGGCAGCTCCAGCAGGACCCGTGGGAGAGGCTGGTGCAGTCGATGCCGATCGGGTCGATCGTCGAAGGCCAGGTCACCAAGACCAAGAAGTACGGGGCCTTCCTCCAGATCATGGTCGGGATCGAGGGCCTGCTCCACATCTCGGAGCTGTCGTGGGATCACGTGGAGCGGACCGAAGACGTGCTCAAGGTGGGCGAGACGCTGCAGGTGAAGGTGATCGGGATCGACACCGCGCGGCGGCGGATCTCGCTGAGCCTCAAGCAGCTTTCGGCGCCTCCGGCGAGCCTGGCCGCGAGCCGCGGTGACCGTCGCCAGGACGAGTACGACGACATGCGGGAAGAGTCATAGGGGCGCGGCCGGAAAGCCCTCGCCGGATCTTCGGCGCCCAATGCGGCCCATCTCCGGGCTCAGCTCCTGTGCTGCTCGCTTACGCATCTACGTGATGCGCTCGCTGCGCTGCTCGTCGCTTCACCCGGATCTGAGCCACCTGGATCGCCGAATCTCTCGCCGAGGTTTTCGGACGCGCCCCTAGCCGGACGCCGGACTTTTGGCCCCCAGGTCGGCCAGCCTTTGGCGAGCGGGCGCGTAGTACGGGTCGATGAGCAAGGACTGCTGGTAAGCCCGGCGAGCTGACGCCACGTCGCCGAGCCTCAACTCGGCGTCACCGAGGTCGACGTACAGCTGCGGCTCGGTTTCACCGAGGTCGGCAGCGCGGCGCAGCTCCGCCTCCGCGGCGCGGGCATCCCCCGACCTCGCAAACCTGCTGCCGAGGTCCCAGTGGTAGCGAGCCTGCAGCGGATCGACGATCACGGCCAGCTCGGCACGTCCTTGCGAGTACCAGGCATCGGCCAGCACCGGCATCACGCCCAGCCAGATCGCGGCCGCGGCCAGCACCAACGCCACGATCGACCGCGCGGCGCCTGGCGGGCGCACACCGTTGGACGCCTTAGCTGCCGCGGGCGCGCCCTCCGCTGCGCGGACCGCCGACCAGGCGGTGCCCGCGAGCAACCAGAACGCGCCCGTCGCCGGCGCCCAATCGAAGTTGAAAACGACCCAGGCCGAGTAGCCGATGCAGGCGGCGCCGAGCGCGGCCACGGAATCGCTGAAGCGATGCCGCCAGATCCCGCGGAACAGGGTCACGAGCACCCACGCCAGCGCGGCCAGGCCGAGCACGCCTTGCGTGGCCGCCGTCTCAAGGATCCCTGAGTGGGTGCGGTCATAAGTCACGCCGGGCGCCCAGTCAGCGCTCACGAAGCGGCCGAGCGCGAGCCCGGTCCCATCCTCGCCCCAACCCGTTATCGGGCGGGCGGCGATCATGCGAGTCGCATCTGGCCAGAGCAGGAGCCGGCTGCGGGCAGGATCGTTGTTGAGCTTGCTCACCGGTCCCAGCACGATCGCCCACAGAGCTCCCAAGAGCACCCCGCTGGACGCACCAGCCGACACGGCGGCCCACAGAGGGCGCCGAAATGCGAAAACCAACAAGGCCAAGCAACCGGCGAGCGCCCCCAGCGCGCCGCTGCGAGACGTCGATACCCAGAGCCCGCCGACCATCACCGCCGCCCCCAGCCCCCAGGCCACGACGAAGCGGTCGCCGCGGAAACCGCGAGCCACCGCAAGGGGCAGGGCCATCGCGATCAGGGCGCCGAGAAGGTTGGCGTTGCCGACATTACCGTCGGGCCGAAAGCCAACCGCAGCTGCGGCCTGCAGCAGGGCCTCCATGCAGGCGATCGAGGTCCCGAAAGCGAAGCCTGCGATCACCCAGTCCCGGGATCGCTCGTCCCTGAGCAACCAGACGGGCACGGCAAGAAGGCCAAGGTAGCTGAGGCGCACAGGCAGGGACTCGTAGCGTGTGTAGGAGCCCGAAAGGCTCAGCGGCCAGGAAACCGAGAAGGCAAAGGCGAGCAGGGCCGCCGCCGCGGCGGCCAGCAGGGGCAGGCGGAGCGGTCCCAGGCCGGGCCCTCCGGGCAGCAGCATTGCCAGCCCCGCGCCGATGCAGGCGCCGGCGATCACGATCGACGCGCGCGGCAAGATGAATTGATCGAACGCATTGGGTATAAAGACGGTGGGCAGCCCCACCGCGATGGCCGCCGGCAAGTACGTTCCGAGGCGCTCAAGAATCCGTCTCACAGCGCCTCCGCCATAAAGGAATCCGACGGCGCAGCCGGACGCTATATTAGAAGCGAGGG
>WNFC01002458.1_pt1 | contig 38575 bp, 37 predicted proteins | sample 5400541 | NCBI WGS metagenome assembly WNFC01 (sample SAMN13153342, study PRJNA577476) | soil metagenome | isolation source: 120 cm saprolite under Douglas fir tree site 2 hole 2 replicate 1 | place: USA:California | collected 2015-04-18
TGCGTCGCCGATCACGGTGGCGCAAACCCGCCGCGTGCTGTTCGCCAAACAGCTGATCCATGACACGCGTCTGCCGATGGCGGAGATCGCTCTTGCCGCCGGCTTCGGCAGCATCCGCCGCTTCAACGAGACCTTTCGCCAGCTCTTCCATCGTCCGCCGAGCGCGCTCCGGCGCAAGCTGGTGGTGACGCTCCCCGAGGGCTCGGTCGGCGCGACCGGCGTGACCGTCCGGCTGCGCTACCGCCCGCCCTATGACTGGCCGGCGATGCTGTCCTATCTGACGGCGCGCGCCGTCGCCGGCGTCGAGCGGGTCGATGGCGAGGTCTATTACCGAACCATGTTGCTCGACGGCGAGATCGGCACGGTCGAGATCGGCCATCTCGCCGAGCGCCAGAGTCTTGCCGCAACGATCCGCTTCCCCAATGTGCGCGCCCTGCCGGCGATCATCGCGCGTATCCGTCGCGTCTTCGATCTCGCCGCCGACGTCGCGACAATCGGGGCGCATCTCGCGCAGGACCCGCTGCTCGCGCCGCTCGTCGCCGAACGGCCCGGCCTGCGCGCGCCCGGCGGCTGGGACGGTTTCGAGCTCGCAATTCGCGCGGTGCTCGGTCAGCAGGTTTCGGTCGAAGCCGGGCGCCGGCTCGCCGAGCAGCTGGTACGGCTCTGCGGCACGGCGGTGCCGATCGAACAGCGCAGTCACCCCACGCTTGCCCTGACCTTTCCGAGCGCGGCGCAGGTCGCGGCGGCCGATCTCGCCTCCCTCGGCATGCCGGGCGCGCGCAAGGCCGCGCTCACCGCACTCGCCGAGGCGGCCCTGGCCGATCCTCACCTCTTTCAGCCGCTCGGCACTGTCGAGGACACGGTGGCGCGGCTGCGTGGCATCCGCGGCGTCGGCGAATGGACGGCGCAATACATCGCCCTGCGCGCGGTGCGCGAAACCGACGCCTTTCCCGCTAGCGACATCGGCCTCTTGCGCGGCGCGGCCGGCCGCGGCGGCGCGCGGCCGAGCCCGGCCGAGCTTTGCGGTCGTGCCGAGCCCTGGCGGCCGTGGCGCGCCTATGCGGCGCTGGCGCGGCGCATCGGCCGGCAAGCGGCCATGCGCGCCGTCGGTCTCGCCAATGGCAGCAACCCGATCAGCATCGTCGTGCCTTGCCACCGCGTCATCGGGTCGGACGGATCGCTGACCGGCTATGGCGGCGGTATCGAGCGCAAACGCTGGCTGCTCGCGCATGAAGGAGCCGCGGCGGCGGTGCCGCTCAGCGCTTAACTTTACGCTCTATTTGATCTCGATCGGCGCCTGGTCGCCCTCGTCCATCTGCGGGATTTCGATCCTGACCTTGTTGGGATCGATGCCGGTGCCGCGGTCGACGCCGCTCAGCACGAGATTGGGGAAGGCGATGACCAGGGCGACCATGATGACCTGGATGCAGACGAACGGCACCGCGCCCCAGTAGATCTGGCCCGTGGTCACGCGTGGCGTCAGCTTGCCGGTCACGCGATCGAGAAAATCCTCCTTCGGCGCGACGCCGCGCAGATAGAAGAGCGCGAAGCCGAAGGGCGGGTGCATGAACGAGGTCTGCATGTTGACGCCGAGCAAGACACCGAACCAGATGAGATCGATGCCGAGCTTCTGCGCCACCGGCCCGAGCAGCGGCACGACGATGAAGGCGAGCTCGAAGAAATCGAGAAAGAAGGCGAGGACGAAGCATAGAAGGTTGGTAACGATGAGGAAGCCGATCTGGCCGCCCGGCAGGCCGAGCAGCAGATGCTCGACCCAGAGGTCGCCGTCGACGCCGCGAAAGACCAGGCTGAACACCGTGGAGCCGACGAGGATGAAGACGACGAAGGATGAGAGCTTCGCCGTGGTGTCCATCGCCTGGCGTAACAGCTTCCAGTTGAGCCGGTTGTTGAGCAGCGCGAGGATGAGAGCGCCGGTCGCCCCCATGGCGCCGCCCTCGGTCGGCGTCGCGATGCCGATGAAGATGGTGCCGAGCACCAGGAAGATCAGCGCTAGCGGCGGCACCAGAACAAAGACGATGCGCTCGGCGAGGCGGCTGAGCAGGCCGATCTTGAGCACCCGGTTGACCACCGCGCCGAGAAAGGCCACGGCGACGCCCGAGAAGATCGACGAGACGAGACGCTCGTCGGTCGGCGCCTCGGGCCGGTAGTAGTGACCGACCGCGATGGCGACGACCAGCGCGACGATGACCAGGAAGAGCAGCGAGGTCGTGCCACTCTTGCCGTTCGGTTCGCGCAGCGCGCGTGCCTCGGGCGGCAGCGCCGGCGCCCAGCCCGGTCTTATAAACGTCAGGATAATGACGTAGCCGGCATAGAGCGCTGTCAGGGTGAAACCCGGAATGAATGCACCGGCATACATGTCGCCGACCGACTTGCCGAGCTGGTCGGCCATGACGATGAGGACGAGGCTGGGCGGGATGATCTGCGCCAGCGTGCCGGAGGCGGCAATGACGCCGGCCGCCAGCCTGCGGTCATAACCATAACGCAGCATGATGGGCAGCGAGATGAGACCCATCGAGATGACCGAGGCGGCGACGACGCCGGTTGTCGCTGCAAGGAGCGCGCCGACAAAGATCACCGCGTAGGCGAGGCCGCCACGCAATGGTCCGAAGAGCTGCCCGACCGTTTCCAGCAGATCCTCCGCCATGCCGCTGCGTTCGAGGACGAGGCCCATGAAGGTGAAGAACGGGATGGCGAGCAGCGTGTCGTTGCGCATGATGCCGAAGACACGTTCGGGCAGCGCCTGCAGCAGCTCCGGCTTAATCAGGCCGAGCGAGATACCGAGAAAGCCGAAGAGGAGACCATTGGCAGCCAGCGAGAAGGCGACCGGGTAGCCGATCAGCAACACGAAGACCAGCGCGATGAACATCAACGGCGCGAGGTTGGCGATGAGGAGCTCCGTCATCGTCAGTTCTCCCCGCCCGACCCGGAATGGGGCGAGACATGTCCGAGCGGCGCCGGCTCCGGAATGAGGCCGCGCAGGAAGGCGATGCGCTTGATGACCTCGGAGATCCCTTGCAGGCTGAGGAACAAGAAGCCGACCGGAACGAGCAACCTCGCCGGCCAGCGCAACAACCCGCCAGCGTCCCCCGAAATCTCGTGCCGGGTGAAGGACTCCATGAAGACCGGCCAGGACAGCGCCATGATGATGAGCGACATCGGCAGCAGAAAGAAGAGGCCGCCGAGAAGATCGATCCAGCTCTGCGTCCGCTTCGACAACCGGCCGGCGATGATGTCGATGCGGACATGCTCGTTCCGCCCGAGCGTGTAGCCGGCGCATAACAGGAACACGCAGGAGAAGAGGTACCATTGCAACTCGAGCCAGGCATTCGAGCTGACATCGAAGGCATAGCGCACGCTGGCATTCAGCGCGCTGACCAGTACCGAGACCAGGATCAGCCAGTAGACGTTGCGGCCGATGAAATCGTTCAAACCGTCAATGGACCGGCTCAGTCGCAACAGAAACCGCAAGACGTGCCCCCCTCGCTCAGGGGCGCCCCACCCCTTTGTTATCAGCGAAATATTCTATACTCACGCGTGAGTCCAGCCATTAACCATGCGGAACGGCGCGAATTACGCGCCAGCAGGACACAAGCAGCTAACCGAACTGCGCCAGCCAGGTTTGGACCAGGCTTGGCAGGATGCCGGTCCGGACGAAAATCAACCAGATCGACGCCGCCAAGGCTGCGATGGCCACAACCAAGCCGAAAATCCCCCCGAATCGTCGATCTTCGGCGACGGCCGACTCCACACCTAGCTCGAAGAGGCGGAGGATGACTGCGGCGACAATGATGCCGCTGGCGATATCAAGAATTGATGTCATGGCAAACCTTCCGCAAAGAACTCATTGCACATACCCCATTTCGGTTTCGGCGTTCACAAATAGCGCAGCCACAAATAGGCGTGGCAAATAGCGACGCTTATCATCATCAGGCCGAATGCGTATTTCGTGTAGGTGAGGAAGCTGAATTCGATGCCGTTGCGCTCGGCGATGCCCGCGACGGTAAGGTTAGCCGAGGCGCCGATCAAGGTGCCATTGCCGCCAAGGCATGCGCCAAGCGAGAGAGCCCACCACAGCGGCTGGAGATGGTCGGCGCCGAAGGCGGGTGCCATCGCCCTGATGAGTGGGATCATCGTCGCGACGAACGGAATGTTGTCGACGATCGACGAGAGGACAGCCGAGCCCCATAGAATGGCGTAGGCAGTCGTTGCGAAATCGCCGCCTGTGGCCGCCAGCAATTGGCGCGATAAGACGCCGATGGCGCCGGCGACGTCGAATCCATGTACAACGATGAAAAGACCGACGAAGAAAAAGATGGTAATCCAGTCGACATCGCTGAACGTCGCGGTGACCTTGACGTTCTGTTTCTCCAGCTCTCTGTGATGCTCGATGTTGTGCAGCAGCATTAGCACGGCCGCCCCGAACAGCGCGATGGTCCCTGGTTCGAGATGCAGCGGGCGGGCGAAGACGAAGCACAGCATCACCATCCCGATGACGATCAGCGAATAGCGCAGCAGCGGCCAGTCGAGAATGGTCGTGCGCTCGTCCAGCGCCATGATTCGCGCACGCGCCGCATCGGTCGCGTGCATGACGCGCCCCCAGATGAGATGCGTGGCAAGGAGCTGCGCCGCCAAGACGACAATGATCACCGGGGTCAAATGAATGACGAAATCATCGAAGCTCAAGCCGGCCGCCGAGCCGATGATGATGTTCGGCGGGTCGCCGATCAGTGTCGCCGTGCCGCCGATATTGGAGGCGAAAACCTCGGCAAAGAGAAAGGGATAGGGCGGCACTTTGAGTTCGCGCGTCACCGCGAGCGTCACCGGCGCGATCAGCAGCACGGTCGTCACGTTGTCGAGGAAGGCCGACAGCACGGCCGTGGTCAGCGATAGGATGAGCAACATCGCCCATGGCTGCGCCCGCCCCTTCTTTGCCGACCAGATGGCGAGGTATTCGAACATGCCGCAGCGACGCGAGATCGACACCAGCAGCATCATGCCGGTCAGCAACGCAATGGTATTGAAGTCGATTCCGGCGATTGCCTCATCCTGGCTGAGGACGCCACTGATGATCATCATGCCGCCGCCGAGCAGAGCGATGATCGAGCGGTTGAGCCGCTCGGTGATGATCAATACGTAGGTGAGCGCAAGGAGGACGGTGGCAACCCAAATCGGGTTCAGCCCGAAGATGATGTCAGGCGCGTGCGGCGGCATCATTCCCCTCGTGGCGCCCGGCAGCGGGCGTCGATTATCCCTCTCCCGTCAACGGCAGAGGATTCTTGCCTAGCTTTAGCCGAAACGATTGCTCTTGGCGAACCCGGACGGCACCATGCGCCCAGCCTGAGCGCGCGCCCCGAGCCAGTTATCGAGCGCGGTTTCGGTGCGCACGCGATTCTCCCCCTGACGCCAGCTCAGCCCCTCGGCGAGGTGGAAAGTCTTGGCGTCGGCGAGACCACCGTCCTTATAGCGCTGCAACATCACACCGCGGCCGCGGCTCATCTCCGGGATCTCTGTCAGCTTGCAGATCAGCAGCTTGCGGTTGTCGCCGAGTAGCGCGACGACGTCGCCGTTGACCGGCAGACAGATGCTTGCCTGCGCCCCCTTGCCGGGGACCAGTACTTGCTTGCCGGAACGCGTCTGCGCCAGCGCCTCCTCGCCGCCGCAGGTGAAGCCGCGCCCGTCGCTCGCTGCGAGCAGGAGCTTCTGCTCCGGGCGGTAAGGGAGGAGCGCGACGATATCGTGCTCGTTCGACAGGTCGATCATCAACCGCAACGGCTCACCATGGCCGCGCCCGCCGGGCAGGCGGTCGACCAGGATCGTGTAGAAACGCCCGTTAGTGCCGAAGATGACGAGGCGATCGGTGGTTTCCATCGGCACCACGAAGCGCGGCCCATCGCCCTCCTTGTACTTCACCTCGGCAGCGGCGCCGTTGTGCCCCTTCACCGTGCGAATCCAGCCCTTCTCCGAGCACAGCACGGTGACGGGCTCGCGCTCGACTAGCGCCTCGACGGGCACCAGAATTACCGCCGGCGGCGCGCCGATCTCGGTGCGTCGCTTGCCGAGCCTGGTGGCGGCGCCGAATTCCCTCTTGGTCTCACCGATCTCCGAGGCGATCGTCTTCCATTGCCGCTTATCCTCGGCGAGAAGACGGTTGATCTCCTCCTCCTCGCCTTCGAGCCCTTTCAACTCTTTGCGCAGCTCGATCTCTTCGAGCTTACGCAGCGAGCGCAGCCGCATATTGAGGATCGCCTCGGCCTGCGCCTCGCTGAGGTCCCAGCGCGCCATCAGCTCGGGGCGCGGCTCGTCGCTCTCGCGGATGATGCGGATGACCTCGTCGAGATTGAGATAGACGATGATCTGGCCGCGCAGGATCTCCATTCGCCGCGCGATCGCGGCGAGGCGATGACGGCTGCGCCGCTGCAGTACGACGCGGCGGTGATCGAGGAAGGCCTGCAGCGCTTCCTTGAGGCTCATCACCCGCGGCACGCCATTGGCGTCCAGAACATTGAGGTTGAGCGGCACGCGCGTCTCGAGCTCGCTGGCGCGGAACAACGATTCCATCAGCACTGCGGGGTCGACGTTGCGCGATTTCGGCTCGAGCACGAGGCGGACGTCCTCGGTCGATTCGTCGTGCACGTCGGCGAGGAGCAACAGCTTCTTTTCCTCGAGCAGCGCCGCGATGCGCTCGACGATGCGCGATTTCGGCACCTGGAAAGGAATCTCGGTGACGACCACCTGGAACATGCCGTGCGACATCTTCTCGACCGTCCAGCGGGCGCGCAGGCGGAAGCTGCCGCGGCCGGTCTTGTAGGCTTGCAGGATCGATTCGGGCGGCTCGACGAGCGTACCGCCGGTCGGGAAATCGGGCCCGCGCACGATGGCGACAAGCTCGTCGACCGGACATTTCGGATGCTTGATGAGATGGAGCAGCGCATCGCACAGCTCGCCGGCATTGTGCGGTGGGATGCTCGTCGCCATGCCGACAGCGATGCCGTTGGCGCCGTTCGCCAGCAGATTCGGGAAACGCGCCGGCAGCACCACCGGCTCTTCCTCGCTGCCGTCATAGGTCGGTCGCAGATCGACGGCGTCCTCGGCGATGCCGTCGAGCAGCGCCTGGGCGACCGCGGTGAGGCGGCTCTCGGTGTAGCGTTGCGCCGCCGCGTTGTCGCCGTCGATATTGCCGAAATTGCCCTGCCCGTCGACCAGCGGGTAGCGCTGGGCGAAATCCTGCGCCAGACGGACGAGCGCGTCGTAGACCGCAACCTCGCCATGCGGGTGGAACTTGCCGATGACGTCGCCGACGACACGAGCGCTCTTCTTGTAGCCGGAGCCGGGGTCGAGGCGGAGTTGCTGCATCGCATAAAGGACGCGGCGATGCACCGGCTTCAGCCCGTCGCGGACGTCCGGAAGCGAGCGCGAGACGATGGTCGAGAGCGCATAGGAGAGATAGCGCTCGCCAAGCGCGTCGGCGAAATCGACGTCGCGCACCTCGCCGAGCGTTACGGCTTTAGACATGGCATTCCAACACTTCTAATCGTGTACCCTGATTGGATCGACCCCAGCTATTGTAGTCCCCTGCCCCATCCGGTCAACAAACCGCGCGCGCGCCGCCGGCAGCGCGCGACCGAACGGCTGAAAGACGTGGCGCTCGAGGAAATAACCGGTGAGCGCGAGTCCATCGCGAATTTCGGCGACCTCCGTCGGCGGGCCAGCCCCCAGCAGAAAGGGGGGCAGTTTCAGTAGTTTGTCCCGATAAGGTTCACCGGCGTCGCGGGATACCGCCTGCGCCGATTTCGGCGACACATAGGCGAGATCACCGGTCGCTCCGGTGGCGGCGCAGCGTGAGAGGTCGAGCCCGAAGCCGAGCTCGGCGAGAAGGGCGAGCTCCCAGGACACGTAGGCGACTGCCCAACCGCCCGCAGCCGCCAGTGAATCGAGCAGCCCCGCGAGGCCTGCGAAAGCCGCAGGGACGGCCTCGCGCTCGGGCAGCGCCGTCTCGGCGAGCGCAGCAGCCGACGCAAGACAGGCGAGGCGCGCGGGATCGTCGATGAGGTCGGCGGCATAACCGCGCACCAGCTCGCAGCGCAGGAGGCCGAGATGATCGGCGAGCCTGGCCTGCCAGTGCGCCGTCACCCGGTTGCCGGTCTCGTAGACGCCGCGCCCGCGCGCCCGCCGTGCCCCGCGCACCAGCCCGGCGTGCCGGCCATGGGCGAGCGTGAGCATTTGCAGGATCAGCGAGGTCTCGCCGTGCGGCCGCGCGGAGAGAACGATGGCATCGCCCTCCCCGCTGCGCGGGTCCCTCCTGAGCGTTTGACGAAGGGCCTCTCCCGCAAGGGGAGAGGGACAATGACGGGCTTTCTCGCTCATTCCTGATAATCCAGGCGCATCGCCTCATAACGCTCGCGGTCGTCGGTCCAGCCTTCGCGCACTTTGACGAAGAGGAAGAGGTGGACGCGGCGGTCGAACAGCCGCTCGAGCTCGCGGCGTGCGCGCGCGCCGATGCGCTTGATCTGGCTCCCCTCATGACCAAGCACGATGGCTTTCTGACTGTCACGCTGGACATAGATGGTCTGGCTGATCTTGACGCTGCCGTTCTTGAACTCCTCCCAGCTATCGGTCTCGACGGTCGAGGCATAGGGCAGCTCGTCGTGGAGTTGCAGAAACACTTGCTCACGCGTCGCCTCGGCTGCCATGAGCCGCTGCGGCAGGTCCGACAGCTGGTCCTCCGGGAACAGCCAAGGCCCTTCCGGAATGGTCGCGACGAGATGATGGCGCAGATCGTCGACACCGCTGCCGGTCAGGCCGGAGAGCATGTAGACCGGCTCGAATATTCCCTCCTTCGACAACGTCTCGGCGAGGCCGAGCAGTCTCTCCGGCTTGACGATGTCGACCTTGTTGAGGGCGAGGATGGCATGGCGCCCGGCGGCCTTCAGCCCGTCGACGATGTGGCCTGTATCAGCATCGATGCCGCGTGCCGCGTCGACGAGAAGAACGATGATGTCGGCATCCTGCGCACCGACCCACGCGGCGGCGACCATCGCGCGCTCGAGGCGCCGCTTGGGCGCGAAGATCCCGGGCGTATCGACGAAGATGAGCTGGGCCGTGCCCTCGACGGCGATGCCGAGGACGCGGCTGCGCGTCGTCTGCACCTTGGGGGTGACGATCGAGACCTTGGCGCGGACGAGCTGGTTGAGCAGCGTCGACTTGCCGGCATTGGGCGCGCCGACGAGGGCGACATAACCGCAGCGGCGTCCCGCGCCTTCGCCCTGACCGCCCTGATGCTGCCGGCCCTCGTCGGTCACGGCACGCCCGCATTGGCGGCAATGCGCGCGAGCAGCGCGGCGGCTGCCGCGACCTCGGCGGCGCGCTTTGACGCACCGGCGGCACTTTCTGGCGGCAGATCGGCAACGCTCACCGTCACGGTGAAGCGGCGCTCATGTGCCGGCCCCTCGATCTTGACCGTCTCATAGCGCGGCAGGGCGTGACCGCGCGCTTGCGCCCATTCCTGCAGCGCCGTCTTGGGATCGCGCGGCGGCGTCGCATCGGCCTCGATGAGCGGCGCCCAATGGCGATGGATAAACCGTTCGGCCGCCGTGAGCCCGCCGTCGAGATAGAGTGCCGCGATCACCGCTTCGCAGACATCGCCGAGCACGCCGGCGACTTCCCGGGTACGCGCGAGATCCTCGCCGAGCGACAGGATGAGATGACGGCCGAGTCCGATCGAACGGGCGATCCGGGCCAGCGTCTCGCGGCGCACCAGCTGCGTGTGGCGGCGCGTCAACGCCCCTTCGGCCTCACCGGGGAAGCGGCGCCATAACAGTTCGGCGACGACAAGACCGAGCACGCGGTCGCCGAGAAATTCGAGACGCTCGTAACCCTGGCCGGCATAGCCCCGCCCTGCCGAACCTTGGCCAGTGCCGCGGCGCCCGCGCTGGCGCGCCACGGCACTGGCATGGGTGAGCGCTTCGCTCAGCAGCTCGGGTCGGGCAAAGCGGTGGCAAAGCATCTCGGATAGATCATCCGCGACGCGTGCCGCCTCGCTCACCTAATGACCTCGAACGGCCGTTCGTAACGGATGGCGAAGGGCCACTTCCATGGCTCCCAGAGATGCGCCGAGCCGTCGGTCGAGAAGAACAGGAACTCGGCCCGGCCGACGAGATTCTCAGCCGGGACGTAGCCGACGCCGCCATTGGGATCGCGGCTGTCGGAGGAATTGTCGCGATTGTCGCCCATCATGAAGTAATGGCCGGCGGGCACGACGAACTCCTTGGTGTTGTCGAGCGAGCCCGTATCGGCAGCCGCCTCGACGATCCGGTGACGCTTCCCGTTCGGCAGCGTCTCAATGTATTGCAGGAGCGGACGGCGGATATCGGGATCGATGTAGTCCTCGATGCGCTCGCGCTTGACCTGCTCGCCGTTGATATAGAGTCGCCCCTCTCTCATCTGGATACGATCGCCAGGCAGGCCGATGACGCGTTTGATGTAGTCGGTCGAGTTGTCGCGCGGCAGCTTGAAGACGACGACGTCACCCCGCTCGGGTGGCGTGAAGAAGGTCCGCCCGGAGATCAGCGGCAGGCCGAGCGGCAATGAATAGCGGCTGTAGCCGTATGAAAATTTCGAGACGAAGAGATAATCGCCGATCAGTAGCGTCGGCACCATCGAGCCCGACGGTATGTTGAAGGGCTCGTAAGCGACGGTGCGCACGAAAATCGCGATCGCGACGGCGTAGACCACCGTCAGCACCGTCTCAATGATGCCGCCGCCCTTCTTCGATTTCACCAGGGTGTCAGCCAAGATATTGATTTTCCTGAGATTAAAGACGAAACGGGAGCTCGCCCGCGAGGATCAAGCCTCTCCCCGCGCGGGAAGTCAAGCCTGCACCGGCGCGCCGCTATCGGGCAGTGCGCTGATAACGACGAGGGCCTGGGCAAGCGGCGGCTCGTCGGTGATTGTCAGGTCGATGCGGGCGACCATGCCAGGCGGAGTCATCGCGTGCAGCCGCTTGAGCGCACCGCCGGTCAGCACCATGCTGGGCCGCCCGGACGGCAGGTTGACGACCCCGAGGTCACGCCAGAATATGCCGGCACGGAAGCCGGTGCCGAGCGCCTTGGAACAGGCTTCCTTGGCGGCGTAGCGCTTGGCGTAGCTGGCTCCTCGGTTGGCCCGGCGATCCGATTTGCGGCGCTCGGTCTCGGTAAAAATGCGGTTGAGAAAGCGGTCGCCAAAGCGATCGATCGCCCGCTCGATGCGGGCGATATCGATGAGATCGCTGCCAATGCCGAGTATCATGGCTCCGTTGCCGACTCAGGCACTCTTCTGACCGTGGCTTTCGGCGCGCACCTTGTCCATCAAGGCGCGCATCCGCTTGATGGCGCTCTCGAACCCGCTGAAGATCGCCTCGCCGACGAGGAAATGACCGATATTGAGCTCGACGATCGTTGGGATCGCAGCGACTGCGCCGACGGTATCGAAGCTGAGCCCGTGACCGGCATGGCATTCAAGCCCAGCCGCCTCGGCATGGGCTGCCGCCTCGACGATGCGCTGCAGCTCGCGGCGCGCTGGGGCACCGCTCGGCTCCGCCGCCCAGGCATCGCAGAAGGCGCCGACATGCAGCTCGACGACCGGCGCGCCGAGGGCCACCGCTCCGTCGAGTGCCGCACGGCTCGGCTCGATGAAGAGCGAGACTCGGATGCCGGCCCCGACAAGCTCCCGCACATAGGGGACCAGCGCGTTGTGGCCGCGCACGACGTCAAGCCCGCCCTCGGTTGTCCGCTCCTCGCGCTTCTCCGGCACCAGACAGGCGGCGTGTGGCTTGTGCTTCAAGGCGATTGCCAGCATCTCCTTGGTGGCCGCCATTTCGAGGTTGAGCGGCAGATCGATCTCGCTCGACAGCCGATCGATATCGTCGTCGGAGATGTGCCGACGGTCCTCGCGCAGATGGGCCGTGATGCCGTCGGCACCGGCTTGCGCGGCGACGCGGGCGGCGCGCACCGGATCGGGGTGTCGGCCGCCCCGCGCATTGCGGATAGTCGCGACGTGATCGATGTTGACGCCGAGGCGAAGGGGGAGAAACGCAGTCATCGGCGGGCCTCTCAACGGAGCATCAAGGAAGATATGAGAGTGCGACCGGTGCGCGTCAGCCCCGGGCGCGCTCGACCGAGTTGATCACCGGCGCCGTGCGCAGCGCCGCGATGATGTTGGTGAGGTGACGGACGTCCTGAACTTCGATGTCGACAAGAATTTCGAAGAAGTCGATCGAGCGATTGGTGATCTTGAGATTGCTGATGTTGCCGCCGCTCTTGCCGATGATGGTGGTGAGAGCACCGAGGCTGCCGGGCTCGTTGCCGAGCGTCACGGCGATGCGGCCGACATGGGCGTGCTCGGCGTCGCCGGCGTCCTTCCAGGCGACGTCGAGCCATCGCTCGGGTGTGTTGGCGAAGCTCTCCAGCGTCTCGCAGTCGATCGTGTGGATGGTGACACCTTTGCCGGTGGTGACGATGCCGACGATGCGGTCGCCGGGTAGCGGATGACAGCACCCGGCAAAGTGCAGCGCCATGCCGGGAATGAGGCCGCGGATCGGTACCGCGTTCTCCGATGCCTTGCCCTTGCGGGCGCGCGCCAGCGAGACGACCTTGGCGGACTTGCCATCCGCCTTGTCGTCGGGCTTGGGCGGGAAGAGCGCGCGAACCACCTCGCGCCCGGTCACGTGGCCCTCGCCGACCGCGACGAAGAGATCGTCGATACTGGCGCTGTTGAAGGTCTTCAGCACCGGCTCAAGTGACTTCTCGACGAGGTCGTGCCCGTCGTGGCGGAATGCCTTCTGCAGGATCGCCTTGCCGAGATCGTGGTACTGCTCGCGCTGCTGCGTGCGGATGAAGCGGCGGATGCGGGCGCGAGCCTTGCCGGTGACGACAAAGCGCTCCCAGGTCGGCGACGGCGTCTGCGCCTTCGAGGTGACGATCTCGACCTGATCGCCGTTGGAAAGCTGGGTGCGCAGCGGCACAAGGCGACCGTTGATCTTCGAGCCGACGCAAGTATCGCCGATCTGGGAATGCACGGCATAAGCGAAATCGACCGGCGTCGCGCCGCGCGGCAAGGCGATGAGATCGCCCTTCGGCGTGAAGCAGAAGACCTGGTCGTGAAACATCTCGAGCTTAGTGTGCTCAAGGAATTCCTCGGGACCCGAGGCATGTTCGAGGATGTCGAGCAGCTCGCGCAGCCAGCGGTACTGCCTGCCTTCGGTCTTGGGAGCGCCCTGCTTGTAGGTCCAATGCGCGGCGACGCCGAGCTCGGCGATCTCGTGCATCTCGCGTGTCCGGATCTGCACCTCGATGCGCTGGCGCTCGGGCCCGATGACGCCGGTATGCAGCGAGCGATAGTTGTTCGGCTTGGGCGTCGAGATGTAGTCCTTGAAGCGGCCGGGTACCACCGGGTAGGCGCTGTGGAGGATGCCGAGCGCGTGGTAGCACTCCTCGATCGTGTCGACGGTGACGCGGAACGCCATGATGTCGGAGAGCTGCTCGAAGCCGACATTCTTGCGCTGCATCTTGCGCCAGATCGCGTAAGGACTCTTCTCGCGGCCGGATACCTGCGCATTGCCGACGCCGCCCTCGCGCAATACGCTATCGAGCGCCGCAATGATCCGCGAGACGAGATCGCCGCCCTTCTCGCGCAGGAAGGCGAGGCGCGCCTTCAGGCTTTGCCGCGCATCGGCATAGAGCTCGGCGAAAGCGAGATCCTCGAGCTCGTCCTTCATGCGATGCATGCCGATGCGCTCGGCGAGCGGCGCGTAAATGTCCATCGTCTCGCGCGCGATGCGGCGTCGCTTGTCGTCGTCCTTGATGTAGTGGAGCGTCTGCATATTGTGCAGGCGGTCGGCGAGCTTGACGAGGAGGACGCGAATGTCTTCCGACATCGCCAGCACCAGCTTGCGGAAGTTCTCCGCCTGCTTCGTCTGGTCCGATTGCAGCTCGATGCGCGACAGCTTGGTGACGCCGTCGACCAGCCGCGCGATGTCTGGACCGAACAGCCGCTCGATGTCCTCGAGCGTCGCGACGGTGTCCTCGACGGTATCGTGCAGCAGGCCGGTAATGATCGATGAGCCGTCGAGCTTCATCTGCGCAAGAATGCCGGCGACCTCGACGGGGTGCGAGAAATAGGGGTCGCCCGAGGCGCGTATCTGAGCGCCGTGCGCCTTCATCGAGAAGACATAGGCGCGGTTGAGCGCCTCTTCGTTGGCTCCCGGGTCATAAGTCTTGACCCGCTCGACGAGCTCGAACTGGCGCATCATGACGGGGAACGCCCGCAGAAGCTAAGCGCCGCCAGCAAGACAGGCCGGGCGACGCAACAAATCACTACGGCGTCGCCCGTCGACATTCGATCAGGCCTCGTCGTCGGCCGTCCCGTCCGGCGGCAAAACGAGATCGGCGTCGAGATCGACGTCGTCCTCGGCGACGACCGGTCCCTCCTCCTCGCTCTCCTCGTCGAGCGCACCATCTTCGCTATCGACGCTCATGCCGGCGACGGCCATGTCGGCATCGCTCGGCCAGACGCCATCGGCGACGAACTCGCGATCCTCCTCGGGCTCGTCGATCTCGACATGCTTCTGCATGCCCTTGATCAGCGAGTTCTGCAAATTGTCGAGGGGAACCGTCTCGTCAGCGATCTCCCGTAGTGCGATGACCGGATTCTTGTCGTTGTCACGGTCGATCGTCAGCGAGCTGCCGGCCGCGACATCACGGGCGCGCTGTGCCGCTAGAAGGACGAGTTCGAACCGATTGGGGACTTTGAGTATGCAATCTTCAACGGTTACGCGAGCCATGCCACTTCCTACTCCGCTTCATCCGATTGATTCCAATATAAGTGTCCGGCCTACGCACCGCAATATTCGCCGCTGTCGCGATCGAGGCGGGACGGGTCAGGCGACCGGCCGTGCCACCTGGTTGCGCGGCAGCCGTTCGATAAGTTGATCGACGGTGCGACCGAGAAAGGGGTGATACCAGCGCGGAGCGATCTCGCGCAAGGGCAACAGGACAAAAGCCCGCTCGTGCATGCGGGGATGGGGCAGCAGGGGAACCGCCTCGCCGCGCGTCACCTTATCGCCATAGGCGATGAGATCGAGGTCGATGGCACGCGCCGCATTGCGTACGCCTCTCACCCGGCCGAATTCCCGCTCGATCTGGTGCAGTGCAGCCAGCAGCGGGGCCGCGGCAAGGGTCGTCTCGATGAGCACTACAGCATTGATAAAATTGGGCTGTGCCGATTTCGGAACGGGCTCGGACTCGTACCAGCGCGAACGCGCCGTGACATGCAGTCCGGCCGCCTCGAAGCGCTCGAGCGCCGCCGTCAGCGTCGCTTTCGGCGCACCGAAAGCGCGGCTCGGCAGGTTGGCTCCCAGCGCGACGATGATCAGAGGCGCTGCCATCGGTCCCCGGTGCCGCGGTTCGAAATCATTGCATAATTCCCTTGCCTGATCGCCGACTTGACCTCGCCGGCATAATTCCGGCAAATGCGTTATACGGCGGAACCGGTTAATTTCCCTTACTCATAATGCTGGAGAGTTGTTTAATGTTATTCTATCCGGAAGAGAAGATTGGTCTCTTCATTGATGGTTCCAATCTATATTCGGCGGCCCGCGCCCTTGGCTTCGATATCGATTACAAACGGCTGCTTGACCTGTTTGGCGCCAAGGGACGGTTGATCCGGGCGTTTTATTACACGGCGTTGCTCGATGAGCAGGAATATTCGCCGATTCGGCCGCTTGTCGATTGGCTCGACTATAACGGCTACACCATGGTCACCAAACCGACCAAGGAGTACACGGATGCAGCCGGTCGACGCAAGATCAAGGGCAACATGGACATCGAACTTGCGATCGATGTCATGGAGATGGCGCAGTATCTTGATCACATCGTGCTGTTTTCCGGCGATGGCGATTTCCGCCGCCTCGTCGAGGCGGTGCAGCGCAAGGGCGTGCGCGTCACCATCGTCTCGACCATCCGCTCGGTGCCGCCGATGGTCGCCGACGAACTGCGCCGCCAAGCCGACAATTTCGTCGAATTGCACGACCTCGCACAAAGCATTATGCGGGTCCATCATGCTCGCGAGGATGCCGCACGGGTGACGCCCTCGGCGTTCGAGGACGCGTGAGCGTCAATGCGGCGGGTCCGGCGCGCGACTGCCCGCGCTGCCCCCGGCTCCTGCTTATGGTCGGGCTAGCGCCCGGGCTGAGAGGTGCCAACCGGACCGGCCGGCCCTTCACGGGCGACTACGCTGGCGAGCTGCTCTACCCGACGCTGATCAAATTTGGCTTCGCCGCGGGCAGCTACGCTGCGCGACCGGACGATGGGATCGCCTTGCACGATTGTCGGATCACCAACAGCGTGCGCTGCGTGCCACCTGAGAACAAACCCGAGCTCGCGGAAATCGTCGCCTGTCGCCCATTCCTCGTCGACGAGATTGCGGCGATGCCGGCGCTGCGCATTGTCCTCGCGCTTGGTTCGCTTGCCCACGGCGCGGCGCTCACGGCGCTTGGCGAGGTGCGCGCCCGCCACCCTTTCGGCCACGGGGCCATCCATCTTCTCGGCAGCGGCCTCTTGCTCGCCGACAGCTATCATTGCTCACGCTACAACACCAATACCGGTAAGCTGACGGTCGCGATGTTCGAGGCGGTGTTCGCCGTTCTGCGGGCGCGTCTCGACGAGACTGCCGAGGCGAGGAAGGCATAGCGCCGCCAAGGCGCTTCAACCGCGCTGGTGACAAGCGACGAGATGACCGGAAGCGATCTCACGCAGCTCCGGCGGCTCGCTGCGACAGCGCGGTACGGCATAAGCGCAGCGGGTATGAAAGGGGCAGCCCGGCGGCGGTTTCATCGGGCTGGGCACGTCGCCCGGCAGAAGGCGCTTTCGACGCTTAGCCGCCGGATTCGGAATCGGCACCGCCGACAGCAGCGCTTCGGTGTAAGGGTGCAGCGGGTTACGGAACAGGGCCCGCTTGTCGGCATACTCGACAATCTTGCCGAGATACATGACGGCTACGCGGTGGCTGATATGGGCAACCACCGCGAGATCGTGTGCAACGAAGAGGTAGGAGAGCCCCCGTGCCCGCTGCAAATCCACCATCAGGTTGATCACCTGTGCCTGGATAGACACGTCGAGCGCCGAAACCGGCTCGTCGGCGACGATGAGCTGTGGATTCAACGCGAGCGCGCGGGCAATGCACAAGCGCTGTCGCTGCCCACCGGAGAACTCGTGCGGGAAATTTCGCATCTGAGCCGACCGCAAACCCACCTGGTCGAATAGCGCGGCGACGCGCTCCGCCCTTTCCTTGCCCTTGAGAATGCCGTGCACGAGCAGGGGTTCGCCGACGATGTCGCCGGCTGACATGCGCGGGTTGAGCGAGGAGAACGGATCCTGGAAGATGATCTGCATCTGGCGCCGAAAGGGCCGCAAGGCCGCCTTGCCCAGACCGGTGATTTCGTGGCCGTTCAGCCTGATGGTGCCCGCGGTCGGTTCGATCAGCCGGAGCACACTCCGCGCCACAGTCGATTTGCCGCAGCCGCTCTCGCCGACGAGACCCAACGTTTCGCCTTCCCCGATGGAGAGGCTGACGCCGTCGACGGCAAGCACCAGTCCGACGGTACGGCGAAGGAGCCCCTTCTTGACGGGAAAGTGCTTTTGAAGCCCGCTAACCTCGAGGACCGGGACGTTAGCCATGCGCGGCACCCGAATGACGGTCGGCATGCCAGCAGGCGGCCCAATGAAGCGGCTGCTTTTCTTCATAGGATGGCGCTACCGTGCGGCAGCGATCATCGGCCAGCGCGCAACGCGGCGCAAAAGAACAACCGGCCGGAAGATTGCCGAGCGACGGCACCAGGCCAGGGATCTCCGTCAACCGCGCGGCCGGCGCCGACGCGTCGCCTTCGGCCAGGTCGAGCCGCGGAATCGAGGCCAGCAACCCCTTTGTGTAGGGGTGGAGCGGCTGCGCGAACAGGGCCTCGACATCGGCCTCCTCAACCTTCTTGCCGGCATACATCACGATGACGCGCTGTGCGGTCTCGGCCACAACGCCAAGATCGTGGGTAATGAGGATGACGGCCGTGCCCATCGCCTCCTGCAGCTCGAGGATGAGATCGAGAATCTGCGCCTGAATGGTGACGTCGAGGGCAGTAGTTGGTTCATCGGCGATCAACACCGCGGGCCTGCAAGCGAGCGCCATCGCGATCATCGCCCGTTGACGCATGCCACCGGACAGTTGGTGCGGATACTCACGCGCGCGTTGTGCCGGCTCGGGAATCCTTACCAGGCGCAGCATCTCGACGGCGCCGGAAAGGGCGGCGCGACGCGACGAATTCTGATGCAGCCTCAGCGCCTCACCGACCTGCTCGCCGATCGTCAGCACCGGGTTGAGCGAGGTCATCGGCTCCTGGAAAATCATCGAAATCTCGTTGCCGCGAAGCGCTCGCATCGCCTCGCCGTCCAGTTGCAGCAGATTGCGGCCCCTGAGATTGACGGTTCCGGCGACGATGCGGCCCGGCGGTTGCGGAACCAGGCGCATGAGGGAGAGCGCGGTCATGCTCTTGCCGCAGCCGGACTCGCCGACGATGGCGAGCGTCTCGCCGCGACGCAGCGAGAAGGAGACGCCATCCACCGCCTTGATGATTCCCGCACGGGTAAAGAAGAAGGTCTGCAGGCCTGCGACGTCCAGGATGGATTCTGCGTGCTGTAGCGCTGTCATCCCTAGCGCTCCCGCGGATCGAGAATATCGCGCACGGCGTCGCCGAGCAGATTGGTGCCGAATACCACGAGGCTGATGGCGAGGCCGGGGAAGATCACCAGCCAGGGTGCGGTGCGCACGTATTCCGCTGCCGATTCCGAAAGCATCCGTCCCCACGAGGGGTAGGGCTCCGGGATGCCAAGCCCAAGAAACGACAGGGATGCCTCCGTCAGGATCGCCGAGCCGAGCTGTGCCGTCGCCAGCACGATCAATGGTGCCAGGGTATTGGGCAGAACATGCCGGACGGCAATGCGCAGCTCGCTCATACCGATCGCCCGCGCCGCCTCGACGAACGGCAGCTCGCGAAGCGCCAGCGTATTGGCGCGGATGACCCGCGCAACATAGGGGATCAGCGGGATGGCGATGGCGAAGATCGTGTTCTCGAGCGACGGACCGAGCGCCGCCGCCATCACCAGCGCGAGAACCAGCAGGGGCAATGCCTGCAGGATGTCGATTATGCGCTGAACAACGAGATCGACCCAGCCGGCAAGATAGCCGGACGCCAAGCCGAGGACGACGCCGACCGCCGAGCCGAGCAGCGTCGAGCCGATGCCAACCGCGAGCGAGATGCGGGCGCCGTAGACGATCCGGCTGTAGACGTCGCGCCCGAACGAATCGGCGCCCATCCAGTGCGTTGCGCTGGGTGGCGCAAGTGACATCGATGAATTCACCGCGAGCGGGTCGTATCCGGCGACGAACTCGGCGAGTAGTGCCATCAACGCGAAGACGGCCATGATCGCCGCACCGATCGCGCCCAAGGGGTGGCGACGGATGAGAAAGAGCGAGCCGCCTAGCCGCCCCTCGATATTGGCGCCTGCCCTGGCCAGTTCCGCGTCGTAGTCGCCGATATACAAGATCCACCTAGTCCGCGTATTTGATCCGCGGATCGAACGCCGCGTAGAGCAGGTCGACGATAAAATTGACCGCCACCACGATGATGGCGATGAACATCACCAGGTTCTGCACGATCGGGTAGTCGCGGGCGCGGATCGCCTCGACCAGGAAGCGCGCCACGCCGGGAATGTTGAAGACCGTTTCAGTGACGATCAGACCGCCCATCAGGAACGCGGCCTCGATGCCGATTACCGTGACCACCGGCAGGATCGCATTCCTCAGCGCGTGATGGTAATTGACCGCATTGTCCGACGCTCCTTTGGAGCGCGCCGTGCGGATATAATCCTGGCGCAGCACCTCGAGCATCGAGGATCGCGTCAACCGCATGATCAGCGCCGAGCTGCGAAATCCCACCGCCGCCGCCGGCACGCTATAGATCAAGACGGCTTCCCAAATCGTCTTCGGGGCGGCGTCATAGATTGGGATGGTGCCGAATTCGGCAACGAAACCCATCAAGATGAGCAGCCCGAGCCAGAATGCCGGCATCGAGAGGCCGCTCAGACTGATGACGCGTAACAGATAGTCGATGCCGGAATTCTGCCGGACGGCGCTGATCACCCCGAGCGGCACGCCGAACAGGATCGAGAAACCGAGAGCGAGCCCCGCCAGCCGCGCCGTGATCGGGATGCGCGGCAGGATCTCGGCGAGCGCGGGTTTCTCGGAGATATAGGAGTAGCCGAGATCGCCCTTTAGGAGGCCGCCAATCCAGCTCGCATACTGGACGGCAACCGGCTGATCGAGACCGAGATCCCGTTCGATTTGCGCCTTTTCCGCCGGATTCACGAAGCCGGCAGCGTCGAAGAGAATGTCGACGATGTTGCCGGGCACGATGCGCAGGAGGACGAAGATGATCACCGAGATCCCGAATAGTGTCAGGAGCATCAGCAGGAAGCGCCGCGCCAGATAGGCTCCCACAAGCGTTCTCCTAGCCCCGCGTCCGGCCGCACCTTGTGCCTACTTGTCGAGCCACAAATCCTCGTAGCGATAACCGTTATATGAGCTGTTGACCATGACCGTCACCCCTTTGACCTGGGGTTGCCAGCAGGTCGCCAGGCGGCTGTGGTAGATGATCGGTCGGGCGACGTCCTCCTGCAGCTTCCGGTCGATGTCCCACACGAGCTGGCGGCGCTTCTCAAGATTCGTCTCGCTCGATTGCTGGTCGAAGAGCTTCTCGAGATCCTTGTTGCAATATTGCGTGTAATTGCGCTCCGAGTTGCAGGCGTAGTTCTCGTAGAAGCCCTGGTCGGGGTCATCGACGGCGTTGCCGGTCAGGTTGAGGCCCACGGCGTAGTCCTTGCGCGCGACCTTGGCGAACCAATTGCTCGTCTCGACGACGTCGAGCTCCCCGTCGACGTAGATCTCCTTGAGCTGATCGATCAGGATCACCGCCGGGTCGCGATAGACCGGAATGTTGCGCGTCGAGACCTTGATCTTGAGCCGCTTGTCGGGCCCGTAACCGAGCTTCTCCATGATGGCGCGCGCTTCGGCGCGGCTCTTCTTCACATCGGGATCGTAGCCGGGGATCGTCCTCAGCATCTCGGGCGGCATGCCCCAATAACCTTCCGGCGGCGGCTGCATCGAGCCGCCGATGTCGGCCTGCCCCTCGAACAGGATATCGATGAACGCCTTGCGGTCGAGGGTCAGTGCCATCGCCCGCCGGATCTGCGGATCGTCGAAGGGCGGCTTCTCGCGATTGATGATGAGGTTGGTCATGACGCCGGTCGGTGCCATCTCGCAAATCGCCTGCGGCGCCTGGCTCTTGATGTCCTTGAGCAGCGCGGTGGTTACTTCCGTCGGGAAGGTCATGTCGAATTTGCCGGCGATGAAGGCGAGAACGGCGGTCGAGCGATTGGGAATGATGGTGAACTCGATGCCGTCGAGAAAGGGCCGGCCGGACTTCCAGTAGTCCCGGTTGCGCGTCAGCTTTATCGACTCGTTCTGCTTGAACTCGATGAACTTGAACGGTCCGGTGCCGATCGGATGGGTGCGCATCTCGGCCGGGGAGACGTGGCAGGGATAAATCGGCGTGTAGCCCGACGCGAGCAGCGCCAGCAGGGCCGGCTGCGGTCGTTTTAGGGTAAAAGTCACCTGGGTGTCGAGGCTGGCGGCGACCTCGCTGACATTGTCGTACCAGGTCCTGCGCGGGTTCTTGCGGAACTTGGCGGGCGCCTTGTCCATCAGCATGTCGAACGTGCATACGACGTCCTTTGCCGTGAACGCCTTGCCGTCATGCCACTTCACCCCTTCACGCAGGACAAAGGTCAGCTTGGTGTTGTCGGCGCTCCACGACCAATTCGTCGCCAGGTCGGGAACGATCGACTGCAAGCTGTTCTGCGCAACATCCTGTTTGTAGATGACGAGGTTGTTGAACACGGGCATGAACGGCACGTTGTTGGAATAGGTCGCCTCCTCGTGGATGGAGGCGCTTGCCGGGCTGTCTCGGTGATACATCGTCAGGATACCGCCCTGCTTCTGGGCGAGAGTCGGCGTGCCGGCGAGCATCAGCAGACAGCTCGCCGCCGCCAAGGCACGATGAGTGCGCCGCATGGCAATGTCCCTCCCAGATTTCCTTTTTTGCCGATACTAGTCGAACGCGGCGCGCGAGGCGAGACCTGGCTACTCGACTAGTTTTTGATGCGCGTGGCGAGATCGGCGGCGATCTGCTTGGCGGTCGCGGTGGTGTTGTGCTCGAGATCGTTGCGCGACATGACGAAGCGGGCGCCCATGGCGATCGGATTGAGCGTGACGGCAGCGCCCGGCGCCTTGCCGCTGTCGGCGCTGGTCGTGAGCTGGTAGAAGGGTTGCGGATTTCCCTGCGCCAGATCGTCGACGGCAAGGCTCAGCTGCAGCTGCGTCTCGCCCTCGCCAAAACCGATGACGGCGCGGCGCAGGCGGTTGCCCTCGTCGACCTCGGTGAAGAGACCGCGCACAAGCCAGCCAGCCGTCGGCAGCGATTGGTCCGGCTGCAATCGGCGCGCGCTGACGCCGGCCTCGCCAAGATCCTTGACCAGAGAATTCGCCATCAGCTCGATCAGCTCACGCGCCTCAACCGCGGGATCCTGCGGGGCGCCGGGACGCCGCGACAACAGGCTGCTGAGCGGCCCGTTGCCGAGCAATCGCGGACGGGACAGCAGGCCCGGCTCGGACTGAATGTTTTCGGCATCGAGCTCGAAATCGGCGATGTAGACGATGGCGGGCTTGCTCGTCGGCCAGGACCCGACCTCATGCCGGCCGGAAACCGATGCGTTGCCGCAACCGAGCGACAGGAAACAGAGAGCGGTTGCGACGATCTGCCTGAGTATCTCGCCGACGCGTCGGTGATCAACTAGCGATCTCGTCAAGCGCTCCGAGCGATCGTGTTTTCGATGACTGCCCCCTGGCCCCGCTCTCGCGCAGGGCTCAACCTTTGTCCCGCATCAGCCGCGCCTTGTCGCGCTGCCAGTCCCTCGTCTTCTCAGCCTCGCGCTTGTCGGCCTTCTTTTTGCCTTTGGCGAGGCCGATCTCGCATTTGGCGATGCCGCGCTCGTTGAAATAGATCCCCAGCGGCACGACGGTCATCCCTTCGCGGCGGATCGCGCCGAGCAACTTGTCGAGCTCCCGTCGATGCAGCAGCAGCTTGCGCGGACGCCCGGGCTCGTGATTGAGGCGCGCCGGTTTGTACTCCGGGATATGGGCGTTGATCAGGTAGAGCGCGCCGTCGCGCTCGGCGGCATAGGATTCGTTGATGCTGGCCTGGCCCTGGCGCAGCATCTTCACCTCGGTTCCGGCCAGCACCATGCCGGCCTCCAACGTATCCTGGATAAGGAAGTTGTGCCGCGCCTTGCGATTCTGCGCCGCATATTTGTCGGTCTCGCGTCGGGCCACTGCGTACCGTCAGTTGATCAGCCCGGCACCGCGCATTGCCTGGGCGACACGCTCCTTGCTCTCGGCCGCGATCTCGCAGAGCGGCAACCGCGTCTCGGCCGTCGCCTTGCCGAGCAGCGAAGCGGCGTACTTCACCGGTCCCGGGCTCGCCTCGCAGAACATCGCGTCATGCAGCGGCGCCAATCGCTCGTTGACCCGCGCAACTGTCTTGATGTCGCCGCGCTGCCACGCCTCGTGCAGATCGGCACAGAGCCGCGGCGCGATGTTCGCCGTCACCGAAATGCAACCATGCCCGCCTTGGGCGAGATAGGGCACCACGGTGATGTCCTCGCCGGAGAGCTGGCAGAACTCGGCGCCGATGGCGAGGCGCGTGCGCAGCGGCCGGGCGAGATCCATCGTCGCATCCTTGACGCCGACGATGTTCTTGAGCTTGGCGAGGCGCGCCATCGTCGCCACCGACATGTCGACGACGCTGCGCGGCGGGATGTTGTAGATGATGATCGGCAGGTCGACCGCGTCGTGGATCGCCTTGAAGTGCTGGTAGAGCCCTTCTTGGGTCGGCTTGTTGTAATAGGGCGTGACGACGAGGGCCGCGTCGGCCCCGGCCTCCTTGGCGTGACGGGTCAGCTCGATCGCCTCGGCGGTCGAGTTGGAGCCCGAGCCGGCGATCACCGGCACCTTGCCCTTCGCTACATCGAGGCAGAGCTCGACGACTCGCTTGTGCTCCCGGTGGCTCAGTGTCGGCGATTCACCGGTCGTGCCGCACGGCACCAGCCCGTGCGTGCCCTGCTCAATCTGCCAGGCGATGAAATCCTGAAAGCCGCGCTCGTCGACGGCGCCGTCGCGGAACGGCGTAATCGTCGCGACGAAAGAGCCCTGGAACATGAACCGACCTCCGGGAGGCATGCGTTGTCGGCGGACCATACAAGCCCAGGGTTCCCCCGGCAACAGAACGCCGCGACCAATGACCCGAGCCTGCCCCCTTACCCTGTCGCGAATAGGCGCTGGCCGATGAACTCGCCTTTAGCGACGCCGCCGGGGCAAGCGAAAAGGCCACTGCCGACATGGGTCGTGAACTGGTTGAGCGCGTCGAGCTTCGCCATGTTCTCGAAGATCTTGATGAAGCCCGTTCGCGGATCACGTTGATAAGCGACGAAGAACAGCCCGGCATCGTACTCCATGCCCTGTCGCCAGGGTGGCCAGCGCTCGGCCGTCAAGTTGACGCCGTCATTGTAGGAATAGGCCCGTCGCAGGATCTGAGCGCCGTCATTCGAGGCCGCCCTCGCGAGACGCACATGCGCGTCTTCGGGAATGACGAGATTTCCGTCTTTGTCCGTCGCATCAAGATTCGGCGGTTCGAACTCGTGCTTGCCGCCGAGAGGAGCGCCCGAATATTTGTGCCGACCGACGACCTGCTCCTGAAAATCGACCTCCGTCCGATCCCAATGCTCGAGGGCGATGCGGATGCGGCGGACCACGAGATAGCTGCCGCCACGCATCCAAGCCGGCCCCTCATCGCCGACCCAGACGATCGGGTCGAAGCCACGCCCTGACGACGGCGCCGCGCCGCGCATCGTGCCGGCGTGCGGCGCCGGCCGCGGATTCTCCGTGCCATCCTTGAAGCCCATGAGGTTGCGCGGCGTGTCTCCGGCCTTGGAATTGGGCGTGAGGCCAACCTGAACCCAGCGGATCTCCGCCGCGTCGTAGGCCAGCCGCGCCAACTGGCGGATGGCATGGAAGGCGACTTGCGGATCGTCGGCACACGCCTGGATCGAAAGATCGCCGCCCGTGCTGGCCTCGACCAGTTGATCGCCGTTGAAGTGCGGCATGTCGACCAGCGCCTCCGGCCGTCGCGCGGCGAGACCGTAGCGATCATGCCCGTCCTTGGCGAAAAGCCCGGCGCCGAATCCGAAGGTCAGCGTCAGCCGCGCCGGGGCGAGGCCGAGCCCATCACCCGAATCGGCTGCTGCCACCATTGGGTCCGGCGCGAGCGGTGCCGCCGTCTTGCCGGCGGCCATGCGAGCCGCGGCAGCGGTCCAACCACGCAGCATGGCGACGACGTCATCGCGCTTGTCAGTGCGCAGATCGAAGGCGGCGAAATAGGTGTGCTTCTGCTGCGGCGTCGCGATACCGCCTTGGTGTACGCCCCAGAACGGCTCTACCCCGGCCGGCGGGCCGGCCGCCTCGCGACGGCGATCCGCCTGTCTCGCGCCCGTGACGGGATCCGCCGCCTGCGCGAGGCCCGATCCCACGGCGGCCGCCAGGCCGCCCGCCGCCGCCAGGAAGCCGCGCCGGGACGGCAGTCGCGCCCTTCCGTTCTCCGGCATATCGCTCATCGCGCCACCACGAGCGTATTCACCTCGTCCTTCACGAAATAGAAGCCGTCGCCGGCCGGCGTCATCGCGATGCCAAAGAGGTCGCCGCTGCCGGGCGGGGTCTGCGCCCGGTTCGGATCGATCCACAGGGCGTGGAGCTGCTTGCCGGTAGTCGGGTCGATTTCCACCGCCTGGCCATTCAACCCGTTGGTGACCAGCAGGTTGCCGTTGGGGGCCGTCGTCATCGCCAGCGGCCGACGCAGCAATCCGTCCTTGGTGACCTCCTCGCCAGTGCCGGCGCTGTCGCTCCGCGTCGTCGCATCGGCGATCGACGCGATCCGATTGCCTATGGCATCGGAGACGTAGAGCACATTGTTTCGGCCGAGCGCGAGGCCGGTCGGACCGATGATGAACACGTCCTTGTCGGCCTGCTGGCCGAAACCGCTGCCGATCACCGTCTCCTTGGTCACCACCGGCGCCTTGCCGTCGCGGATAGCCAGCTCGATCCGCAGCACATTGGCCTGCCTGACGACATCCTGACCCGGCGCCCCGACGCCGACTCCCGTATTGCTGACGAAGATGGCGGCGCCCGAATCGCTTTCGATCACCGCCATGTTGCCCCATGGCCCATCGATGTTGGCGCTTGTAATGACCCCAGCGACCTCGCCTTGGGCATCGAGGACGACGAGACAGCCCTGCCCTTTCGTCGCCGTCGTGCCGTCCCGGCTCGGCAGGCTGCCGACGATCACCCAGCCGGATTTCAACATCGTCATCGCGGTCGTCAGACCGATGCCGCCGGGACATTGTGGAAGATGGCGCGGGATGGCGGCGAAGAGCGACAGCCGCTTGGTCGCAGGGTTGAAGTCGACGATCGTCGTGCCGAGCCCCTGAAGATTGTTCTTGTCGTTGAAATTGGTGATCAGCACGTCGTCCTTTTGAATTTTGCCGGCTGAAGCGGGGGCGACGACGATCGCGTAGGGATTCTGGTCGCCATTCGCCGGTACCGTCGAGGTCAGCGTGGAGAAGCGGTGGATGTTTGCGAGGAAACCTTTTTGCTCCTCCGCCAGCGCCGCCGGGCCGGCGAGAAGAAGAGCGAACGCCAGCCACGCCAGGCCGCCCTTCAGGCGCAAACTGTCGGAACGAATCACGTGCGAAACTCCCCTCTCAAAAGGTGACGATCGTGCGGAGGCCGAGCACCGCCTCGTCGCCGAGACGCGCGTTCGGGTTGTTGGGATTGGCAATGCCGCCGCCCGGGTTGACGATGTATTGGAAATCGGGCTGCAACTGCCACCACGGTGCGACCTGATATTGATAGGTGACCTCGAGGAAGTGCTCGCCCGAGCGGATCGGCGTGAAGGATTGTGAGAAGAAGACCGTGTCACGATCCCGGTCGCTCGCCCGTCCGCTGACCTTTGCGAAGCCGTAACCGATGCCGAACGTGTCGCTGTCGCGGCCCGGCAGGGGCGATTTGAGGCTCGCCCCGGCATTGACGCTGAAATCGACCAAGTTGCGATCGCCGGGTGCGCCCATCAGGCGGGCGAACACGGCCAGTGCTCGCTGTGCCTCGGGGCTTGGACGCCAGACCATCTGGTCGACGACGCCGTAGATGCTGAAATTATGCCGATGCATGCGGGCGATGCCGCTGCTGTTGGGGTCGGCAAGCGACAGGCCGGTATCGTCGAAGCGCTGATCGGGAAAGGCGGCGGTATCGAACCATGCGCCGAGCTTGTATGTCCCGGGTAGGCCCGGTGCGCTGTCGCCGGTGTCGAGATCGCCCAGGGCGGGCTGGTTCACCGTGTATTGCAACTCGCCGATGAATAGGGCGCCGGTGCCGAGATTGAACTTTGCGCCAGCGGCCTCGGCGCCGCGCAGCTGCGAATCATTGTCGAAGCGTCCGCCGGGCGGATTGTCGTCGAAGACCCCGGCGAGAACAGTTAAGGCGGCGGTCGGCTGCCCGCGCAGCCGCAGGCCGAGCGACGACAGGGGATAGGCCGGCCCGCCGGCAAAGAGGTCGGCCGAGGGCACCATTGGCCAACCCATCATGGTATTGATGAACAGTCCGGAATATTGGCTTGAGATGAATTCCTGATCGATGCTCTGCTGGCCGATCTTGACGTCCGCCCTGCCGGCGAGGAACACCTGCTGGTACCAAAGCTCCCACAGCCGGGTCGCGCGATTGGCCTCGATGCCGCTGATGGTCTGCAGATTGAGAAGCTTCTCGGCGCTGAGATTGCGGCCGTGGATCTGCAAGGCACTGACATTGAAGGTGCCGCCGTCCCAGTCGAACCCCTTCGCCATGTCGAGTACGAGGCTCATCTGGGTGAGACCGTCATAGGCGGCGCCGCGGCGGATGCCGCCCGTCAGATTACCAAAGACCTCGCTGGTTTCCTGCAGGCCGAGCGTGATGCCGTAAGATCCGAGAGCAGTCCGCAAGCCCCCCATGTCGCCCAAGAGATTGCTGCGGGTCCATATTCCGGTGAAAAAACTCGGCTCGCTCGCCATCGCTTCCGGCGAGTCCTTCTGCACGCGACTCTCCGAGGTTTGCGCATGAGCGCCGTACCCCGTCAGGAGCAAAAGGCTGAGCACGAGCGGAAACCCGGCAGCCCGACGGGCTAAAAGGGTCCAGGTCAGGGTCGGGCGATTCCGCCGATCAAGGCACGGCACAGTTGTTCTGACCCTCGGCAGCTTTCCCACCCGGTGTGGTGAAATCCCAGATGCGAGTGATTCGCATCTGTTGCCGTGTATGCCATGGGTCCGCTGCCTCGTCAATGCAAATGCGAACGACTCGCATATGCACCTTGCGCTAGACGCCAGAGCTGCCATGCAGCGACTGGGTGTGCATGGCGGCGTTTACCAATCCTTGACGCTATTTCGGCATACTTGGTTGGCGTCTTGTATCAGCTCGCTCTCGATCTATAGAATGCGTCGATAGCTGCGGTGACGCACCGGCAGTTGGGGGTATTGTTCTTTTGAGACTCGGTCGGTCCGTCCTTTGTCATGTCATGATCGTCCTCATTGGCGCCCTTGCGGCGACAAGCGCGTGGGCACTTTCGCCGGAGGATCGTCAGATCTACCGCGCCGCCTTCGCCGCGGCGCGAGGCGTCGATTCCGCGGGCGCGCTCCATCTGGCCGCCCAGGCCAAGGACCCGCTTCTGCGCAAGGTGTTGACCTGGCAAGCTTTGTCGCGCGGCTCGACCCGCGCCAGCTTCGCCGAAATCGCCGACTTCATCTCGCAGAATCCGGATTGGCCCGGCCAGTTGACGCTGCGCCAGCGCGCCGAGGAAGCGATCGTCGGCGCATCCGACGCAACCGTGCGCGACTGGTTCCAGCGTTTCAACCCGGTCACCCCCTACGGCAAGCTGCGCCAGGCCGAGCTCCTGCTGGCCGGCGGGCAGCAAGCCGCCGCGCTCGCCCAGATTCGCGGCGTGTGGGTCAATTGCGAACTCAGCGGCTTCGATGAGAAGAGCATCCTGGCGCGCTTTCCCGGAATCATCCGCGGCGAGGATCATATCAAACGGCTTGATCGCCTGCTGTGGGACGGTCTCGTCGAATCGGCAAAGCGCATGCTGCCGCGCGTGCCGCAGGACTATCGTCTGCTTGCTGACGCCCGCATGAAACTCGCCGATTTCAAACCTGGCGTCGAAGGTGCGGTCGCCCGTGTGCCGACGCAACTGAAGAACGACCCGGGCCTGCTCTATGAGCGAACGCGCTGGCGCCGTCGCAAGGAATTCTATGATTCCGCCCTCGAGGCGCTGCTCAACCCGCCGAAGGACCTCGTCCGCCCCACCGCGTGGTGGACCGAGCGACAGATCCTTGCCCGCCGCGCGCTTGCCGATGGTAAGCCGCAACTTGCCTATCGTCTTGTCGTCAAGCACGGGCTGAGCGAGGGTACCGCCTTCGCCGACGCCGAATTCCTCGCCGGCTGGATCGCACTGCGCGCGCTGCACGACGCGCAGAGCGGCTACGATCATTTCGTCCGGCTATATAACGGCGTCAAGCTGCCGATCAGCCGGGCGCGCGGTGCCTATTGGGCCGGGCGGGCCGCCGAGGCGCTCAATCGGCCAGATCTCGCCAATACCTGGCTTGCCAGCGCGGCCGAGAACGCCACGACATATTACGGTCAGCTCGCGCAGACCAAGGTCACCGGCGAGGCATCACGTCGCCTCGCTGCCGAGCCCAAGCCGAGCGCCGAGGAGAGTGCCCAGTTTCGCAAGCGCGAGCTCGTCCGTGCCGTCGAGATGCTGGGCGAGATCGGCGAGACCGACCGCCTGAGCATCTTCATGCATCGGCTCAGTGAGCTGGCGAAGACGCCGGGCGAGCACGTTCTCGTCGCCTCGCTTTTCGAGTCGGTCGGCCGCCTCGATTTGGCCGTAGGTGCCGCCAAGCGCGCCGGCTATGCCGGCGTCATGTTGATCGATCACGGCTACCCGACCATCGAGCTGCCGAAAGGCGATGCCGAGCGACCGCTCGTCCTCGCCATGACGCGCCAGGAGAGCGCCTTCGAGCGCACGGCGGTCAGCAAATCCGGGGCGCGCGGGCTGATGCAGCTGATGCCAGCGACGGCAGGCCAGATCGCCAAGAGTCATCGCCTGCCCTATTCTGCCGACCGGCTGCTGACCGATGGCGGCTACAACGTGACGCTTGGCCGCGCCTATCTCGAAGAGCTTCTCGATCGCTTTGGCGGCTCCTACGTCCTGTCGATCGCCGCCTACAACGCCGGACCGGCGCGCGTACGGCAGTGGATCGACAGTTTCGGCGATCCACGGGCCAAGGGCGTCGACGTCGTCGACTGGATCGAATCGATCCCGTTCACCGAAACGCGCAACTACGTACAGCGCGTGCTGGAGAATCTACAGGTCTATCGCATCCGGCTCGGCGATCACGCGCTCGCCTTCTCATTGGCAAGCGATCTCAAGCGCTGAGTGCCATCACCGATGGCAGGCTCCGGTACGACGACGACCTATCACGAGCGCCGTCTGTCGGCCCAGGATGGGCTGCAGCTTTACTACCGCGATTATGGCGACCCGCTGTCCCCCGGTATCCCGCTTTTGTGCCTGACCGGCCTGACGCGCAATAGCCAGGACTACGCCGATCTCGCAGAGCGTTTTGCCGGATCGCGCCGCGTAATCTGCCCCGACTACCGCGGTCGCGGGCGCTCGGCCTATGACCCGAATTGGCGCAACTACGATCCGACGACCTATCTCGGCGACATCGGCCACATTTTGATGGCCAATGATATCCACCGCGTGATCATCGTCGGCACCTCGCTCGGCGGTCTCCTCGCCATGGGTCTTGCCGTAATGCGGCCGACCAATGTCGCAGCGGTGGTCATCAACGATATCGGACCCGATGTCGATCCGGGCGGGCTCGCCCGCATCATCGAATTCATCGGAATCGACCGGCCACAACCGGACTGGCCGAGCGCCGTCGCCATGCTACGCAGGGCGCTGCCCCGCTTGGCGATCAAGAACGACCATTGGTGGGAGCGCTTTGCCCGCGCCACCTACCATGAAGGCGCTGATGGCGCACTGCATTTCGACTGGGATATCGCCCTCGTCGAGCCGTTGAAGCGCAGCAACGGCGAGATTCAGGACCTCTGGCCCTTCTTCCGCGCGTTGCGCAATATCCCGACACTGTTGGTCCGCGGCGAGATCTCCGATGTTTTGACCACCGACGGGTTGCGTCGCATGATTGCCGACAAGCCGGATCTCATCGCGGTGACAGTGCCCGGCATCGGCCATACGCCGAGCCTCGATGAGCCAGAGATAAGGGATGTTCTCGATGACTTCATCGCGCGGTTCTGACGTCGCGCTGCCCGATATTGCGGCCGTCCGCGCCGCCGCCGCGCGGATCGCCGGCCAGGCCGTGCTGACCCCGCTCCTCGAATCGCCTGCCGTCAATGCGCGGCTCGGCGGCAGGTTGCTGCTCAAGGCCGAACCGTTGCAGCGCACCGGCTCCTTCAAGTTCCGCGGCGCATACAATACGTTGTCGCAATTCTCAGCGGCTTCCCGCAAAAAGGGCGTCGTTACCTGGTCCTCGGGCAATCACGCCCAGGGTATCGCGGCGGCGGCGCAAGCGCTCGGCATCCCGGCGCTCATCGTCATGCCGGCAGACGCGCCGGCGATCAAGATCGCCAATACGCGCGGCTATGGCGCCGAAATCGTGCTCTACGACCGCCTCAAGGAATCGCGCGAGGAGATTGGCGCACGCATTGCCGGCGAACGCGGCGCTACCATCGTCGCGCCCTATGACGAGCCTCAGGTTATCGCCGGCCAGGGAACCTGCGGGCTCGAGATCGTTGCTCAGGCAAAGGCGCGCGACGCCAGGCTGGATGCTGTTCTTGTGTGCTGCGGCGGCGGCGGGCTGACGGCGGGGTGCGCCACGGCAATCGCCGCCGATTCGCCGGATACCAAGGTCTACGCCGTCGAGCCCGTCGGTTTCGACGATACCGGCCGTTCGCTTGCTGCCGGTCGTCGCGTCGCCAACGCGTCCGGCGCCAAATCGTTTTGCGATGCACTGCTCGCGCCGACGCCGGGAGAGCTGACTTTCGCCATCAACCGGCGTCTGCTTGCCGGCGCGTTCGCCGTCAGCGACGGCGAGGCGGCTCGGGCGATAGCCGTTGCCTTCGCCGACTACAAGCTCGTCGTCGAGCCAGGGGGTGCGGTGGCACTGGCGGCGGTGTTAAGCGGAAAATATCCGATCGCCGGAAGAACCGTTGCTGTCGTCGCCTCGGGCGGCAACGTCGATCGCGAAACGTTTGTCGCAGCGCTGGCGCAGGTCTAGCCCGCCCCGCCCTGGGAGACGATCACCGGCGCCGCGGCGACGCGGTTTACGGCTGAGCGATTTGTTTCCCGGAAATCTGGACGATGTTGCCGGCCCGGAGGAATTTCTCCGGGTCCTGCGGCACGCCGTTGACCTGCACCTCGTAATGAACATGCGGCCCGGTGCTGCGGCCGGAGCTGCCGAGCAGACCGATCTGCTCCCGGCTGGCGAGACGCTGGCCCTTGACCACGGTAATGCGGTGCAGATGCGCATACCGAGTGACGATCCCAGCGCCGTGGTCGATATCGACAACCTTGCCAAACTCACCATTGGCGCCGGCGAAGATCACCGTGCCCGGCGCCGTATTGTAGACCGGTGATTTGAATGGGGCGGAGAAGTCGAGCCCCGTATGCATGGCGCTGCGGCGGTTGAACGGATCACGACGAACGCCGAAGCGACTCTCAAGCTGGTAATGGATCAATGGCGCCGCGAGCGGCAGCGACTTAAGCGCCATCTTCAAGCCGTCGGGTAGGGCGTCGCCGGCAATCGCCGCACTGCTCGTTTTCATTCCCTTCAGCCCGATGAACGGGCCGCCCTGGCCGGGCCGCGTCGCGCCGAACCGCGACGCCAATTGATCGAGATCGATCCCGACAGACGAGAGGAGGTGCCGAAGATCGCCGCGGCCTGTGCCGGCGGCCTTGGCATCGTCCGGAACCGTCGGCGCTGAAATCGCCGTCGGCTCGAGGGCGGCAAGCTCCGTCGTACCGGCATCGGCGCCGTCCGCCAAACTCTCGCCGGAATCGCCGGTATCCCTGGCAATCGATGCCTCGGCAATTACCTTCGTGCCCGGATTACGCTCATCATGCGCGCGCGCCTCGGCCCGCATCCTCGCCTGCTGCAAGACCGCGACGCGCCCGAGTAATCCGTCGCGCTCCGCCACGACCTTCTCGCGCTCAGCTGCGAGTTGCTGCAGCTTCTGCTGCGCCTGATCCGCGCTGGCCTTGAACTGGGCCGCACGGTCGCTGGCATTTTGTGCCTCGCCCTCGAGATCCTTGATGCGCTTGGCCAATGCAACCCTTTGTTCCTCGGTTGTCTTCAGATCGCTCTTCGCCGTGTCGAGGCTGCGGCTGATGCGGATGACCTGCCCGGATTTCGCGTTGAGCGCCTCCTCGGCACCTCGCAGCCGGCCCTGCGCCTCGGTGCGTTGCGCGAGCAACGTTGCCTGCGTTTCGTCGAGCGCCCGCAATCGCGCCTCGGCAGCGTAGATATCGGAGCGCATCGTGACATTCTGCACCGTCGTGCTGGCAAGCCGGCTGCGTGTCTGCTCGAGCTCGCTGTTGGCGGCGGCGAGGCGCTCCTGCAAATGCGTCACGAGATCGCGCAAATCGCTGGCGGAAAATTCCGCGAGTTCGACCTCGGCCTGCTTGTGAGCCATCTTGCGATCGGCGACGATGTAGCTCGCGGTCATCCGCGCCGCACCGGACGCGCCGACGAGGAGGACGCCGAGCGCCGCGATCTGCCAGCCGCGCGATAGAGTCAGATAGCGAATACGGCCGCGCGAACGAATGACGACATGCCGTTCAGCGAATAGTCGCTTCGACAACTGCACAACCGATTTAAGCATAGTCCCCCGCGCAGCAATGGCGGCACGCCGCCCTTACGGCCACGGTCTCACCTGGAGACGCGACCTTTGGAACCAGTGGCGGTAGTGTCGCCATCCGCCGACAGTGCTATGAATGAACTAGCGAAGTCCCTCGCACCACCCGGTTGTGCCGGTTGTGATCGGGACCGCTGACAAGACACCCAACTCGTGCCTTGCCCCCCAACGATCGCATCGCACCGTATAAGCTCAACGGGCGCGATGCAAGTCTGAAATTCGGCTGTTTTCTGCGCTCCTTGCGACTCGGCACGATTGCTCTGCGAGGCCGATGCGATGCTTATTCGAGGTAGTGCTCGCCGGCAGGGTGGCCGACGCATCATCTCGCGCAGGTAGTGCTGGCACGATCTCGTCCATGACATAGGCTTGCCACATCGCAACGCTCTCGGCGGGCGCTATCGTGTTTCGAGGCTTTCGCGCAGCCGCAATAATCGCAATTGCCGCGATGTCGAGAACCGCTATTCGCCTGCGACCGTTTGCCGTCATCCTGGGCTTTGTCAGCAGCACGCTGATAGCGGGTTGCACGGTTTATCGTGCCCCCGGCGAGGGCGATGCCGATCTCGCTGCCGCTCGCGGCGATTGGCCGGCGGCGGCGATTCTCGCAGAGCGCGTTTACTACGACCACCCGAGCGCGGCCGCCAAGTTCAAGCTCGCGACTGCCTACCAAAATATCGGTCGAAGCGAAAGGGCAGCGGCGCTCTATGAAGACGTCGTCTTTGAGGGTGACGAGACCCCAACCCGACGCGTCCGCGGCTGGGTCGACGGGAACGCCCTCTCGCCGCTCTCCGACGAGGCGGCACGACGACTCGGTCTCATGGCGGTGCAGATTGCGAAGGTGGCCGGTAGCTAGGGAAGCCTCGAGTGCCTTGCGAGGCGACGAAGCTCTGGCTGATCGTCGACGAGATCGATTGATCTTGCCGTCATCGCGGCCCGTGCCGATTCGCGCAGATCAAGGAGATTGGGATTGCTTGGCCGGAGTTCCGCCCAGATCACGACCAGCGCAAAGAGCAGCCCATAGCAGGCAATCGAGGCGACATCGCGACGGTTCAACATCACGGACCAATGAACTCGCATAGCGGGCGAAACGGCTCGTCACTCCGACTGCGATTCGACCCTACTGCACTTCACGCTACGGGCCGAGTCGCGCCGTACCAAGAAATGTTTTGTGTCGAAATGTAACGAAATGTAGCTGTCGGCCAGTGCCCGCGCGATAGCGATATCGACGAGCCGCAATGTCGTGCCGAACAGCAGTTCATGCCCTGGCGGGAACCGCCGCCTAGGCGCCGGCTAGGAACAGCGCCCTGCCGGTGGCGTTTGCCCAGCGAGAGCCGCTTTCTGGCAGGAGAGCCGGATGACTATCTTGCCTAGCCGGAGCGGGAGCGTGAGAGAATGTCAGATCCCCGATCCGCCACGGCCGCCCGGCATTCCGCCCGGACCACCGTTGCGCGATCCGAACCATCCCCCGCCGAAAGAGGAGCCACCACCGCCGATACCTGTGCCCCCCGCGCAGGAACCACCCCCGCTCCACGCTTGCTCGGCGTGAGCGGTGATCCAAATCCAATAGACGGGATTTCCCGGCTATCGGCTCCGTCAGTCGATTTCGCGCGACTCGCGACGTAGCCAATTCCGGTGCTTGGCACGTGCATCGCGCCGGGCGCTTGCCAGGGCATCCAGCCGACCGCTGACATCCCTCAGGAAACGGCGAAAACCTTCGGGCTGGACATCATCCCGTTTCATCATCGCCTGGACGATTGGATCTGACAGCGTGTCGTCCACTTTAACGTTACGCAGTCATGGCTACTAGGTGGCAGCGTGTAAAGATTCGTAACAGCAAGTAGCTGCCATCGCGCACGCTATCGCCCGGAAGTCATGATCGCTTATCGCGAGAATCCCGAAGCGCAACCGATACCCCCAATTCGGTGCGCCGGCGGAAAACTCGAGCACCTCAAGAAGCGGGAGGATTGGAGCTTCGCCGGCCTCGAGCCAATCGACATCCCGCCGGTAGGGAGAAAATCCGCCGCCATCGAACCGATAGGGCTCGCCGGCGGCGGCGATGCCGATCGCCGTGAAGGCGCGCAATTTGTCTTTGCCGCGAAATTCGCCGGTCGGCGAATAACATATGACATTGTCGCCTGGCTTGATGCGCCGCATCGGCGCCGCCTTGCCATGACAGGCTTGGATGAAACGCCCTTCTTTCCCGCGGCGAACATGGTCGGCCGAGGCGACGATGATCCAGTTCCCGCTCATGGCGCGACCGGGGCAAAGACCCGCAGGCGATGGCCGTCGGGGTCGAGGGCGACGAAACTGCGGCCGAAATCGAGATCCGTCGGTTCCTGGACAATGGTCAGCCCCCGCCCACGCCAATCGGCATGGAGCTTCTCGACGGTGGAATTGTCCGCTACCGAGAAGGCGATCTCACCACCCCCGCCGGGCGCGGTCGCGGCCGGTTCGACCGTGTGCCGCGACCACAGGCCAAGCATGACTCCAGAATCCAGTGCGAACATTGCGAAGGTCGGCGAGGACTCGACCGGAGGCTTGTCAAGGAGATCACCGTAGAAAGCGGCACTGGCGGACGGATTATCGACATAGAGGATAACGAAATTGGGGTCGGACATCGCGGCTCTCCTTAGCTCTTGCTTGAGGTGACGCAAGGCTAAGCGAGGCTGCTGTCAGTTTATGGCAGCATGAATCAATTCACGGCTATTGCGGACGTATCCCCTCGTTCTCGCGCCACTCCTTCAAGAGCGCCTGACGGCGACGGGGGTAGCGCGACCCGGTCGCCGTCAGCGCGGCGATCCGGTCGGTGCGGAAGTGACGGAAAGCATGACGAAGCTCGCACCATGCGACGACGACGCGCGCGCGATCGAAGAAGCCGAGAGCAAAGGGCCAGATCGTGCGCCGCGTCTCGACGGCATCGCGGTCGAGATAGGCGATCGCCAGCTTGCGTTCGCCGCGGATCGCCTCGCGGATCGCCGCCAGCTCCGCGTCGCCGGCGGCGATCGCGGCACCGGGACCGACGAGAAGCGCCGACGCGTCGAGCTCATCACGCAGGTCGGCGGGAAGCACGGCGGCGATCTTCGCCAACGCGTTGCGCGCGGCAGCGCCAAGCCTGGCATCGCCGCGATCGGCGACCCAGCGCGAACCGAGAACGAGCGCCTCGATTTCGTCTTCCGAAAACATCAGCGGCGGCAGCATGAAGCCGGGACGAAGGATGTAGCCGACGCCGGCCTCGCCATCGATGCCGGCACCTTGCGCCTGCAGAGCGCCGATGTCGCGGTAGAGGGTACGCAGGCTGACGCCAAGCTCGGCCGCCAGCATGCGGCCGCTCACCGGCCGGCGGTGACGGCGAAGGATCTGGATCAGCTCCAGAAGACGTTCGGCGCGTGACAAATCGGGCGGCCCGTCAAAATGGTTTGGAACCCTGCCACCACATGCTGCCTGAATTTGGCAGCATGCGCATCAGGAACAAAACAGCCGCGCCTTGCGTTCTCGCTGCCGTGCGTGCCGCCCTCCCCGTACTCGTGGTCGCGCTGCTCACCGCCTGCACCTACGGGGCACGCGTGGTGAAGGCGCCGCCGGCGGCGGTTTCCAATACCGAGTTGGGCCAGGACGTGCCGAACGATCATCTCGCGGTGCCGGCGATCGTGCAATGCGCCGATGCCTTTCATCAAAATCGTCCGGGCGGATCGGACTATAAAGGCCCGGCCGTCCCGGAATGCTCGCGCGTGCGCTGACGCGCCCCCTCCGGAAGTGGTGTGACCCGGTTCACTGCCGGGGAACCCGGCGCGTGTTAAGAATTAACCATGATCGTCTCGCGCTTTGATCCGCAGGGCGAAATTTTCGCGGGGGTCGCAATGCGAACCATCATGCTGGTCGGGGCCCTTGTCGGCCTCGTCGTTCTCGCCCATTTCGGCATCTCGTCAAGACTGCCTTCGGAGTACCGCGCCGCGGACGCCGCGCAGCAGCGCGACGTCGGCGAGCGCTTCGCCATCAAATACTGCTACGGGCAGTATCGCAACCAGACGGACGTCGACCGGTGCCTGATGCGCAATACGCAGCTGGCGGCCGGTCAGAGCCGGTGGGAAACCCGACACCTCGGCAGCACCCGCCAGTGATCGGCTTCGCGACGTCTATCGGGTCGAGCTTCCGGCCGGCCGGAATCGCTTGCGCAATTCCAAGAAAGGTTGGCGGAGGGGATGGGAGGGGATGACGGAGGGACACTTTCGCCTTGCATAGCGCCAGTTCAGTGGGTTAGCAGGCCTTGCGTTGGTGCAAAACGTTGGTGTACAGA
>WNFC01000648.1_pt1 | contig 38573 bp, 30 predicted proteins | sample 5400541 | NCBI WGS metagenome assembly WNFC01 (sample SAMN13153342, study PRJNA577476) | soil metagenome | isolation source: 120 cm saprolite under Douglas fir tree site 2 hole 2 replicate 1 | place: USA:California | collected 2015-04-18
GACGCAGCTCGACGTGTCGGAGATGCTGCTCAACCGGCTGAGAGCGCGCATTGCCAACGAGGTAATTCCGGAAATCGGGCGGGCCGTGACGGTGAGCTTCGGGGTCACCGCATTCACAAAATCCGACAGTCCGGGCGACCTGGTGAAACGGGTCGACCAGGCGCTTTACCAGTCAAAGCAGGACGGCCGAGACAGGGTGACCAAAATCTGAACCGGCGTTTCGCCGGGACGCTGCCGGCGTCGGCCAGGAGTCGCACGCCGCCGACACAAGAATTATCACCGTGGGGAAGCGCGATGAAAACGAGCCAGGACCGCATTCTGACGACCCATACCGGCAGCCTGCCGCGCCCGCCCGAATTGCGCGCCGTGCTGGTCAAGAAGGACCAGGGCGAGCCGTATGACAAGGCGGAACTGGGGCGCCTGACGCGCGAGGCGGTCATCGCCATCGTCCGGCGTCAGGCCGAGGTCGGCATCGACATCATCAATGACGGCGAAATGTCGAAGCCCGGCTATTCGACCTATGTTGCCGACCGGCTGTCGGGGTTTGCCGGGCACGAGCCGGCGAAGCCGCGCCTCGATACCCGCGACCACCCGAACTTCATGGCCGCCTATACCCGAATGACCGGCGACAACGTCGCGCGCCGCGCGGTGTGCGTCGGCCCGATCGCGGTGCGCGACACCGAGCCCCTCGCTGAGGATCTCGCCAACCTCAAGGCGGCGCTGGCGGGGGTCGACGCGGTCGAAGGCTTTATGACCGCGGCCTCGCCCGGTCTCGTGCCGGTGTTCCAGAACAACCGCCACTACCCGACCTACGAAGCCTATGTCGAAGCGATCGCCGCAGCGATGCAGCAGGAATACGAGGCAATCGTCGGCGCCGGCTTCGTGTTGCAGCTCGATTGCCCCGACCTCGCGATGGCGCACCACACCTCGTTCCAGGATTTGAGCGAAACCGATTTCCTGAAGCGCGCGGCGTTCCATGTCGAGGTGCTGAACCACGCGCTGCGCAACGTGCCGGCGGAAAGCTGCCGCATCCACATCTGCTGGGGCAATTACGAGGGGCCGCACGACCATGACATCGATTTCGCCAAGGTCGCGCCGATCCTCATAAAGGCGAAGCCGATGGCGCTCGTCGTCGAGGCGGCCAACCCGCGCCACGCCCATGAATGGGCGGTGTGGCGCGAGACGAAACTGCCCGACGACAAGATCCTCGTCGCCGGCGTCCTCGACACCTCGACCAACTACGTCGAGCACCCCGAACTGGTCGCCGAGCGCCTCTGCCGCTTCGCCGACCTCGTCGGCCGCGAGCGGGTGATGGCCGGCAGCGACTGTGGTTTCGGCACTTTTGCCGGTTATGGCAAGATCGATCCGGACATCGCCTTTAAGAAGTTGGGGGCAATGGCCGAAGGCGCCGCGATCGCCTCGAAGCGATTGTGGGGCCGCGCCTAGCGGCGTCCAAGATTTCGCTCTTATGCGAAGAGCGTCTAAACTAAGGTTTCGTTCCCAAGCTGGTCGTACGATCGCGATCCTCACGAGGTCTGTTTCCTCCAGCGATCCTCGGAGGTACAAAACAGAACTGAAGGAGGTCCGACAAAACAGAACCGAAACGAACGTTACGGCGCTCCCTTTCGGAAGGAGGATTTGGTGGCAAACACTCTTGTTTTGAGCGGCGGTGCAAGTAAAGGCGATTTCGAGGTAGGCGTTCTGCAGTATCTATATGAGAATGGATACTTTGCGAGCGCAATTTGTTCGGCTTCGGTTGGATCGGTCAATGCCAGTCAGCTTGCCGCTGGCGGCGACGCACCGTCGCAGAAGGCGGCGTTCGATACGCTGAAGTCGATTTGGCAAACGGAGATGATGGGCAACGACGATATGTACACGTTGGCGCCCTGGCTGGCCGGTCTTTCGCCGAGGACACGCAATGCCATCGCCGATCTGTATTCGGGCCGTATCTACGTTCCTCCGTTGCTGGCCGAGGCGGTGTTTTGCCCACCCCTTCTGATCGGACAGATCGCTGCCGCTGGCGTTGACCTGAACGAGGCGCTGAACGGGCTGAAGACCGCGCAATCCGTGTTCACGCTCGATCCGGTTCGGGCAAAGTTGGGCGTGCATCTCGACGCCAGCAAGGTCGCGCATTCGGGGGTGGAATTGCGCCTGGTTACCGTCAGCCTGGATTCGGGGCGAGTCCGGTATGTCACGCAAGATGGGCATGTCCAGGAAACCGACGGGACCAAAGTGCCCGCACCCTCTCCGGAAAATGTGTGCACCGCGGAAGCGGCGGCTTACCAGGTGGCCCTCAACAACTACGCCGCGACCGGAGTGGCTTTCCAAAAGGCTGTCACATCGCATCTCGACCGCATGGAAGCGGAAGCTGACCTCAGACACGCCGCGGCCAAGCTGGGTCAAGCGAAGGATGCACTGGACAAGTGCCGCGCGAACGCTCAGACGACCGGACACGTCTCCGACCTCGTCGTTTCGGTCGCAGATGGAGTGATTGCGTCGTCATCAATTCCCTGCGTCTTCCCGCCGACGGCGCTCGGGGATGAGCGCTATGTCGATGGAGGAATCCGATGGCAGCTCCCCCTGAAGGCAGCGCTTGATTTTGCTTCGGACACCATCATTGCCATCAATACCGGCATTTTGGGCGTGCCGCGCGCGGCAAAGTCGTTCGCCACGGCGAATCTTCTCGAGATTGCCGAGCGATCCGTATTCGACCTCCTGCTGTGGGAGGCCGAGGAACGGCATCTGGAATTGGTCAAGGTGGAAGCTGTCCAACAGGGCAAGCGCGTCTGGGTGATCGCGCCACGCGTGGATCTGCATGATGGATTTTCCGTCGATCCCGGCTTGATCGATATGAGCCTGGGATACGGGTACATGTGTGCGGCCGATCTGCTGGACGGGTTTCCATTCGCGCGCTCCGGCCCGGTCGGCCCGGGCGGCCCGGTCGGCCGACCCGGCTCGGGCACGCCATCGGGGGGTATGCCATCCGGTGCGACGGCGCGGGGCACCTGGGCAGACACGCCCTTAAATGCGCAGTTGGCCTCGCTGGCGGATGCGATCGGGATTGTCCGCCGCCGCTGCTGGGAACTCGAACATACGGCCTTCGGCAAGGACGCTGCGCCGGGGCCGCTGACACCCCAATCTCAGGTGACGCTTGTTCCGGACCCGGGCGCTCTCGACGAAGTGCGTCTAGTGAAGACCTTGCTCGGTTTGCTTGTCGATGCGCGCAGATTGGCAAACGGAAAGCTACCCGCGGACGCATCGGGTTGGGCCGATATGTGGGAACTGCACTATTGGAGCGCGAACGACGTTCCCGGTGTTGGCGACACTCCTTGGAAGATGTTCGACAGCGCCGCAGGGGTCCGGCCCGCAGCGGCGCGGCCGACGGCGCTTCTGGTGAAGCGTTCAGGCAGCTCCGATGTTTTTCTGCTCGATCCGACCAAGCACCTCATCGCTCCCGGGTCCGTCGCCTCGATCGGGGGTACGGTGCAAACCATTCCCGATGAGCTGAGCTCGATCCTGGACGCGATACCGTCCGGCTCTCCAATTCCGTAGACCAACTTGCTGCAGGCGGCCGACGGGATTCATGCCAACCTTAGGAAGATAGCCGGGACGGCGATTGACTATCACCATGGTCGCGTCGTCCAACCGGTCGATGGGACCGATCGCGCCAGCGAGCGGTGGGTGAGGGTAAGCAGGGCACTCGCACCAATCGCCCCCTCAGGGGGCGAGGAGGTTCTTTGGGTGATCGAATGAGGGCGCGCAATGAACGCAATGCTAGAAGCCTTTTCCCCGCGGTGGATTACCGCGTAATCTGAACGGCGATCAGTTTCGCCAACCGGGCATACCCCATACGCCCAATCTGACAGGAGAAGACATGGCTGAGATCAAAGGCGCCGACTTGCTGGCGAAAAGCCTGAAAGAGCAGGGCGTCGAATACATGTTTGGCGTCGTCGGGTTCCCCGTCGGTCCGATCGCCGAGGCGGCACAGAAGGTCGGGCTCCCCTATATCGGCATGCGCAACGAGCAGGCCGCCTCCTATGCCGCCGGCGCCGTCGGTTACCTGACCGGCCGCCCCGGGTCGTGCATCGTGGTGACCGGCCCCGGCGTCATCCACGGTCTCTCCGGCCTTGCCAACGCCCAGCAGAATTGCTGGCCGATGATCCTGATCGGCGGCGCCTCGGAGACCTATCGCAACGGCATGGGCTCCTTCCAGGAGGAGCGCCAGGTACTGGCTGCGACCCCGGTTTCCAAATGGGCGCACGCGATCGAACACGTCAACCGCATCCCGTTCTATGTCGAGATGGCGGTGCGGCAATCGACCTACGGCCGCCCCGGCGCGACCTATCTCGACTTCCCCGACGACATGATCACCGGCTCGTGCGACACCGATACGGTGGACGCGGTCCGCAGATGCCCCGACCCGCCGCGCACGATGGCGATGCCGCAGGACATCGAGCATGCGCTCGACGTGTTGCAATCGGCGCAGCGCCCGCTTGCCCTTATCGGCCAGGGCATGGCCTCCTCGCGCGCCGAGGAGGAGGTGCGCGCCTTCATCGAGAAAACCCAGATACCGTTTGTGCGCACGCCCAAGGGCAAGGGCGTCCTGCCCGACGACCACCCGCTTTCGGCCGGCGCGGCGCGTTCTCTCGCGCTGTCGCAAGCGGACGTCGTTTTCCTGATGGGTGCGCGCTTCAACTGGATCCTGCATTTCGGCCTGCCGCCGCGCTACAACAAGGATGTGCGGGTGGTCCAGCTCGACATCGAGCCGGAGTCGATGCACCAGAACAAGCCGGCCGAGGTGGCGCTGGTCGGTGACGGCAAGGCGATCGTCGCGCAACTCAACGCGGCGCTTTCCGGCCGCCAATGGTTCCACCCGGAGGGGTCGCCCTGGCGCCAGGCGCTCGCCAAGAAATCGGCCGAGAACGCGGCGATGATTGCGCCGCAGATCGACGACAACTCGTCGCCGGGCGGCTATTACCGGCTGTTCCGCGACATTCGCGAGTGGCTGCCGAAGAACGTCGTCCTGTGCAGCGAGGGCGCTACCACGATGGATATCGGCGGCACCCAGATGCCGCTCGATAACCCGCGTTCCTACCTGAACGCCGGTAGCTACGGCACGATGGGCGTGGGCCTCGGGCTCGTCGTCGCCTCCTGCGTCGTGCACCCCGACCGCCCGGTCGTCCACATCTCCGGCGACTCGGCGATCGGCTTCTCCGGCATGGAGATGGAGACCCTCTGCCGCTACAACATGCCGGCCAAGATCGTCGTGATGAACAATGGCGGTATCGGCCCGGGCATGCCGGAAATCCCGTCCAACCCGATGCTCAACATGCGGCCGAACACGCTGATCTACGGCGCCCGCTACGACAAGATGATGCAGGCCTTCGGCGGCTACGGCGCCTATGTCGAGGACACCAAGGACGTTCGCGGCGCGCTCGACGAGCTGATGAACTTCCCCGGCCCGGGCCTGGTCAACATCAAGCTCAGCCAGGGCTCGGCGAGGAAGCCGCAGGAGTTCCGCTGGCACAGCTGAGGTACCACCGCCATCCCCCTCCCCCGCATGCGGGGGAGGGTCGGGGTGGGGGCTTTGGGGCCGCTCCGCGAGGAGCGGCCCCTTCTCTTGGTGCGAGGCGAAACTGTTATTTCAGGGGCTCAAAACCGGTGTGGGTAGGTCCGCACTGCCCTGTTGCCGAAAGTGCTTCGAGTGCGAGAAGATCGAATGCACCGCACCATCGACGATGGTCCCTCTCATCCTTAAATCGGCAACCCGCGCACGGAAAGCCGTCCCGCCATTCATCGATCGAGGGATCTTCCTTCTCGTGAAGCCTGTCGTGACAGGCATCGCACACAGCCACCAACTCAAAGAGAAACTCTCGGCGAACGTGAGCATAACTGAGATGGTGAACCTGCGTTGGAGCCACCTGCCCACACCCTTCGCAGACACCATGGGCACGTTGTAAAACTTTCGAGCGGATTGCCCGCCATTCTGGTGTCACGAGATATGCGTTGTATTTTGCCCACCACTCAGACCCTTGCGTTTTTTGCTTCCAGACATGTTTCTGAATAATTTCTTCGTATTGCTGCTGCGCTCTTCCCTGCGCCGATTGAGCAATATCTCATCCATAGACGGGCAACCGGGCGGCACTAGTCTCCTGGCTATTGCTTGGGGTAATAACTCTCCACAGAGTTGACACTGCTCCCTAAAATGAATGGCACCGCCGGATACTACGGTACTCCGTATTTGAGTTTCAGGATGGGCACACTCTGCCTCATGATAGCGCCGCAAGTCCTCGCTGAGCTCATCGGTCGAGTCGAGTTCGAATTCCTCACCTGAATCCTTGTCGATCACCCGCATCGGATATCACCCAGAAGGAGATTAAGGTCGAAGGGTAGTGGCGCATCCCGCCGTTTGTCGCGGCTAAGGCTAGAGGAGGTTTTCATCATAGGTAGGTGGCAGACCCTTCATCGCTGCGAGAAGCTATTAATCACCCCTCCGGGACCGGTTTCACCTGCATCTGCAAGGAATCAGCAGGCACATCGGCATCCCTCTGAAACTACGACGGCGGTTTTTCCCCGCCTCCTATTTAGAGAGACAAGCTTAGCACAAAACATGAACGTTGTCGAGGCATTTTGCAAAGGTCCGTCGAGCAACGTGCAGCTTGGAGGAGCTAGGCGACCGCGCTGGGCTCGGTCTGCCGCCGCAGGCGTTCGACCTTCGCCATTGCCTCGGGGCCCGGCCAGTCTTCGGTTAGCCACGGGGGCAGCGGGTCGTCGGCGTTGCTCAGCGCCAGCGCTTCGTCCTCGTCGCCGCGGCCGTTGGGGAACAGCGTCAGTGCGTTCGGCATCTCGTAATAGATCTCGAGGCCGTTGCCGTCGGGGTCGGTGAAATAGACGCTGCGCTGGCAGACGTGGTCGATCGCGCGCTGGATCGCGACGCCATTTTTGAGGAGGTGGGCGTAGGCGTCGCGTAGCGCCGCATAGCTGGCGACCTTGAACGCGATGTGCACGAGCCCGAGTTGCCCGCGCTGCGGGCGCGCCGCGTAGTGCGGCGTGGGATGCTGCGTAATGTCCAGGGTATGAAAGCCGTCGCCCAACGTCATGAAGACGCCGCCGTGCTCGGGGTCCTGCTCGGCGATTTGGAACCCAAGCGCATCGCGGTAGAAGCGCTTGGAGGCCTCCTCGTCGGCAACCCTGAGGAGAACGTGGCCGATACCCGCCAGCTTGATCATCGCAACTCTCCCCTCCAGCACGGAACGAAGCGCCATGTTAGCGCGGCGATGCGGCTGGCGGTATAAGCTTGGCCGATGGCGTACGAAACCTTTCGCGTCGAGATTGCCCGCGACGAGACCCGCGACAGCGGCGCGGTCGGCATCGAGATCACCGCCTATCTCGACCGGGTGCCCGAGACCGACGCGCCAACGCGCGGCATGCTAACGCGAGCATCGCGCGGGGTGTGGAACAGCCGGCTGCAATTCACCGGCGATTTCGAGACATTGCGCGAGGCGCTGGCCGCGATCGATGCGGCCTGTCCGGAGGTCGACCGCATCCGCTGCTACGAATATGCCGTCGACGACGAGTACCCCCGCGAGGTGGCGGCGCTGCTCAAGTCGGGCGGCAAGTGGCGGCCCGGAGAGCCGTAGTTTCTCGCCGAGGCAGAAACCGATCGGGCCTCCGGTTGAGTGGCTTCCGGAGGACGGGTTTCGCTTCGCTCAACCCACTCTACGGCCTAAGATGGGGTCGGGAGCGCAATGCGCGCCACAGCCTGCAACGGGAGGACTCACATGGCGATCTTTACGCATGTCGCGGTCGGCACCAACGATCTCGCCAAGGCGCGCGCGTTTTATGACAGCGTGCTCGCGCCGCTCGGCTACAAGCGCCTGAAGGATTTCGGGGACGGGGGCTCGTGCTGGGGCGCGTCGAGCGAGGAATTCATGGTGCTGAAGCCGGCCAACGGGGAGCCCGCCTGTTTCGCCAATGGCGGTACCATCAGCTTCATCGCGCCGAGCCGCGCGGCGGTTGCGGCATTTCACAAGGCGGCTCTGGGCGCCGGCGGCAAGGACGAAGGCGCTGTCGGACCGCGCGGGTTCTGGCCCAATGCCTATGCCGGCTACGTCCGCGATCTCGACGGCAACAAGCTGGCCGCCTACTGTCGCGAGCCGGAATAAACCCCCGCCGGTCCGCTCTCCCGGGAGGTCTCGTCATGCAGCATCGGGTGGTGTCGAGCGAGGAATGGCTGGCCGCGCGCAAGGAGCTGCTCGCCAAGGAAAAGGAATTCACCCGGTTGCGCGACCAGCTGAGCCAGCTGCGCCGCGACCTCCCGTGGGAGCGGGTCGACAAACCCTATGTCTTCGAGGGCCCGAATGGCCGGGTGAGCCTCGCCGAGCTGTTTGCCGGTAGGAGCCAGCTGGTCGTCCAGCATTTCATGTTTGACCCCGGCTGGGAGGCGGGCTGCAAGAGCTGCTCGTTCTGGGCCGACAATTTCGATGGCTTCTACCAGCACCTCAACCAGCGCGACGTGACCCTGGTCGCGGTGTCGCGCGCGCCATGGGCGACGATCGCGCCGTTCAACAAGCGCATGGGATGGAGCTTTCCGTGGGTCTCGTCGGCGGGCGGCGACTTCAATTTCGACTACCGCGTGTCGTTCACGCCCGAGCAGCTCGCGGCCGGCGAGGTCGACTACAATTTTGCCCGGCGCAAGAATTCGATGATGGCCGAACTGCCCGGGATCAGCGTGTTCTGCAAGGACGAGACCGCGGACATCTTCCACACCTATTCGTGCTATGCGCGCGGTCTCGACATGATGAACGCCGCCTACCACTACCTCGACCTGGTGCCCAAGGGGCGCGACGAAGCCGGCCTCCCCTACAACCAGGCCTGGGTGCGCCATCACGACAATTACGGCGCCGCCGATGACGATCCGCGTCAGGCGGAACCGCGGCGCGGTTAACGGTTCCCCGTCACCCCCGCGCAATTCCCGGGTCAAGCCTTGTCATTCCGGGCCTGCCGCTGCGCGGCATCCCGGAATGACGGAACTTTCCGTGTGAAGCCGGCTCAGCGGGTCGGGTCGTCGGCGAGCCGGACCAGGAGCTTGCCGAAATTCCGGCCCTGCAACAGGCCGATGAACGCTTCGGGCGCGTGCTCCAGCCCGGCGACGATGTCCTCGCGGTATTTGAGTTCACCGGCGCGCACCAACGGCGCCGCCATCGCGCGGAACTCGCCGTAGCGCTGGCGCTGGTCGCTGACGATGAAGCCCTGGATCCGGATGCGCTTGCGCACGACCGCGGCGAGATTGGGGCCGGGGCGCGGGGTCGTGTCGTTGTATTCGGCGATCATCCCGCACATGACCATGCGGGCGAAATCGTTGAGGCGCGGGAAGACCGCCTGCTGCACGGCGCCGCCGACATTCTCGAAATAGACGTCGATGCCGTCGGGGCAGGCGCGATCGAGCGCGGCGCCGAGGTCGCCCTGATGATCGACCGCCGCATCGAAGCCGAGCTCGTCCCTCACATAGCGGCATTTCTCCGCCCCGCCGGTGATCCCGACGACCCGCGCGCCGTGGCGCTTGGCGAGCTGCCCGGCGACCGCGCCGACTGCGCCCGAGGCGGCCGCGACAACCACTGTCTCGCCCGATTTGGGCTGGCCGATGTCGGCGAGGCCGATATAGGCGGTCATCCCCGGCATGCCGAGGACGCCGAGCGCGGTCGAGATCGGCGCCTCTTCCGGGTCGAGCTTCTGTAATCCGCCGGCCGGGACGGCGCTGTAGAGCTGCCAGCCATAGCCGCCCGAGGCATACTCGCCCTCGCGGAAGGCGGGATCGCGCGAACGCACGACCTGGCCGACGACGCGGCCCTCGATGACGTCGCCGATCTCGGTGGGCCGCGCATAGGAACGCACCCCGCTGATCCGGCCGCGCATATAGGGGTCGAGCGAGAGATAGATGCCGCGCAGCACCACTTCACCCTCGCCGGGCTCGGGCAGCGGGCCTTCCGCGATGGCGAAATCCTCGGGCACCGGCCGCCCGTTCGGCCGCCGTTTCAACACGATCTGTCGATTGCGCTCGGGCATGTCGCTCTCCCAACCTAGCCTATCTCTCGATCATGCCACGATGGCGGCAGAAATTCCCTCTCCGCCCTTCAGGGGGGAGAGGGAGGGGCCCGCGCCGAAGGCGTGGGAGGGTGAGGTGGGTACTCGTCCGGACCGCGGGCGTCTCGCCCGCATGCGCCCACGGATCAAGTCCGTGGGCTGAAGGCCCACGAGACGGCCGCGGTCCACAGGCGGCCGCCCTGGAATCCTCCACCTCACCCCGGCCCTCTCCGCCCCCAGCCCCCACCCTTCCCTCCCCCGCAAGCGGGGGAGGGTTAGGGAGGGGGCCTCTCCGCCCCCAAGGGCGGAGAGGGAGTTTCGGGCGTATCGTGACCGGCGCAGCGGGGTCGCGTAGGATCGCCCGGGCAAGTCAAGCGAGGAGAGGGTCATGGCCTCTGTTCTGAAGAACGCCGCGAAGGAGCGGCTCGGTGCCGGTGAGCTGGCGCTCGGCGTCATCCTGCGCCAGGCGCGCACGGTCGACATCGCGCCAATCATGAAATCCTGCGGCTATGACTGGCTGTTTCTCGATCTCGAGCACAATTCGATGGACCTCGACACCGCGGTGCAGATCGCGGTCGCCGCGCTCGGCGCCGGGATCGCCCCGGTCGCGCGCGTGCCGACCGGGCAATTGTGGATGGCGACAAGGTTCCTCGACGGCGGCGGGCTCGGCATCGTGGTGCCGCATGTCGATACGCCTGAGGAGGCGCATAAAATCGCGCAGGCGCTGCGCTATCCGCCGCAGGGCCACCGCTCGGTCGCCGGCGGGCTGCCGCATTTCGGCTACGCCAAGGTCGGGCTCGCCGAGACCTGCGCGGCGATCAACACCGCGACCCTGGTGATCGTCATGCTGGAAACCCCGACGGGAATCGCCAACGCCGCGGCGATCGCCGCGGTGCCGGGCATCGACTCGCTGCTGATCGGCACCAACGATCTGGCGATGGAGCTGGGCATCCCCGGCGGCTTCGGCGACGAGCGGATTGTCGCCGCCTACCAGGCGGTCTGCGATGCCTGCCGAACCCACGGCAAATTCGCCGGGGTCGGCGGCGTCGCCGAAGAGGCGCTGCTGCGCCGCTATATCGGCATGGGTGTGCGGCTGGTGCTGCCCGGCAGCGATCTCGCCTTCATGACGGAAGCCGCGACCGAGCGCGCCGCGGCGATGCGCGCCTGCCTCTGAGCGAGGAAGCCCCCTCCGTCGCGGTGGCGGAGCAAGGCCAGCGGCCGCTAGCGTTCGCCCGCCGCCAACCCGAATTGCTGCGCGGCATCCTCTTGATGTGCGCCGGCGCGTCGGTGTTTCCGTTCATGAACGCGGGGGTCAAACTGCTCGGCGCGCGCTATCCGGTGGCCGAGATCGTCTGGGCCCGCTTTACCGGGCACCTGATCATCATGCTCTTGGTATTCCTGCCGCAATACCGGTGGCGTTTGTTGGCGACGCGGCGGCCCGCGGTGCAGATCGCCCGCTCGCTGTTGATGCTGGCCGGCAATCTGCTGTTCGTCGTGGCGATCGCGCGGGTGCCGCTTGCCACCGCCTCGGCGATCGGCTTCACCGCGCCGTTGATCGTCACCGCGCTGTCGGTGCCGTTGTTGCGCGAGAGTGTCGGCATTCGGCGGTGGAGCGCCGTCACGGTCGGCTTTGCCGGCGCGCTCTTAGTGATCCGGCCGGGGAGCTCGATGCACGACCCGGCCGTGCTGCTGCTGCTCGCGTCATCGGTTGCGAATGCGCTCTACCTGATCGCGACCCGCTGGGTCAGCTTTTACGACGAGGCCGCGACCGGCATCGTGTTCTCGGCATTGCTCGGCTCCCTCATCATGAGCTTCGTCCTGCCGTTCGTCTTTGTGTTGCCGCGCAATCCGCTTGATATCGCGCTGTTGTGCAGCCTGGGGCTCCTCGGCGGCGCCGGGCATTACCTCGTGATCCGAGCCTTCCAGTCGGCGCCGGCGGCGGTCATCGCGCCGCTCGGCTATGTCGAGCTCATTGGCACGACGACGCTCGGCTATCTGATCTTCGACAATTTCCCCGATCTGTGGACCTGGGTCGGAGCCGCGATCATCATCGCCTCGGGCCTCTATGTTGCGCTGCGCGAGCGCCGCCGCCGCGCTGCCGCGCTGACGCCATAGCGCACGGAGAGTTGGGTCATGGATTTCACGATTCCCGACGAGCTGGTCGCATTGCGCGAGCGCACCGAGCGCTTCGTGCGCGAGGAGATCCTGCCGCGCGAGGCCGACAACCGGCAGACGCCGCACGGGCCGACCGAGGAGTTCCGCGGCGAATTGGTGGCGCTGGCCCGCGCGGCGGGGCTGCTGTCGCCGCATGTCGGGCGTGAATGGGGCGGGCTCGGGCTCGACCACCGCGGCAAGGCCATTGTCTTCGAGGCGGCCGGCTATGCGCCCTTAGCGACGCTCGCGATGAACATCTTCGCGCCCGACGAAGCCAACATGCACCTCCTGGAGCAGGTCGCCGACGAGCGCCAGAAGGAGGAGTGGCTGCGCCCGCTCGCCGCGGGCCGGATCCGTTCCTGCTTCATGATGACCGAGCCGGCCCCGGGTGCCGGCGCCGACCCCTCGATGCTGCTGACGACCGCGCGCCGGGCGGAAGGTCACAACGCCGGCGATTTCGTCATCGACGGCACCAAATGGCTGATCACCGGGGCGATCGGCGCGGAATTCGCGATCATCATGGCGAAGACCGAGAGCGACCCGTTGGGGCCGGCCGGCGCAACGATGTTCCTCGCGCCGATGAGCGCGCCGGGCATCCATATCGAGCGCGTCCTCGACACGCTCGACCAGTACATGACCGGCGGCCATGCCGTCATTCGGCTCGACGGGCTGCGCGTGCCGGAAAGCGCGGTGCTCGGCCGGGTCGGCGAGGGCTTCCGCTATGCCCAGGCGCGGCTTGCCCCGGCGCGCCTGACGCATTGCATGCGCTGGCTCGGCGCCGCCCGGCGCGCGCACGACATCGCCACCGACTACGCAAGGCGCCGCACCGCCTTCGGCAAGCCCTTGGGCGAGCATGAGGGGGTCGGCTTCATGCTCGCCGACAACGAGATGGATCTCCACACCTGCCGCCTCGTCATCTGGCACACCGCCTGGGTGCTGGATAACGGCGAGCGCGGCCGCCACGAATCGAGCATGGCCAAGGTGATCTGCTCGGAGGCGATCTGGCGCGTCGTCGACCGCAGCATGCAAATCCTCGGCGGGCTCGGGATCACCGACGACACGATCGTCGCGAAGATCTTCCGCGAGGTCCGCCCGTTCCGGATCTATGACGGCCCCTCCGAGGTGCACCGCTGGTCGATCGCCCAGCGCGTCTTGCGGAGCGGGGGCGTCGCCTAGTCAAATAATTCGCCGGATGGTTGAGCGCGCCTGTGCGGCGGAATTGCGGGGCGCGGGGACGCTCGGCCAGCGGTGACGGATTTCGCCGCGCCCAACCTCATCCTTAGTGTTGTTTAAACAGCGGCAGATCAACCAACGGGCAAGAACAGTTTACGCAAAAATGCCGCTCGCAATGTGCGCGTTCGTAAGTACGCGGATCGAATTCCGGGAATTGTCCGTATATACCGTTTTTCGCAGAACTTCCGCGAAGGTCGCCCTGTTCCAGATCTGTGAACGCAAACGGCACTGCGGCGGATACTACGTAAAGTCACCGCAGATCGAGGAAATTACTACAAATTAAACAACCCGCCAGCATCCCTGTTGGCGAGCCGCCCCGGGCGCTGCTCCAACCTGGCGTCCTCAGGGTAATATTTAATAGTTAAATGCAAAATTAATATCCGTCAAATACTTTATTAAAATTCAAACGTATTTGCGTGTAAATAAAAACGTTGGTAATTTACAATAGCGGTGATTAACAGCATTTTAATGATGAAGCTCGTTACATGGGGAAATGCTGTGAGACACGGAAAAATTACGACAACGTCTGCAAGCCTGACCGTTCCCGAGAATGCAAGCGCTACGACAATTGGCCTGGTAGCGCCGACGGATACGCAATACTCGGCCTCTCAGCTAACGATTACGGTAACGGGCCTGCCGACCGACGGCACGGTATTGCTGGCGGACGGTGTGACCAAGGTCTATGTCGGCGAGATCCTCACGGTCGACCAGCTGACCGGGCTCGAATTTCTCGCCGCTCCTGGAGTATTCGGGCAGACCTCGAAGCTTTCCTACACAGTAACGGACCCCTCGGGCACCAGGGCGTCGGGCAGCGCGGCCCTGGCGATCGGGCCGGACACGACCCCGCCGGTGACGACGGCGGCTTCGCTCACGGTGGCCGAGAACGCGGCGGCGACGGCGATCGGCATCGTAGCGCCGAGCGATGCCAACTATGCCGCCACGCAGCTGACGGTCACGGTGACCGGGTTGCCGAGCGACGGAATGGTGTTGCTGGCCGACGGGGTGACCGCGGTCACGAGCGGCGAGGTCTTGACGGTCGCTCAGCTGACCGGGCTCACGTTCAAGCCGAATTCGGGCGTCTACTCCCAGAGTTCGCAATTTACCTACAGCGTCAGCGACCCTGCCGGGCTGAGCACCTCCGGCACCGCCACATTGGCGATCGCGGGCGCTTCCGGGGGCCCGCAAACCACCGCGGCCTCGCTGACGGTGGCCGAGAACGCCGCCGCTACGGCGATCGGGATCGCGGCGCCGACCGATGCGAACTATGCCGCGTCGCAGCTGAGCGTGACGGTGACCGGCACGCTGCCAAGCGACGGGACGGTGTACCTCGCCGACGGGGTGACCGCGGTGACCAGCGGCGAGACTCTCACCGTCGCCCAGTTGACCGGGCTGACCTTCAAGCCGAGTTCGGGCGTCTTCTCGCAGAGCTCGACCTTCAGCTATACGGTTACCGATCCGGGCGGGCTGAGCGCCTCGGGCAGTGCGACCGTGGCGATCGGGCCGGATACGACCCCTCCGGTGACGAATGCGGCCTCGCTAACGGTGGCCGAGAACGCGGCGGCGACGGCGATCGCGATCGCCGCGCCGACCGACGCGAACTATGCCGCGTCGCAGCTGAACGTGACGGTGACCGGCGCGCTGCCGACGGATGGGACGGTGTACCTCGCCGATGGGGTCACCGCGGTGACCAGCGGCGAGATCCTCACCGTCGCCCAGCTGATCGGGCTGACCTTCAAACCGACCTCGGGCGTGTTCTCGCAGAGCTCAACATTCATCTATACCGTTACGGATCCATCCGGCCTGAGCGCCTCGGGTAGCGCCACACTGGCGATCGGGCCGGACACGACCCCGCCGGTGACGACGGCGGCCTCCCTGACGGTCGCCGAGAACGCCGGAGCGACGGCGATCGGCATCGCCGCGCCAACCGATACGAACTACGCCGCCTCGTCATTGACCGTCAAGGTGACCGCGTTGCCGAGCGACGGGTCGGTGTTGCTGGCCGACAAGGTGACCGCGGTGACCAGCGGCGAGACCCTGACGGTCGCCCAACTGACCGGGCTCACCTTCAAGCCGAGTTCGGGCGTCTACTCGCAGAGCTCGCAATTTACCTACAGCGTTAGCGATCCGGCTGGGCTGAGCGCCTCCGGTACCGCCACGTTGGCGATCGCGGGCGCTTCCGGCAGCGGTCCGGCGACGACGGCGGCCACGATGACGGTGGCCACGAACACGGCGCCGACGACGATCGGCATCGCCGCGCCGAGCGACCCGAACTATACCGCGTCGCAGCTGAGCGTGATGTTGACCGGCACGCTGCCGACGGATGGCACGGTGTACCTCGCCGATGGGGTGACCGCGGTGACCAGCGGCGAGATCCTCACTGTCGCCCAGTTGACCGGGCTCAAATTCGCCCCGACGCCGGGGGCAGTCTCCTTTAGTGAGCAGCTCACCTATAGCGTGACCGATCCGGCGGGAATGAGCGTGACGGGTAGCGCGACCGTCGCGATAGCGCCGCCCTCGGGCAGCACCATCCTGACGGTTGGTCCGGGAAAGCAATACTCGACCATCAAGGCAGCGGTCGCCGCCTCGCACAATGGCGATACGATCCAGGTGCAAGCCGGCACCTACACCAACGATTTCGCCTCGATCAATACCGACATCACGCTCGAAGGCGTCGGCGGGATGGTGAACATGGTGAGCACCGTGCAGATCCCCAACAACAAGGCGATCCTCATCACCAACGGCAACGACACGATCAACAACTTCTCGTTCTCCGGGGCGTATGTGTCGCCGACGGATGCCAACGGCGCCGGAATCCGTGACCAGAGCAACAATCTCGTCCTCAACGACGACTATTTCTTCAACAACCAGAACGGCCTGCTGGGCGGTTTCCCCGGCGGCACTCTCACCATCAACAACTCCGAGTTCGCCAACAACGGCGTCAGCGACCCCAAGTCGCCGGGGTATGGCTACACGCACAATCTCTATGTCGGCGATGCTGCAACACTGACGATTAACAACAGCTACTTCCACGACGCGAATATCGGCGAGGAGATCAAAAGCCGCGCCCTCAGTACCACCATCACAAACTCGCGCATCGACGACGGACCGACGGGCACGGCCAGCTACAGCATCGACCTGCCGAACGGAGGCAACGCGGTGATCAAGAACAACGTCATCGAGCAGGGGCCGATGTCGCAGAACCGGACGATCATCGCCTTCGGCGAGGAGGGCTCGGTCCACCCCAGCTCGAGCCTGCAAATCACCGGAAATCAAATTCTCAACGATTTGTCGAACTCTGGTTCCACCGCTGTCTGGAATGCGACGGGTACAACCAACCCGCCGAGCATCACCGCGCAGATCACGGGGAATCAGTTCTGGGGCCTGACATCGAGCCAGATCGTCTCGGGCGCGGGCTCGCAGTCGAGCAACGTGTTCCTGAGTACCGAGCCGGCGCTGGTCACAACACACCCGTGGTCGTATTGATGCGCCAAACCGGGTCGCCATATGTGACATCCGGTACGGCCTAGCCCGCGGCGGCGTCCCGGGTGATCGTCGGGATCACGCGAGCCCGCCGCTCGGGTCATTCACCCACTTGCGGCGGTGCGGCGCGTCGCCTTCCGGCCGCGCCTTGTGGTAAGACGCGCCGATGCTGACGATTTCCGGGCTGACCTACCGCATCGGCGGACGCCATGGCCGGGCGCTGTTCAACGAGGCCAACGCGCAGATCCCCGAGGGCAGCAAGCTCGGGCTGGTCGGCCGCAACGGCGCCGGCAAGTCGACGCTGCTCGACCTAATCCGCGGCCGCCTCTTGCCCGATCGCGGCGACATCTTCCTGCCGCGCGGGCACCGCATCGGGTTTCTCGCGCAGGAAGCGCCGGGCGGGAGCGCGAGCGCGCTCGACACCGTGCTCGCCGCCGACCGCGAGCGCAGCCGCCTCCTCGCCGAGCTCGACGGCGGTCTTGATGCCAATGGGCGTGATGCCAATGGGCTTGATGCCAATGGGCCGGCGCCGCTGCGCATCGCCGAGATCGAGGACGGCCTCGACATGATCGGGGCGCGCGCCGCCCCAGCCCGGGCGGCGCGCATCCTCGCCGGGCTCGGCCTCGATGCGGCGATGCAGGCGCGGCCCCTCTCGGAGCTGTCGGGCGGCTGGCGCATGCGGGTGGCGCTCGCCGCGGTCCTGTTCGCCGAGCCCGATCTGATGCTGCTCGACGAACCGACCAACCATCTCGACCTCGAAGCCGCGCTGTGGCTGGAGAATTATCTGCGCCGCTACCGCTACAGCTTTGTCCTGGTCAGCCACGACCGCCAGCTGCTCAATGCCGCGACGACGACGACGCTGCACCTCGATAACGGCAAGCTGACGCTCTATTCCGGCGGGTTCGACCAGTTCCTGCGGGCCCGGCGCGAGACCGCCGCGCGCCAGGCCGCGCTGGCCCAGCGCCAGCTGCGCCAGCGCGCCCATATGCAGGAATTTGTCGACCGGTTCCGCTACAAGGCGTCGAAGGCGCGCCAGGCGCAGAGCCGGATGAAGGCGTTGGCGCGGCTCGAACCGGTGGCGCTCATCGCCGACGCCGCGCCGCCGACGCTGCGCCTGCCGCAACCGCCGGAGCTGAGCCCGCCGATCATCAGCCTCGAGAAGGTCAGCACCGGCTATGCCCCGGGCCGGCCGGTGCTGTCGCGCCTCGATCTGCGGCTCGACCCGGACGACCGGATCGCGCTTCTGGGCGCCAACGGCAACGGCAAGACCACCTTCGCGCGCCTGCTGGCCGGGCGCCTCGCACCCCTGTCCGGTCGGATGGTTCGCTCGCCGAAGCTGACCTGCGGCTTCTTCGCCCAGCATCAGATCGAGGAGATGCAGCCCGATTCCTCCGCCTATGATCATCTCGCCCGGGTGATGCCCGACAGCCCGCCCGAGGCGCTGCGCACCCGGCTCGGTGGGTTCGGCTTTGGCCAGGACAAGGCGTTCGTCGCCGTCGGCGAGCTGTCGGGCGGCGAGCGGGCGCGCCTCAACTTTGCGCTCGTCACCCATGACGCGCCCTCATTGCTGATCCTCGACGAGCCGACCAACCATCTCGACATGGAAACCCGCGAGGCGCTCGTCGCCGCGCTCGCCGAATATTCCGGTGCGGTGGTATTGGTTAGTCACGATTGGCATCTCGTCGAGCTGGTCGCCGACCGGCTGTGGCTCGTCGAGGACGGTACGGTGCGGTCGTTCGAGGATGATCTCGACGCCTACCGCCGCCGGCTGCTCGAGCGTGACGAGGCATTGGAGGATGCCGCCGGCGCCGCCGGCGGGCGCGACCCGCGCCGCGCGGCGCGCCGCGGCGGGGCCGAGCGCCGCCTCGTGCTGCAACCGCTGCGCCAGACGGCCCGCCAGGCGGAAGCGGCGGCGACGCGGCTTGCCGCCGAGCAGCGGGCGCTCGATCACAAACTGGCGGTTCCCGGCGCGTTTGGCGGGCGGGGTGCGGCGCTCGCAGCTGCGTTAAAGCGCCGCGCCAAGCTGGCGCGGCTGATCGCGGAAGCTGAGGCGGAATGGCTCGCCGCCGAGACCGCGATCGAACAGTTCGGAGCGGGCGAAGCCGGGTGCTGAGCCGGCGGATCGCGCCCATTTCCTGGGCGATTCCGACGCGGCAAATGGCCTGCCGCGATCCGCGCGGCCAATGGCCGCATCGCCCCCCGCGGCGCTCCATTTGACAGCGGAGGTGCCTACAGTTTATGCAATATTAAGGATGGGATGATTTACTGAAGACGCTGCACGGGCCAATCCTCCGAGCTGTCGTCGCCACATTATGAATAGGCCGCGCCCATGGCTGAGACACCCGCGATCACCGACCGCAATTTGGAAGCGACGACACACATTTCGCTGAAACGCGAGCCGGCATGCTTTGCCTTTCTGTCGGCCCGGTCGGTGGCGCCGCCGATGCCGATCGATTCGATCAATCTCGATCTTGCTTCGGCCGATTATTTCAACGGCCGCGCCTCGCTGTGGACCACACTCGAAATGCGTTCGTCGATCAACAACGACCGGCCGACGGCGATCCTCGGCTTTGACGAGAGTTTTCTGCGCCCGTTCGCTCGCGCCCTCGTTGAGGCATCGACGACGCGCGCCGCCTACCGCATGACCATTCTCGGCGAGACCGGCGACAGCGACCGCTGCCGGGTTGTCGAATACGTCACCGGGCCTGGCAAGCCATTGAAGGAACTGGTGCTGCAGCCCTTCGACAACGTTGTGCTGGTTACCGCGACGACCCCGAAGGACGGCGAGGAGACACTATTTCAGCTGCCGCGGACCGACAGCTTCCTGCGCGCCTTCGCCAAGATGTCGTACACCGCCGACCAGGCATTGCACGATCTCCTCGAGGAGATGGAGCGCCTCGCGCGACGCCATAAAAACGACCCGGTCGCGACCCCGAAATAACCAAAATTGTCATCCCGGCAAACGCCGGGATGCACGCGGCAACCGTCTCGGGCGCGGATAAATGGGTCCCGGCCTCCGCCGGGATGACATTTTAGAGCGGTATTCGTCATTCCCGCGAAAGCGGGAATCCAGGGCGACCGGCACGTCGCTTGCACTGGACCCCCGCTTTCGCGGGGGTGACGAGAAAGACTTCGATTCTGCGGATCAGGCTCTAGCTCCGCGCCGGCCAGGCCGGTTCGTTGTGGCCGAGCGGCACCGAGGGGCGCGCCCAAAACGGCGGGGTCTGCGACAACTGCACGACCGGCTTCAGGTGGCCGAGGCGGCCGACCGGGGTTTCGCTCGTGGTCGACCAGCGCGCCAGCTCCTCCGGCGTGAACTCCTTCGGCACGTCGGTGAGCGCCGATTGCGGCACCTCGCCGCGGCTCACCAGCCAGCGACCGGTCTGCGCCAGCGAAATCCGCACCAGCCAGCTGCCGCCTTCGCGCGCCCGCCGGGCGAGCGCCACCATCGCGCCGAACGCCATCAGATACCCGGTCAGGTAATCGATCGCCGAGACCGGATAGAATTGCGGCCCGGGCTGCGCGCCGGGGAACAACTCGCCCTGGCGGGTGGTGATGCCGCTGACGTTCTGCACGACCGTGTCAAAGCCGCGCCGGCTGGCCCATGGCCCGACATGGCTGAACGCGCACAGCGACACGTAAACCAGCCCCGGCCGCAGCGCCGCAAGCTCCTCGGGCGACAAGCCGCGCGTGCCGAGCGTTCCCGGCCGGTAGCCCTGCGAGAACACGTCAGCCTCGCGCACCAGCTCCTTCAGGGTTGCTAAGTCCTTTGGCTGCCGCAAATCGAGATGGGCCGAGAGCTTGCCGTGCCCGGTGTCGAATTCCTGATAGCCGATATTGGGCAGATGCGGTGCGGTGATCTTCAAGACGTCGGCGCCGTGCTCGGCCAAGGTGCGGGCGCAGGTCGGCCCGGCCAGCACGCGCGTCAGGTCGAGCACGCGGACGCCCGAAAGCGGCCGCTCGCCTTGCGGCAATTTCTCCACCGGCGCGTCGCCGATCTTGACGATCTCCATCAGCGGCAGGGAGGCGATGGCCATGCCTTGCGGGTGCTTGGCCCATTCTTCCATGCTGCGCACCATGCCGCCGGCGCCCTTGGCGGCGATGATCGCCTCTTCGAGCTCCAGCGCGTCCCATTTGGCGACCGCCTTCGTCACTTCCTCGCGGTCTTCGGCGCAGCCGAGCACGCTCAGCGCGGCGGCGCGATGGTTCGGGAAATTGGCGTGGACATAGCTCCATCGGCCGTTCTTGGCCGGGTACATCCCCATCACCGGATTGCGCTCGCGCGAAACATCGGTGTTTTCCATCTTCAGGTAATGTCCGCTGCGCAAGGAGGCGGTGGCCTGGCGCAGATCGACCGCGACCTCTTGGCGGCGCCCGCTGCGCAATTCCCACAGATCGGCTGCGGCGAGCCCGGTCGCGGCCAGCGCGGCTGCGCTGGTTTCGCCGATGCGGAACGGGGTCGGCAACACCGGGTCGGCGGCGCCGGTGAATTCCACGGGCCGGGCGCGCTCCTCGGGCCAGCCGGCGACCGGCAGAATCGTGCGCAATGCGTCGTGAGCAGCCATGGCCGGGACCCTCCCTCATGCCGAGCGCGCCGGATCAGCCGCGCCCCGGCGATGATGCCCCGTTACGGGAGCCGAGGAAATGCTGATCAGCTGCAGCACCATCGTCGCCCCCGCAGTGCGGGTCGCCGGTGCGGCGCGGATGGGTTTTGGCCCGAAGATTGCTCCACCGATCGAGCCGGCGGCACAAAGGCATTCGCGGCAGGATGTCGCAGGCGGCGAGCGGAATCGCGGTGCCCGATTTGGCGGCGGATGATATATGTAGCTTTGTCTATAATAGACGAGAACCACTATGGCCCGCCCTATGGAGGCGCTCGGCATGAGGAAGGGTGCGATTGTCGCCGCTGCGGCGCTCGCGGTATTTGCCGCGGCAGGGCTGCCGCGGGTGTTCGTGCCGTCCACCCCTGCCGCGGCCCAAACCCCGCCGGCCGGCGGCCCCGGGATTCCGGTTACGGAGGGGACTGTCGCGGTCGCCGATGTGCCGGTGTTTCTCAACGCGATCGGCGCCGTTCAGGCCTCCAACATGGTCACGATCAAGAGCCGGGTCGACGGCCAGATCATGCGGGTCGATTTCACCGAAGGCCAGGAGATCAAGGCCGGCGCGCCGCTGCTGCAGATCGATCCGCGCCCGTTTCAGGCCATCCTCGAACAGGCGCAGGCGGCCAAGGAGAAAGACGAAGCGCAGCTGGCCAGCGCCCAGGGGGATCTGACGCGTTCGGCGTCGCTTGTCGGGTCGGGCTACCGGGCGGTTCAGACCTACGATCAGCAAAAAGCGACGGTCGGCCAATTGCAGGCCGCGATCAAGGGCGACGAGGCGCAGATCAACACTGCGAAGCTCAATCTCGGCTATGCCGACATCCGCTCGCCGATCAACGGCCGGCTCGGCGCCCGGCTGGTCGATATCGGCAACATGGTGCGGGCGACCGACGCGACGGGGCTCGTCACGATTACCCAGCTGAAGCCGATTTTCGTCAGCTTCACGCTGGCACAGGAGAACGCGCACAAGATCCGCGAGCGACAGGCCGCAGCGCCGCTTGAGGTAATGGCCATCGGTGGCGACAACAAGACCGCGCTGGCCACCGGCAAGCTCACGCTGATCGACAACGCGATCGACCCGACGACCGGGACGATCCGCCTCAAGGCGACGTTTGCCAATGATGACGAGCGGCTGTGGCCCGGCGAGTTCGTCAATGTTCGGGTGATCCTGAGCGTCCGTAAGGGGGTGCCGACGGTCCCCGCGCAGACCGTCCAGGACGGCCCGAACGGCCGCTACGCCTACGTGATCAAGGACGACAGCACGGTCGAGCGCCGCGATGTCGAGGTCGCCGCGGTGCAGGACGGGATCGCCGTGGTCACCAAGGGGCTGTCGCCCGGCGAGAAGGTCGTGGTGGACGGCCAGTACCGACTAACCAAGGGCGCCCGGGTACGGATCGCCCCACCGACGCCGGGAGCGGCCGGATGAGGCCGGCTGCCGCTGTGGGCATAGTAGGCGCGGCGCGCCGTCTTCAGGGCCATCGCCGATGAGCATCTCCGAACCTTTTATCCGGCGGCCGATCGCCACCTCGCTGTTGATGCTCGGGGTGCTCGTGTTCGGGATCGGCGCCTATAATCTGTTGCCGGTCGCGGCGTTGCCGAAGGTCGATTTCCCAACGATCTCGGTCTCGGTCAGTTATCCCGGCGCCAGCCCCGAGACGATGGCCTCGGCGGTGGCGACGCCGCTGGAGCAGCAGTTTGCCGCCCTTCCGAGCCTCGCCGAGATGACCTCGACAAACGGTGTCGGGTCGACCTCGATCTCGTTGCAATTCGATCTGGAACGCAGCATCGACGGCGCCGCCCAGGATGTGCAGCAGGCGATCAACGCGGCCAGCGGTCTGTTGCCCAAGGACCTGCCGAACCCACCGACCTACCGCAAGACCAACCCGGCCGATCGCCCGGTGCTGATCTACGCGGTGCATTCGGACGCGATGCCGGTCTACCGGATCGACGATTACGCCTACACGATCCTGGCCCAGAAATTGGCGACCATTAAGGGCGTGTCGGAATCGCGAATCTTCGGCCAGAAGCCGTACGCAGTGCATGTGCAGGTCAATCCCGGCGCCCTTGCGGCGCGGGGGATCGGTCTCGAAGACGTGCGCAATGCGCTGACGCTCGCTACCGTCAACCGCCCAAAAGGCGTTCTGGAGGGCGCGCATCAGGCCGTCACGCTCGATACCAACGACCAGATCTACAATGCGGCCGATTTCCGCAAGGTCATCGTCACCTACCGCAACGGCGCGCCGGTCCGTCTCGGCGACATCGCGGAAGTCGTTGATTCGGTCAAGGATGTTCGGCAAGGCGCGTGGTTCGAGGGCAAGCCGGCCGAGGGTTTGGCGGTCCAGCGCGAGGCCGGCGCCAACACCATCCAGGTGGTCGATACGATCAAGAGTTTGCTGCCGAAATTACAGGAGTCGATCCCGCCGACGGTGCATGTCGACCTGGTTTCGGATCGCTCGGTCGTCATTCGCGCGGCGGTGCGCGACGTGCAGTTCACGATGATGCTGACGATCGGGCTCGTCATCCTCGTGATCTTCATCTTCCTGCGAACGATCTGGGCCACGGTGATTCCAAGCCTGGCGGTGCCGCTGTCGCTGCTCGCCACCTTCGGCGTGATGTTTGGCTTGGGCTACAGCCTCGACAACATTTCGCTGATGGCGTTGACGATCTCGGTCGGCTTCGTCGTCGACGACGCGATCGTGATGATCGAGAACATCGTGCGCTACCTCGAAAAGGGCGATCGTCCGTTCGAGGCGGCGCTCAAGGGCGCCGGCCAGATCGGCTTCACGATCATCTCGATCACCTTCTCGCTGATCGCCGTGTTCATTCCCTTGCTGTTCATGAGCGGCATCATCGGCCGGCTGTTTCGCGAGTTCGCGGTCACCGTCTCGGTCGCGGTGATGGCCTCGGCCTTCATTTCGCTGACCCTGACCCCCGTCCTGTGCTCGCTGTTTCTGAAGGGAGAGAGCGAGCATCCGCCGGGCCGCGTCAGCCGGCTCGCCGAACGTGGCTTCGTCGCCGCGCTCAACGGATACGACCGAGGGCTTAAATTCGTCTTCCGGCACCAGTTCTCGGCGCTGATTGCGACGCTGCTGTTGATGGTCCTGACCGGCTATCTCTATGTGACGATCCCCAAGGGGTTTTTCCCGCAGCAGGATACCGGCTTCATTTTCGGCCAGGCGGAGGCGCGGCAGGACACCTCGTTCACCAAGATGACCGGGATGGTGCACCGGCTCGGCGAGATCGTCCGGCAGGACCCGGCCGTGGCCGGGGTGCTCTATTTCGCCGGCGCCTCGCCCTTCAACCCGACGGAAAATACCGCCCGCGTCTTTATTCAATTGAAGCCGCACGATGAGCGCAAGATCACCTCCGATCAGGTAATCCAGCGCCTGCGTCCCAAAGTAGCCACCGTCGAGGGCGCGAAATTCTTCATGCAATCGGGGCAGGACATCAGCATCGGCGCGCGGCTCACCCGCACGCAATACCAGTACACGCTGACCGATACGGACAGTGGCGAGCTCAACCATTGGGCGCCGATCGTCGAGGCGGCGATGCAGAAGCTGCCCGAGCTGCAGGATGTCGCGTCCGACCAGCAGATCGCGGCGCCGCATGTCGCCATCGAGATCGACCGCGACGCCGCCTCGCGTCTTGGCCTCTCGGCGTCGGTCATCGACGAGACGCTCTATGACGCGTTCGGTCAGCGCCAGGTCGCGACGATGTATACCGCGACCAACCAGTACAAGGTCATCCTCGAGGTCAAGCCCGAGTTTCAGAACGATCCGACCGCCCTGTCGCAGATCTACGTCAACGGCCCGAACGGGGTGCAGGTGCCGCTGAGCAGCTTTGCCCATTTCACCGCAAAGGTCGAACCGCTGATGCTGAGCCATCAGGGGCAGTTCCCGGCGGTGACGCTGTCGTTCAACCTGGCGCCCGGTGTTTCGATCGGCCAGGCGGTCGAGAGGATCCAGGCCCTCCAGCGCGACCTCAAATTGCCGCCGACGGTGGACGGCGCGTTCATGGGCACGGCGCAGGCCTTCCAGGCCTCGCTGTCCTCGACCCCGCTATTGATCGCCGCTGCGATCCTCGTCGTCTACATCGTGCTCGGCGTGCTCTACGAGAGCTACATCCACCCGATCACGATCCTGTCGGCGCTGCCCTCCGCCGGGGTCGGCGCGCTCTTGGCGCTGATGCTGATGAAATACGAGCTGACCGTGATCGCATTGATCGGCGTCATCCTCCTCGTTGGGATCGTCAAGAAGAACGCGATCATGATGATCGACTTCGCGCTGACCGCCGAGCGGCAGGAGGGCAAGAGCCCCTTGGAGGCGATCCACGAGGCGTGCCTGTTGCGCTTTCGTCCGATCATGATGACGACGTTCGCGGCGCTGTTCGGCGCATTGCCAATCGCGATCGGGCAAGGCGCCGGCTCGGAGCTGCGCCGCCCGCTCGGCATCGCGATGGTCGGCGGCCTGCTGGTCTCGCAGTGGCTGACGCTTTACACGACCCCGGTCATCTATCTCTACCTCGATCGCCTGAGCCGCGTGCTCGGCGGCTCGCGCCGCCCGTCGCGCCTCGCCGAGGCGCTGAGCGACACGCCGCGATCGAGATTGGTGGAGGATCCGCGCGGGGCCGCCGAATGATGCGGTCGGCAGCCCCTTTTTGATGCGGCGCTCGGCGAACCCCAATGAACATTTCTGAACCGTTCATCCGGCGCCCGATCGCCACCTCGCTGCTGATGCTGGGTGTTCTCGTCTTCGGCGTCGTCGCGTATCAGCTGCTGCCGGTGGCAGCTCTGCCCAAGGTTGATTTCCCGACGATCACGGTCTCGGCCAGCTACCCCGGCGCCTCGCCGGACACCATGGCGTCGTCGATCGCAACGCCGCTCGAACAGCAATTCGCCTCGATTCCCAGCCTCGATCAAATGACTTCGACGAGCGGTATCGGGACGACGGTGATCACCCTGCAATTCGCCCTGGACCGCAACATCGACGGCGCCGCCCAGGACGTCCAGCAAGCGATCACCGCAGCATCCGGCCTCTTACCCAAGGACCTGCCCACGCCGCCGACTTACCGTAAGACCAACCCGGCGGACTTTCCGGTATTGATCTATGCGGTTCACTCCGATGCGCTGCCGGTCTACCGCATTGACGACTACGCCTACACGATCCTGGCACAGAAACTCTCGACCGTGCCGGGCGTTGCCCAGTCAAATGTCTTTGGCCAGAAACAATACGCGGTGCGCGTGCAGGCCGACCCGGCTGCCTTGGCTGTGCGCGGCCTCGGCCTCGAGGATGTCCGCATCGCCATTGCGGCGGCCAGCGTCAACCGCCCGAAAGGCAACATCGAAAACCGCTTCCAGTCGGTCACCGTCGACACCAACGACCAGATTTTCGACGCCGCCGGTTTCAGAGAGCTGATCGTGGCCTATCGCGGCGGCGCGCCGGTGCGGCTTTCCGACGTCGCCACGGTCACCGATTCGATCCAGAACACCCGGGTCGGCGCCTGGTTTATGGACACGCCGGCGGAAGGGCTCTCGATCCAGCGTGCGGCCGGCGCCAATACGATCGAGATCGTCGACACGGTCCGGGGCCTGCTGCCGCAATTGCTCGAATCGATCCCTCCGGCGGTACAGGTCGACCTGGTATCCGACCGCTCGCTGGTGATCCGCGCGGCGGTTCACGACGTTCAGCTCACGATGCTGCTGACGATCATGCTCGTCGTGCTGGTGATCTTCATCTTTCTGCGAACCCTGTGGGCGACGGTGATTCCCAGTATTGCCGTGCCGTTGTCGTTGCTCACCACCTTCGCGATCATGTATTTATTGAATTACAGCCTCGACAACATCTCGCTGATGGCGCTGACGATCTCGGTCGGGTTCGTCGTCGACGACGCGATCGTGATGATCGAAAACATCGTGCGCTATCTCGAACAGGGCGACGGGCCGTTCGAGGCGGCGCTCAAAGGCGCCGGCCAGATCGGCTTCACGATCATTTCGATCACGTTCTCGCTGATCGCCGTGTTCATCCCGCTATTGCTGATGGGAGGGATCATCGGCCGGCTGTTCCGCGAATTTGCCGTAACGGTTTCGGTGGCGGTGATCGCGTCGGCATTCATCTCGCTGACCTTGACCCCGGTGATGTGCTCGCTGTTCCTGAAGCCGCAGCGGGAACATCAGCCCAACCGGATCAATCGCGTGGCCGAGCGCGGTTTCACGGCTTTTCTGAACGGCTACGACCGCGGTCTCCGATTTGTCCTGCGACACCAATTCAGCGCCCTGATCGTGACATTGGCGCTGATGGTGGCGACCGGCTACCTCTACGTGGTGATCCCGAAAGGCTTCTTTCCGCAGCAGGACACCGGGTTCATCTTCGGGCAGGTGCAAGGGCGCGAGGATTCGTCATTCGAAAAGATGTCCGAGATCGCGCACGAGATCGCCGCCATCGTCGCCAAGGATCCGGCCGTCGCCGGCGTATTTTATCTGGCCGGCACCTACGCCTACAATCCGACCGAGGACGCCGCCCGGATGTTCATGCAGCTCAAGCCGCACGATCAGCGCGACGTCACCTCGGACCAGGTCATCCAGCGGTTGCGCCCCCAGATCGCCGCGGTCCAGGGCGCCAAGTTCTACATGCAATCGGGCCAGGACATCACCGTCGGCGGACGCCTCAGCAAGACCCAATATCAATACACGCTGACCGATACCGACAGCAGGGAGCTCAATCATTGGGCACCGATCGTCGAGGCGGCGATGCGAAAGCTGCCGCAGCTGCAGGACGTCACCTCCGACCAGGTGGCGGCCGCCCCGCATCTGGCGGTCGAGGTCGATCGCGATGCTGCCGCCCGCCTCGGTCTGTCGATGCAGGTGATCGACGACACGCTGTACGACGCCTTCGGGCAGCGGCAGGTGGCGACGATGTATACCTCGACCAATCAGTACAAGGTGGTCGAAGAGATCGCGCCGCAGTACCTGCACGACACTAATGCCCTGTCCAAGATCTATTTGCCCGGCCCGAACGGCGCGCAGATACCGCTCAGCAGCTTTACCCATCAGGTGTCAAAGCTCGAGCCGCTGTCGATCAATCACCAGGGCCAATTCCCGGCAGTGACCCTATCGTTCAATCTGCCGCCGGGCGTCGCGCTGGGCGAGGCCGTCGCGAAGATCCAGGAAATCGAGAGGGAGCTCCACCTGCCGGGGTCGGTTCAGGGCTCGTTCCAGGGCGCAGCGCAAGCCTTCAAATCCTCGCTGTCGTCGACCCCGTTGCTCGTCGCCGCCGCGATCCTCGTCGTCTATATCGTGCTGGGAGTGCTCTACGAGAGCTACATCCATCCGATCACCATCCTCTCGGCCCTGCCGTCGGCGGGCGTCGGTGCGCTCCTGATGCTGATGCTGTTTCACTACGATTTGAGCGTCATCGCGATCATCGGCGTCATCCTGCTGATCGGCATCGTCAAGAAGAACGCGATCATGATGATCGACTTCGCCTTGCAGGCGGAGCGCTTTGAAGGCAAAAGCCCGCAACAGGCGATCCACGAAGCCTGCCTGCTGCGCTTTCGGCCGATCATGATGACGACCTTCGCCGCGCTGTTCGGCGGGTTGCCGATCGCGCTCGGTCACGGCGCCGGCTCCGAGTTGCGGCGACCGCTCGGTATCGCCATCGTCGGCGGCCTGCTCGTCTCGCAGTGGCTGACCCTTTACACGACCCCGGTCGTCTATCTCTACCTCGATCGCCTGAGCCGCAGGCTGGGCGGTTCGCGCCGCCCGTCGCGCCTCGCCGCGGCCCTCAACGACACACCGAGACCGCGATTGGCGGAGGATCCCCATGGCGCTGCCGAATGATCCCATCGCGCTGACGCCGGCGATGCGCGCGCCGGCCGATGTCGAACCGGCGAGCCGCCCGGACCCGGCGGCGCTGCAGCCCAATATCGGGGCCATGCTGCATGATGTCGCGCGGTTGATCAGCCGGCGTTTCGAGCGGCGCGCCCGGCAGACCGGGCTGCCGATCACCCGTCAGCAGGCGCGCGCGCTGCTCCATATCGCCCGCAATGAAGGACTGAGCCAGGCGGCGGTGGCGACGATGCTCGATATCGAGCCGATCGCGCTGGTGCGCATACTCGACCGGCTGCACGACGAAGGCCTGGTCGAGCGCCGCCCGCATCCGACCGATCGCCGGGTGCGTACGCTGTGGCTGACCTCGCTGGCCTGGGACGTGGTCGACCGGGTTCTGGTGCTGAACGCGGAGACCCGCGAGGCGGCCTGCGCCGGGCTACCCCCAGCCTCGCGCGAGATGCTGATGCGGACGCTCGGCCATATGAAGGCCAATCTCGCCGTCGCGGAGGCGACCGAGAGCGCTGCCGCCGAGTAACCGCCGGCCGGAAGCTGACGCGGCCGTCAGGAATTGAGAGCCTCGCGAATGATGCGGCCGAGATCGTCCCTGCGGTAGGGTTTGCTCAGCAGCCGCAGGCCGCGCGAGGTTGCATCGCCATTGGATCTGTTTTCGGGAAAACCGGAGGTCAGCACGACCTTGATCTGCGGCCAGCGCGCCAGCACCCGGCCGGCGATCTCGTAGCCGCTGGTCCCGCCGGGCATGACGATATCGGTAAACAGCAGATCGACCGGTTCGCGCTCCAGGATCCGGAGCGCCGCCTGTGTGTCCTCCGCCTCCAGGACGCGATAGCCCAATTCGGCGAGCTGACGCGCCACCACCCGGCGCAGGCTCACATTGTCTTCGACCGCAAGCACGGTCTCGCCGTTACCGCGAACGAGCGTCGCCGGCACGGCCGCCGGGCTCGCCTCTACATCGGCGACGGCGCGCGGCAGATAGAGCCGAAACGTCGTGCCGATGCCGACCTCGCTGTAGACGTTGATGTGCCCGCCGGACTGCTTGATGAACCCGAACACCATGCTGAGACCAAGACCGGTTCCCTTGCCTTGCTCCTTGGTCGTGTAGAACGGCTCGAAAATACGGCTGGCGGTCTCCGGCGCCATGCCGGTCCCGGTGTCGGTGACCTCGATCATCGCATAGTCGCCCGGCTGTACCTCGGGATATTGCGACGCGTAGTCCGCATCGAGCGGCCGGTTTCCGGTCACGATAATCAACCGGCCGCCGCCCGGCATCGCGTCCCGCGCGTTGGTGGCCAGATTGGTGAGGCTCGATTCGAGCTGCGCCGGGTCGACGACCACGGGCCAAACATCAGGATTGAGATCCAGCGCGATCTGGATCTCCTCGCCGAGCGTACGCTCTAGCAGCTTGACGATCCCGCCGATCAGCTCGTTGACATCGGTCCGGGCCGGCTGGAGCGGCTGGCGGCGGGCGAAGGCGAGCAGCCGCCGGGTCAGATCGGCGCCGCGCAGCGCCGCGGCGAGGGCCTCGCCGGTAAATTCCTCGACGTCGGGATCGGGATCGCCGCTTTGCGTGTCCCGCAGCAGATCGAGGTTGCCGATGATGACGCCGAGCAGATTGTTGAAATCGTGCGCCATCCCGCCGGTCAAATTGCCCACCGCCTCCATCTTTTGCGCTTGCCGCAAATGGCCTTCGAGCTTCTTGCGTTCGCTGATGTCGGCAACGGCGTACATGATGCCGAGCATCTGCCCCGCTTCGTCGTTGACCCGCGCCCAGCGCGCCGACACATCGATAAGCGAGCCGTCCTTGTGGCGGCGCCGGGTTTCGAGAAAGCCGGTCGCCGCGGCATCCTCAACGGCCTGGGCGACATTTGCCCGGAACTCGGTCATCTGGTCTTCGGTGAGATAGGGCGGCAGCCCGCCGAGCGCCTCCTCCTCGCTATAGCCGAAGATACGTTCGGCCGACTCATTCCACAGCACGACGCTGCCGTCCCGGTCGAGCATGAAGATCGCGACCGGCGACGCCTTGAGCACGGCGCTCAGCTGGCGATTGGTGCGCATCAGCGCATCGGTTTGCTCGCGCAGACGCTGTTCCGTCGCTCGGAGGGCGGTGATGTCGCGCCCAATGAAGAAGTGCTGCTGTTCCGGTTCGGACCATACCCCGGTCCACCACAAGGTCACGACCCGGCCTTCCTTGTGAACGTACCGGCAGTCGAAGCTGCGGGTCAGCCGGCCGCGCCGCGCCGCGCGCATCTCGTTTCGCGTGTTATCGAGATCCTCGTGGTAGAGGAACTCCACGCCGCTGCGGCCGACCATCTCGTGGGGGCGGTACCCCAGGATAGCCATCGAGCTGGGGCTGACCCGCATGAAGGTACCCTGGCGATCGACGACCAAGATCAAATCCAGCGATGTTTCGAAGATCCGCTGGTTGATTGCGTGCGCTGCTTTCTGTTCGGCATTGAAGGTCTCGTCGGACGCGCGCAACGCAAGACGGCTGGGGAAAGGCCACGGCAGAAACGACATGCAGCAATTCCGGCCAAGGGTAGGCGCACCCGAGGAAACGAATGCGGTAGAGGTAACGTTCCTGACTCTACCTTAAGACCACTTAATGGTATCCGATACACGCAATTCCATCGACTATCGATCAAAAATTTTCTAAAATGCGCGAGATAGACGCTGGCGAGCGGAACCCCTCTAGCGGATGATCGTTCCGTGGTGGGTGATTTGGAGCACGCAGGCCATGGCTGACGACCTCTTCGGCGACCGGCTGCTGGTGATCGACGACGAGCCGGGATTTGCGCAGGTGATCAAGAAGGTCGCGCAGGATTGCGGGTTCGAGGTGGCCGTCACCGCGGATGCGTCGGTTTTCATGAACGCGGTGCGGCTGTGGCATCCGACGGTCATCATGCTGGATCTGAAGATGCCCAACACCGATGGCATCCAGCTTCTGCGGGCGCTCGCCGCAGACCAATGTACCGCCCATGTCGTCGTGACCAGCGGCGAGCATGGCAAGATTTTGGATTCGGCGATGCAGCTCGGCCGCGAACGCGGCTTGAACATGCGCGATGTGCTGCCGAAACCGGTCCGCGCGCAAGAGCTGCGCGAACGGCTCTGCGGGCTCAAGCGAATACCAAAACTGCGGCTATCGGCCGATCTCGCCCATGCCATTGCAGCCGACGAGCTGTTTCTGGAATACCAGCCGAAACTCGATTGCCGCCTCGCGCGGATTACCGGCGTCGAAGCGCTGGTGCGCTGGAACCATCCGGTGCACGGCATCATTCAACCGGACCAGTTCATCACGCTCGCCGAGGAGATCGGGGTCATCGGCGGGCTGACCGATCGGGTCGTCGCGGCGGCGGCGACGCAAACGGCCCGCTGGCATGCCGCCAATCTTGCTCTCGATGTGGCGGTCAACATTTCAGCCCGGGACCTGGAGGACATCGAGCTGCCGGACCGGCTGGAGCAGCATTGCCGGACCGCGGGGATCGACCCGCGCTTTATGACCCTCGAACTGACCGAGACGAGCGCGATGCGCGAGGCCGTGCAAATGATGGACGTCCTCACCCGGTTGCGGCTCAAGGGGTTCAGCCTCTCGATCGACGATTTCGGTACCGGATACTCCTCGCTCGTTCAGCTGCAAAAGATGCCGTTCTCGGAGATCAAGATCGACCAATCCTTTGTCATGCAGATGCTGGTCAACCGGGGGTGCAAGGGGATCGTCGAGATTGTCGTCGATCTGGCCAAGAAGCTCGGATTGACGAGCGTCGCCGAAGGCGTCGAAGAAGAAGCCGCGCTGAACAGCCTGATAGAAATGGGCTGCGACACGGCGCAGGGCTTTTATCTGTGCCGGCCGATGGCCGCCTCCCGCATCGCCGATTTCGTGCGCGAGCGCGGCCCCGGACGGGGGAGCGCGGCGGCCTGAACCGGCCTCAAGCCGGCCCGGCCGAGACGCTCTCGATGATCTGCGCTTCGGCGCGCGCCAGGTCGAATTTGAGCCGCGGCACGCCTTCGAGGTCGGTCCCGGTCACTCGTACGAAACGGGCGCCGGCGGGATAGTCGATCGCGTGGATCGCGCGGATGTCGTAAACCCCGGCGCGGCCCGGCTCCAGCCGGTAGCGGCGCACAACCTCGAGGCTCGCCGGGCCCGGCGCGTCGCCGCCCCCGGCGCGGCGCCACTCGGTCATGTCGGTGTGTTCGGTGACCTGGCCGTAAACCGCCCAGGATGCGCCGTGATCGTGCGGCGGCGACTTGCCCGCGGTGGGATTGACATGGGCGAGCACGACAAAGCCGAGCTCCGGATCCTCGTAGAGGGTGTGGCGGCCGGGCGGGGCCGACAGGACATGCTCGGCGAGAAAATCCTGGTCGGCGAGCAGCCGTTCCAGATGATGCCGCACGCTCTGGCGCCCGCCGGGGCCGGGATCGGCCTTGAGCGCGGCGTGACAATCGCGGCAGAACCCGTCAAGCGTGTAACCCATCGTCATTCTCCCGTGGTTCGTCAGACGGCGAGGAAGCCGCCATCGACATAGAGCTCGGTGCCGGTGATGTAGGACGCTTCGTCCGAGGCGAGGAACAGCGCCGCGTTTGCCACCTCTTCGACCCGCCCGGCGCGGCCCAGCGGCACGCCTTCGAGCATTTTTGCCCGCACCGCCGGGTCGGCGGTCCGCCCCGAGGTGCGCATCGGCGGCATCAGCCCGGGATGGACCGAATTGACCCGGATGTTGTCGCGGCCGTGCTGCACCGCGGCTGCCTTGGTCAGGGTGCGGACCGCGCCTTTCGAGGCGTTGTAGCCGACATGGATGCCGCGCTGCCCGGTGACGCCGGAAATCGACGAGATGTTGACGATCGACCCGCCGCCCGCCTTCTGCATTGCGGGAATCGCGAACTTCATGCCGAGAAAGACGCCGGTCGCGTTGACCGCCATCAGGCGCTGCCAAGCCGCGGTGTCAAACAGATCGTCGACCGCGCTGCCGCTGATCCCGGCATCGTTAATGAGGATGTCGAGCTTGCCGAACGCGGCCAAGGTTGCGGCGATCGCCGCCTGCCACTCAGATTCGCTCGTCACGTCGAGCTTCTGGAAAATCGCCGCGCCGTTCGCCCGGATTATCTCGTCGACGATTTTTTTGCCCTCGTCGTCGAGCATGTCGGCCACCGCCACCTTGGCGCCTTCGCCGGCAAACACCCGCGCCATGCTGGCCCCCATCCCGGACGCGCCGCCGGTGATCAGAGCGACCTTGCCATCGAGTCTCATGTCCGGCCCTCCCTAAGGGACCGCGGGCGTCCCGCCCCCATGCGGGCCGGAGGCCCGCGGTCCATTTCGTCTTCGCTAATTCACCCCGACCGCGGCGCCGAGCGTATCGCCAATGCCCTGGTGAATCACCAGATCGGCAAGCTCGTCTAGGCCGGTCGGCTCGCGGTTGACGATCGCCAGCACCGCGCCGTTGCGCTTGGCGAGCTCGGGAAACGCGGCGGCCGGATAGACCACCAGCGAGGAGCCGAGCACGATGAACAGATCGGCGGCCAAGGTCGCGATCTCGGCGCGGCGCATTTCCTCCTGCGGCATCGCCTGGCCGAACGAGATCGTCGCGGCATACCGCGTCGCGCAATCGAGGCAGGCGGCATAGGTCGTATTGCCGTGCAGTTCGACGATCTTCTCGGCCGGGATTCCGGATGCCTGGTGGAGCCCGTCGATATTCTGGGTGATGACGGCGCCGACCTTGCCGCGCCGCACCAGCGCATCGACGGCACGATGGCCGCGATTGGGCTCGGCCGCGCCGAAGGTATCCTCCATCGCGAAGCGGCGCCGCCAGGTCTCGCGCCGCGCCGTTTCGGAGGCGAGGAAATCGTCGAAATAGATCGGCGCCATCCGCGTCCAGATGCCGCCCGGGCTGCGGAAATCCGGGATCCCCGACTCGGTGCTGATCCCGGCGCCGGTGAACACCACGGCGCTGCGCGCCTCGGCGATCAGCCGGGCAAGCGCGGCAACCCCGTTCTCCGGGTTGATGGCGGTCATCATGGAAGTACTTTGGCAAAACCGGCGCACCGCGCCAAGCTTGTTCGCCCTCCCATCGAGATTGCTTCGCTTCGCTCGCAATGACAGCAAAAGGATTGTCATTGCGAGGAGCGGAGCGACGAAGCAATCTCGGCGGGCCAAAACGGAGAGCAAAAAATGGATCTCGGGTTGCGCGGGCGGAAGGCGCTGGTGACCGGCGCGTCGCGGGGGATCGGGCGGGCCTGCGCCGAGGCGCTGGCCGAGGAAGGCTGTGATGTTGTCATGGTGTCGCGCACCCAGGCCGATCTCGACGCGGCGCTTTTACGCGCTGATGGCCGCGCGCAAGACCGGAATCATCATCAACATCATCGGCGCGGCCGGCGAGTCGGTGCAGTCGGATTATGCGACCGGGTCGTCGGGCAACGCCTCATTGATGGCCTTCACCCGGGCGATCGGCGGCACCGCGCCGCGCGACGGGCTCAGGGTCGTCGGCATCAACCCCGGCCCGGTCGAGACCGACCGCATGGTGACGCGCCTCAGGCGCGAGGCGCAGGCGCAATTCGGCGACCCCGAGCGCTGGCGCGAGCTGACGGGGGGCATGTCGTTCGGCCGCGCCGCGAGCCCGCGCGAGATCGCCGACATGGCGGCCTTCCTCGCCTCCGACCGCTCGGCCTACACCACCGGCACGATCGTCACGGTCGATGGCGGCGGCACTAGCCGCGGTGCGTCGGTAAACACACGCTGAGACTGGGAGGACGACATGGATCTGGGTCTGCGAGGACGGAAGGCGCTGATCACCGGCGCATCGAAGGGGATCGGGCGCGCCTGCGCCGAAGTATTGGCCGAGGAAGGCTGCGATATCGTGCTGGTGTCGCGCACGGCGGCCGACCTCGAGGCGGTGCGCGCCAAGATCGCCGGCGAGCACAATGTCGCGGTGCGCTATTACGCGCTCGACCTCGCCGACAGCAAGAATGTCGATAGGCTCGCCGCCGAATGCGCCGACACCGATCTCCTCGTCAACAACGCCGGGGCGATCCCGGGCGGCAACATTGCCCAGATCGACGAGGCACGCTGGCGCGAGGCCTGGGATCTGAAGGTGTTCGGCTACATCAACATGACGCGGCGGTTTTACGCGCTGATGGCCGCGCGCCGGACGGGCGTCATCATCAACATCCTCGGCGCGGCCGGCGAAAACCCGGATTTCGAGTATGTCGCCGGCTCTTCGGGTAACGCCTCGCTGATGGCCTTCACCCGGGCGATCGGCGGCACCGCGCCGCGCGACAACCTCAGGGTCATGGGGATCAACCCCGGCCCGGTGATGACCGAGCGCCTCATCACGCTGATGAAGACCCGCGCCCAGACCAATTTCGGCGACCCCGAGAAATGGACCGAACTGATGAAGCCCTTGGCCTTCGGCCGCGCCGCCAAACCCGAAGAGATCGGCTATATGGCCGCCTTCCTCGCCTCCGACCGCTCGGCTTACACGACCGGTTCGATCGTCACGATCGACGGCGGCGGCGGTAGCCGGCGGAGCGCGCTGTGACCTCCGGTCACCCGTGACCCTTAAGTTGTCATCCCGGCGAAGGCCGGGACCCATCAAGACGCGCCTGAGACTGTTGAAGGATGGATCCCGGCCTTCGCCGCGATGACAATATTTTCAAAAGCTCGTAGCTCGTAGCTCGTAGGATGGGTTGAGCGGAGCGAACCCATCATTTCTGTCGAGTCCCGCCGATGGGTTTCGCTCCGCTCAACCCATCCTACACGCTACACGCTTTTGTTGCTCAGCAGCCGCTCTCGACCTCGACGATTCACGTCCTCGGCCAGTTCGCGCATCGATTCTTTGGTGAGACGGCCCTCGTCGACCGCTCGGCGGACGAAATCATGTTGCTCAGGCGTCAGCTCGATCTGCATCGCTCACCCTGCCTTCAGCCGTTTCGCCGCGTCGACGGCGAAATACGTCAGGACGCCGTCGGCGCCGGCGCGCTTGAAGCAGAGGAGCGATTCCAGCATCGCCCGCTCGCCGTCGAGCCAGCCGCGTTCGGCGGCGGCGCGGATCATCGAATATTCGCCCGACACCTGGTAGGCGAAGGTCGGCATGCGGAAGGCTTCCTTGACCCGCCGCACCACGTCGAGATAGGGCATCCCCGGCTTCACCATCACCATGTCGGCGCCCTCGGCGATGTCGAGCGCGACCTCGCGCAGGGCTTCATCGCCATTCGCCGGGTCCATCTGGTAGGTGCGCTTGTCGGCGCTGCCGAGCGAGGATGCCGAGCCGATCGCGTCCCTGAAGGGCGCGAAGAAGCAGGAGGCGTACTTCGCCGCGTAGGACATGATCCGCACCCGGTCAAAGCCCGCTTCGTCGAGCGCCCGACGCACCGCGCCGACCCGCCCGTCCATCATGTCGGAGGGCGCGATGATGTCGCAGCCGGCCTCGGCCTGCACGATCGCCTGGTGCTGTAATATCGCGACGGTCTCGTCATTGGCGACATAGAAGTCGCGGATGACGCCGTCATGGCCGTGCGAGGTGAACGGGTCGAGCGCCACGTCGCATAAGATTCCGAGATCGGGCAGCGCCTTTTTGAGCGCGGCGACGGCGCGGCAGACGAGGTTGTCGGGGTTGACCGCCTCCCTTCCCTCCGGGTCTTTGAGGGCCGGGTCGACCGCGGGAAACACCGCAACGGTCGGAATGCCGAGCTCGGCGGCCTCGCCCGCGGCATCGACGAGCGCGGCGGTCGAGAGGCGCCAGGCGCCGGGCATCGACGGGATCGGCTCGCGCCCCTTCTCGTCATGGACGAAGACCGGCCAGATCAGATCGCCGGCGCTCAGGACGTTCTCGGCGACGAGCTTCCTCGACCACGGGTCGCGGCGGTTGCGGCGCAGCCTTGTCGTCGGATAGGGCGCCAGTGGCGGCAGATACGATTGGCTCACGGGATCACCCCGATCGAAGAAGGCGGCGCATGCCGCGGATGGCGCGAAAATAAGGCCGCCCGCGCCGCGTTACAACGCGCTCCTCCGCTCCTTCCGCCGCTCGTCGGGCTTTGCACGAAAAGCGTAGAGCATCCGTCATTCCGGGGCCGGCGAAGCCGGAGCCCGGAACCCATGTGTGGACGGCCCCCGGGTTGCAAGGATTTTGTGCAGCTGATGGGACGGGTCTGGTCGATTGCGGTCATGTGTCCGGCCTGTGTGTGCGGTCGGGGAC
>WNFC01000595.1_pt1 | contig 38565 bp, 40 predicted proteins | sample 5400541 | NCBI WGS metagenome assembly WNFC01 (sample SAMN13153342, study PRJNA577476) | soil metagenome | isolation source: 120 cm saprolite under Douglas fir tree site 2 hole 2 replicate 1 | place: USA:California | collected 2015-04-18
TCCCGTGTCTGTTCCTTCGGAGAGGATCTCTTTACCATTGTTAACGAGCACGAGAAACGATGTGTGCCCCTGGTCGTCGGAGGTTGATCCGGTGCAATCCTCATTGATGCTGTAGGTTGCTGTGACTGTCTCCAATGGCCGCGGCCAGGAAGCGCTTTACCGTCCCTCCCCACTGTCCGCGCGAGGCATCATCGACGGTGACTTCATCGGGCCAGGTACGCGACAGGTACTTTGGCGGGCCGAGAAGGAAAACGAAGTGCTCATGGGGACTCCGGTGTATTACCTCACTGTAGAATTCCAGCGCTTCGGCCGGGAAGTATCTGCGAACGTCGAGCATGACGAGATCGTAGACATGGGGCTGCCAGAGAAATCGTGCGGCGGAGATCTCTTCAGCTTCATGCACCTCGACTGCGTGACTTCGCAGGACGGCAGCGCGCACCTCGCGCGTAGCCTGGCAGCGGTCGATGAGGAGAACTTTTTTGTCAGCGAGAACCGGGCGGCCACGAAGTGGTGGGCGATACATACGACACCCCCGAAACGAGCGCCCTCTTTAAGAAGGTGATTCGGCCAAAGTCTGCGCCGAGCAGGGGCGGGAGTCAACATAAATATAAGAAGCCCCGATGGCCATTCGGGGCTTTCTTTTTCTTTCCATGATGTTGGGCTACTCGCGGCGGCTGCCCCTTTCAATCTTGCCCGCCGCAGATCAATCATTGGCGCTTGGCGCCCTTTCGATTCACCGGCCGCGGCTGGAAGCTGCGCTCTTCCAGCCAGCGCTGGACCTGGTGTTTCGAGAAGCGGAGGTTCGACTCAATTCGCAAGTACGGGATGAGTCCTCGCTTCGTGTAGCTGTAAATCGTCTTGCGGTTAATCCGTAGGAACTTCTCCAGCTCTGCGGCAGTGAGTATCTCCGGCAGAGCCTCGAAGTTCGCAAGTATTGGCGCGCTATGGTCCATCGCGAGGCTCCGTCGAGATTATTGTCGTCATGTTTTTCATACTGCACCGTGCCTTTCTGAACGGCAGTGCCGCTCGTTTGTAAGCACATCGCGCTCATAACGTGACGTGCTGGGGTCTTGGTGTACGGCCTAGGCCGCTACAGCTCATGCGTCCTGACCGCAGGTTGGTGGACCCTCCTTCTCTTGGATTTTCGGGCCGGGCCTAGAGGAGTGCGCATGGCGCCTCCTTGCCAGGCACGGTCCAAATCTTGGTGAGCACGCTCTCGGGCGAGGAGAGCGGCAAATCTTTTTCAGTCGCGAAGAGAAACAGGCGTCCGAGCTCGCGGACGTCTTCCGCGGCTGCGGCTGCCTGGACCAGGTTCTTGCAGCGAGCTCTGCTTGACGTGACGGTGAGCACCCGAAATTTCTGGATGCCAAATTTCTCTTTATGTTTCTCGGCGCGACTGTAGGCGGCGTAGGCTTTGAGCTTCAGCGCGAAGCGTTTCAAAGTCATGGTGCCCCGGTCGGCTTCGACGAAGAAATAGAGCCTGCCTTTGGCATCCCGCAGGCCGAAGAAGCCGTCCGGGGCTACGGGGACTGTCGCGTACTTCTCAGGGAGCGTCACCTCTATTGTGTCGAGAAGCTCGCGGCCTTCGCGCCAGAAGAGAAATTGCATTTCTGGTTCCGGTTTTGGCTCGGCTTGACAATCTCTTGTAAATGTTGCGTTGCAAGGTTTTGCTGAATCTTGAGTTTGAGTCCTTTGACAAGCGAGCAAAAACATGGCGCGGATGTGGCTGATGAGAAGCGTGTGCGCGATTGACAGGTCGTGCAGGTCGCGGTTCTGAGCGTTCCAGTCGGTCTTCGACGGGTTTTGGATTAGCCCTTCCTTCTGGAGCATCTGCACCCCTCTATTGGTAATTGCGTAGACCATTTTGGCGCTACCGCCTCCTTTGGCGAATCGGGGACGAAGGCGGTCTAGAAGCCCCGCGTGAAAGAGTATTTGGAGGCGACGGAGGATGCCTTGGTCGCTGCCGGGTACCAACAGCTGGAGGTGTTCGGAGGTGAGAAGGCGGAAGGATTCGACGAGGCGAAGGATGTCGAGGTCGCGTGGGGTTAAGACACAGGCGACCTCGGTTGAGGCGCGGCGATAGCGCGGGAGGCGCTCTGCTTGTGCTGTGGTGACGTCGACCAGGTGGCTACTCATGGAAGTCCTCGGGGAGTTCGTCCTCGCTTTGCGGCGGTAGGATGGTGCCCTCGACTGGGGCGGTTGATTCTGCCTGCGTTTTCGAGTTCAGTGCACCTGCCTTTGGCCGCCGGCGCGGAAGCGGCCGGTATTCCTTGAGGTCCGGGGTGGTGATGTCGAGGACGGGGCGGTTGAAGATTTTGATCAGGGCTTCGCGGGGGTCCAGGTTTTTTATGCGGGCCACGAGACCTTCCCATTTGTTCTTCGAGTGGCAAGAACTGGCGGCTCGTTTCTTCCTGGAATTCTTCGTGTTCGGTAACGAACGCAGTGGACCAGGAGTGGCCGTGAGCCGAGGAGTTCGAGGAGGCGCTAGCGTTTGACCAGCTGGAGCTCGAAGAGCAGGTAGGTCAGCGTCTCGTCCGTCTGCGACGTGCCCGACGAAGAGCCGTCGGACCAGCCGTCCGAAGAGGAGCCACCGTCGCTCGTAGCCTCCGAATACGAATCGACCTCTCTTTCTGTGAGGAAGGGTCGGAACTTTGTTTGATACGCGACGTGCTTGACACGATCGCCGCGCACTTCACCGGTGAAGCAAGATTCTCAATCTTCAAACACGGGTTCGATTCCCGTTAGCGCTACCAGCTATCATCCGCTAAGACCCGCTAAATCAGCGGGTTTTGTTTTTGTCTCGAAAGGATGATGGTGCTAAAACTAAGTCGTTGCTGCTGGCCGCGACGTGTGATAAAGCTGCCAGGCAAACGCTCCCAAACCAAGGCAAACCACGCCGAAGCGGATTAAACCGCCAGCATAGGGGATGAATCCGGCCACCGTGATGATCAACAGCCCTACCAGCAGACCAAGCAGCCAGTCGCGCGTTGTTGCGGTAGCCCGCTTCAGCAGTATCTTCCCCAGAAACGCCCCAACCCACACCTTGGCCAGGTAGATCGCGGCCAGGTAAAAAGCGAGCAGCATCAGCGCCACCGGGATGCCCACCAGAGTGGCGCCGCCTACGACCATGGCAACAGGCGCACCCACCAGCACGGCCAAGCCCAGCCCCGCGCTGCGCCACCCCGCGCCAACCGCCTGCGCGGTGCCTTGGAAGAACCCGGGGAAGAGAACTAGGCCCAACCACCCCACCAGCATTGCCGCCAGCAGCCAGACGGCCTGGAAGAAATAAAACTTAGGGTGCGCGAAACGGATCTTCTTCACCTGTATCTGGATGTCGCGCTTGCCCCCAATAGTCGCCCCGTCCGCGATGTGCACGTCCTTCGGCTGGTGCACGCGTGCGGTCAGGTTGCCGCCGACCCGGGCGGCGTTGGCCAGCGTGAGGTTGCCTCCGGTCATAGTCAGATCACGACCGATACTGCCGCTCACATCGGCACTGCCCGCGAAGACTGTGACGCTGCGCGTCACGTCGCCTTCCAAGCCGACATCGGCGGCGCCCACCACGATGCCATCGCCCACGTGGCCCTTGTCGTCCACGCGCAGCGATTGCACCCAAGCGTAGATACTGCGTCCAACTTGTCCGCCGACGTCGAGCGATTGGGAGAAGGTGTAGATGTGGCCCTCCACGGTGCCGCGGACCTCGGTCCTCTGGGCCCAGCTCAGCAGGTCGCCCTTAACGGTGCCAGACACTTCCACTGTCCGGCCGAAAGCCAGCAGGTCTCCCTTCACCACACCCTCGATGCGCACGGTATTGCCCGCGGCTACCAGGCTGTCGTCCACGGTCTCGTTCGCCGCTACGGTCACGAACTCACTGTGGCGCCGCTCCAAAGCAAAGCTGGGCAACGAGAGGGCGAGCAGCACGGTCAGCAAGCACAGGCCCGACCGGGACCGGAGCCACCGACGTCCCAGCAGCAGTGCGCTGCTTCCCAACAAGCCGAGTAAAGATAGCCATCCCACGATGTCAGCATAACGAGTCAGCACGGCAGTACCTCCGTGTCCAAAGTAGTAAGAGAGGCTGAAGATCAGATTCATGCCACCGGCGGAGCTGAAAGGGTTCAACCACCCAAGCACTTCTGGGACCCGCTGTTCCTCGAACCATTGCGAAACGGCGGCACCCAGGGCCAGCACCGTGGCCACTGCTGCCAAGTCGCCCCACACCCAAGACCGGCGGAACCAGGGTAAGCCCTGCCGGCCGGGCGCTTCTTCCGGAAGCTCGCGCAAGACCGCTTTCAGGACGCGGTTCTCGGCGCGCAAGGTCTCCACGAATTCCCGGCAGCGCGAGCATGCGGCCAGATGATTTCGCACCTGGCGTGCTTCTTCCGCCGCGAGTTCACCGTCCACGAAGATGGCGTAGGTCAGTTCCGAACAACAGTCCATGGTTACTCTCTCTCGCGGGCCAGCACCCGGCGCAGCTCCCGCTTGGCCCGAAAGAGCAGGACAGCCACGTGGTCCCGTTTCAAGCCCAACCGCTGGGCGATTGAGTCATAGCTCAGGTCGCTGTAATAGCGCAGGACCAACGGCACACGATAGTTCTCCGGCAGGCGGGCAATGGCCTGCCGGACTTCCGCCTGCTGTTCTGCGCTGATGACCTCGCTGAGCGGCGACGGCCCTGGGCCGGCTACCTCCAGCAGCGCGGGATCTGCTTCAGCTTCCCCGATCACTTGCCGCTCCCGCTGCTTGCGCCGCAGCGCGTCTATGCAGTGGTTGCCAGCCACGCGCAGCAGCCAACTTGGGAAGGGAACCGAGCCGTCGTAACTGTCGATGGACCGCTGCAGCTTGAGGAAGACTTCGCTGGTCGCGTCCTCAGCTGTCTCCGTTGAGCCCAGAAGGTAACGGCACAAGCCGAAGACCCGCCGGACATAGCGGCGATGGAGCTCCGCCAAGGCGTCCGCGTCATGGCCACGGGCAAGCTCCAGTACGCTCTCCAGTTCCAGTTCCTCCATCCGGCTTCCGTGGCCCTCGCCGGGCCGCGGTCCCTTTGCCTTATTGCTCGCGGGTTCCATAAAGCAGTACGCTGGGCGGCATCGAAAGTTACACTCATTCGAGCATGACAGGCGAGAGAGTCTAACTCCCCGAGATGTTGCAGCAGGGGAAGAGTTTAAGCGGCGGCCAGGAAGCGCTTGACCGTCTCGCCCCACTGTCCGCGCGAGACATCATTGGCGGCGACTTCATCGGGCCAGGTACACGACAGGTACCTAGGTGGGCCCATCAGGAAGGCGACCTGCTGCCGTGGGTCCGCTGCCCTAATCTGCTCGTAGAATTCGAGCGCCTCTGCGGGGGAGTATCTGCGAACGTCGAGCATCACGAGATCGTATACATGGGGTTGCCACAGAAATCGTGCGGCGGGAATCTCTTCAGCTTCATGCACCTCGACTCCGTGAGTTCGCAAGACGGCAGCGCGTACCTCACGCGTAGCCTGAAAGCGGTCGATGAGAAGAACTTTCTTGTCGGCAAGAGCCGGGTGACCACGAAGTGGTGGGCGGTACATAGGACACCCCCGAAACGAGCGCGCCCTTTTTAGGAAGGGTGATTCGAACGAAGTCTGCGCCGAGCAGGGGAGGGAGTCAACATAAATATAAAAAGCCCCGATGGCCAGTCGGAGGCTTTCGTTTCTTCGAGATCTTTGGTTTGGGCTACTCGCAGCTCAGATGGCAAGGCTAACTCGACAGATAAGGAATTTAGTTGCGTGATAAAAATACATGTCGGCCGTGGCCGCTACCTCCTGGCCTCACCGGCGGGAAATCCTGATTCTGTGAAGCGGAAACCGTCTTGCGATCTCCACCTTAACCACTTATAGCTTGACCACTTTCGCGACTAACACTCCCACTAGGCTTGCGGGCATAGGCGATCTTCTGAAGATCAGCCAGGGTTGTTAACGCGTTGCGGAGTGCAACGCGTTCCGAGATACTGCTGTCCGCGTTTTCATTTTCGTCCTTGACCATTTCTTCCAATCTCTCGTGGATCGCATCCTTCGCATGTTTGATGCGATGTCGCAGGTTGACTCTGTCCGGCTCAAACAATGCAACATCCAAGAGTTCGCTCCAGCCTTTGGTGTCATTCGTAGCCATGATGTGACTCCCCGACGCTAACGAGCTAACAGCAATACATCCGGGCCTATCCTTGCCCCTGGACAGCAACTTACCACGAGAAACGGGAGAGCAGCTCACACGCCGGTTCATTCGATTCGGACTGATGGCCACTGCCCCTTATGGTTACCGAGCGCGCCTCTCTGTGCGGACGGGCTTCGAGCCGCATTGAAAAAAACGATGAACTCTAAAAGAGGCCGGATGAAATTGGAAGTAGTACGCTGACTGCTGAATGAATGGTCGGGCGGATTCTGCTCCTGTAGGACAATGGAAGTCAACAGAAATATAAAAAGCCCCGTCTCGCCATGGTAGACCGGCTTGGGATGGTTGCCGCGTAACACCTCCACCAGCTTACGGGCATCGATCCGATCACTCTTGTTCCCCTCTTTGAGCGGTTCCTCCGCGGATTGCAAACGACTAACTTGGCAACATGCGGTTTGAGCACATCGTACAACCAGGCTGCCCAGGTTCCTTCTTCGAAGGTCACTGACCAAGTTCCGCGAATTCCCGCGCCCTAAGGGGATGCTTCCGGATTCGCCGTGATCTCGACCAGAATCCCACGGGAATCTAGAAAGAGCCTGCCAAATGCCATCAATTTAAACGGTTCCCCGGTGTGATGAGAAGAAACTGCAAAGGCACGAGTCTACCGTGAAAAGTATCCAGTCTTCGAGTGCACCTTGAGTCCGTCCTGCTTGGGTCGGATGACGATCTTGCGGAAAGAGTCGTCTTTGATGGGATTGCTCGGATAATAAGCCAGGTCGTAGGAGCTACGCAGTTCCTCGCCGATTTGATGAAAGTACGTGTGCGGGTCGACGACTTCCGCATCAAACGCGGTGCCACCCGTTTCTTTTGCGATGCGATCCATCACGGTGATCCCGTATTTATTGCGTGCGGTGAGCTTGCCGTGTTCTTTCTCCGTATAGCGGATGGAGAACAATATGACGTTCGCGCTCTGCGCGGTTTCAATCGCCGTCATCATGTCGTGAGAGCTGGAGTTATCTTCACCGTCGCTGAAGATCAGGAGGGCCCGCCGTCCGTTCTCATTAGCGAGTTTTTCGGCTACGGAGTAGAAGATGGAATCGTAAAACGCTGTGCCGAGGTCGCGCGACTCTTTCGGACCGAGTTCCGGAAAATGCTTGTTTTCATGTTCGAAGCGATTTAGGCCATCTAGAATTTGGGTGCTCGATTGGGTGAAGTCGCTCACGAGGCGCAGATGGTTGCCGAAGCACAGCATGAAGGCACGGTCCTTTTGCCCAAGGACATCTTGAAGGAAAACCTCCAGGTCGCGCTTATGCTGCTTGGAGAAATGATCCTGGCTGCCGCTGGCATCCACAATTAATCCGAGGGTGAGCGGCACGTCGGAACTTCGAGAGAAGAAAGCAATCTTTTGAGGAACCGCGTCCTCCAAAACCTCGAAATCCTCCTGGGTCAGGTTTTCGACCAGTGCCCCAAGGGAATCCCGTACCGAGAAGGACACATTGACAAGGTTGACCTTAACGCGAACGGGCTCTTGCGAGAAACAGACGACGGCGGCGAGCAGTGTAAGCAGCAGTGCGGGACGTCGCATAGCGATACAGAGTAAGCCATTGCTACAGACGAGAGGAAATGAAATTGGTTACTGCCCTGTATCAGGTCTCGGGTAACGTCGTCGGGCAGGAACTTGAGCGCTACGAAACCGCCTAGCTCGGTGTCCTCGGCCTGGTAAACGACGCCCAAAGCAATACCGTTCTTGATCAGCGTGTTTTTTTTGCTGCTGTCGAGCGCCTGTAAAGCTCCGGGAGTTCCGCCTACTGTGAAGGTCGGAAGTGACGCCTCATTTTTTTTCCATGGCAGCGGGTGCTTGATTATGTTTGCGGTATACGCTCCGCCGGCCGGTCAGGGGATTGCTTCCCCTTTCAACATGATGTGGATGGTTCCAGATCCTGACGTTGCTCCTGCTATCTGGCAACTCGAGTGCCCCAATCGCTTTTTTGGATCAGCGTCGAAGGCCCCGTACTCCTTTACGGAAAAGTGCCTGGCGGCTGTCTTCAGGCTGCGCCGCGCCAACCGCGATCAGTTCCGTCGCTGTCACCAGAGGTCACCTATTCATTCTTTGCTGAAACGTTCTCCACCGCTGGGCGGTCCAGCCGAGTCCATCGCGGTTTTGCGATCTGCGGTTCTGCGATCTAGTGTATCTTGGGCAACGAGGTGGTGCCCCGATGAGAGCAATTTTCTCTGTGCCAGCGTTAGCCCTTTGCATCGCGCAGCTTTGCATGGCGCAGGTGGATCCGCGCTGGAAGCCAAACGATCCGGAGCGTCCATTGCCCCCGGTGATTGAGCCTGGAACCGCGAGCACGCAGGACGCGCCGGGACATGCTCCATCTGATGCGGTTGTGTTGTTCGATGGCAAGGATCTTTCCCAGTGGGCGGGCGAAGATGGGCAGCCAGCGAAGTGGAAAGTAGCCGATGGCTACATGGAAGTGGTTCCCCATAGCGGCTACATCCATACGCGCCAGCCGTTCGGTAACTGCCAATTGCATGTGGAGTTCGCGGAGCCTGCGCCTCCGGTTGGCGAGGATCAGGGACGTGGCAATAGTGGCGTGTTTTTGATGGGCCTCTACGAAATCCAGGTGCTAGATTCGAATCAGAACAAGACCTACGCTGACGGCCAGGCATCGGCCGTATATGGGCAATTCCCCCCTCAAGTGAATGCCTCCCGGGCGCCGGGACATTGGCAGACGTATGACATAATTTTCCACGCTCCGCGTTTTGACAAAGATGGGAAGGTGTACCCGGCGCGGGTCACTGTTCTGCACAATGGAGTGCTAGTGCAGGACAACGTGGAGCTGTCGGGCCCCACTGGCCACCATCAGCGGCCTCCCTACAAACCGACGCCGGACAAGCTGCCGCTTAGTCTCCAGGATCACGCCAATCCGGTGCGCTTCCGGAATATTTGGATTCGTGAGCTGGGCGAGGGGCAGTAGAACTCAAGCTGGTTGCATTCACCTCAAGCCGGTTTCCCCTTTTCTGAACGGGGTCACCATGACCCAACAGAAAAGTCCGGCTACGATGTCGTAAGTCCGGTGCTTTTCGTGTTCCGGTCGCCCGCACAGGCGCGACAAGAAGGGCGCGGCAGCCAGGTAACACGAACCCCTCTACGTCGCGTCGCCACGACTGTCAAAGGCTCAGGCGACGACCGACGCGATTGCTCAATTCAAGGTCTTCGGTGGCCATGCAATCTGACCACCGCGGCGGTAGGCCAAGTTGCCGAGTTGGCCCGCACGGGCGGCGGCGACCCCGGTTTCTACTGGCGCGTTCGGCTCTTTGCGCGTCTTGATACACGCGAAGAAATTCTCCACATGTGCGATGGTGCCGTCGCGGAAGCTGTGTTCTGTGAGAACCGGATTTTGCCCATTGTCCACGCTTTCGCGATAAACGCCGAAGCCGCTGCGATCGATCTTCAATGTTGCCTCCGTCCCGCGGAACTCAAGTCCACCACCATCGATGGAAGAATTCATCATGCCCTCGTACGCTACATCAAACCCGGGATAGCGGAAGGCCGCCTGGATGGTGTCGGGACAATCCCACTGATCGAAAACATATTTGTCCGCGAGCATCTGTGCTTCACGCGGCTGGTCGGATTTCATGGCCCAGTGCACCACATCGATCCAGTGGGTGAACAAATCGGTCATGGCGCCGCCGCCGAAATTCCAGAACCAACGCCAATGATTAAATTTTTCCTCGCCGAATGGCTGATCAGGAGCGGATCCGAGCCACAGCTTCCAATCGAGCGCCTGTAGGTCGATGGGCTTTGCTGCCCAGTCTCGTTGATAGTTCTGCCACCAATAGGTTCGCACCTGGGGGATGCGCCCAAGACTGCCTGCCTGAATCAGACCGACGGCATCACGGAAGTGAGTCCAACTTCGCTGCTGCATGCCGCACTGCAGAATCTGCTTGCTGGAACGGACGGCGCGAGTGAGTGCGGCTCCTTCCTCGATGGTATGGGTGACAGGCTTTTCCAGATAGACGTCTTTGCCAGCCGCTAGGGCATCGACTGCCATGCGAACGTGCCAATGGTCCGGCGACGCGATGAACAATGCATCGATGTCCTGCTCTAGTACTGCGCGATAATCCAGGTGGGTAGTCGCGACACCGTTTGACCGATCCTTGACAGCATCGCGGTGCGGCGCATATACGTCGCTCACGGCCGCGAGCTGGTAAGGGCCGACCTTGTCGGCAGCATCGAGCAGTTGCCGCATTCGGCCTCCGGCTCCTATGACCCCGACGCGAACGGTATCGTTGGCACCAAGCACTCTCGTTGAGGCGAGCGCAGTAAGTCCACTTGCGATGAGGAAGCTTCGGCGATTAAGCATTTTTGGCCGTTCTCCAGTTCGTTTTTCGCGTCGTTCTTATCAAGGTACGGTCTGGTGCGAACAGAGTCTATCAAAAGCTGGAATGCAGAAGTCGCATTTGGGCTGCACTGATCCGGATCTTGCCGATGGGCCGGCCAGGCGGGGTGGGGTGCTTCTCAAAGCACCCTTTGCGCGGGCTGGGTTTACGTACACTTCTTTAAACTGTTTCAAGAGCGCCGAGGCCCGCAGGAAAAAGTGGGGCAAGAAGGAATTCGTCCGCAAGATGCAGGAATGGGGCAAGCTCGGCGGTCGCCCTCCAAAGAAATCGCAAAAGGAGAAGTCATGATCTTATTTGCCGCCGATTCCCCCTCACATCCGCTACTTGACTGACTTTCGCGCGATTGGCCGGTGTGTAACAATCTTCTCTAAAGGCAGAAGCATTATGGACCAGACAGGGAAGACATTCACGTCCGTGGGGGCGGACGACCGCAAGTGGATTGGCCGGATCATCATGGCTGTGATCCTGGGGGAGGCCATCTGGAATCTGGTCGTGTCGGTCATGAACAACCTGGTCGTACCGTGGCTGGGGGATGTGTTCGGGCAATCTTCGGGATTACCGACCTCTTTCACTCAGCGGCCCTATAACTATCCGGATTTGTTTGTTTCCGTAGTGGAGTTTTGTATTGCGGGGATCGTGGCGGCGATCCTCAACTACTTCCTCCAGCGGCCAAGTCCGGAAACAGTGAAGCCGGTGAAGAGTTCGTCGATCGTGCTGCTTGAGCCCGCACGAGTCGTTCCTCAGGCTGCTGCAGCGATGACCGAGACAGAGATGGCCACGCCGCTGGTCGCCCCACCAGCCCAAGCGACGAAGCCGGGTCTAATTTCCCCCGCAGCGCCAGTTAGAGTAGCTCCGGCAGCGCAGGCTCCATTTGCTGCGCCAGCACCGGTAGCGGTGCCTATTGCAGTTCCTTCCCCACTACCACCAGTTGCAAACTCTGCGGCCAAGCCTCGGTCACCCGCTGCAAAAGCCGAGCCGCCCAAGCCGAATAAGCCCAAAGAGGTCTACTACAACATCGTCGGAGAACCCATGCCTTCCGACGAAGACTAGGGGTTGAAGGCGGAATCGCGACCGCCGTAATGTCGAACTTTTCGGCCTGAATGAAAATCTAGTTCGGTTCCATGGTCCGGGAATGCGCAGACTAGGTGTCATTCGTGGCCTAGTTGCTGCACTTCTTTGCGCCGCAACCTGATGGTTGCGCAATAAAACCCTGTTTTTGTGCAAAAGTCTTCACACCCTACCTCTCCCTGAAGGCCGGTTCCATGATTCCAGTTGATTCTGGTTTGGAAGCCGGTGTGCTCTCATAAGTGCCTCTAGCGTTCTTGTAGTCCCTCCCCCCTAGCTAAATCGTTGATTCCATGAGGAGCATTTTGAAAGATCCCCGGGTAGGTAGGGTTCGTCATCAACATCACCGGCAGCGCCGGACGCAGGTTAGAACCTGGTTCCTGGTGCTGCTTTTGTTTGCCGCCTCAGCAGCCGTGACCTGGCAGTTTGCCCGCCAGCAGCCGGTTGCCAGCTTGTCAGGCTCATTCGCGTCCCTAGAACCTGGCGGAGTTAGCCTGGGTAAAACTCCAGACGCCAAGTCTGTGCCGGCGAGTTCCGCAGAGTATTTGTATATTGCATCGCGCCCAAGCCGTCCCGCCTACGCGTATTCGATCGTTCCCGGCGGGGTCGGGAGTGCGGAAGAACTGCGCCAGATTGCCGAGCACGATCCGGTTGTAGCGCAACACTTTCAGGGGTTTGATTATCAACATGCCCATCTGGTCACGGTTGCGGAGAAGCAATCGATGTACGTTGCCTACCGCAAGGGCGACAAGGTGTACTGGACGCGGAAGAAAGTTGCGCTGCATCCGGGCGAAACTCTCATTAGCGACGGAAAAATTGCGGCGCGCACCCGGTGCGGCAATCGCGTGGCTGTGGCCCCGCTTGGTCCTCCGGCGATCATGGATCCCTTGGAGGCGGATTTTAATCAGCCTCTTTTCTCCAACGACATGGTCACGGACGCGGTAGAGCCGCAGCCAGAAGCTTACACGACAGATCTTCCGAGCGCGCCACCCGACGCGGGCAATGCCCTGCTGCCCACGAAGAGCCGCAAACGGATGATCCCACTTCTCTTTCTGCCACTGGCCGGGTTGCCTGGCCGTTCCTCTTCTTCCCACACTCCGCTGGCGGTGACCCCGGAACCTGGCACGCTGTTGCTGCTGTCCTCGGGGCTGGCTGGAGTGTATTGGAAGTCGCGAAAGTCGAGGCGGAAGCGATAGGTGCGAACTCCTGTCGGGTTTAGGCCCAGTCTCTCCAACCGGCGAACTCTTCCTTATTGGCAGGGTGGAATTCTTGTTCTACTGGCGGCCTGGCTGTATGCCCCCCAGGTGTTGCGTCTGGCGCAGCAGTGGTGGCAGGATCCGAATTACACCCATGGATTCTTTGTTCCGGTGTTTTCGTTGTTCTTGCTGTGGGAGGGGCGCGCAAAGTTGGCCGCGCTTCGGATGAAGCCGTCGTGGTGGGGTCTGGCCATGCTTGTGTTTGCGCTCATCGCGCTGGTGCTGGGCACGGTCAGTTCGGGGTTTTTCCTCTCCCGTGCATCACTTCTACTTTTGGTCTGCGGGGTGGTGGTATTTCTTGCCGGATGGGAACACCTGGCAGCGATTTCTTTTCCCCTAGCGTTTCTGATTTTGATGATTCCTTCGTCAACGTTGGTGGACCAGATCACCTTTCCCCTTCAGATTCTTGCCTCCAAGACCGCCACTTTCCTGCTGACGGTAGTTGGAGTTTCGGCGGTCCGGGAAGGCAACATCATTGTTTTATCCACCGCGCGGCTGGAAGTGGCCGAAGCTTGCAGCGGAATCCGGTCGCTGTTTTCGCTGATCACATTGACTGTCATTTACGGGTATCTGGCCGAAACAAAAACTGGAGTGCGAATCCTGCTGGCCTTGATCGCGGTTCCGGTTTCGATTCTGGCCAATGCTGTGAGAATTGCTGTCACCGGTCTGATCGTGCACTACTGGGGTCTTGAAGGCGCGCAGGGGACCCTGCATCTCCTTTCAGGATGGCTCATCTTCGCCGGTTCGCTGCTCCTGATTTTCTTCCTTCATCGTCTGTCGCGGATGTTGCTTTGGGGCAAACGGGAACCGGTGGAACAAGGGGAGTACGCTTGATCTCCTGGAATGCACGTTTCGCAGCAGTGGCCGTGTTGCTGGCCGGGACCGCTCTTTTTCTGCAGGCTCGTGCCCGTAACCAGTTTGTTCCGCCGCGAATTGGGTTGGCGTCATTTCCGCTTGAACTCAAGAGCTGGGTGGGCATGGACGTCCCCATCACCGATGAGATTTTGAAAAGTCTTGGTCCTGGGGAATTCTTGCAGAGGACCTACAAAAATCAAACCGCCGGTGGCGCTGATGTGGATCTATACCTCGCCTACCTTGCCAACCGGCCAGCGGTGTATCACCATGTGCCGCAAAACTGCCTGGCAGGTTCCGGCTGGGTGCCCTTGGAGTCCGGCATCACCACTCTGGCATTGCCGGGAGATGCCCCGTTCCCTGCGAATCGTTACCTGGTCGCAAGGGGCGATGATCGCCAGTTGGTTCTGTTCTGGTATTCGGCCCACGGCCGCCGGGTAGCAAGCGAGAACCAGATGGATTTCTATCTGGCGTTGGACTCGCTTCGATTGAACCGCAGAGATAACGCCCTGGTCCGGATCAACACTGAGTTGCGGCCGGGGGAAAAGCCGGACGAGGCCGAACGACGCCTGCTTGCCTTTGCCGGGCTAGTGAATCCGCTGCTCAAGAACTACATCCCGCGCTGACGGTCCAAGTCGCCGCGTCATTGATGTCTTCGCTGTCAGCGTCCAGCAGACAACACCGCCACTCCATATTGCGGAAGAGTAACCGATGATTTCGATCCGCCTTCGAGTACGTCTTTCATCGCGGAAGGCAAGGGAATCGTCTGCTCAGTTTTGGAAAGATTGAGCAGGATGTAGACCGCCCCATGCTGGCCGTAGCGCGGGTAGACTTCAACTCCGTCCGGAACCGCGCCAAGTGCTGCTTTTACGCCACTCACGTCGGCCATCCATTTCGCGGCCGTGGCCATGGCGGAGTCATCCAGCCAGGCGCCAATGTAGGTGATTCTGCCTTTGCCGACTTTGCGTGTGATGGCTGCCGGTTGGCCGTCGAGCCAACCGTTGCTCCTTCCGTATCGCTCGAGAACTTCGGTGTCATTATCCCTGGCACTCAACCACTCGGCCCATAGCGTGCTCTGTCCCGAGCCGAACTTTCCCTCCACCGGAACCGGATCGACCAGAGCGTAGTATTGCTCAACCCGCCCGCCCAGCAGATCGGTAAGTGGTCCGGGCTGGCGTTGCGGCTGCAAGCCGTTGTCGTCATCTTTCATGGCGGAGCGCTGGCCGAGCACCAGATGTCCGCCTTGGCGCACATATTCGATGAGGTTCTTGGCGATGGCGTCGGAAAGCACGTTGAGTCCGGGCGCTACCACCAGCTTGTATTGACTGAGCGGGGCGACCGGCTCGACTACGTCGACGGATTGACAGATAGCTCGCAGCGGCCGGTAGTAGCTGACGAGCTCGTCGACGGGGCTATAGCCTTTGTTGTGGCGCTGCCAATCGATAGCCCAGCGGCTGTCGTACGAGTGCAGCATCGCAACTTCGGATTTCACCGACGTCCCCGCCAGGGCCGGACCGGCTTTGGCAAATTCCCGGCCAAGCTGCTGCACCTCCGCATATAGGGGGACGGGCGTGCCGTCCGCTCCCAGCAGCGTGCCGTGGTATTGCTCCTGGCCATTCAGGGCGCTCCGCCATTGCCAGTAGCTGACCACATCCGCACCATGTCCGATGGCGTGCCAGGCCATCTCCCGTACTTCGCCTTTATCGAGGGAGTTGTTTACGGGCGCCCAGTTTACCGAGCCGGGCTGGGTCTCCATGACCCAGAAATTCTTGCCCTTGAAGCCGCGTGTCAGATCATGTGCAGCGCCGTTCTTGGCTGCATCGAGGTGTCCCTGGCCTACATAGTCGTCCCAGGCCGCAACATCAAGATCCCGCTCCACCACGTAGTGATCGTAACCGTCGAACCATCCCATAGTGTTGGTGGTGATGAACTGTTTTCGATCGGAATTGGTGCGAATGACGTCCAGTTGGTTCTTTTGGTAACTGCGCCAGGTGTCGCTGACAAATCGTTTCCAGCTCAACAACAGGCCAGGGTTCCCGTATTTTGTCTGGATCGGAATCTGGCTCCAGTCGAATATGGTTTCGCTCCAGTAGGAAGTCGTCCAGCGCGCGTTCAGGTTGTCGAGAGTTCCATATCGTGCCTTGAGCCATTGCTGGAATTGCGCCTTGGTATCGGGATCGTATGAGACATCCGCATACTCGTTGTCAATCTGCCAGCCCAGCACCCAGGGATTGTGTCCGAAACGCTTGGCCATCTGTTCAGCAATCTTGCGCGCTAGGTCGCGATACTTGGAGTTGGCGAAATTGAACTGTTGGCGATTTCCATGTTCGGCGCGGTGGCCGGCTTCGTCCACGCGCAAGGTTTCGGAATATTTCTGCGTAAGCCAGGCTGGCGGGGCCGCCGTCGGAGTTCCGATCACGGTATAGATTCCGTGTTTCGCGGCCACGGTAACGGCACGATCCAACCAGTCCAAATCATAGTGACCTTCGCTTGGCTCCATTTGGCTCCAAGCGAACTCACCGATGCGCACCATGTGTACCCCCGCTTGCTGCATCAGAGTGAGATCTGCCTCCCATCGCGACTCTGGCCATTGTTCCGGATACCAGGCGGTTCCCAGCATGATGGGTGGAGGCGGCGGCGCCGTCTGGGCGTGCAGAGCGGTTGCGAGCAGAGCACTTGCGGCAACAGCTAGCCGGGCTATGCACTTTAATCGCTGCGATGATCGGACTTGATCCATCAGAGTGCTCCTGACTATCTGCTCCCGATTCATATTTATGAAGAAGGTAGCGGCTCGGCAGTCTGGTTTAAATTTTGGTTCCACGCCTGCCCAGGGCGAGCATGATCGCGCCAAACACCAGCATGACAATTCCCCACCCGAGATTGATGTTGATGCCCAATGAACGCTGATAAATTGCCGGGTCGCTCAGCCCGCCATAGGCGATCAGCAACACGCCGAAGATGGAAAACAGGAAACCAATTGGCAGCCGAATGTCGAGTCCCATTGTCTCTCCTACCTGTATTTCTCCTACCCGAAACCCTATCTGAAAATAATGTTGAGCAACGCCGTGGCCGCCAGAACGACTACCGCCAGCACCGCGGGTCGTTGATACCAGCCAAGGCCGTGTTGCGTCGGGCGTTCGGTGAGCGAATACACCAGGCCGACCAGTTCCTTCTCTTCGTGAGGACGCGTGAGCAAACTCACCACGATTGTGACCAGGAAGCAGGTGGTCCAGGCATAAATCGCGGTCCAGAAATTTTGCGCCATCTCGCTGGGGTAAACGTGCATGGTGGCTAGCCATCCGCCCTTAACTCCGGGGACGCCTCCTTGCGGAAGGGTCAGCCCCTGGTGGAGCGCGGCGGCCATTGTCCCGCTCAACAATCCCGTGAAGGCGCCGTGGCCGGTGGTTCGCTTCCAGAACATGCCCAGGAGGAATGTCGCAAACAGCGGCGCATTCACAAATGCGAATACCAGTTGCAGCATGTCCATGATGTTGTTAAATCGTGTCGCCATATAAGCGGCCGCCACCGACAGCGCGATGCCGAAGATGGTAGCCATGCGGCCCATCCAGAGGTAATGCTCGTCGCTCGCGCTCTTGTTGATGTACGACTGGTAAATGTCATAGGTCCACACCGTATTAAACGCGGTCACGTTCCCCGCCATTCCAGACATGAAACTTGCCAACAGCGCAGTCAGGCCCAAACCCAGAATTCCAGTGGGAAAATAATGCAGAAGCATGTTGGGAGTGGCCAAGTCGTAGTCGAGTTGCACCGCGCCGTCCTTATCGCGGATGGGCTGGCCCGACGCGTCAATCTTCGCCGGGACAAGACCTTCCCCCTGGACCGCGGCGGCATGAGTGCCGGCCAGGCCAGCGGGGTTTTGAGTGGGAAGAGCGATGGCAATCAATCCGGGCAGGATGACCAGGAAGGGGAATAGCATCTTTGGGAAGGCCGCTATCAATGGCGTACAACGCGCCGAATTCATGGAATTGGCGGCCATCGCGCGCTGGATGACCAGAAAATCCGTACACCAATATCCAAACGACAGCACAAAGCCCAGTCCCATGGTAAGGCCGAACCATTCCACACCCAGACGGTTGGTGTGCGCACTTCCCATTCCCAGCCAGGAATGAGTGTAGGCCGGGTGGAGGGTGGCTTTGAGCCCGCTCCAGCCGCCGACATTCTTCAAGCCGAGGTAGACCAGAGGCAGAAACCCGGCGACGATTAGGAAAAACTGGACAACCTCGTTGTAGATGGCGCTGGTCAGCCCGCCTAGCAGGATGTATCCCAGGACCACGAGTGCTGAAATTACCAGAGAAAAGTGAAATACCCAGGACGGCGGCAATCCCAACCATGCGAACGGAGCGTCGAAGATGTGCAGGATCTGAATCAGCTTCGCCATGGCATACATGGAAATGCCGGAAGAGAACAAAGTCATGACGGCGAAGGAGACCGCGTTGAGCCCGCGAGTTTTTTCGTCAAAGCGCAGCCGGAGATATTCGGGGACGGAGCGCGCCCGCGAGCCGTAGTAGAAAGGCATCATGAAGACGCCGACGAAGACCATGGCAGGGATGGCGCCAATCCAGTAAAAGTGGCTGGTTGCGATACCATACTTTGCGCCTGAAGCGCCCATGCCAATTACTTCCTGCGCTCCCAGATTTGCGGAAAGAAAGGCCAGGCCAGCAACCCAGGCGGGGATGGAGCGTCCAGCCAGAAAGAAATCGGTGCTGGTTTTTACGTATCGCTTGAGGACCGCACCGATGCCGAGCACGAACACGAAATAAACGATCATGATGATCCAATCGATGGTCCTCAACATGAATCCGTTCTCCTTCGTGGCCGTCTTGGGCTGGGCTGAGACCTACCAGAGGCTCGGCCGGCGGTGTAAACGATTACAGGCTTAGCTCGGATTTGTCAACGCATTTTGCTCCCACTCGGGCGCTTGGCAAGGCCGCAAACACAGCGCGGGCAGTCGACCCAGCCCTAGCATCGAAATGGCGAACTCATGAAGCGCTTGAGATGGATGGCGGTTGTTGTCTTCTGGATTCTGTTCCTGGCATCGATCGGCCTGGACCCTTACTATCCAGGGCTGCGCGTCGTCTGGACCGCTGCCGGGTTAGTCCTGATGGCCCTAGGTTCTATTTACTCTCTGGTGGAGATGTCTCGTCGCGGACATCGAACAGGCGAGTTTTCCTATTATCGGGGCGTCCCTCGCATTTTGTGGTGGATTGTATTGGATGATGAGGAGTACGAAAAACGCACCTCGAAGGCCAAGGCACAATCTAGGCCTGACTCAAAGGGCTAGTCGGACTGGGGCCGCTTACCGCACAGCGAGTGCAGATGCGCTGCCGCACTTTCCGGGGTGATATCGCGCTGCGGCATGCCCAGCATTTCAAATCCCACCATGAACTTGCGAATGGTCGCCGAACGCAAAAGCGGCGGGTAAAAGTGGGCGTGGAAGTGCCATTCCTGATGAGCTTCGCCGTCCGTGGGCGATTGGTGAAAGCCCATCGAATAAGGGAATGGGACGTCGAAAACCTTGTCGTAGGCCGACGTCACCTGTTGCAGAATCTGCGCCAACAACCTGACTCCTTCCCCATTTAAATCCGGCAGTGCTCCCAGGTGGAGACGGCTGCAAATCAGCATTTCGAACGGCCACACCGCCCAAAAGGGTACCAGGGCGACAAAACCCTGGTTCTGGCAAACCACCCGGACTTGCTGTTGCTCTTCGAGATGGATGTAGTCACACAACAAACAGGTCTGATGATTACGGAAATAGCTTTTCTGGCGGGCCAGCTCTTTCGCGGGGATATCCGGAACCGAATTGGTCGACCAGATCTGGCAGTGGGGATGAGGATTGCTTGCGCCCATCGCTGAGCCGCGATTCTCAAAGATCTGCACGTGATTGATTTGCGGCATCGCACCTAGTTCCTGGAATTGTTCGGTCCAGGTATGGATCACGTCTTCGACATGCTTCGACGGCAGGGTGGAAAGGGTGAGGTTATGGCGCGGGGAGAAGCAGATCACGCGGCAAAGTCCGGGTTCGCCTTCGGCCACAATCAGTCCTCGGTTTTCGAGGTCCCAGCGGTCGTGGGCAACGGCCGGCTTGAGCGCGGCAAAGTCATTGTCGAAAACAAACGTGCTGGTATACCGCGGATTAATTATTCCGCCGACCCTGGAGTTTCCCGGACAGAGATAACAGGAAGGGTCATATTCGGGCTCTTTGTGAACCGGAACCTTCTCGACCTGACCCTGCCACGGACGGCCGGCGCGATGGGGAGATACCAGTACCCACTCGTTGGTAAGTGGGTTCAGTCGGCGATGTGGGTCTGCGGCGAGCTTCAATCAGGTGGCTCCGACTGTTGGGTTACAATGTACGCCAAAGCCTTAGAAACATTATCAAAACGTTGTTTGACACAGAGGGAACGGCAGCCTATCGTTGCAACTGGTTGTAATCGCTTACATGTGCATTATTTCATACCCTCGGATTCAGTTTCACACCGCTACTGGTTTTTGATCGATTTGTTATCTGGGATCATGGAATGACGTCGGCAGAATTGACTCGGCGCTTCGAGGATTCGTTCGGATCGAAGCCCCGGATTTTTTGCGCGCCGGGCCGGGTAAATCTGTTGGGAGAACACACCGACTACAACGACGGCTTCGTGATGCCCTGTGCCATCGGTTTTTCCACCCGCGTGGCCATTTCCCCCCGCCCGGACAGAAAGCTGGTGGTCCAATCGGAAGAGTTTTCGGAGCAGTTTGAATTCGACTTGGACAATTTGCCCACCCGGGCCAAGGGCGTTTGGAGCGACTACGTTGTCGGCATCGCGGTCATGCTGCAGCAGATGGGGCATAAGGCGCCTGGCGCCAGCTTGCTGGTGCGGGGTGAAGTTCCGATTGGCGCGGGACTCAGTTCCTCGGCGGCGATCGAGGTAGCCAGTGCGCTTGCCCTGATAAGCCTCAATGGAGCGAAGCTTTCGTTGCCGGAGGTGGCAAAACTGTGCCAAAGAACTGAAAATGTGTTCATCGGCGCTCGGGTCGGGATCATGGACCAGTTCATCTCCTGTCTGGGCAAAGCAGGGCACGCTTTGCTGCTCGACTGCCGCTCGCTCGAGTTCAAGTTGATTCCGGTTCCCGACGGCGTTCGCCTGGTGATCTGCAACACCATGGTGAAACACGAACACTCCAGCGGCGCCTACAATCGCCGGCGCGAAGAGTGCGATGAGGGAGTGAAGATCCTGACCCGGTGGCATCCGGAGATCCGCGCTCTGCGGGATGTTTCGGTCGAGCAACTGGAGCAGCACGTAGCCGAAATACCCGCGACCATTTATAAGCGTTGCCTGCACGTCGTGTCCGAGAATCGCCGCGTGCAGGAAGGCGCCAAATACCTGACTAGGGGTGAAGTGAATCGCTTCGGAGACCTAATGCGCGAATCGCATCGCAGTCTCCGCGATCTCTTCGAAGTGAGTTGCCGGGAACTCGATGTCATGGCAGAAATCGCTGAATCTCTGGAAGGCTACTGTGGCGGGCGAATGACGGGCGGCGGATTCGGTGGATGCACGGTGAACCTGGTAACGACTGCGGATGCGCAAAGGTTTGCCGGACAGATCGCGGAGCGATATCAAGCGGCCATCGGGATTAAGCCCGATATATACGTCTGTTCAGCCGCCAATGGCGCCAGCGCCGGATAGCGGCGCAGGTTTGCACGGACAAGTTTTCACAACTATTCGCTTGACACGAATGATCATCTAAGTGAGGGCTTACCTCATGACGCCAACATTCAAGAGGGTGCTCGAAGCCGTATTCTGGTTCATCGTAGGGCATCTCAGCTGCGCCGTTATGCACCACCTTCACGATATGAGGTGGAAATAGCGATCAACATCCGCCAAGCCACGAGAAGTTCGCCGCTGACAAGTTTTTGGGGATCGTCCCCAGGTCTTAAAGCGCCTCCAATCTCAGAGCGCGCGCGTCGAACCTCGCAGCACCAGGTGGGTCGGAATGGTGTAGTCGCCATGAGGTCCTTCTTCTTTCCGGATAAGAGCTTCCAGCGCGGCAAAAGCCGTAATGGCCAGCTGGGTGCGCGACAGGATCACCGTGGTGAGCGGCGGCTGAGTCAGATGCGCAAAAGAAATATCGTCGAAACCGATCAGTGACAGGTCGTCGGGCACCCTCAAGCCCGCCTCGTGAATTGCCCCCAGAGCTCCGATTGCGGTGAGGTCGTTCGAGGTGATGACTGCGGTGGGGGGCTGTGGTAACTTCAGCAGGTTCCTCATGGCGATCGCGCCACCCTCGATGCGATGGTCTCCCTTTTCGATCAGCGCGCGCTCGGAGAGTCCGTGGGATTTGAGTCCGGAGAGGAAAGCGGCGCGCCGTATCCGTACCGACTCCAGGTTCATTGGCCCCGTAATGAATGCAATTCGCCGGTGGTTCAAGGAAAAAAGGTGATCCAGAGCTTCGTGAATCCCCTGGGCATAATCGATACGAATGTTCGCGCTGTGAGCGCTGTTGGTGCCAGTGTCCATAAAAACGGTGGGAATGTTTCTTCGCGTCAGTTCGGTAACCAGCACAGGGTCGGCCTCAGAAGTCATGATGGCCACGCCGTCCACCTTCCGTTCCACCATGCGCCGGATACAGCCCGCCATCCGCTTGGGATTGTAATCCGTGTTTCCAATAATGACTTCCTGGCCGCCCTGAACCGCCTGGTCTTCAAAGCTCTTCACGAGTTCGGGGAAGAAGGGGTTGGTGATGTCTGAGATAATCAGTCCTAGCATGCGGCTTCTTCCCGATACCAGGGTACGAGCGTGGGTGTTGGGATAAAAATTCAGTTCTTCGATCGCTTTGCGCACCCGCGCCGCAGTTCCCGGTTTTACCTTCGCCGAATCGTTAATGGTGCGCGAAACAGTTGCCGTCGAGACCTTGGCTCTTTTGGCTACCTCTTTAATGTTCATGCGAGTCCACGAGGAAGAGCTCGGGAGGAGAAACCTATTCTAGCAACGATTGCCGGGCAAAGGTATTGAGGTCTGCGCCAGGCAGTGTCCTAGATTCACATAGGACTCGAAGGTACACCAAGGAAACTCTTGGAATTCGCAGCTTCGGGCAACTTCGTGTTCTTCGGGGCGCACAAATTTTGGAGACGATCCTGCGCCCAGGCGCGGGCCGTTTGAAGCGAACATGTAAGCGTTTACAGGAACAGCCCAATATTAGATAATGCACCCCGCGACCATCTAGAAAGGCTCTTCACCGGAAAAACTATGGACCGACGCAACTTTCTCAAGACTACCGGCACGTTCATCGCGGGCGCGACCATCGCCCGCTCTGCCTTTGCCGGCGCTAAGGCCGAGTCGAACATCGTCCTGGGCCGGCTTGTTCTTCCCCTGAACCGGAACTGGCGCTATAGCGAAGCCGTGGTGGAAGGCGCCCACGCGCGCGACTTCGACGACTCTGGCTTTAAGCGCGTCGTAATTCCGCATACCAACGTCCGCTTGCCCTGGCACAGCTTTGACGAGAAGAGCTACGAGTTTGTCTCCTGCTATCGGCGCCGCTTCAAGCTCCCGCCCGAGGCTCGCGGCCATCGTGTCTTGGTGGATTTCGAAGGCGTCATGACCGCCTCCACGGTGTGGATCAATGGCGTACGCCTGGGAGAGTACAAGGGCGGATACTCGCCTTTTTCTTTTGATCTCACACCGCACGTCAATTTCGACGGGGAGAACGCACTCGTCGTGGATGTTGACTCCAGCGAGCGGCCTGATATTCCCCCTTTCGGTTATGAGATTGACTACTTGACCTTCGGCGGCATTTACCGCGAAGTTTCTCTTCGCATCGTGCCCTCGACCTTTATCGAGAATGTTTTCGCCAGGCCGAAAGACGTGTTGACCGCGCATCCTAGCCTGGATGTCGATTGTTTCATTCAGCATGCGGACGCATCCAAAGATCCTCTGATCCTGGAAGTGGATCTCCGCGAGGGCGATCGAGTACTCGCCAAAGGTACGCAGCGCGTTCCGCCTTCTCCATCCGGCGCCGACCCGGCCATGCACACGGTCCATCTCGACAATCTTGGTTCCCTCAAGCTATGGGATCTGGCGCATCCCAATCTATACACGGTGCATGTTCTCCTGCTGCGCGGGGCACAGCCGGTCGACGAGGTTTCGCGATCCATCGGTTTTCGCCAAGCTCAGTTCACCGACCACGGCTTCGAGCTCAACGGCCAAGTCATCAAGCTGCGCGGGTTGGATCGTCACCAGACCTTTCCCTTCGTCGGGCAGGCAATGCCTGGCCGGGCTCAGCGCCGTGACGCGCAAATCCTGCGCAACAAGCTCAAGTGCAATATTGTCCGTACCTCGCACTATCCCCAGTCCCGTCACTTCCTTGACGCTTGCGACCAGATTGGCCTGTTGGTGCTGGAGGAAATTCCCGGCTGGCAGCACATCGGCGATGAGCCCTGGAAACTGATATCCATCGACAACGTGAGCCGCATGATCCGCCGCGACTGGAACCATCCGTCCATCATTCTGTGGGGCGTGCGCATCAATGAGTCCAAAGACGACCATGATTTCTATGTTCGCACCAATGCGTTGGCGCACAAACTGGACCCGACCCGCCAAACTGGAGGTATCCGCTACTTCCAGGAGTCGGAGTTTCTCGAAGATGTTTTCACCATGAACGATTTTGGTTTCCCGTTGAAGCCGCCCAATCACCCGCGCTACCTGAACACTGAGTTCGTCGGCCACACCTATCCCACCAAGACCACCGACCAGGTGGAACGCCTTACCGAACATACGATCCGTCATGCCCGCATCCACGACCAGCTGGCCTCCAACCCGCAATACGCCGGCGGAATAGGTTGGTGCGCTTTCGACTACAACACTCATGGTGACTTCGGCTCTGGTGATCGCATCTGCTATCACGGCGTCACTGACATTTTCCGCGAGCCCAAACCGGCTGCGGGTTTCTACAAGTCGCAATGCGACCCTGCGGAGGAAGTGGTGCTCGAGCCCGCTTTCCATTGGGCGCGAGGCGATGCGTCGGTGGGATTCTCGAAGGCAGTTGTGTGCTCTAACTGCGACCATCTGAAGCTCTACATCGCAGACGAACTGGTCACGGAAGTGGAACCTGACCGCAGACAATTTGCGCACCTTCGCTATGCTCCATTCGTGGTGGAACTGGGCGAGCTCTTTCACAAGTGGGGAGACCTACGTCTCGAAGGCTACATTCAAGGCAAACAAGTCGTGGTGAAGAAGTACTCCGGCAAGGGCATAGATCAGAAATTCACTCTTCTGCCCGACGACACCAGTTTGATCGCGGACGGGGCTGACACGACTCGCGTAGTTCTCCGCGTGACCGACGAATTTGACGCCATCCGGCCATTCGCCAACGACGCTATCAAGTTTGAACTGCAAGGCCCGGCGAGTCTTATCGGAGACAATCCCTTCGCGTTGGTGGGCGGAACGGGAGCGGTCTGGATTCGAGCCAAGGAGCAAGCCGGGACGGTCCGGCTCACGGCGACGCATCCGGTGTTAGGCAAGCAGCAGGTGGAAGTTGAAATTAGCCCAGCTGTTGCCGAGACTGTGTAGCAGGCTGCTCTATAGGAAAGGGCGATCTGTCGTCTTAGCGAATGACACTGCGGAGCGTTCCTCCGCCGGACAGCCGAGGGCGGCTGTCCCCACGTGGCTAGCGGTAGCTACTCGCTATAGTTTTTGCCGGACTAGATCTTCGACGTCTCCGATCTTTTCCCCCAACAGATTCAGCTTGCGGGCCAGGCCCTGAATCTCAGACTCGGCGCGGCGGTTGACGTCGTAGTCGAGCTCGCCGCGCAGGCGATCCTTGGTGTCTTGCCGGTTCTGGCTCATCATGATGACCGGCGCCTGGATGGCGGCAAGCATGGATAGGAACAGATTCAGGAGAATGAACGGATAGGGATCCCAGGCGATTTGGCGGCCGATGACGTTGATGGCGGTGTAGCTGCAAATGGCGACCGCAAACGTGATGATGAATGTCCACGACCCGCCGAAACTAGCGACCGCGTCGGCGATGCGCTCGCCGAACGTCATGTCCTCCTCGATGATGTCGTTCGGGTTGCGGCTAGCGCGAACCCGCACCAGTTGCTGCGAAGCGTGAAACTGACGGCCCAGCACTGTCAACATGTCCATTCCCGCCAGTGGCTTGCGTTGCAACAGGACGGCAATGTCCTGGCGGTCGACTTCGAGGCAGACGGTTTCTTCCAGAGCCACGGCCTCAGTCTGATGGGGGGTCTGCTCAAGCATGGAAGCGAAGCCGAAAAACTCGCCCTCTGCCGGCTGATCGACGACAACTTCCTGGTGATCCTGGTCCACGGTCGTGACCCGCACGGTGCCGGAGACCATGACATAAGCTTGTCCGCCGGGATCGCCGATCTTCCAGATGCGCTGACGGGGAGTGAAAGTCTTGATCTCGACTTGTCCCGCCAAAACCGCGGTCTCTTCTTCGTCGAGCAGGGCAAACAGGGGGACACGTTTCAATATCGCTGGGCTACACGCCATCGCTCACCTCTCCGGTAGAAATGGATCACGGCCGACCCGTCCTGAAGGATGTCACAAACGGCGAGGTGCAACAACTGGCGGGAATGAACTACTTTTGTTCCGCGAAAACGCCGGAATGAAACTCCATGACTTCTCCCATATGCGACAGGAAATAGGTCAGGCTGTGGTCGCCGGGATAAGAACGATATTCGTGCCTTACGCCTTCCGCTTGAAGTTGCTGGTGTAGAGCTGCCGCACCGTCTTCAAATCCGAAGTCATCCCGCTGGCCGCAGTTGAAATAAATAGCCAGTCTGTGCAGACCAGATTCGTTTTTCTTTGCCAGTACAAAAACACTGTTTTGATTCCAATGCGGCAAGTTGATCGGCTGCCCGAAGGCGGATCCCAGCAGCCGCCCGAGAGATCCGTTGGATGGCCCAGCAGCACCAAGCTCTTGCGGCGTCTGCGTGATCAGGGCCGCGCTTTGGGCGCTGACCGCCGAAAACAGTGCGGGATGGGCGAAGGCGAAGCGCAGCGCTCCATAGCCGCCCATGGAAACGCCAGTAATGGCTCTACCCTGGCGTCCGGGGCGCACGCGATATCGGCTCTCGATGTGGGGTATGAATTCCTGGAGAAAGAAATCACCGTAGCGGAGGGAGTTGTCAGCCGAGTTGATGTAAAAACTGCGTCCTCCTTCCGGCGCGACAATCAGAAAGTCGCTGATCTTATGCTGGCGGCGCAGGTCTTCGATCAGACTCCATCCGCCGGTGCTGAACAACATCTGCTCGTTTTGTCCAAGACCATGGAGGAAGTAAAGCACCGGGTAGAGGCGCTGCTTCGCGTCATTGGTGTCATAGTCTGGCGGCAACTGCACACAGTAGTGGATGGACTGCTTAAGGATGCGGCTGTTGATAACGTTGCAGTCGGTCCGGCTTTGCGCTTTTGCCGCCAGAGGAAGCCAAAGCAAGACGACCGGCAGGAGGAAGAGGCGGCAAAAGCGAAACATGATTTCAGTCTACTCGTACCGCAACGCCTGTACGGGATCCAGGCGAGCCGCGCGCGCCGCCGGGTACAGGCCTGAAACCAGGCTGACGACGAAAGCAAAAACGATGGCTGCGCCCACCAGCCACCAGGGCACAGACCAGAAGTTTTCCGGTGGGAGCGCTTGGCGCTTCAGATAAATGTTGGTGCCCAGGTTAATCAGGTGGCCGATCAGCCAGCCCAGCACTACGCCCACAACGCCGCCCAGCGCTCCCATGGCCCCGGCTTCGGCGAAGAAGAGTCTCTTGACGTCACCGTCGCTGGCGCCGATCGCTTTCATAATCCCAATTTCACGGCGGCGCTCCAGGATGGCCATCACCAGCGTATTCACAATGCCAATCGAAGCTACGGCCAGCGCCAGGCTGCCAAAAATCCCCAGGAACAGGTCGAGTATGGCGAAGAATTGCCGTAGACTGCGGGTGGCGTCAAGGATGGAAAAAGTGTTGAAGCCCAACTTCTTGATGGCCTGCTCCACGGCCTCCACCTGTTTTGGATTCTTCACCCGCACACTAATCGTGGAATAGCTGGGCTGCTTGTTGAAACCGCGCATGCTGTCGCGCAGATCGGAAGGCTGCATCACGTGCAAATCCTCCGCCAACTTCAAGGGCAAAAACACCCGCGCCCGCGCCGCGCCGCGCATGCTGTCGGGGTCCAGATCGGAGATGCCGACAATTTTCAGTTTTTGCTCGCGGGAGATGACCGAGTACGCAGCTTCAGATGCGCTCTCATTTTCGTTCGCTGCAGTTGCTTGGCCGGATTTTGCCGTGGACGCTGGTTCCGCCGACGATGGTGCCGGGATGCGCTGGGCATAGCGCATGGTCAGTTCCCGCCCCAGAAGCGGCTTGGCCAGTTCGGCGACAGGCACCTCATCTTCCTGGCCGGGTTTGGTGGCTTTCTCCAGCAATTCCGCGGCGAATGATTTTTGCAGAATGACCTCAGGCGCATTTTCGGAGGAGAAGAAGCTGCCTTGGATTCCTGAGAAAGCGTCGTTGGACCGCGCCGAATCAGGGATTCCCGACACCATGGTCAGGTGCGGCTGATCCTGGTAGCGCAGCTCGGTAACCAACCGGATGTCGGGATAGGCTTCGAACACGTCAGGAAGGCGCTCGATTTCCTGCCGGGCAGGTTCATCCAGCGCGCGGCTTTCGGCGGCGGAGGCGGTATTCCGTTCGTCACCGCGGCCAAAACCGCGCAAATCTCGCCGCGACATCACCACCACTGTGTCGAAGAGGCCGGAACTCGCCAGGCGCCGGGTCGCCAATTTTTGCAGTCCAATGCCCAGCGAAAGCATAGCCACCAGGGACGCCACTCCAACAGAAATGCCAATGGTCGTCAGCGAATTGCGTAGCGATGATTCTCGCAGGTTGCGCAGGGCAAGCTCGGAAAGATCGTAAGTTTTCATCGCCGGTCTGCCCTCAGACCCGCAGCCACAGCCGCAGAATTTGTCTGGTCGTCAACCAGCCTCCCGTCGCCTAGAAAGATCATCCGTTTGGCGTAGTGCTCGGCCAGCGCCCGCTCGTGGGTCACCATCACGATGGTCATACCCATCGATTGGTTGAACTCGCGAATAAAATTCATGATCTCGGTGCCGGTACGGCTGTCGAGATTGCCGGTGGGCTCATCGGCCAGCAGAAGTTTCGGCTGATTGATCAACGCTCGAGCCAGAGCCGCCCGCTGCTGCTCGCCGCCGGAGAGTTCACTCGGGCGATGTGCGCTGCGCCCCTCCAGACCGACGCGTTCCAGCGCCTGGCGCGTGAGCGCGTCGCGCTGGCTGCGGTCAACTTCCGCAAAGCGCAGCGGCAATTCCACATTTTCCGCCAGGGTCATCCGGGAAACCAGATTGAACGATTGGAAGACCATGCCCACGGTGCGCAGGCGGTATTTCGCCAGTTCCTCGCGCGAGAGCCGCGCCAGGTCTCTGTCTTCAACGATCACTGCTCCCGAGGTAGGCCGGTCAAGGCCGGCGATCAGATTCAGCAAGGAAGATTTACCCGATCCGGAGCTGCCCAGCAGAGCCACAAATTCTCCCGAGCGTACCTGAAGCGAGACGCCGTCCACGGCACGAATCAAGGCCTCTCCCATCTGGTAGTGACGGCAGACGTCCACAGCGCGCACCGCGAACAGGCCGGACTGGCGATTCGATTGGTCGGGGTCGACGGTCATTTTTCGTCTTTGCTAACGGACCTCTCCTCTCATTAGACGCAAAGCATCGGCCGGACTCACCTCGCCGTCACTGTTTTTTCCTGAACCGCCGTTCTCGGTAGACACAACCGCGGCGTCGCCCTCTCCAGGGGCCAGGAAAAGATTGTTCTGTAGGCCCTGCTGTTTGGTGTAGAGATCAAAATATCGCCCCTGCATGGCGTAAAGGTCGTCGTGCGTGCCGCGCTCCACGATCTGTCCCTGCTCGACCACAAGAATCTGGTCAGCACGACGAATGGTGGAAAGCCTGTGCGCAATCACAAACGTGGTGCGGCCCTGCATGAGATAAGACAGCCCGTGCTGGATCATCTCCTCCGATTCGGAATCCAGGCTGGACGTGGCTTCATCCAGGATCAGAATGCGCGGTTCAGCCAGGATGGCCCGCGCAATCGAGATTCGTTGTCGTTGGCCTCCGGAAAGCTTGACCCCGCGTTCGCCCACAATGGTGTCGTATTTGTCCGGGAAGGTCTCGGCAAATTCATCCACGCGGGCGATGCGGCAGGCGCGCATGATTTCCTCTTCACTCGCGCTGGGCCGGGAAAAAGCCACATTCTCGCCAATCGTCCCATCGAACAAAAAAGACTCTTGCAGCACCACGCCCAGACGCGTGCGATACGAATCGAGACGCACCGTGCTGAGGTCAACTCCATCAACCAGGACTTTTCCTTCCGCGGGCACGTAAAAAGCGGAAATCAGCCCGATGATGGTCGACTTGCCCGACCCGGAAGACCCGACCAGCGCGGTCACCGTTCCCAGTTCCGCCTGGAAAGAGACATCATGCAATACTGTGCGGCTGCCATCGTAGCTGAAAGTGACGTGGTCGAATTCCACTTTGCCGTAAATGTCGTGTAACGTCACGCGCCGGTTCGGATCTTGGTCCTCAGGGCGCTCGTTCAGGATTTCCTGGGTTCGTTCCAGGCCTGCGAGAGCCTCCGTGAGCTGCGTTCCGATGGAAACGATTTGCACGATGGGTGCCACCAGGAAGCCCAGGAAGAGCGTGTAGGTGAAGAAGCTGCCGATGGTGAGCGTGCCCGCGATGATCTGGTGTGCGCCCACATACATAATCACCGCTCCCACCACGCCCATCAGTAGGCTGGCGGAAAGGCTCATCACCGATGTGGCGGTAAGGGTGCGCATCACGTTATCGAGCAGACGTCGCACGCCGCCGGCGAAAACGGCTTCTTCGCGCTCCTCGGCGTGATAGCCCTTGATCACTCGCACGCCGCCCAGAGATTCCGCCAGCCGGCCGGTCACCTCGGCGTTGATTTTGCCGCGTTGCCGGAAAATGGGCCGGATGGTGCTAAATGCTTTGTTCAGCGCGATCGCGAAGCAAAGCAGGAAACTGAATGCCAGCATGGTCATCACCGGGCTGATGCGAAACAGCACCACCAGCGCGATCCCGGAAGTGAGCAGTCCGCCGACCAGATCGACCAGTCCGGTCCCTAGGAGGTTCCGGACGCCTTCCACATCGGTCATGATTCGCGACACTAGCGTGCCGGTCTTATTGGAGTCGTAGAAAGCTACCGGGAGATGCGAGATGTGGGTCTGTACCTTCTGTCGAAGTTCCGCGATCAGCCGCTGCGCCGCCTTTGATAACAACTGCGTCAGCGAAAAAGATGTGATCCCCTGAATCACCGTGGCCAGCAAGACCACCGACACCAGCCGCGGCAATAATTCAACATGGTGTTTGGCGATAACGCCATCAATCAGGAACTTGGTGGAGTAGGGAAGCACCAGCCCTGACACACGGTTCACGATCATCAGCAGGAAGCCCAGCGCCAGCAGGCCCCGGCGTGGACGCATAAGCTCCCACACCGCGGGCAGAACGGTGCGCAGCTGCTGCTTGGTCATCGCGGACTTGGGTTTCGGTATCGGAGCTGCACTCACTGCTGTGTTTAGACTTTGCTGAGCGGTCGAAAGGTTCATTTTTGCGGAGTTGCAACGAGTCCCAGCCCATTGAAAAAGCGCGGCTTGAAGCCGCGCCCTTTCATGCCATTCAATCGAAGATTTCTCGCCTAGTCTTCTATGTGCGAGTTGGGCAGGGCCAACTGCTCGGCTGCGGCCGCGAAGTCTTCGGCAGTGAGCTCATCGGACCCAGTTGCCGGTTTTTCCAACCTTCGCTGGACCTTGCGCTCGGCCTTTTCCTTCTGTTTCTCCTGCCGTGAGCGCTCTTTCTGACGCTTGGTGAAGCTGGAACGGCCTCGACCAGACATAGACACCTCCAAGGGACATTTTTTTGGCAGATCGTTTGTTCGCGGATCAGTGCTCGTGAAACTCTGCCGTGCTCTACCGGGTGTTGCTAGTTACCAGCGCGGCTCTCGAGGCTGACGCGCATGGCCCTGATAGTCATCACGCCCACCGCCACCGCCGGAGCGCCCGCCACCAGGACGCCCTCCTCCGCCGCCCGGACGGCCACCCCGCGGCGGGCCTCCGCGATCCGTTTTGGGGCGGGCTTCGTTGATGTTCAATGCGCGCCCACCCAGTTCCTTGCCGTTGAGGGCGGCAATGGCCTTCTCGGCCTCAGCGGAATCTGTCATTTCGACGAACGCAAAGCCGCGGGAACGGCCAGTGTCGCGATCGGTCACGATGCTGACTTGCTCGATAGCCCCGTGGGGCTCAAACAGCGTCCGCAACTCTGCTTCAGTGGTGCTGTGGGGAATGTTGCCGACAAACAGCTTCTTCATGATAGTTCCTCGTGCTGCAAGCTCTCGTGGTACAAGGTCCCGTGGTGCAAGATAAAGTGTAACTCAAATTTCACGATGCGGGTTTTTCGGAATGGCGATTCATCGCGTCTACCCAGGAAAACTGTGGGTGCTTCTTACTGGCTACTACGTGATTGGGACGCGGGTCCTTCAACGACCGGGTGGCGGCAATGCGCCAGGAGGCTTCCTGAAATCCGTAGCGTCGGGGTAATGCCACGCAGGCATTCGCGTACATTGCGATTACCATTTCACCCCACGCGCCGTGGACGTCGGGTGTCGGGATCGACACCCCGTCATCAGAGACCGGCGACCCCGCCAGATACTCCGGCTTGCCCACCAGAAAGGCTACGCTCTGCGGCGGCTTGGCACTTCTCACTTCGTCGCAGAATTCCTGCACGTTCACGGAATCATGGTGCACATCAACAAGTATCAGGCTGTAAGAACCGGCTTGCCACAGTGCTCGAGCTTCGGTGATGTCAGCCGCGCAGTCCACGTCCACGCCGAGCTTGCGCATGATTTTGGACCGCAGATCGCGCTTGGTGGCGTAAGTGTCCACCAGCAGCACCCGCTTTCTTGCCACTGCCGGAATTGTCGACAATGAGCCCGGTGTCTTGCTCATGCTCGGTCCTTGCTGAGGTCGGTGACGCCACGCGGCTTCTTGCCCGCGTCAGGGTTGCTGGCGCTAACTCCAGCCGCCTGGAACAGTGCCCGGTTGCGCTTGCGGCGTTGGATGTTCTGCTTCCGCTCCCGGTTGAATCTGGATTTATCTCCGTTGAATTGCGACATCGCTTTGTCCTCCCTTGTTCTCCTGTATCACCGCACGGTCCGAGGCGTCCTCTCGAGGCTGGTCAAGCACTTCCCCCCGCGACGCGCTTCTGCATCTTGTGAGGACGATGCCTGGTTGCTGGGTAACGAAGCGCCTTGGGAAACGGCAACTCTCAATCGCGAAGGCGCAGGGTGGGTTTGCGATGTGTCTTCGTGGTTAAGCCTTTCCACGATTATACCTGCCCACTGCGGAAGTGAAAGAAAATACTGAGTCCAGACTGGGCCCTGGGCTTGCGTCCGTAGGCAGAACCCGCGGCCGAGACGCGGCCGAGAAATGACAGCCCTCGTCGGTTACCGAAGACATCTCTGTCCAGGGTCTACAAGCAATTTGCTAGCCCAAATAAGGCCTTTTCTGATAAACTAGCAGTGCGTTTGATTAGAATCGGTTGTTGAGCAGCTTCTTGCATACCAGCTAGCACCTGCCCTTAGTACCTCCGATCTCACAGCGTAAATCGATTGAAAAGGAAACAGTAACAAAATGGCAGAACAAGGAACAGTAAAGTGGTTTAACGACGCCAAAGGCTACGGCTTTATTAGCCGGCAGAGTGGCGAAGATGTATTTGTCCACTTCTCGGCAATCCAGGCAGGCGGCTTCCGCAGCCTGCAGGAGGGTCAGAGTGTGGAGTTTGATGTGACCAAGGGGCCAAAGGGCTGGCAAGCTGAGAACGTCCGTCCGCTGTAAGACCTAGAGCGGCAACTCTCGATAGAAAGCGTGCCCGCCGCGGCAACCAACGGGCGGGCACGCAATCTGGATGCACTAAAATTCAAATTTCTCCACCGGTTAAGGGGTGCCTCTGACACGCGACGAATCGAAAGCTTCCTACGCCATCATCCGCCACAATATCCGAACCTACGAGTCCGGGGGAGTTGTGCTAGTAGTCAAAGGCCGGGAGAACGCTGAGATCAGGGTCAAACACTTCGAAACCGGGCAGAGCTCGGAAGATCGTCACGCCGGCTGGCGTTACTTTGTTGAAAAATCAGACCTGAAGGCCGGAATGGATCCAGCCGAAGCCACCAACCTCCGCCAGATGAAGCTGGAAATTCGAGAGTCGCAGGCCCAGCCGGATCATATGCCGGTGGCTAACCCTCCGCGGCAGAACTAACCCCACCATTCGCCACCGTCCACGTAGACCCGTCCCCCCTCGTCCGGGCGGACGAGGCGCCCGCCCGGACGTTTTTCGTACCACTCTAATGCCTCCGCTCAGTTTCCCGCATGATAGTCGCGAAGTTACGGCCGCCGAAACTGAATCCCTGCTCGATTCGTCCGCGGACCCCCACCTTGGCGCCGTTGCCCGGCACGCCGTATCTCTCGCTGAAAACCCACATCCGGCCCGTACCATCGTCAACTTCAAAGACTCCGGTGCCGAGTGCGCCGAAGGAAGTGGTCACGTGGCCCGCAATGGCGACTTCTTTCCCGACATAGCGTCCGGGATCGCGATTAATTCTCTCGATGCTGGTGCGCGTGGGGCAAGCAGCCAAAATCAAGCTTCCTGCAACGATCAGTAGGGTGAATGAAAGCCTGCCAAGCAGTCTGAACACACGATCCTCCCCGGACCCTGGAATTTGAACCCGAACACTGAATCAGCCCAAGCGCGGGTGATTCTAACCCCGGCCAGTTGAGCATTTCAACCAAACCCAAGGCCGGAGCCCAAGGCTCCCAATGTATGATGCTGCCCCGAATTTTAATGATGGCCGCCGCTTACCGGTGTATATTTCGGTTGGGCAAATTTCGAGTTGACGGGAGCGCCGGTCGTGGCGCTCCCTCGCTTTTTAAGCTGGTCTTAACAAAACAGTGTTTCGTCCAAGGAGGAAGTCGATGCAGGAAACGCCACAGCAATACACAGAACGCATGCTAAGTCACAGCCAGGGCAAGAATCCGGTGCGCTTGCAGCAAGGCACTCACCGGAAGCTAGCCACGCTAATCAAACGCCTGAGCAAGAAGCAACTCACCCGCCGGCCAGCGCCTGACAAATGGTCGATTGCCGAAATTCTCGCGCACTTGGCCGATGCCGAGTTGGTCATTGGCTATCGCATGCGTCTTATCCTGGCTTCGAACGCTACAGCCATTCAAGCATTCGACCAGAACGCCTGGGCCCAGACCTTCAACTACAGCCGCCGCGACCCCAAGACTTCGCTGGAAACCTTCCGCGTGCTGCGCGAGAACAATCTGAGGCTTTTGAGTACCGTGCCTCGTAGCTCATGGGAGAACTATGGTCAGCACCAGGAGCGGGGAAAGGAGACCGTGGACCATATCGTGAAGATGATGGCCGGGCATGACCTGAACCATGTGGCGCAGGTGGAGAAAATAGCCAAAGGCAATTAGATTCGAACCAGGTTACCAAGTGGCGATTCGAACTTTGGCCCTCTTTATGTCCGCTTTCAATGCTCGGCCTTCTGCAACTGCTGCGCCTGAGTCAAACCAAGTTGCGCTTCCACGCTTTTCGGCAGCAACAGCAGCGCAGCTTCAAACTGGTCCACCGCGTTGTTCGCGTCTTTAAGGCCGAGATAGACCTGGCCGAGCAGCAGCCGCGCGGGAAACTGGCCCGGAGTGAGCTTGAGGCTGGCTTCCAGCGCGTCGCGGGCGCCGGCGAGGTCACCAGCTTTTTGCCGCGCCTGACCTTCGTAGAATGCAGCAGTGGCATCCTCGGGACGGACCTCTCTGGCACGCTTCAGATGTTCGCCTGCCTTGACGTAGTCGCCCGCTTGCAGCTCCAGTTCTCCCAGCTGTCGCAGAGCTGTGGGCGATTTGGGATCGAGCTGCAGGACGTTCTCCAGGGCGCGGCGGGCCTCTTCGGAGCGATTGTCGTCCGACGCCATCATGGCGGTGTGCAGCAGGTTTTGTTCTTCGATCTTGTCTTTGGGATCCGGTAGTCGCGAAGGCTCTGAGGCAGCGGCTGAGCTTCCGGCAGCAACGTGGTCCTGGTAACCCAGAGCCTTCAGATGGTCGTTCGCGCCCGGCGCTGCAGCACTAGCCGCGTCTGCCGAAGATGGCGGAGGCGTTTTGGCCCTGACCTCAGCTAGCATGGTACGGAACTTCTGTACTGTGGCATTCGACGGCTGGTATTCGTTGGCTAACTCTCCGGGATCGGCGTGCAGATTGTAGAGCTCTGGGCGAGGCGCTTCGATGAACTTGAATCCCTCCGAGCGCACCGAACGCAGCGGCGCCCAACCGAAACGAAGAGGATAGTCGGTTTCGCCAAGAGCAGTGCGATCTTTGCTTTCTGTGCTTTCTGTGTCGCCGAAGTAAGGCCGCAGCGATTCGCCATCCAGAAGCTCGGGCGGCGGGACACTCAACAGGTCAGTAACCGTGGGCAGGATGTCCGTGGTCCGCACCTGGGCCTCGACCACCCTGGCCGCGTCGCTTCGTCCGGGTGGTTTCACTGGCAGCTTTACGATCAGGGGCACGTGCGTGGTGGAGTCGTAGAGAAAAATTCCGTGCGTGTTTTCCTGATGCTCGCCCAGCCCCTCGCCATGATCTCCGACCACAACGATGAGAGCATTTTAAACGATCCTTATAAGTCTGCGAGTAAGGCGGGGGCGGTTCGTAGGGATCGTGCGGGTCGTAGAGATGGATCCAAACGAAATGCGTGCCGGCCGGATGCGCGGTCATCCAGGTTTCCGCGTGCTGCACGACTTCCATGCCGCGCCGCTCTACTCGTCCCCAGCGCGATTTAGTCGGCGAATGCTCGGGAAAATTGTCATAGAAATCGAATCCGCGATCCAGACCCGGCGCCAGAGTTTTGCTATCGAGAATGACCGCGCCAATGAACGCCGCAGTGCGGTAGCCGTTCTTCTTTAGCAGCTCCGCCAGCGTGGCATGGGCTGCTATCAGCGGGATCGCAAAATCGGTGACGCCGTGCGTACTGGGCAACAATCCGGTGAGGATGCTGGTATGCGAAGTATTGGTGATGGGGCTGGGGGTGAATGCCCGTGCGAAGCGAATACCGTCCTTGGCCAAGCTATCGAGGGCCGGTGTCTGAATGGGCTCATAGCCGTAGCAGTGGACGTGGTCGGCGCGGAGGGTATCGATGGTGACCAGAAACACGTCGGGATGGGGCATCTTCTGTGCGCGGCTTTCGGCGCCTAGAGGTGCCGCGGCTACCAACCCGCTGAGCAAGATGTGAAGAAGCTTCATCAAAATTCAGCGTAGCATAGCTGATCCACTGCCAGTTCCTTAAGGCCCGGATATGAGATCTCGTTTATAGCCGTCGATCTGCTGGTTCAGTTAGCAGTCGATGCCTCAAAACCTAGTTCTTGGCATTTACGCGCATATCATCTGTCTGAAAGCAGGAGTCCTTGTTGGCTTCGTTTCGCAAAAATTGGGTCGAAATTGTCAGCCTCCTCCTTTGACGCGGGTCTCGGTTCGCGCATTTGCTGTGTCGGCGGACGATCCCTCTGCTTGTTCCACGCTCTGAGGGCTCTTTCGCAAACCGTCATCTCCGGAAACAGCAACTCACCCGTACGAAACGCGAGTACTTCAACCGGGAAGCGAAGAAATGGATCCGCTGGCGGGCGCCATTGCGGAACTCCACCTCCACTTGCCCAAAATCGTGCTGACTGAACTCTCCGGGAAGACCTTCGAAGCGAACCAGCGGCTTCGTCGGCTTCGAGCGAAGCGAGGCCACCAGCGCATAGAGCACTGTCTTTCCTCCGCGATAGCCGGTTTCCAGAGCAGCGCATCTTGGGGTGTAGCTGCTTTATTCATCGGAATGCTTGCGGGAGTTGCGACACTGCTTCAACGGCGCGGACGATCAACAAGCGGCTAGGAATAATGGATTGTGGTTCGGGACACAAAAACCCACACACCGTGCTTCACAATACCATGACCTCAGTGGTAACGTCTCCGATCAATGTCAGAGTTGTCACCTTACGAACTTCGCCACGTGGTAGCGCATCTCAGGTCCGCTGACCGGGCGAAAGACATTCACAGGTTGTTGTCGATCAGCGATCAGCAGGGAGCGAACCTTTGAAATGCGAGGTCACGAGCGATAAGACAATCGAGCCAGGCCCCCTCTTGCCCAAAATTAACCGGCTCCGGTAAAGGCGCCGCTCGAAAGATCCCAACTCCTAATTCTCAGTGTCAGCCGGAGTCAACAATTTCAAAACTGTTGGACTGATCAGTCCGCCAGCTCGCGACCACCCTGAATTCCATGCATTCGCATTCAACTATGCATCCGCCTTCGTCCATCCGAGTGCGGTGTTCATCATTCGCCACATGTCCCAGGCGGAACCCGATGGGTTGATTGAAATAAGTGCCAAGTCCCAAGACGAGGAAGCGGAATATGCTTTGCGGATCTCGCACTGCTTGATTCTGAATACGATTAGCCTCCGCCTCAAGTACAGCCCGTCAACGGCACTTCTGGAACACCTAGACGAATGCAAGAAAGACTTCCTGAAAATATGGGGTTATCCTCCTCCTATCTGAGGTTATGCCCAGGAATGTTCGAAGTTCCTACAGGTCGGGCGCCTGTCCCTAACGAAAATTCCGTGCGGGTACAGGACGAACAGTTGCTTCGCCAAGTAGACAGACAAGCTGACCCAGTTGCGTGGTTTCCAAAACCTGCTTCCGTTCTTGGGACCGAATAGCAGGCGGGTTGCCTACGTC
>WNFC01000522.1_pt1 | contig 38522 bp, 37 predicted proteins | sample 5400541 | NCBI WGS metagenome assembly WNFC01 (sample SAMN13153342, study PRJNA577476) | soil metagenome | isolation source: 120 cm saprolite under Douglas fir tree site 2 hole 2 replicate 1 | place: USA:California | collected 2015-04-18
CTTATGGCGAGCGCTTAACGGAAATTTCCGCAGGCATCGGCAAATCGCGCTATGGGCCTGGCCGATTTGGATCTACGTGTCGATCACCGGTGTCATCGTATACCTGATGTGCTATCAGCTTTACCGCCCGGGTTATTCAACGCCTGGGCGTATCGCAGCATTAACGGCGGCATCAGGATCGGTCGAATCTCCGCCGGTCATCCGTTAGCGTCGCTTCCGGGTACTGTTGCTTCTCCCCGGCAGGAGGCCGGCGCGAAAGCGCCGGGTGAGGCCTTAGCAGTAGGGTGCCGTTGTGGGCAAACTGAGGGACATTGCCGAGATCGCCCGCGATGGGTATCGCATGTATGGTTCGGACGACGCGGCGCTTGTTTCGAATTGCGCCGGAAGGGCATGGTCTGGGAAGCGCGGATGGCGAGCGAACCCTCAACTTCACAACTCAATCGCAAATCATCCCCAATTCGTGCACCTGAAGAGAACGGGAGACCTTTAGCAGCAGCGCGGCTAGCCCTGGGTAGCGATAGCGAAACGCATTCGTGCTAGCCTTTGGTCGAATCGACGGGACTTCGCGGCTGCTTGGTGGAACTGCCATTGCCGATCGACCGAGCAGCTTCGGGTAGCGGATGAGCATTGGCCTTGCCGGAAGCAGCCGTTTGGGGAGGAGTTGCTAAACGCATGAAGCTTGAAGAACGGGTACATCGCGACGCTGAGAATGCCCGCACAGCGCGCGCAGATGCGATTGGCAAGCTCGCGAACGCATGGGTGCATCCTGTCGGAACTGACTTCACAGCCGAACCCGGATCCTCGCAAAAGGGACGCGAGCGATATTCAATCGGCAATCTCGCGTCACTCAGAGCGATCCAGGAAGATGCCTTCCACGCGATGGTCGAACTCGTCGCGGAAGTGCCGAACGGCCGGCATAGTTCACAAGAGAATCATTGTCTTTGGTACGCGAATGCTCGCGTGACCGTGAATGAAGTTCTTGAGAATAACCAGGTCCCGGTCCTGTCCTGGACTCATCCCGGGATACAGCTCGGGTTAACGACAGAGTTGAACCAATTCCACGACGTGCGAGTGCAGGGCTACAAGCTTCTGGGCGTGATGCCATTGGCCAGAGCCAAATTCACAGCAGTTACTCCTGCCATCGCCGGTCTCTACGAGCCAGGAGGACGTGTCGGAGAGATACGTCAAGAGCCGGCGGTCAGCGGCCTCAAGGCCGTCAAACTGGACATGACCGGCGACCAGGTCGACGCTTTCGTTGGCCGTATGAGGGGGTTGCTGATCGTCACCGGCGCGCCGGGCAGCGGCAAAACGACCGTGGCGTTCCAACGAATACGGTTTCTGTTCGAACAACAGAACTTACGTACGGGCTCGAATCTTGTGGTATTTGCACCGGAGCTGACGCGAATCTTCCTCGCGAACACGAATCTGGTTGATTACACGCGACACTTACTCGTGGAGGAGCTCGGAATTGCTGAGAGTGTGCTTGAGCACGTTCCGAAGCTTATGCGTTCGTACCTCGCACGCGTCTGGAAAGAAAAACTGGGTGCGAGAATCCGCTCCCGCAAATCCAACCCGCTTGAAGAGCGAGCGCGGCAAGCTTTCTTCGGTCTTTGCAGCCACGCTGACCTGAAGCGGTGTTGGCAGTCCTATGAAGCACAAATCGCGGAGCGCCTCCGCGACGTTCGTCAGGCAAAGTGGAGGGTCTCAATTCCCTCACGATCAAGTGAAGCGGTGAAGCTTGCAGACAAGTTTGCGGATTCTTTGAAGGACGCAGCAAAGGCTGGCCAGTCAAACGAGCCATTACGCTCGGGTTTTCGAATGGACGAAGTTTTCAAACGAGTCCGAGAGCCGTATCAAAGCCTACGCGGGGCGCTATCATCGAAACTCCGCGAACGGTTCGATCAAATTTTTACACGATGGATGTTCGGCGTTTACGATCCGGTTGACGCGTTGGCTGCTTACTTCCATGCGAGATTGACTGATGCAGCAACCAACATCCGCCGCGGCACAGGTAACCGAGTCGACGAGCAAGCCATAATCGAAGGGATCGAAAAAGACTGGACGAATCGAGTCTATGGTCAGGAGCAAGAAGCATGGATTGCTTGGTTATTTCGCTTCGCGCTTCCTGAAGAAGCCGACCCGCGGGTTCGCTTCCGTGAAATGCCCTGCTCGCTTCCAACGCAAGATTCTTCTGGATCGGCTCGATGGACGCACATAGTAGTTGACGAGGCTCAAGATCTGTCGGCCCCGGAGGCGTCGTTTATTAGCTCGCTGGTGCATCCAGACGGAGCCCTGACCATCTCGGCCGACTTCAAGCAGGTCGTATCTCCAGTTCATGGCCTAACCAGTATCGAATCATTCAAATTTGGATGTTCGTTGCGCGACCGTTCTGATTCCCAGCTTTATCCATTCGCGAGAAATATGCGGCAAAGCCGAGAGATCGGCTTGTTTTTGCAGGGCTTCTACCAAGCTGCCTTCGGAGAATCACCTTCCTTCCAGATATCTGACCGAGTTGCCGGCGAGCGCCCGCGAGTAATTCTTTCTCCCCGCGAAGAGTTCACTACGAAGATAAGGCAACTGGTGAACGCGCTAAAGCTCTCGTCGAAGATCACGTCGATCGCCCTCCTACAAATCGACGAGGACGAACGCGAAATTAGACAGCTGCGCAGTTCCCTCCGGAGAGAGAGCGTTGCACTGGGTGACATTTGGAAGCCCACCGCACCTCATAATCACCTCGTCACCTCGAGCGTCGAGCGGGTCAAAGGCCTTGAGTACGACGTTTGTATCGTCTTGGGACTGGACACCGTTGATCGGTCGCGGCTGAACTTTTCTATGAATCGCGCGTATGTGGCGCTTTCGCGCCCGTGCTTACGCCTTGCAATGCTGTGCGAAGATTATCCGGGCGTTCTTAAGAAGGTCGACGGTTTTCTGTTTGATCGCGTATGACAACAAAGAGCAGATTACTGACGGCAAATCTGAATTTATGCGAGAGACTGAAAAAAAAGCCCCCTTGTTCCCCGCATTTGAAGCCTTCGTCGCATCCGAACCGGACTTACGAAACCCAAAGGGTTCGCTCGCCGCAAAGCTTCCCCGAATTCTTGGCCAGGGAAGGACAAAAACCACTCATCTTGATCTCCCTCCGGCTCCGATCGAGCGTCGTATGGAACTTGCGTCACTCAAACTGCCGGTAGATATGCAGGTGCCCGGCGGCGTTGTGGTCGAGATCGAGTCCGTGAAGCGCGAGATGACGCGCATTCTGACGGAGCTCGCCACAGCGGACGGCAAACGCAGGATTGCGGTGGAGAGCCTCAGAGAGTTGTCACACCAATCAAGCGGCCAGGAGAACAACCACTATTTCGCCGGCGGGCTCGTCCTTGTGGAGACAAATCGCGCACGTGAATGGAGTTGGTCGCTTACTCCGCATTACCCTCTCGTTTCTAAGATTCCTCCGGACGTCGACTACATAGCCAAAGCATTCCGCGCTGCACAGGAGCTCTTGCGCAGCCTGGTCCTTCCCGTGGAGGAGTTTGAATCTAAACTCACCCTGGCATGGCGGATGGCCCGCCACTTCTCTTCCAATGATGATGTCTTGCTGGTCGACGTGGCTCGAATGTTCAAGATTGCACAACAAGACCATCGTTTCTGGCAGATTCCTCAGAAACAATTCTTCAGGGATTCTCCGGAGGCTTCTTTCATTGCCAACCTGATTAACTGGCGGCGCGGGACTGCTGACTCAGGTACCGCTTCCTTCGAACTTGTTCCAGCTACGCTCAGCCAAGCGCATGGCCCCTCGGCAAAGCCATTTTTTGTCCCCGCTAATCCGCAGGGCACACAGGTGAAGCCGATGATCTACTTGAGATTTAGGGGTCGCGTCTGAACGAATAAATCGCGTGAATTCGCAGCACGGGGAGGAAGCTGAAGTGCAATTATCGAAACACGACGCCAGATTAATTCTTTCGCGACTCATCACGACACCTGTCGCTCCGGGCAGCTACTCTTATCTGATTAACGCTGGCACCGACGCGATCCTAGAAGCGCTTCAGAAGAACTACTTTAACGGTCAATTGGCGGAAGGGATTAGTTGCTTCAAATTCGTCGAAGGCGACTACGGTACCGGCAAAACCCAATTTATTAACAGTCTTGCCCGCCGCGGCATGGACGACAACATCGTCGTCGCGATCGTTTCTATCGGGCAAGAGTGTCCATTTAACTCACCGCACGCAATTTTCAAGTCGGTGATGGGAGCGTTCGTGCCACCACCTCGAGAGGATGACCCGATCGACACCGACAAGGGCATTGAAATTCTAGTGCGGGATTGGATCAGGCGCCAACTGCGCGAAATGGGGGTGGGCGCTGGCGAACAGGTCCCTCCAGCCGCGAGGCGACAAATCGAAACTCGATTCGAGGCACTATGGCTGGGCGCACCAGATCAGCAAATGTCCAACGCCCTCCGTGCACTCAGCAGGCGCCTGCTGGATCTAGAATGCGGTGGAAGCGGATCCGCCTCTGATGGTGAGTTGATCGAATGGATTCGGGGCGGTTCTGTTCGATCCCGCAACTTGAAGGAAATGTTTGGCCTGTATGAGCCAACGAAGGACGATAATGCCTTCAAGCGCCTTAAAACGGTAGTCGGGTTTCTTCGTCAACGCATGGGCTACCATGGTTTCATGATCGCTTTTGACGAGGGCGGACGCGTTATCTCCTTCCGGCGCGGCACAGCTAAACAAAAGCAAGCAATTGAGAACATGCTCACCATGATTAATGAGAACGCGGAAGGCGCCTTTGGAGGAGTCATGTTCGTTTACGCGGCGACGCCTGAGTTCAGGAGTGAAGTAATTTCGAAGACTTACAGGGCCTTGGACGATCGTATAGGGTCGATCGCTTTTCTCCCCGGTAGCCCGGAAACGCCGCTTATCAGCCTCGAACGCCTTCAGTCGGACTATGTGCTCGTCGAAATAGGCGAACGTCTAATGGACGTTTTTGCCGCGGCAGAAGAGGTTTCTTGGAATCGTGACTTGCAAAGAAACAATCTACGCCGTCTCATAGAAGCTCAGAAGGGCGAGCTTGCGTATCTCAATTCCGTGCCGCCCCGCATATTCGTCTATCACTGCTGTGCACTCCTTTCGCAACAGAAAGACCACCAATTCGAGCTCGAACTCGAACAGATGGCGACTTTCGTAAACAGCCACGAGGTTCCGGAAACGGAGGCCTGAGCATGGCGAGCACGGTGATGTTCTCTGCGGGTGACCGGGTCGAACATCGAGACTACGGTACGGGCACGATCGAGGCCGTTCTTGGATCAAAGGCGGTAGTCAAGTTCTTCGGCGGCGGCCAAGCGCAAATCGAAGTAGACGAGTTGCAAGCGTTGCACGAAAAAGTGTCGGATGTCGCCGCCGCAACGTTCGGCGAACCGCAGTCTGACCGGACTATGTTCAGGCGCGCGCTTGAAGCGGTAAATTTGGGGGTGGTTCCGCCGGACGCGCCGGCTCTGAGAGACCTCACCATCGAAGGCAATTCCACTTCTAAACAGGTTAAGCGATGGCTTGGGAACGCGCACAAGGATGGGCTTTGCAAAGTGGCGTTCGGTTATTACGGTGCCGGCAAGTCGCACTATCTCCACCTTGCGAAGGCGATAGCGCTAGAAGCGGGATGGGCAGTCTCCTATGTAGAATTCGATCCTAAGGCTGCCGATCCCGCTAAGCCACAACTGGTTTATCGCGCACTGACTGAAAAGCTGGAATTTCCGGCCCGCCAGGATGGAAGTACGATTTATGGTCTTCGTGGACTGCTTCGTGAGGCTTGGAAGGAATATGCAAAACTGAAGGACTTGCCGCTCCTGCGATCTTCGCGATGGTTTTCCAAGGGATTGGAAACGCTGCGTTATTGCTCTCCACGAGAGGATGACGAGGAATTTCAAAGCATAAGCTTGTGGTTAGAAGGTCATTCGGCCTTTTCAACTGCTGTAAGGAAGATAGCAAGAAACTACGGCGTTCAGGCCGCGGCGATTCCGCCCATGCCCGCGACCCTCGAAACTGCCGAGATCTATGTCTTTCATATCGCGGTGTTGGGCGAACTATGTCGCGCGTTAGGTTATACGGGCTTGCTTTTGACCATCGACGAAGCTGAGCACGTTCGCGGTTTCAATGTTAAACGCCGCGAGAGGGCAAATACATTTTTCGACATTCTCGCCAGATCCGCGCATGCTCCGTTGCCCGTAGATCCGCCACCTCGGCTCAACGATCATGGCCTTGAACTTCCTGACTACTGGCGCAAGGGCCCGCACTTCGGATTATTAGTGGGCATGACCCCGGGGGATATTTTCTCTGACCCAGAACTGGCACTTCGGGAAGCTTGTGTCTTCCTGTTTGGTCCGGAGGACAAGATTCCTCTGGAACCTCCATCCGCCGACGCCTACAAGTCGTGGTGTGAAGCCCTTTTTGAAAAGTTCTCACTTCACTATCCGGAGTACGCTGGACTGCTGAAGTCCCCCGAGGATCGACACGATTTAGGAGGTGTACTCGCTCAAGAGTTTGCCAAACTTCCTGTTAGTGACATCGTCTTGCGCGTATGGGTTAAGTTGGCTTGCCTGGTCCCGAGCATTTTGATGGTCCATCCGCCGCCAACCCTTGACCACTTGTCAGCAATCATCAGAATTGCGGCGCAAGAGGCTACTGTTCCGCCTGTTCCGTGGGAAAATGGATTCTCCGTCTAAGATTGCTTCGTCTAAGATTGCTTCAATGATGCCGGATGCTATGGGCGTCTTTTTTCACGGACGCCATCCGCGTCCTATGCAGGTTTCGGTTATGCCGCACGTCGTGCGGGGTACCGATGTACTCATCTGTGCACCTACAGCGTCGGGGAAGACTGAGGCCGTTGCAGCGCCTTTGTTTCAGAGGCACGCCACATTCGGGCGAAAGAAATTGTCGATAGCGTGGATAGCTCCGACTAAAGCTCTCGCGAATGACATCTACCATCGTTTGTCTGATTATTTCGAACTTCGCTCACCGGGATTGGTGAAACGCTACACGGGTGATCGGCACGAGTTCGCGCGTGCCGAGGACGCATTCGCGCTCGTAACCACGCCTGAGGCGCTTGATTCGGTACAGCTCGTAAGGCCAGAACTACTCGATGGTTTGCGTGCTGTGGTTATAGACGAAGCTCACCTATTGCACGGCACGGCGCGAGGCCAGCAATTGCGACACGTGATCAGGCGTATTCGGGCACACTGCACTCCAATGAAAGATCGGCGGGACAGGTTTCAGCAGATTGCGATGACGGCCACCCTCAGGGACTCGGATGCAGTTCGCCAGATTTGGTTAGGTAGTGAGTCCGTCGCGCTCGAGTTTTCGGGCTCGCGCGACATCGATATGACCTTCCTTAAGGTACAGCGGAATGCCAAGGGAAGTGTTGCGGTCGAGGAGGCGAACGCCGTCGGCGATTGGCTTGAAAGGACGGGAACGAGGAAAGTTCTGATCTTTGGCAACAGCAGAAATCGCACCCACCAGTTGGCCGTCGCTTTACATCGCCGGCTGAGCGGCACTCGATGGCCCGTCTATCTCCACATCGGCATCTTGTCGGCGAGCGAACGTGAGAACGTCGAATCGGCAATGCGACTGAATCCATTCGGAGTGTGCGTCGCGACATCGACCTTGGAAGTGGGAATCGACATCGGGGATATCGATGCGATTCTGCTCTGCGATCCTCCATCATCGGTAAACTCTTTTCTTCAGCGCATTGGACGTGGAAACAGACGGTCTGAGGTTTGCCACGTCGTCGTCATAGACCCGCTCGACGGCTCAGCGGAAATTTTCCAATCGCTACTGAGCTGTGCAAGAAAAGGCGACCTCGACGATTGGCACGAATATGATCGTCCGTCCGTCAGATTCCAGCAGGTGCTGAGTCTGGCGTGGCACATGACTCGATCTAGGGGCGAAGTAAACCGTGAGACGCTGCTGGAGTTGGCAGGAGATTCTACGCATGATGAAGTTATCACCGACATGATCTCGACTGCTCACCTACGACAATTCGGGAAAATGCTGGTGCCCTCGGATGAGCTTATGGACGAGGGCGACGAACGCCGCATCCATTCCACCATTGTGGGAGCCGGTGGTATCGCGGTTGTCGACGCTTCAACCGGCGACACTGTTGCATCAACGAGCGGCGAACGAGGAACGGGAAATTTGATCTTCGCCGGCAGTAAGTTACGGGAGGTAGTGGCCGTCGACGAGGACGCTGTATATGTCGCCTCTGGCGGTTCCGGACTTGGCAGCCTCGCGATGTTGCCAACGACTCGGCGAAGAGGGGGTATGTCTCGCCGCGTCGTTTGGGCCATCGCTGAAATAAGAGGAAAAGATCCGCGCCGCTGGGTTCAGAATTCCCAGAGGTTGATCACTTGGGGAGGCTTCGACTTCAATCTGTTGTTGGCGGCACTGCTCGAAAAAGCTCAAGTCGCCAGAAAGGTGAATTTCGATGAGTTTGGCGTAGACGTTGGGCTTCGGATTGAACCAGCTTCCGTTACAGACATGGCTATCAAGATAAAGGAGGGTGGCGGAATCACAGTCCGCATGGCCAAGCGTTTCTGTCAGTCGACAAGGTATTTCGACCGGTTGAGTCCGGAAGTGCAGGCGATTGAGGCTCAAAACGCTGTACCTTTTGCCAATTTTCTACGCTGGATCGGGGAGTGCTCCCTGAACTAACAGACACCTAGTCACCAAGGTTCAAAGGAAACCTGCTTTGGCTTCTTGCGACCCGAAGGCTCTCGTCACCGACCCTCCACGCTGTAGATGTACCCAACATCGCCAAACTCGGAGGATCTTGGCCAACTGGTCGGTGACGCGCTTTCGCATCTCGACGGCAATTTCCAATGCCTTTATGCTCAGCGCGTTTGCGGTTTCGGTGGCGTTCTTCATCTCGTATGCCGTCTACCACTACCACGTGGGCGATGTCCGATTTCAAGGCCGAGGGTTGGTCCGGCCAGCTTATTTCACGATTCTCATAAGCCACGTTTCCCTAGCCGCTGCAATCGTGCCGTTGGTGCTCGTCACCTTATGGCGAGCGCTTAACGGAAATTTCCGCAGGCATCGGCAAATCGCGCTATGGGCCTGGCCGATTTGGATCTACGTGTCGATCACCGGTGTCATCGTATACCTGATGTGCTATCAACTTTACGCGCCGGGGTATTCCACGCGTGCTCATTCAGCAGCAGAGATCACTAAGGCGGAGGCCAGGTGAGCTCGCGGCTTTATACGTTCTCAAGTTGCTGACTACGCATTTCGAAGAAGACACGGTTTGGCCCGCTGGACTGCTCTGGTGGCTCTCCGCCGACAGAGACTGACGATTTTCTCTTGCGGAAGCGCCTTTCCCCGGCTGTCATCCCGAGCGGGGCACGCATTTTTTCGCGAGCGAAGTCGATGGATCAACGCGGAGCGATTTCCTTTTTTCTTATCCGTTTCATGCACGTCGCTGGCGTTGATCCCCATGCGCGCTCACTTCGACTGGCGCCTCGCTCACTTCTTCGGAATGACAAAAAGAGGGCGGCTCGAGAGCCGCCCCTACAAGAGTCCCGGCTTTTGCGGGACGACGATGCGTTAGTTCTTCAAGAAATCACCCACGGTTTTGACGAACGCCTGGGGCTGCTCGTACATCACCATGTGCCCCGCGTCCTTGATCGTTACACTTCGTGAATTCGGGATGCGGCTGGTGAATTCCGCAGCATAGACTGGCGGTATCAGCCGATCTGATTCGCCCCACACTACGAGGGTCGGCGCCGCGATGCGCCATGCACGTTTCTTCAGGCCGCGGTCCGGAATCGGCCATAGAAAACGACTCGCCTGGGTTAATCGCTTGGTCCGCTCGACGTACATGTCCGCAAGCTGCTGCGGGTCGGTCGGGATGGTGGTGAATATCTGCGCCAGCGGTGACTTCGGATCGTGAAAGAGATGAGCAGCGAGAGCGGGCAGATCCATCGCAAAAGGATCAGGCAGCGGATGCTGCTCGAGCCAGAAACCTGTCGCGCAAACCAGCACGAGCTTTTTCACTCGATGCACATCAAGCGCCGCCAATTCCGCCGCCAGCATCCCGCCCATCGAATGGCCGACGACGTGGGCGCTTGCGATACCTAGATCGTCCATCAACTGATGATAGAACAAGCAGGCGTCGATCACGTCTTCGATCAGTTCACCGCCGGTTGATTCGCCATAGCCGGGCAAATGCGGCGCGACCACTTTAAAATCCTTGCCCAGCTCTTCGAGGAATGGATCCATTCCGAGCAGACCGCCGGCACCATGGAGATAGAGCAACGGCTCGCCGCTGCCGCAGACCTGCATTTCAACCTCGAATCTGCCGCCGCCGATTTTTTGCTGAGTCTTCATTTTGCCATTCTGCCCTCATGCAGCAAACAACGGAGAACAAATCGCTCCGCGATGATCCCTTGACTCCGCTCGGGATGACAGGAATAGGATTTCTTGCTGAGTTTTCATTTCGCTGCTCTCCCCTCACTAGCTGGGCTCGACAACGGGGCGCCATTGGTCTTTATCTCAACGCGATTGAAATTCACTTCGGCCGGTTGCACACGCTCGGTTTCGCTGAGCGGATGCGGCGACCACTTATCTTCCCATTCACTCCACATCTCGCGCAGATCAGGCATCACTTCGCGCGCGAGCAGTTCCGTACTCTGGCGCACGAGTTCCGGCGGCATCGAACCCATGTGAATGCCGATAATCAGATGGCCGCAATTGAGACTCTTCATCGCCTCGCGCAGCCGCTCGCGCACGGTTTTGGGGGAGCCCGCGATGATGATGCCGTCGTCGACCAGGTCTTTCCAAGCGTAATGCGTTTTCAATTGCGCGGGCAGCCCGGATTTCATTGCCGCCCGGATCGAATTCAAGGAGCGATAGCCGGGAGCATCGGCGAAATTGGGATGGATATGGAGGCATCGGTTGTAGAAGTAATCGGCATGAGCCGCAAAGTCGCGCTCGGCCTGCTGGTCAGTCGGTGCCACCACGATACCCTGTGCGAACGCCATGCTGTACGGATTCAGCGGTTTGCCCCTCTTCGCCATCGTTTCCCAATAGCCGTCAGCCACCTTCTTCGCCGCCATATAACCGAAAAATGACAGAAAGCTATACTGGTAATCGTGCTCGGCGCAGAAGTCCCAGGTTTCGACCGAGCCTCCGCCCGGAATCCAGATTGGCGGGTGGGGCTGCTGAAGCGGCTTGGGCCACAAGTTGACGTAGCGCAGTTTGGTGTACTTGCCGTTGAAGCTGAAGACGTCATTCTCGGTCCAGGCGCGGATTATCAGGTCGTGTGCCTCGCGATATTTCTCACGTAGTGTGGCCGGCACCTCGCCGTAGCAGAAGTTCGTATCCATCGCAGTGCCGACCGGGAAGCCCGCGACCAGGCGCCCGCCGCTGATCACGTCGAGCATCGCGAATTCCTCGGCAACACGAACCGGTGGATTATAGAGCGCGATGGAATTACCCAGCACGACCAGGCTGGCGTGCCTCGTTCGCCGCGCAAGCGCCGCTGCCATGATGTTCGGCGACGGCATCAGCCCATAAGCGTTCTGATGATGTTCGTTGACGCCGATACCGTCGAAGCCGAGGCGGTCGGCGAATTCAAGTTGGTCGAGATAGTCATTGTAGATGCGATGGCCGAGCTTGGGGTCATAGAGCGAGCGCGGAATATCCACCCATACACTGTGGTATTTTTTCGTAAAGTCAGCAGGCAGATCTGGATAGGACATTAAATGAAAGGCAGTGAATTTCATCGCAGCACCTCTGTTGCCGGTTCAGGCTACAGAACCCTCTTGGGCGAAAACAGCTAACGCAGTCCTGCAGCCACTCGGGTAACCCCCATCTGACCTTCCCCTCAACAGGGAGAGGGATTAAGATTTCACCTCTTGCGCGGGCGGTCGAGATTGGGAGCAGTCTCTTCACGAAACAGCGCGCACCGAAAAACAGGGAAATTCTATTTGGGCGGAAGGGTTTCATTGACGATTGGGTTAGTGCGCATTGTCCCGTTGCTTTCGAGGCGGTTGAAATCGACTGGAGCGGGCATCGCGAGTTCACTTTCCGGCAAGGGGCGCGGCGACCACTTGTCCTCCCACTCGCTCCAGAGGTCGCGTACATGCGGCATAACCTCGCGAGCAAACAGTTCGGTGCTTTTGCGCACCAATTCGGGTGGCATCGAGCCGAGTTGAATCAGGATCATCAGGTGACCGCAATTGAGGCTCTTCATCGCTGCACGCAACCGTTCACGAACGGTGGCGGGCGAACCCGCGATCACATAACCCTCATCCAGGAAGTCCTTCCATTTGAGACCTTCGCGTCTCAGCGCAGCTCGGGCTCCGACCTGACCCAACAGGCCGGCCTTAATCGTGGAGAGAGTTCGATATCCGGGCGCATCAGCGAAACCGTCGTAGACGTGCAAGCAGCGGTTGTAGAAATAGTCCATATGGGGCGCATAATCGCGTTCGGCCTGCTGGTCGGTTTCGGCCACCGCGACCACCTGAGCGAAGCCGAGGCTATATGGATTGAGCGGCTTGTTTTTCTTCGCCATCACGTTCCAATAGCCGTCGGCGACTTTCTTTCCGGCCTTGTAGCCGAAATATGATAGAAAGCTGTACAGATGGCCATGGTCAGCGCAAAAGTCCCAGGTTTCCAGTGAGCCGCCTCCCGGGATCCAGATTGGCGGACGCGGTTGCTGCAGCGGCTTGGGCCACAGATTGACGTAGCGCAATTTGGTAAACTTGCCGTTGAAAGAGAAAACCTCATCCTCGGTCCACGCTTTTAGGATCAGATCGTGCGCCTCATGGTACTTTTCGCGCAGAGTGGCGGGCACTTCGCCATAGCAGAAGTTGGTGTCCATCGAAGTGCCGACCGGGAACCCGGCGACCAGGCGGCCACCGCTGATTACGTCAAGCATCGCGAATTCCTCGGCCACCCGAATCGGCGGATTGTATAGCGCGATCGAGTTGCCGAGCACGACCAGGTTTGCATGACGGGTACGCCTGGCCAGCGCCGCGGCCATAATATTCGGCGACGGCATCAAACCGTAAGCATTTTGATGATGTTCGTTAACACCGAGACCATCGAAGCCCATTCGATCAGCGAATTCGAGCTGATCGAGATAATCGTTATAGAGCCGATGGCCAAGCTTTGCGTTATATAGATCCCGCGGGATGTCTACCCACACGCTGCGGTACTTTTCCTTGAAATCCTCGGGCAGGAAGCGGTAGGGCATCAGGTGGAACCAGGTAAACTTCATGACGGCCTCTCCATCGGCACGAGCTTCATTTGCGCGTCCGGACTTGAGCCTGTGGGGATGAGTCAAAGACTAAAGGCCGGCGCAATCCAAGATACATCAGATTGCCATAGTGCGGGAGTGGTAAAAAAGAGCTGACAAGGCTGTTAGGATCATGTTGGAGAGATTTTGGTGAAAGAGAAATTGCAGGATGACCTGAGGCTCGCGATGAAGGCTGGGGACAAGCTGCGCGTCATGACTTTGCGCGGTGCGCTCACTGAAATTACGCGGCTGGAAAAGGACGTTCGGCGCCCGGCCAACAACGACGAAATTATCCAGATCCTCAAGCGGGAACGTGCGCGCCGCGACGAAACGATGGAATTTGCCCGCAAGGGCGGCCGTCTCGATCTGCTGGAACAAAATCAGACCGAAGCGCAAATCATCGACGGTTACCTGCCCGCCGCGCCCGGCTCAGACGAAATCAAGGCGGCAATTACCGCGCAGATTGCCGCGGGAGCATCGCAAATCGGCCCAATCATGAAGGTGTTACGCGCTCAATTCGGCGCACGTCTCGACGGCAGGATGGCAAGTGAGCTAATTAAACAAGCGCTCGCCGCCAGCAGTTAACTTGACTTGGCGAGGCAGTATATCGGTCAGGCAAGGATAGAGCCGCGACAGCCCTCACCAAGGCAGCTAGGGCGGCGGCGCATGCCAAGTCGGTGAAAAAAATGAGCAAAGTCGAACCATTCAAGATTCATGTTCCTGACGAAGTGCTGAGCGACCTGCGTGAGAGGCTGGCGCGCACTCGTTTTCCCAGTGAAATTCCTGGTACGGGATGGGACTATGGAACAAATCTGGATTATCTCAAACAGCTCGTCGAATACTGGCGCGACAGTTACGATTGGCGCAAACATGAGGCGGAGCTGAACCGCTTCACCCATTTCAAGGCCAACATTGATGGCCTTAATCTTCACTTCATTCACGACCGGGGCCGTGGTCCTAATCCGATGCCGCTGCTGCTGTCGCATGGATGGCCTGGTTCGGTTTACGAGTTCATGCAGATAATCCCGATGCTGACCGATCCTGCAGCCCACGGCGCCGAGCCGGCACAATCTTTCACGGTGGTTGCACCGTCTTTACCCGGTTACGGCTTCAGCGATCACACGCGTACGCGCGCGGTCAATATCCAGGCAATCGCGGAGGTCCTCCACAAACTAATGACCGACGTGCTCGGCTACCATCGCTATGCGGCACAAGGCGGCGATTGGGGAGCCGGGATTACGGCGAGGCTAGGCGAGGTTCATGGGGACAGTCTGTACGGGATTCATCTCAATTCGGTTTTTGTTGGTGGACGCGAACGCGAGGAGAGCGAGCTCAGCGACGAGGAAAGGATCTTTCTGGCCGATATGGATCGCTTCCGGCGCGAGGAAAGCGGTTATCAATGGATTCAGGGCACTAAGCCTCAAACGCTAGCCTATGCGTTGAACGATTCGCCGGCGGGACTGGCTGCGTGGATAGTCGAAAAATTCCGTACCTGGAGTGACTGTGGCGGCGATGTCGAGCGCCGTTTCAGCAAAGATCAACTGCTTACCAATGTGATGATCTACTGGGTGACTGAGGCGATTAACTCTTCGACGCGTCTATATTATGAGTCTCGGCATCATCCCTGGCGGCCTGATCCCAAAAAGCGAATCGAAACACCGACCGCTGCCGCGATCTTTCCCAGGGAGATTCTGCGGCCGCCACGTTCCTGGGCAGAAGCAGCGTTCAATATTCAACGATGGACGGTGATGCCGCAGGGTGGCCATTTCGCGGCGATGGAAGAACCGAAGCTGCTGGCCGATGATATTCGCGCGTTCTTTACCGGAAGCAAATAGTCAGGGATACGGGTAGGGCGCCGAACCATAAGGCGGATTTCCGTACGGGGAATTACCATATGGAGGACCGCCGTATGGCGAACCACCAAAGGGGGAACCGCCGTATGGCGAACCATAGCGGCTATAAGGCGATCCGTAGGGATTCCCGTACGACTGGCTCCCAAACGGGCTCGAACCGAACGAAAATCCGCTGTTGCCACCAGCCATGCTCATGCCGAGCACGCCCAATAAAGCGATCAGCGGCATCATCGAACTGAATTGCTGCACGTAAGGACTGGCTTGCTGAGCCTTATAACTCTCGGGACCCGGATACGAGGAGGAACTACCTTCCGGGTTTGAGGCGTCGCCTGCCGCAGGCGGGTACTGGGACCCAGGATTACCTGCCGCCGCGCTGGATGGGCGATTCGATGCCAACAATTCCGGACGAACGTTGATACGATTGTCAACATGTACGGCTGAATCATGCAAAAAGCGGCGGGCTTTTTTAACCGCGTCCGATTTGCCAAAATCTGAGCCGACGAATCCATACAGCACAACCATCCGTCGCCCATCCGCCCCTCGCAGGACTTGCGCACCGACCAGCGGGAGCTTACGTTGCTTCAAGTAGTCCGTAAGCGTTCGGCTTTCGCTTTCCTCTGGTGCGTAGCCGCTGGCGTCGAAGGAGGAATCTCTCGGCGTGGCGGAGTAGCCGCCCTCATCTGTCCCGGAACCAGGGTACGTGGAGGGCGCTTGCGCTGCGGAAATAAAGACTTGCGCCAATGTCATGGAAATGGCGAACCAAAAAGCAAAACTGAGCTGCATGAATCGCCGCATGCTGGAATCTTACTCCTTTGGAGCACGCGCAAACATAGTACAAATTGCGCCGCGTGTCGGTCGACGGGCCGGTCCTACACTGAATCTAAGTACGAAATGGCTTACTGCACGATTCACGGGCTCAACCCTCGAGCCGAATTCCGCTAACCTAAGCGCACAAACGACTGCGGCTGATTTTGAGGGGAAGGTTGCGATGCGACTCACAATAATCTGTGGAAATCGGCTGAAAACGCGGTTGGCGGAAGCGCTGGTTGCAGCCCTGTGTGGCGCTTTCTGCATCAACGCGGCCGGATGCTCAACCAAACGCACCCCGATGCAGGTTTCGGTTACCCAGCTCGCCCCCTACGTAAACGCCGCTAAAGATCCTGGCTGTACGATGCCCGTGCTCAACACGATGCCGGTGGGGACCTACACGCAGGTCGCTATTGTCGAGGCATGGGCCGATTTGAAAGACACCGGGGAGGACGTTTTGCCAGCCTTAAAGCGTAAGGCATGTGAGACCGGCGCGGATGCACTGGTGGTCCTCAACAGCAGCCACCAGGACATCAAGCAGCTCCTCTACCAGGCCTCCCCGAATGAACAACTAAACGAAACGACGCAACAAAACGTCTATGCTGGTCAAGGCGACTACATCAAGGAGATGGAGCATACACGACGAATCGGCGAAGCCGGACACAACGGCCTCTACATTGACGCAGTCGCTATCAACTATAGCAAGGCCCAGGATAAGAGTGCTTCGGACTACGTGCAGCCGGGGTCTCAACGTCCCAACGGTTAGGCTGGCCCTCGACGGAGACGCGCTGCTGGAATCGGTTTCGCGCATGCGCCGAATGGTGTCCGCCTAGTTGTCGCTTACGCGGTCACGAATCCTTGTGCTGCCCAGGCTTTTGCTGAGCAGCAGCTTTGAGGCCGGTATCAAACCTAATGAGCTCGACACGCTCCATCTCCGGGCCGCTTGGCCCACCTTCATAAGCGATAGTGCGGACCAGACCAACGTTCGGTGCGTACCAATCCTCATAGGCCAGTTTTAAGACATGAGGCTGACGAGCATAAGCACCGCCCTCATACCGTGCGAGGGTATCGATGCGAATACAACCGGCGTAGCGGCCGGCGGGAACGACAACGTTGCTTCCTTCCATGAAGCTTTTATGGCTCTGCGCTATATCGAAGCCTCCGGGCAGTTTTCCGTAGGGGAAGAGTTTATTTTGCCAAATAGCGTCAGGCGTCAGCCGTTCGGGCAGAAAATCTTCCTCGATCGAGCGTCCCCATGCCGGCGGCTTGATTTTATGCTTGACGTAATCGAGCCCCGACAATCGGGTTAAATAACCGCCCTTTTGGGTATAAATGATTGGGCGCAGGCCCGCACGGTCGAGATTATAGAATTCCTGGACGACCGCTCCGGTCAGCTTCAAGGCCGGCACGTATTGTTCGCCTACCACAGTGTCGGTAACGACGTATTCGCGCTGTTGGCTTTTACTCTGCACCCGGTACATCCACATCATATTCGGCTTTAGCGGAAAAAAGACCGCCGACGGATCAGCAGGCCATCGCGCGCTTTTGCAACCTGGCCCCGAAACACTGAACAGCCCGAGTAATACGAGTATTCCCCATCTCGCCCTTGGCACCGTAATCTCCTTTTAGATGCGCACGTCGCAGACTCCTTTGCTCGGCTCCGCTGCGCTCCGCCTAGCGCTTAGATGCGCACGTCGCAGACTCCTTTGCTCGCTTGAGCTCCGCTCCAGCTCGTGTTTGCAGCACGTGAACAGACCGCGATACGTCCCCAACGCAAATCCGCTAATACGAGAATAAATACTCAGCGATCCTGGCGAGAATTGCAGGAAATCCTCGTTACTTGCAAGCCGACGCGATGATTGGTGCTGTCCGAAGTATCACGACCCTGCCGATGATTGCCGGATGCGGCAAAAGTGTTGCTGCCGGGTGTGACTGTCGACGCTCATGTTTGCCAGCCGAAGCAGTACTCGCCTCCGTAGGATGGGAAGCCTAAAAGCATGGGGGGTTCGTGCCAGCGAAGAGGAATGAGCACTCGGATCAGAATTTCAGACCAGGCCCCATTCCTCCAAATTTGGATGAGCGCCTCGGCTCCGATGTCATTCGGCTACTTTGTCTGCGCATTCGCGTCGGCGGAGTGCTGCGGCGTTGACACAGTCGATGTTTGAGGTGCGAAGAATCTCATGAGTTCGACCCGCTCCATTTCTGGCCCCTGGATGCTACCTTCGAGCGCCACAGTTTTGATAAGCCCGACATGAGGTGCATAGTAGTCTTCGTAGACCAGGCGCAGGGGTTTACCGATTTTTGCGTAGGAACCGCCCTCGTACAGCGCCTCGGTTTCGATCCTCATGCAGCCGGCAAAATGACCAGCGGGCACGACTACGTCTGCCGGTTCGAAAAAAGTGTGATGCTGTTGCCGGATGTCGAACGAGCCCGGCATGTGCCCGAAAGGAAATATCTGGCTCTTCCAGTTGACCCCCGGCGTCAAGGCTGCGGGCATGAACTCTCCCTCTTCGGAGCGTCCCCAGGCCGGTGCCTGGATGTCTTCCTTCGAGTAGTCAAGCCCGGAAAGGCGGGTCCAGTAACCGTCTTTGGTGACGTACACAATTGGCCGCGTGCCGCCGCGATCCATGTTGTAATATTCTTCCACCACCTGCCCGGTTATATTTAGCGACGGAACGTATTTCTGGCCGACAGCCTTGTCCGTAACCACGTAGGTTTTGCGCTGGCTCTTGCTGTTGACTCGGTAAGTCCACACGCTATTCGGCGCGAGGGGAAAAAATTCACGTGCCAACGCCGGATCAAATCGCGCAGTTCTCCCGTGACAGCCGAGCAGGGGCGCTGAGAACGCCAGGCATATTAACAGCGCCAAGGTCTTGCGATACATGGGGTTCTATTCCTCCTGGCATTGCGAGCACATCACCCACATTTTGCCATCGGTCAGCTTTGCTTGACTTGTTAGTCGCTGCTCCGGGATCGGCGCCTCCAGCAGGTGGCCCAAGCTTCATCTTTCCTTCAGGCTTGCGCATTATTGTTAACCTCGCAAGATGAAAAAGGAAGGAGCGGGTTCTTCTGCAAATGGAGCTGTCCGAACTTAAAGGGCGACCCCCAGGGCGAATCTGTCCCGCCCAGCAAAAACCGCGGCGAGGCAATATCATCCTCGGCCGTCGCGTACTTAATTGTTAACGGTGAATTGGAGGGAACTCAGGAGGCCGCGGCCCTTAGTTCGCGCTCCCGAATCATCGACTTGCCGCCAAACGTAAATTTCGGACGTGCCCACGACAGGTAGCACGGCAGAATGATAACGCCCGCGACCATATTCGTCGCCATCAGGAAGATCAGCAGCGTGCTCATCTCACTGTGGAACAGCAAGGGCGAGAATACCCACGGGATGATGCCGCCGATCATTACGAGGAAGGTATTGAATACCGCCACGCCGGTGCTCTTGAGTGCGAGCACGATAGCATCGTCGACATCCATCCCTCCCATCACTTCATCGCGAATGCGCGAGACCATGTATATGCCATAGTCGACGCCAAGGCCGATGCCCAGCGAAATTACCGGGATTGTATCGATGGTGAGACCGATGCCGCGCACATTCATATAGATGAACGCTCCAAAGTTCGCCAGCACGCATGCGAATAAGAACATGAAGCCAGCGACAAAGGAACGGAACGAAATCACGCAGAATAACCACACCACCGCCAACACGAACGAGATATTGAGGAAATCCAACTGCTTGAGGACATCATTCGCCGCCAGGTACAGGCCCGCGATACCGGCCAAAAAGTGCACTTCGACGCGGTTTAAGCCAGGATCAGGCGTTACCCGCTGTTCCACGAATTTCGCGATCTCAGCGCGGATATCGTTGAGCGTACCGTAGGTATGGTCGCGCAACAGCACCCGGATGCAAGTGTCGGTGTTTAAGCGACTGGAGATGAACCGCTCAAGCTCGCCCGGCGCTGAGCCACTGAGGAAAAGAAACCACAGATTGCCCGACATCTCGGGCGATTCCGGCACCGCCCGATATTTCGGATAGCCATAGTGGAACATCTCGTTGAAGGGCTCGGATACCGTCGAAGAGAACGCAACCACCTGTCCCACCTTCGGGTCCCGGAAAAGGTAAGAGCGCAAGTCGGTAACCATCCGCAACACCTTTGGGCCCGTTACCGACTGCTCGTTCGGATACGGCGGCGTGGTCAGAATGACCCAGCCGTCTTCCAACGGAAAGTTCCTGCCGACCGCGGCGATATCCTGATTGACTTTCGCCGTTGGCTGATAAAGCGGTGTGCCAGGAGTGGAATAACCGATCTTAGAGTCAAGTCCCGAAACAATGCCGTAAACAAGAAAAATAGCTGACCCCCAAAGAAGCCCCTTACGCAGGGCTCCCGGACGAGTTGGGATGTGTACTAACCAATCCAACCCATCCACCATCCGCTGTATCGATTGGTTTCTCGTGCCGGTTCGCACTTTCCGGTGTTTGATTTCGGGTATTCCGAGGTAGCTCATCAGGATGGGCTGGAAAATAAACACCATCGTGAGACTACCGAGCAACCAGACGGTGCCGGCTAATGCAATATGTTGAAGGACCGGGATGCCGCCGAAAGAGATAAAGATGATGCCACTGACGTCAGCAAGAATTGACAGCAGGCCCGGCGGCAACATGAAGTCGGTGGTGGCCGCGCATGCAGCCATCTTGTCGCCCAGGCGGTCGAGCTCGTCGTGATAGCGCCCCTGCCACTGAATTCCGTGGCTCATGTCGCGGGCAGTCAGGATGAACGGGATGACCAGCATGACCGGGTCGAAGTCGTAACCCATCAGCCCGACGAACCCGAGGCCCCAGCTGGCCGACAAAGCGCCCGTGACGATTGGCGCCCACCAGCGGCTGCGCTGACCCCCAGTGGCCCATAGGATGAAAATCATCACCCCCAGCGCCGATACGAACAGAATTATGAGGACGGGCGTGTAATAATAGCCGTAGCCGCGTACCATCGGCTCGCCCGAGACGAAGATCTGGTTGTTGGCGTCTTCATAGGTCTTGACGATATCTCGCACCTGGTAGAACAACTGCCGATAATCCAGGCCGCGTTCATTGAACGATGCGGATACCAGCGCGCTTTTATTATCGGTATTGACGTACTGGGTGATATTGGCGCGGTTGGCCATGACGTTTTTTCGGAGGGCGTCGATGCCATCTTTGGTCTTCGGCACCTCGGGAAACATGAACGGCTTGATCGTGAGCGAGCCGGGAGTAGTTTCAGAGAAGCTGACCCGATATGAAGCGATGGATAGAACTTCATTGTGATCGACGCCCGGCAACTTGTCGACGTCGCGCTGAATACCCTGGATCTTCCGCAGCGTATCGTAATTGAAAATGTCGCCCTGCCGTACTTGCACCATCACCGACAGCGTCTGGGCGCCGCCGTATCTGTGCCATTTCTGATAGAGCTGTACGTTAGGATGATACGACGGGAAGAAATCGTCGAAGTTGGTGCGGATGGTGACTTGAGAGCAGTAGTAGATTGCCACCGCGCTGATAGCCAGAAGTATCGCCCCGATGATTGCCCGGAAGCGGAGGACGAAATCTCCGATTCGCAGCGATGTGAGTCTTACTGAACTACTTGCCATTGCTCACCCGCATTTTGTGTCAGGAGGATGGTACCGTTCAAACCGACCGCAACTCCCTGGTTACCCACAAACGCTATATCCGTCAGGTCATGGAAGGTGGTCTGCGGTGTTTCCTGCCACTGACCTCCGGGAGTCTGGACAAACATTTTACCACCGGTTCCGCCGCCCCAAAGCTTTTTGCTCGCAGGCTCCTCGGTCAGCACGTAGGTGCCCACCTGGTCTGGCAACTTGGCCGGCTTCCAGGTCTTCCCGCCATCGGCAGTCATCAATAACTCACCCGACAGTCCAGCCGCGACCCCGTGTTGAGGATCGATGAACGTTACCGTGAACAAAGGCCCAATTGTGAAATCGCTGGTGTTGCCACCAGTGACTACCGTCCAACTTTGGCCGCCATCTTTGGTTCCCAACATCGTCGAAAATTCACCGGCGATCCAGGCGGTGTGCTTATCGGTGAAGGTCACGTCAAACAAGGTGATCATTTTAGGGGATTTCGCACTTTGCCAATGAGCGCCCGCATCGCTGGTCTGCAGGATGGTACCGTCGGCACCGACCGCCACCGCAGTTTGTGCGTCCAGCACCGCGACCTTGAACAGGTTCTTCGTTGTGCCCGACCGCTGTCTGGTCCAAGTCTTGCCGCCATCGTTGCTATAGAGAATAGTGCCTTCTTCGCCGACTATCCAAGCAGCCTTGCCGTCGGGCGCAAACCGAATCGAGTAAAGATCGCGGTCCTGGAAGAGCGACGAACCGGGCCGCTCTTTGAGCGTCTGCTCTATCCAGGTCTTGCCGTGATCAGTCGAGCTCAGGAACAATGCCTTCGATCCGACGATATATATACCGCCGTCCGCCTTGACCGCGGCGCCGAACAACGAAAGCCACGGCGGCGCCGATTGTCTGACCTGTCCCTCAGTAGCGCTATACGCCAACAAGGCACCTGTGCCCAACACTACCAGGCAGGCGCTCAAAAAAATCCCGATTTGTGTTCTTGTGCGTTTGCGGTTCAAATTGCTCCTGCCTGACTGTGGTCTCAGTGCGAGGCGCCGTAACGGGCCCAAGTTGCCTCGTCGGTCACGAGGTTAAGCGAGTGCCGTAGCTAATCGCGGTGCGGCACCACCTCTCTCAAGTAGATACCTTGATTGTGAAGTCGAATTATCGATGGGCTTACAACATGGTTGCCGTGGCTGTCAAGTGAATTACTGGCGACAATGGGGGCCTGCCTGGGCCCTCCGGACAGCGCCATGATGGTTCGGCCAGCATGCAGCATGACGCCCCGCCTGAGCGGACCGGGCCTTTGTATCGGGTTGCGGATCGTGGCCTTGACGATAGCGTTGCACGGTAATGAATGGGGACTCAGAGGTCAGCAATGGCGAAAAACATTGACGTATGTCTCACCTTCGATTTTGACGCGATGTCGGTATGGATCGGCACCTTCCATACCCGCTCGCCCAGCGCGCTTTCACGGGGCGAGTTCGGCAACGTCGGCGCGAATCGATTACTCATGATGCTGCGCGAATGGGGGATACAATCGACCTGGTTTGTCCCTGGGCACACCGCCGATGCTTTTCCGCAGACCGTCGAAAAGATTGCCGAGGCCGGCCACGAAATAGCCCATCATGGCTATTTTCATGAACGGCCCAAAACCCCTGAGGATGAGGCGCGCGATTTCGATCGCGCCTCGGCCACGCTCGAGCGAATTGTTGGTAAGCGGCCACTAGGCTATCGCTCGCCGGCCGCGGGCCTGATGCCAAGCACACTGAATTGCCTGCTCGAGCGGAATTTTCTCTACGATAGCAGCATGATGGGCCAGGATTTCTCACCTTATTATTGCCGCCTCGGCGATCAGGCGCCGAACGACGGGCCATTCGTATGGGGGCGGCAGACACCACTGGTCGAATTGCCATTCACCTGGGGCCTCGATGACTTTCCGATTTTCGAACACGTATGGACCCGCAATGGGGTAAATCCGGGCCTCGCCTCCCCTTCTCATGTGTATGAAATCTGGGTAGGCGACTTCGATTACTTGTACGAGCGGGTGGGGGAGGGCGTTTTCATCCTGACGATGCATCCGCAGGCAATCGGGCGCGGCCATCGTCTGTTAATGCTCGAGCGCCTGGTGCGGCATATTCGCGAACGCGACGGGATAACCTTCAAGACTATGGCCGAGGTGGCGAACGAATTTCGCCGCACGCACCCATCGCGATCGTCGTGACGATTGCCCAGGACGTGCTGTAGGGGATGGCGCTACCTGGGCAGCTCACTAACGCTCCCATCGTGCCACTTTGCTATTTGAGCACGTCCAGCTGCAGGCTCAGCTTCTGCCCCAGCCAGAGCGCGTTCTCAGCGTGATCCAGGTAGGCATTGTCGGTTTCCGGATGCACCAGAATAGTCAGTCCGGTACGATTGAGCATCAGCCACGGAACGATGCGGGCGAATTCGCCAGGTTCGAACTTAACCTGGTACATCGCTTGTGGATGTGGCCCGACCGGCTCCTCGCGCCAGCGCCCCATCACGACTTCGAAGCTTCGCTCGATCGCTTCACGCAAGCGCGCGGCGCTGTCGCGTGAGCCCTGGTCATAATAGACGTGAGCATGGTAGCCGTGAATCTTTGCCGCGTCGGCAAATTCTGCTGCTGACATTACAAGCATCCTCTATTTCGGCGGCCTGTACCCGAAGCGCCGTGTGGAACGGAAACCTCGGTCAAAGAAAAAAGCACAGGAGCGGAAATCCTCCTGTGCTCTTCAGTAGCGGGGGAGTCCCGCTTGCCTAGTTCAGCCCATACAGCTTCGCGGCCGTGTCGTGGACGATTTTGCGCCGGTCGGTTTCCGGCAGATTGCCGAATCGTTTGGCGACGATTTCCTGCGAGCGCGGAAAAGTCGCGGCGGTATGGGGGTAATCCGATGACCACATAATGTTATCGGGTCCATAACGATGGAGCGAATCGACGAACACGGGATCAGAAATAAAGGTCGCGTAGACCTGGCGCTTGATATACTCGCTGGCGCGCAACTGCAGCTTCAATCCGCCCAACGCGCCGAGCCGGTTTTGCACAGTGTCCAGCCGATACATGAAATATGGCATCCAGCCGACGTCATTTTCGGCCGAGACGATCTTCAGGCCCGGGAACTTCTCCAGCACTCCGCCGTATACCAGTACGGAAATCGAGCGTTCGATCTGATGATGCAGGTTCGCCAGTGACAGCAGGAAATTGCGGCCCTGGCGCTGGTCTGCGCCGGTACCGCCGCGAGCCGTCAGAATGTGCAGCGACAGCGGTACATTGAGGTCTTGCGCGGCCGCCCAGAACGGATCGTAATCGGGATGGCTGTAGGGCCGCTCGTTGGGCGGTTCTGCCCAGATCATCGCGCCGCGCATTCCCTTTTTCGCCACGCGTTGCAGTTCCTCGACCGCGCCGGGGATGTCCTCGAGCGTGATCAGGCCGAGTGGAACCAGCCGTTTGAGATCGTAGCTGCAATATTCGCAGGCCCAATCGTTGAACGCGCGGAAGAGCGCAGCACGCAATTCCGCATCATCGAGGCCAAACAGCGGCATGCCCATCGAGGTGTAGATCACCTCGGCCTGCACCCCGTCGCGCTCCTGATCGGCGATGCGGTAGGCGGCATCCCAGACGCTCTTGGGCGCTTGATCGAAACTTTTCTTGTTGTGCTCCGGTAGCTCATTCGAAGGCACACCGGCGCCAAAGAACCCCGCCACCGCCATCGGGGTGATATTCTCACACACGAAAAATTCGCCTTCGCGGCCGCCCAACCCTTTCACCGTATGGGGCGCGCGGTCGCGGAACTTGCGTTCCACCCGCTCAGCCCACATCGTGGGCGGTTCGACGAAGTGCGAATCCGCTGAAATCAACCGGAAATCTGCCATGGACAAGCCTCCTTCGATGTTCACGCCGGGCCTGCAGCCACGGTCGTGACGTCTGATTGAATCGCGTTATTTACCACATTAATTAGCGCCGAACCACGCCCGCTGCAAACGGCTCATCAGCGATGCAACCGCAAACTATACGTCCGAATCCCGTCCCACCGGCGCGGCCGATGCTGGTTCGGAGAAATAAAAAAGCGCTATCGTCCAAGCGGCGAGGCTGGCGCGCATTGGCAAACTTGTCTACCCGGTCTTGCTCGCGGATACTGACAGCGATGGCCCGAGGCGGCGACAGCAACGGATTTCCATGGCGGCCGGCGGTGCTGGGTCCACTGGCGGTGACGTTGTTCGCCCTGGCCATGTATTTCTACAATAACCTGCAACCGGAGATCGGCCTGACGCTGCTCGGGTTTGCGTTCGCGGTACCGATGGTATGGGTCGTGCTCGCCGCGCGCGAGGCCGAGAGCGCCGAATCGCCCGTCCGGCAAAACGTCCCGTACTTAACCACGATGTTGGTACTGGGTTCGGTCTTTCTCAGCGTCGTGATGCGCGACAGATATCCACGCATCCCTGTTATCGAGGCCGCCTTCGCCATTTTCTATATTGCGGCCGGCGCCCTCGCGTGGCGCATCTTCAGCAGCAAACCCAAGCGTCCGACGTTGACCGCTTTGAGTGGCGGTAACCAGACCCCGCGCCAAAGGCGAGAGGCGAGGCGAGGGAAGTGATGAAAAGGGGAGTGGCTCGCCTTCGGTGCGCTGGGGTGCTGAAAGCGCCGAAGCAGATCAGCCCAGGGCAACGCCCCGACTCAAATCATTCGACCGACTGATGACTCACTATGGAGGTCACGGCCATGACTGCGGTCGTCGACGGCGATAGCCATTTCATGGAACCGCTGGATTTGTATGAGCGCTATATCGACCCGGCGCTGCGCGGCCGCGCGGTCCGTATGGGTCATGACCGGGCCACCGGCAAGCACGCGCTATTGGTCGATAACAAACCGATGAAGCTGCGCGACGTCGAGGAAGTATTGGGCTTGCTGACCGCCTATGGCCAGAAGGAAGCAGGGCGTACGCTCAACACCTTCGATCGCTACATCGCCTACAGCGCCGCATGGCAGGATATGGACGCGCGCGTGCGTTTCATGGATGGGGAGGGAATCGCGGTCCAGGTGATTTATCCCAGTATCGGCATCATCTGGGAGGGCGAGGTCGACGATCCGGTGTTAGCTGATGCGCTATGCCGTGCTTACAACCGGTGGGCGTTCGAGCTGGTCGGCGGGCATGCCGGCCGGCTTTTTCCGGCAGCGCATATTTCGATGCGCGAGCCGGCCCTCGCAGTCAAGGAAATGCGGCGCGTTGCCGCGCAGGGAGCGCGCACCGCCTTCGTCGCTGCGATGCCAATCAAAGGGAAGAGCTTCGGACATCCCGATTTCGATCCAATCTGGGCCGCGGCTGAGGAATTGGAGCTTGCGGTCGGGCTGCATCTGGTGTCGCATCGCCATTACACCGGCAGCGATTTTTATCACGAGCCCAAGCCTGGGCTGATGTATTTCTCGATGAGTCTGATCCAGGATCCGCGTCAGGCCTTGACCACGATGGTGGTGGACGGGGTCTTTGAACGCTTCCCCAGACTTCGCGTGGCGACTATCGAGGCGATGGTTGGATGGGTCGGCGAATGGTTGGAGCGGATCGATTATCGCTATCGCTACATGGGGCACACCTCGCAGATGAAGCGGCCAGTGGCCGAATATTTCGCGCGCAACATCTGGATCAGCGGCGATCCCGAGGAGCGAATGTTCAAGTACATCGTCCAGTTCGCCGGCGACGATAAATTTTTTATCGGCTCGGATTATCCGCATGCCGAGGGTTTCGTGCATCCAGTCGAGAAGGCCCGCCAATATCTCAAGGAGCTTCCCGCCGCCTCAGTAGAAAAAATTCTGTCAAAGAACGCCCGCGACTTTTACCGCATCTGACGCTCAGCGATAGAGCAGGACCGCTTCGCGCCTGGAGTTGCTACATTTGGCCGATTGCAGGACACCATGCCGGCGGTCTACTGTGTCATCCCGAGCGAGCCGGAGCGCCAGCGGAGGCGACGAGGGATCAACGCGAAGCGACTTGCCTGAGCGCGCAGGGTAACCGCCGTGAAGAGCTACTCGGTTTACATCATGTCCGGCCGTACGAGGACCTTGTACGTCGGCGTCACCAATGACATCGAGCACCGCGATTATGAGCACAAGAACAAGTCTGTCCCAGGCTTCACCAGCAAGTACCGGCTCGACCGCCTAGTCTATTTCGAGGAGCACAGGGACGTGCGCGCCGCGATCGAACGCGAGAAACAGGTCAAGTCCTGGCGGCGGGAAAAGAAGGTCGCGCTGATCGAATCGGTGAATCCCCGCTGGAGGGACTTGAGCTTGGACTGGTGTTTAAACAATCAGGCGGGAGTTTCGGACAAAATCGCTTCGCGTTGATCCCTCCACTTCGCCGCAAAAGAACGCGGCTCCGGTCGGGATGACAAAAAGGGGCCGCGGATGTAGAAACTGCGGTCGCTTGCGCGCTCCCCGCCAGGCTGCTTCGTCCGGACCAGCCAACGCTTCGAGGTCTGCGGCAGTTGCCGCAGGATCGTCGATCCATTGGCGGAGTAGTTCACTGCCATCGATCAAGTCGATGGCGAGGCGGCCAGCCTCATATTCATAGCGGAAGTCGCACCACAGCTCATAATCAGGCCGCTCGGCGCGAAACAACAAAATTCGACCAAACCGCGGCTATCCGCGGAGAGCCGCGGAGACCCCTGATATGGCGCGGGCTGGAGCGAATTTTAGTTTCGGCATATGAGCATATCTGCGTGGCTCTCTGAAACGTTCGGCATGTCCGTCTATCCGGGTCTATCTGCGTTGAGGTGCTTCGCGATCCGATGATGGCTTGATCCGCAGTCAGAAAAAGGAGATGCGTGTTCATCGGCGGACCCGGCACAGCAATCTCGCCTGTAGCGCCAACCGCCGAGGATTGCCAAATAATTGCAAAGCCACGTTCAGATCCCGCATCTCCGGCTCGACTCCCGGGTCGCGAGCTGCGGAACAAGCTTGCGCCCCAGAGTGCTTAGCAGGGTGCTGAAAAGCCTGCCGCGGGTTTCGCATCGGGCGAATGCCTTCAGGACCCTGCTTGAAGACTGGCTTCTTTCCTCTAGCTCTCTCCTGCTTGCGGGGGAGGTTACAGAGGGGGAGCAGGCTGCGAAGACCTTTTCCGCAGCCTGCCAGTTGCATGATTTCGCGCAAGAACGGTTTGGGTTTTTGACTCGGCTTGGTCGCGGCGCCGGGGCGCCTTTGATCCTCCCCCTGACCAGGGGGAGGGAAGGGTGGGGGTTGCCTGACTGTCTGTAAATGCGTGGCCAAAATGACCATATCGGCGAAATTATGTTGGCGCGGCCACAAACCGGTACTCTCATTCCTCACCTCGAGCGCCGTTGGCTGGCCGCTCAAATCTTTGTGGTTGGACCCGGCAGAACGCCCATCGTGCTTCGATCATCCTGGAACTCTCGATTCGTCCTAATCCACCTCAGGCAGATTGACAGCCGCGACGCCTTGCGGCGGTCACGTACGTGTACCCTAATTCGGCGGGGGCGCGGCCTCAACGGGTGACGATGTCACCCTCTCTGGCACAGGCTGGAAGCGCACCGGCGCTTTCAGCACCGAACGGTGGGCTTGCACTCGCCTCCTCGCGCTGGAAAGAAAACCAAAACGTTTACAAACTCTACGGCGAAGTTGAAGCGCGGGGCACTAGTAGGCTGTAACATTGAAATCGGTATCGCTGGAAATCCCTCCCCCTGACCAGGGGGAGGTTAGGTGGGGGTCGTCCGGCTTCGTTTCGATACGACAGTCCACTATCGTTTTCAACGCTACAGGCCACGCTAGTGGCCAGAGTCGGAAATCCGTTGGTTTAATTCGAGTTTGTGAGCAGCCGCGCGTATTGCAGCTAAATTGAGCCGGCATCGCGCCCACGGCGCGAGGGATATCAGCTCAGGGCAACGCCCTGGGTCTGGTGCAGTCAAGTTCAAGCCGCCCTGAAAGGGCGGAAGCCAGCAGCGATGGAATCTCATACCTATGGTTCATCGATTGCCGACAGGAGGTGGTCTAGACCGAAGTTCCTTGTTCTGAGAGTTTCCTGGAACTTCGGTCTGGAGATTTCCTGCGCCCCTTCAGAGCGCCGTTGTAATGGGGCCACAAGACCCAGGGCGTTGCCCTGGGCTGATCTGCATCGGCGCCTTCAGCGCCGAGCGGACGCGCCGCACTTTATAAAGAGAACGAAAATTCTACGAACTTCTTTCACGAACTTCTAACTCTTGACACTCTAAGCTCGGACTAACAACTGGGCTGTTCGGTTCCGTCATCCCGGTGAGCCGAAGCCCTGAGCGAAGCCGACGGGGCAAGTCCAGGGATGGCGCCCCGTCTGAGGGGCGCATCCTCGGACCATTGCGCGGGCACAAGAGTTCCGATCGGAGCGACGACGCAATGCAGAGAACCTCGCGTGCACGCCGCGGACGGCGCGCGATCCCTCGCTTCGGTCGGGATGACGGACGGGGCGTCCGCGACCCGTGATTGTAGGTTGCGCATCGGACCTGAGTCTGCCAACCGGCGCAAAGTTATTCCGGTGTGTTTTTTTGAAAATCGGCTCGAACCTTCAGACGCGCAAACGGCAATCCGCCATCCAATGCCTCACGATTGATTCCATTTTCGCCATCAGCGCCCACGGCGCGAGGCCGGGAGCGCCGAACAACTTCAAACGGGTCTTTCCGCACTCCGATTTCTCTCGGCCGGGAACGTTTTGCTGGATCTCGCTAACCTGCCGTGTGAGAAATGCCGGTGGCGCGGAACAACAAAATTCGAAGAAACCGACGCTATCCGCGGAGAGCCGCGGAGACCCGCGGAGGGCTGCGGAGACCCTGATATGGCGCGGGCTGGAGAAAATTTAGTTTCGGCATGTGCGCATATCTGCGTAGCTCTCTGAAACGTTCGGCATGTCCGTCTATCCGGGTCTATCTGCGTTGAGGTGCTTCGCGATCCGATGATGGCTCGACCGCAGTCAGAAAAAGGAGATGCGTGTTCATCGGCGGACCCGGCACAGCAATCTCGCCTGTAGCGCCAACCGCCGAGGATTGCCAAATAATTGCAAAGCCACGTTCAGATCCCGCATCTCCGGCTCGACTCGCGGGTCGCGAGCTGCGGAACAAGCTTGCGCCCCAGAGTGCTTAGCAGGGTGCTGAAAAGCCTGCCGCGGGTTTCGCATCGGGCGAATGCCTTCAGCACCCTGCTTGAAGACTGGCTTCTTTCCTCTAGCTCTCTCCTGCTTGCGGGGGAGGTTACAGAGGGGGAGCAGGCTGCGAAGACCTTTTCCGCAGCTTGCTAGTTGCATGATTCCGCGGAAACAGGTTTGGGTTTTTGACTCGGAGTGTTCCGCTTGGTCGCGAACGCCGGGGCGCCTTTGATCCTCCCCCTGACCAGGGGGAGGGTAGGGTGGGGGTTGCCTGACTGCCTGTAAATGCATGGCCAAAATGACCATACTGGCGAAATTATCGCGCACGGTCACTATGCACCGCCGACAGACTACCCCCACCTAACCTCCCCCTGGTCAGGGGGAGGGATTGGAGGCACCCACATTCCGTCGCAAGAAACCTTACGCGGATTTACGCAACTAAGTACCAGTGAATCGGTACTCTCATTGCTCATCCCTGGGCGCCGTTGGCTGGCCCCTCAAGTCTTTGAGGTTGGATCCGGCAGAGCGCCCTTCGTGCTTCGATCATCCTGGAACTCTCGATTCGGCCTCATCCACCTCGGCCAGATTGACAGCCGCGACGCCTCGCGGTGGTTGCACACGGAATCCTAACGGCGCGGGGGTGCGGGCTCAACGGGTGACGTCACCCTCCCTTGACCGAGGCCGGAAGCGCACCGGCACCCTTCAGCACCGAACCGTAAGTTTGTGCTCGCCACCGCGCCCCAGGCGCAACTCAACCGCGACCGGCACAGACCGACTTCTCGTCCTTCAGTTCGGCCTACGAGCCGAGCCGTTCTCCTTCCAGAATTTGTGGTAATGGGCCGCCAGATCGGGCGCGACGGAACCGAGGTCCGGATGGCGGCGTGACTGGATATAAGTGGCGCGGGAAGTAGGGTCGCTGAAGTTGATAGCGCCTGGATCGCAGCACATTATCGAACTGGCTTGATTGATGTGCGGCAGGCCGAGGGCATGGCCGAGTTCATGTGCAGCAACGTCAAACAGCATCTGGCGAACGTCAGTTCTGCCACGTGACTTGGGCGGGTTGAGATTGATTCTTACCGGCAAGCGAATAATGCCGCGCTTATCGGCGTCAATCTCTGTATCACCCATCTCACCATGGACGCGCGAGGTCTTGGCGAATCGAATCAAGATATCAGCGCCGGTTTTATTGTCAGTCCAGGTAAAGGCCGCCTCGTGGAATTCATGTTCGAAGACCTGGTTCCATTGCGCCACGGCGTCCTGGATAGCGGAGTCTAAGGGACTTGAAGATGCGGACTCGGCATAAATTGTCAGCGGGAAGCGCTCCCTCGGATGGCCGATCAGCCGATGTTCGGTGTCGGGGATATCAGAAGGAAGCGACGCCCTGACGGTACCGGCGGCCGTCAGGACGGCCACAGACAATGCTACATACCAGCGCAACGGGCGCCCCCTCTGTGATCGGAGTGAGGGCACCCGCATCAGCCGTTTTTGACTTTACGGGGCTACTTTACGCGATTGTGCGCGTCACCATTTTAGCCCCGCCCAGGCGCTAACCCTCATTGGTCAGCCTAATTGCGCTAGTGACGACGCTCAATAGTAGCCATTGCGGTAAGCTCGCTCGTTCTGTTCATTCTGCATGTGGTTGCCGATCCCGTAACCAACGGCGGCTCCGCCAACACCACCAATAGCTGCACCAGCTCCCGGATGCCCGACGGCACTGCCTATTAGTGCTCCGGCCCCTGCTCCGGCAACTCCGCCGAGCAAAGTGCCCTTCTCACGAGTGCTAAGCGGCTGGCCACTACAGCCAATTACCGCAAGCATCATCAGCAGCGAGAGGACAAGAGCAATTAAACCCTTCAGTTGCATTATTTTGGCACCTCCCAATCGTCTATAGCCACCCGGCAGAGACTGTTCGCCAGCGCCCTGCCGGCAACACCCTCATACATCAAGCACTTTGCGTGCCTCTACCGCGCGCCGAATAAGGTCGAATCGACGGCCTCGACGCATTAGGGGCCGCAAAACGGAGTGCGCCAAACCGTCTACCGAGCGCCCAAATCGACGCGACTGCTCGATGACGGGATGGGTTGGCAAATCAAAGCCCGCTCTGGGCCGGCACATCTGTAACTGGTGCTCGATAAAAGCGGATTTGTTTGAATTTTTTTCCAGGGCGGCATCGCCGAAGCCTATCTGGCTGGGTGCGGAAAAACCTATTTGACTCATGAAGAGTCTTCCTGCACCTTGCGATAAAACTGGCTTCCTTCCTTTTTGATTCGCACCTCGCGGACTCGTTAGCTCGCTCCGCCTTTCGGCTCCGCTAGTGTTTAGTTCTCCCCTCTGGGGGAGATTACAAAGAGGGAAAGCAGGGTGCGGAACGCCTTTTTCCGCAGCCTGCTAGCGTGTTACAAGGTCTTTGTCGGTAGATCTCGGGATATGGCGATTGCGGCATTCAAGCCCAAGCTCGCGACCGCAGTGATCGGTGCTGGAATCGGCGGTCTCGCTACCGCGGCCGCGCTGCGTCGCGTCGGCGTCGACGTACAGGTCTACGAGCAAGCAAGCCGATTCAGTCGTGTGGGCGCGGGCATTCAACAGAGCCCCAATGCGATGAAGGTTCTGCGCGGGCTCGGCCTCGAAGCCGCTCTACGCCGTTTCGCCTTCCAGCCTTCATCGTCACTGAGCCGGGACTGGAAGAGCGGCGCGATCACCAACGACTACCCGCTCGGCGAGAGGGCCGAGGCGCGCTTCGCCGCACCCTATATGCTGCTACACCGCGGCGACCTTCACGCAACGCTGGCGTCTGCCGTGCCCCGGGAAATCGTTCATCTGAACAGGCGGCTTTCGGGTCTGGACTCCCATAATGACGGCGTCTCGCTGATCTTTGCGGATGGTACCCGCGTCGAAACCGACGCGGTCATCGGCGCGGATGGTGTCCACTCGGTTGTGCGCGATTTTCTCCTGGGACCGGAGCAGCCACGCTTTACTGGACGCGTGGCATATCGAACGACGTTTCCGGCGGCCCTGCTCGCGGGCCTCACGATCGACGATTCGGCAAAATGGTGGGGGCTCGACCGTCACATCGTGATGTACTATGTCAACCGTTGGCGCGACGAGGTCTACTTTGTAACCAGCACGCCGGAGGAGGATTTCGAAGTTGAATCGTGGTCCGCAAAGGGCGACCTGAAGCTACTGCGCGAATCGTACGCCGAGTTTCATTCGACAGTTCGTGCCGTGCTGGCTAGCTGCCCAGATGTTCATAAATGGGCCCTGGTCGAGCGCGACCCGCTGCCGCGATGGAGCGAAGGGCGGGTCGTCTGCTGGGCGATGCGTGCCATCCGATGACGCCGTATATGGCGCAAGGTGCTGCCGCCGCGCTCGAAGATGCGGCCATCTTGTCACGCTGCCTGGAGCGAGTCGATCGTGATGGGGTGGCGTCCGCGTTTCGCCGTTTTGAACTGACGCGAAAAGAACGTACCGCGCGGATTCAGCTTACCTCGCGCGAGAACACCTGGATGCGGGAAACGACCGACGCTGATTGGGTGTATGGCTATGACGCCTGGCACGCACCGCTCGCTTCCTAACGCAACCAATCACGGGAAAGGAGTTGGATGACTACTCGGAGTAGCTCGCCGCCGATTAAAAGGTCACTCACCTATGATGCTGTGGGGGTTAGTAGCGCTGGTGAAGAAGCCGCCCTCAAGCAACTCAGCAAATGGATTAATCAGACTTTTCAGTTTAACCAAACGAAGCCTTTGCTTCCGCTCGGATACTTCGCCAATGTCCTACAGCTTTCGGCTGACATGGGTTTGGCGATTTCCACCGACGGGGTGGGTACCAAGCTGCTGGTGGCTCAAGCGCTGCGAAAATACGACACAATCGGCATCGATTGTGTCGCTATGAACGTAAACGACGTGTTGTGTGTTGGCGCGACGCCGGTCTCGATGGTCGATTACATCGCAGTGTCTGAGATGGACCCGGGCGTTCTCGGCGAAATCGCCAAAGGCCTGCACGACGGTGCGCAGATTGCCGGGATTAATATCCCAGGCGGCGAGATTGCGCAGATTCGGGAGCTGCTGCGGCAAAGCGCCGATGAGAGTTATTCATTTGACCTCGTGGGCACTTGCGTCGGCACGGTTCACCCACAACGTCTGATCGTCGGACAATCCATCGAACCTGGCGATCTGGTAATTGGCATCGACAGCAGCGGAATCCACAGCAATGGATTTACCTTGGCGAGGAAGGCATTGGGCCTGGGCGAAAATATCGAATCCGGACTTATGCAATACAGCAACGAGCTGGGCCGCACGCTCGGCGACGAACTGCTGGTGCCGACCGCCATCTATGTGCGCGAAGTTCTGGCGATACTCGAGGCTGGGCTGGAGCTGAAGGCACTGATTCATATTACCAGCGACGGCCTGTTGAATTTGCAGCGGGTTGCTTCCGAGACTGGCTATGTGATCGAAAATCCGCTCCCGCCGCAACCGATCTTTTCGATGATCCGAAAGGGCGGGGACGTGGATGATGCCGAAATGTTTCGCGTCTTCAATATGGGCACCGGCTTTTGCGTGGTTAGCGCTCCCGGTGATGCCTCGCGCATCGAGCAGATCGTGCGGGATCATAATCGCCGAGCGGCAGTAATCGGCTATGCGGTGCACGATCCCGAGCATCGGGTATGGCTTCCATCACACGGTCTCGTCGGTTCCAATGGGACATTTCGTGCAATCAGCGAGAAACCGCCCGGCTATCCAGCAGGAACGCGGTAGGGTGCGGATGAAAGCGGTTTCGCTATCCGCTGACGCTGAGCAGTTGCGGCGGGCGCTACTATCACCCCCGCAGCGGGAGCCTGCGCCGTTAACGCCGTGATTTCGGTCACGTCCTGGTATAGCCGTACCCCGGCAGCCGCGAAGAACGCTGCGGTATATCAGTCACCGCGATGAGCATCCGCCCGAACGGTACCAACAAAAGGGAAAGGTTTTCCAATGAGCCAAAATCGCAAGACGAACTCGAAGGGCAAGCAAATCGCCGTGGTGGTTGGCGCCACTTCCAAGTGGCAATCGAATGGCCGCAATACTTTGCTGGCGCACGGCAAAACGCTGGACGACAGCGGCCTGCCGGTCGGCGCGCGCTGGGGCGTCGGGGGCGCCGTCGCGCAGAAGTTCGCCCAGGAGGGTTTTTTCGTCGTAGTGACAACTCGCAACGAGGCCAATGCGTCGGCACTGGCGGAGGCCATCCGGGAGCAGGGCGGTGAATGCATGATCGTCGAGTTGGATCTCGTTTCGCAGGACTCGATCGCGGCGGCGTTCGCCACGATCCGCGGCGAAGCTGGCGATCCAGACGTTCTGGTCTATAACGCCGGTTACATGGAAGGCCGCGAGCTTCCTCCTGAAAAAGAATTGCTCGAATACATCCCGGTGGAGATGTTCGATACCGCGCAGCATATCGCCAGCCGAGGGCCTTTTCTCGTCGCCAAGGAAGTGTTGCCGGCGATGCGGAGAAAAGCCCAAGGGTCGTTTTTCTTCAGCAACAATTCCAGCTCGCTGCGCGGGCGCAAGCGAATGACCGGACAGTCGCTTTACTACCCCAGGGTCATGATGCGCACCCTGGCGCAGGTACTCACCGAGGAGTACTCCGAGCACGGCGTGCACGTGGCCAACGTGGTGATCGATGGTCTGATCGACTCACCCGGGACCCGGGCGCTGCCGATGGCTCAGAAGCGACCCGAGATCGTGATGAATCCGGTAAAGATCGCGGAGGCGTTCTACTACCTGCACACCCAGGACAGGTCGTGCTGGACACACGAGCTTCAGCTCACACCATTCCCGACCAAGCCGAGCTACTGAATATCGCGTCGCAAGGGTTCACTTCCAGAGCGCCATGATGGTGCGGCAATTCCGCCGTCGACGGCCACAGGATAGACGAGCGGTCGGAACCGGGTCGGCATGCCCTCGCCGCTCATGAAGGTGGTGGTTCACTAACGACGTGCACCGGCACAAATACGTCGAAACAGGTCATGCGGCGCTCTCTGGTGCGCGGTTTCCAGAAAATCGGCAATCCGGGCGAATCGTGTGTCTCCGGCCCGTTTGTCATCGAGGGTGCCGTAGCGCGGAAAGGCGAGCTTGGCTCGGTGGAAAGAAAACTCGCACACTTGACGATGATAAAGTTTTGATGGTGTGGCTGATCTGTGGCGGTTTGAATAGCTTGACGCCGCGCGGGCGCAAACGCCGGTAAATCGTGAGACGGCATAGGGATAATCTATCAAGTTGCTGGCTACTTCGGCGAACCGCGCGGCTCGGACGGGGAACGCCACACAACCACGAAGGCGGGCTCGCGGACTCAAAAGCGAATCGCTCCCCATCCCTTCAGGCGACGACGAGCCCGGCGGCGCCGGCGAGCTTGCGCTGTCTGTCGTCGAAAGTATGAAACACGTCTGCACGCAAAGCGATAGCAGCGGCGACGTGGATGATATCGAGGCTGCGGGTACCGATCGTGGCGGTCCACCTCGACGCTAGCTGTCTGGCATGAGCGAACGCCTCTTCCGACAGAGCTTGCATCGCGAAGACCCCGTCGTGCAGGTCGGCGCGGAACGCGGCGCGAGCAGCACGCGCCTCAGACGGGCGTACTTCTTTGCGGAATAATCGTAATTGCACGGCGTTCAGCAGTTCCAACTCTCCAAGCGGTGTGATGATTACGGGCAGCGACAATCGTTGCATGCGCCTGGCCGCCTCGACCGAGTTCGCATCCGGAACATACAGAGAAGCAAGAAAGCTGGTGTCCGCGTAGGCGCTCAAAAACGCTCGCGCTCCTGCGCGACGAGCTCCGCCCCACTCACCTCAAGCGTTTTGTCGCCGTAGATTCGGCGGAGGCGCGCAAGAAAATCGGGGCGGCGAGCAACCGAAAGCCGTGCCGGCAGCAATCGCGCAATTACCTTCTTGCGTTTGGTGATTTCGATCTTCTCGCCCCGCTGAAGCAAACGCTCGACCTCCGAAAAGCGGTAGCGAAGATCCCGCACGCTTGCCTTTCTCATGTGATGCATCATAGCATCACATGATCGTAATCTGCAAAGCGGGCTCGCCAAGCACGCCCGTGCACATCAGGTCGTTAATCGGGGATGCTCGCTGAAATGACGCGGGTCCTCGACACGATATAGGACTCATTGCGCCCGCCCGTCAGGGTCTCCGGGATGCGCGGAAAGAGGTTGTTGAATACGCGAATCACCCAGCTTGCGCCTTCGTGCGCATGCCCATGCCATTGGGGAAATTCCGCCGGCGTCACCCGTATCAGTTCAGGCGGCGCCAGGTCCTCGTTGCCGGGACAAAACGGGCAGGCGCGAATCGCGTTGTGCAGCGCCTTGGTGCCCGGGGCCGGCGCATCGGGATCCAATTCGTCGCGGCCACCAAGGGTAAAGGCAAAGCTTTTGCCGCGTACGTCAACGACGTAGGATAGCACTCCAGTGATCGGATTTTTGATCCACACCAAGGCGCCCTCGCGCATCTCATATTCGATCGGCATAGAGGCAATCTACCAACTCGCAAGCCGCTTCGGCCAACCGTACGGCGCGGACCGACCCACAGAACTACGAAGCCGGGCTCGCGGCATCACTTCAGGCGAGGACGAGCCCGGCGGCCCCGTCGAGCTTGCTGCTTGTCGTCGAAAGCATGAAACACGTTTGCACGCAAAGCGATGGGAGCGGCGTCGTGAATGATTATCGAGGCTGCCGATACCGGTCTCGGTGGAATCTTCCTTCAGTGCCGTCGGAGCATGGGCCGAGCTTCCCGTTTAGCCCCACATAAAGGGCGTTATGTCCTAGCAAATCGGCCGGCCTGTGGTAAGGTCCGGGCATGGGTGA
>WNFC01001096.1_pt1 | contig 38478 bp, 44 predicted proteins | sample 5400541 | NCBI WGS metagenome assembly WNFC01 (sample SAMN13153342, study PRJNA577476) | soil metagenome | isolation source: 120 cm saprolite under Douglas fir tree site 2 hole 2 replicate 1 | place: USA:California | collected 2015-04-18
ACTTTCTATTTGTACTTTTAAAGGAGAATAAAGTGGAACCTATTTTACCTCCATATGATTGTGTGCATTGTGGAGCAACTAAAGGCGAGTCCTGGGGTGACGTTGTGCCAGGTCATCGTGTTTGCGGCCCTTGTTACAGGGAACGCATGAATGAAGCACCGTGTCAGTGCCTTGACATTAACGGAAGGCATCCCTCAGATGCCCCAATCCCTCCATCACGAAATCTACATCGGAATCATCGTAAAAACTGTCCAGTTATTAGGGACTTATCTAAACCGATTAAAGAATTTAAGGATAAAAAAATGATAACACAGAATGAGATACATAAAGTATTAGACTTATGTGAAAAAACAATAGGGATGCTTAATACTCCCCCAGGGCCATCTTTTGAAGATCGTATTAAAGAAGTACATCTTTTTAAGCAGGGATTTCGTTTATCAGACTTGTATCATCCGCAAAAGAGGGATGACCGCAAAATGCAGTTTAGAGCTACTGATAATGGGTTAGAGGTAACTAGGTGGCTTAAGGATATATCTCAAGTGGATTGGGATAAGGTTACTATCGATGTTGTCTTTTATCCTTGGTCCAGCATTAAATTCATAATGCTCGATCCAATCTCTGAATCAAAATGAAAAATCAACAAAAAATCTTTTATGATTTTCTCAAAAAAAAGCTAGCTCCTCCAGTTTGCCCTCATTGTGATAAAAAATTAAAAAATTTTAATGTGATATTTGGGAATGTTGCATATTATCATGGCGACGTTTTTGATGACATAGAATGCCCGCATTGTTTTAAATATTGTAAAGTTACTGTATATATTTTACTGCATTCAGGGCAAAAATAATGGACACAATTTTACTCCCGTTCTCCGAGTTTAAGCAAGATGCCTTATTGGGTCATATTTTAACTGAGGATCAATTTTTTCAGATTATCAAAAATAAAATCCAACCAGAATGGTTTCTAAGTCAAGCCAATGCTAAAATTTATTGGATGTATTTGAAGTTTCGACATAAATATATAGATGAGCATAAAATGCCCACTCACATGGCCTTTCGAGAATGTAATCAATTTCTTGAATTAGATCCAAAAGATCGCAATATCTTATTTTCCCACATTGGAAAGTGCCTAAGTGCTGTCAATCAAATTCCTTTATATTTAATTAAACCAGATTTAACTGAATGGTTGCATAGTGTTATTTTGATGACTGCAATGAAAGATGCCAATAGGTTTTACAATAATAAAGATATTAAACAATGTTATCAGATATTAACGAAGGGCGTTAAGGAAGTCCAAACTACAGCATTTGATGGGGGTAAAGCTTATGACTTTAGAAATCCGGAATTGCTTTTCCAAGAAGCTGAAATAGATCGTAAAGACGCATTAACAACGGGATTAAAGATCCTAGATGAATCCATTTTAGATGGCGCAATAGCGGGTGGGTTGAAACGATCTGATACTACGGTTTTTATTGGAGCTTCCGGTGCTGGTAAGACTACGACATTAATTACAATTGCTGCGGAAAATATACGTCAAAGTAAAGACGTTTTATTTATGACTCATGAAGGGGGACCTAGGGATATCCAGCTTAAATTTATATCTAATGCGGTGGGATGCTCTATAAGGCAATTATTTGAATTAAATAAAAATAATGAAGGTCGCCATAAGATTGAACAAGCTACTATTAATATTGATAAGCATTTAAAATATATTCCTTATAATAAAGCCGGAATGACTATTGAAGAAGTGATTCCTATTATTCGAATCAGCCAAGAAGAAAGAATGGCTCAAAAGGAAAATGGCAAAGGATTTGACTTATTAATCAGCGACTATCCAGCATTATTGACTACCGAACAGGCTAGACAAGGCCATTTCCCTAAGAGATTAATCGATCAAATCGTATATGGACAATATGTCCAATTAGCTCTAGAGTACCAATTCCATTCATTATTAGCCATACAGACAAATCGTGAAGGTGCCAGAATTAATCGTGGTCATGATGGCGAAACTAGCCGATTAATTACTCCAGAAGATGTTTCTGAATCTTATGGCCCTATTCAGCAAGCTACTAACGTTATTACGATCAATCGGTCGGAACAAGCGACAGAACAAAACATGATTACTTATTATATTGGGAAAAGCCGTGGGAATCAGGCCGGAGTAAGAATTGTCGCTGATTCAAATTTTGCTGCCAACATGTCCCATTCTAATGCTTTTAGGGCTGTTCGATATATTGGTCAATATAGCCATGAACAAGCGGTCCAGCAACTTTTATCTTTACATCAGACTAATAGTGTGGTATAAGTAAAAATTCAATGAACTTTAAATTATCTGAAGACGATCGTCCCGACTCATTTAGTAAAGTATTATTCATTAATAAAGATATTTATATATTAGGAGAAATTACCCCCAATTCAGCAGGAGAATTTTTGGCCGCATTGAATATGGCCGACCAAGGTGATGGAGAAATCAATGTCTATATTTGCTCGATGGGTGGATGGTGTGAAGGCGGATTGGCGATGTATGATGCAATCAAGTCCACCCGTCACCCTGTCAAAACCATTGCTACTGGTGCCGTTTATAGTTCTGCTATTTTGCCGTACATCGCGGGCGATCTTCGATTGGTTCAAAAAAGTGCTAAAATATTTCTACATGAAATTTCAGTTTCTGTTTCGCATGAATTAAATCCGGCTACACTTGAAAGTGCAACCAAGGAAACTCGTATTTTAGTTGATATGTTTTCAGCTTATATTTCAAGTGCTTGTAAGTTATCTAAGCATGAAGTAACTAATATGTGCAAAGCTGAAACTTATATTTCAGCCGAAGAAGCCGTGCAAATGGGATTGGCGCATCAGTTAATTGACTATACTAAAAATAAGGTATCTTTTAAGTCTTCAAGAGCAACCTTAGCGAAGGCAAAGGCTAAACGTAAATGATCTGGGATTTTATCAAAAACCATTATAAGCTTATTTTGTTGATTTTATTGCCAATAGGGGCATTTGCTGGGGGTCGATATAGCGCTCCAACTACGTATAAAGATCATGAAGTTTATAGCGAACAAGCCGTTTCGACCGAAGTTGAAAAGAGAGTCGCAGCTTATAAGCAAGAATACGAGAAGAAGTTGAAGGTTGATTTGACTGAAACTGTGACCAAAGAGCCAGGCGGCAAAGTGGTCATTCAACGTCATAAGACCGTTCAATCTAATGAAACAAAAGTTGAGACTAAAATTCAATATGTAGATCGGGAGGTAATTAAGAAAGTCACAGAAACAGTTACAATAGATAAAGAGATTACACGTGATACTGGTAGATGGTTTGCTAGTATTAAGGTCGGAGTCGATAGCTTAAATTTTACCAATCCATTAATTGGAGTCGAAGTAGATCATAGATTATTAGGGCCAATATATGTGGGAGGATGGGGAATGGCAAAAACGAATTTTAGTGAAGTGCAAGTTGGTCTTGCGTTAGGAGTTAAATTTTAAAATATGGATAAACATGAATTTTATAAATTATTGGAAGCAGAATTGATTGTTTATGGTATGGACGAACAAGAGGCCGAAGAAATGGCCGAATATTTAACTGAACGATTTGACGAAGAAGGACATTTTAGTGTTTTCGATGATTCAGACGATCTTGCACTGGGTAAAATGCGGTCGCTCAGCGGCTACCCAGACTAACAAGGATCGATTTGTCCTGGAACTATATACGATCATCCATTTTCAGAACAACGTCCTTCGAGATCAAAGTACGGCGCTGGCGCATCGGGATGCTATGATAAAAGAGTTAAAGGAGCAGTTGGTAGAAGACTGCAACGCGGCTGTAGGTGATCAACAAATTGCTGTTCGTGAAATACGTGAGTATTGCGCTCAGGTAGCAGAGAGAAATTTGGAGTTTTTGTCACTGGATACTCAGGCAATTTGCCGATCTATCGCCACCGATATTCGAGCAATCACGGTTGGAAACGAGAGTAATTCAAAATTTACTGAAGCAGCTTATAATCGGTTACGGCAGGAACAGCGCAACCGGGATGCTCAAATTCTAGAAAATCACATTGGAGATTCTGCGACTCGACAATGGGCGGATTTAATCCTCAACGTTGTTGCTGCTATTCGCAAATTAGAATAATATGGGTTGTGATGTAGATTGGGAAGCTGGACGCGAGGCATGGTGGAAATATTACAAGGCACGGATGGCAAAAGAACGTACCGATCGTCCTTCCCGTTTAAAACGGTTACGTGCCTATCGGGCATTAATGGAAATTTTGAATAAAGAAGATGATAAAAAAAAGAATTCATATACCGATAATCCAAGGTAATCTCGATATTCTTCATCGAAATATTTTGGAGTCGGAGTCGTGTCCACTAGTAGGCAATAAATCGGATCTAATTCGTAAGACTATGCTCAAACAAATAGCCGAGGATCCGACTCTACTACGTTGTGGTCCACTTGACTTCGAAATACTAAAAATGGCTTTCCAACAAGACAAATGGGTGATCGAAACTCAAGCCACCGAAAGAAAGAATTTGCCAGCATGATACGTAAGTTGGCATATTGGTTTGGGTTAATGAAATTTGTCCATTTTTTTGGATTACATTTCCGGTTGCGGAAAAGTACGCTAAATATATCCCAAAAACATAATCTTTTAACTTAAGTTGAAACGGCTCAATCGTATAACTCAACACCGTGCGGCTGACGTAAGCGAGATTAAGGAATTTAATTTCTATCGTCGAGAAAATCAAAAATTAAAAAAAAGTTTAGCGCGGATGAGGCGAGAGCTTCAAAAATACGAAAATAAAGGTACTTTTGAGGAAGAATTTGTTCCACCAAGTAAAGCTAAATGTCCCGAATGCGGCTCTGAACACTTGAAAAGTGTCCAATTACATGCTAACCTGAGCATGGTTGTGTGTTTGAATTGTCAGTGGAGAACTAAAAAGTAATGGATCTACAGGAAGAGGTAAAGCTTAAAAGAAGTCCCAATGTTCTCCAGGTAATCACTTGGCCAGATCCATTATTAAGCAAGATTTCTAACCCATTTACTGATAGTATCCCACACAGTCCATATCTCCAAGATTTACTAGATGACATGGTTGTCACGATGAATGCGTATCGTGGTGCAGGATTGGCGGCAATTCAGATTGGCATTCCATTTAATATCTTTGTGGCCCGGAATGAACGTGGCGAATCTATTAAAGTAATTAACCCTGTGATTAAAGAAATAGATGGCACAGACTTTGGGAAAGAAGGATGTTTATCAGTGCCCGGCGTATTTGAAATGGTGCGCCGACCTAAGGAAGTCGTTTTAGAATATTTCGATGAAAAGGGCGAATTAAAAACTCAAGTGTGGGAAGGCTTATTGGCCAGGGTAGCTTGTCACGAAGCTGACCATTCCCACGGCACTTTATTTTTTGATCGAATCAATAAAATCCAGCGATCAGTAGCTTTGAACAAATACCGAAAAATTATAAGAAAGCGTAGATAAGTGCTTGTTGGGGATAAATATACAAATTATAATCACAGATATGGCAATGGTATAATAACTGTGATTAAATTTGATAGAATTTCTAATTCTAATATTACCAGAGTTACGTGTAATGTTCAATGGCAGCTGCTTTATAGTTCATATAAGAGGATTTGGCATTGGGATTATCTTAAAAGTATATTATCGCGAGATGGTTGGAGAAAGGCTTAAGCTTGGAGTACCGATAATGCTTTTTGGTAGAAAAAATCCCGTTGGGATTTTCCGTTATATCCCCCATTCACCTGGAGTGTAATCTTATCGAAGCTACCCTGACCTTGGTCTGCCAATTCATTTAACCCACGATCAGTCCAGTAAACTCCACCAACTCTCGAAGCCACCGGTAAGGTGCTGGCTAAATCTGGATTGAGTTCTAAATTCAAATTCAATTTTAAACCGTATTTGCGATAATTTGCCCTTCCCGTAATCATAAGGTCCCCGCGTCCGCGAAAAACGAAACCGTCGCCAGTATGGGTATTGCCAAGTTGTATCGACAATCTGGATGGCGGATCGTACCGATTTTGTTGAGAAGTAGGAATCCAAATTTCCTCTACGTATCTGAATTCGCCAGACTCATGGAGTACTTGACCGAGATAGGCCGCGATCCGAAGCGACGTGTTGATTTGGAACTCTCCTAATGCTGCTACAAGATAGGGGAATTTCTGCGAGCAAATAATGGGGTTCTTATTCATTCTCTGTGATATAAGCTTCAGTTGTTCGATTGTCAGCACCTATTAAAGATTGTGTGCTTGACTGGTATCCCACCTTAGGTTAGCATGAGGTGTGACAAGAGCGATCATACTAGTAGCGTTATTTTTCGTGGGTTGCGGTGGACAGGGAGGGATCCCGAAAGCCTACATGAAGGATGTCGTGCAGACTTGCCATTTTCCGGGATTAAAGGCGGTTTACCTTCAAATCCCAGCCAACTGTGCTACGATCGAACATAATTTCCATTTGGGTGGGGAAATTTTACAAAATCATAACATTTTAACTACAGCCGTTTACAATCATTTTTTTGATGACGTAGATGTCATCGTGATGAACTCGGGATGTGTAGACGCTCCTGGTTTCCCAAGAGAAACGTGTGCGGTGATCGGGATATCCTATGATGAACCGCCAGCTTGGATCATGCTAGCCAATCATATGTCCCCGCTTTTGCATGAACTATTGCACAATCTAGATTATAATTTAGGAGTTAGTGACTACGACAATTACCATCATGTCAATTGGGATATTAAAGGCTATTTGGCTGCCGATAGTGAATTCAGGCGTGAAATGATTCCTATTTATTGAGTACCCATGACCGTGATGAGACTCGTTGTGGCGGTCGTTTGGGGATTAAGTGCAGTACCTGGTGCTGTAGAGCTGCGAATTTCAAATGTCATACTACCTACGGGCGTCAAGACGACGTAATAAAACTGTGGTCCACCAGAAAAAGAATTTCCTACTGGAGCATAATTTGTATTCGCAAAGTTAGTTGCCCAATTGACGATAATTTGTGTCGTGCTTATTGATACGCTTGTAATGTTAAAACCATCCTGAACAGTTACCCCCCCAGCTCCATCCGTAGTGATTTTGCCCCATGCTTTTACGGTATTTTTTAGAGTAAGAGAGTTGCTAAACCCTTGTGTCGAAGCTGGATTTGAACCACCTGATAAATCTATATATCCAAAGCTACGAATAGCGGGTACCGTGAAGCTAGTAGCGCCAGGGCCTCCTGCTGCTTCTATGCCTGCGCTTTGACCAAATACAGTTCCAGTTCCAGTTCCCTGGAAGCTACCTCCTAAGCCATTTGGCGTACCGCCGATACCACGCACACCCATCCCGCTGAGAGTACCGCCAGTACCTATTACTCCTTGACCAGTAGTTGGCCCTCCTGTGCCAGTTACTCCGGCTCCGGTGCCTGCACCTAACCCTTGGACTCCTTGACCACTGCCGGATCCACCGTTGCCGATAATTCCAGGATTCGCAGCCCCTCCTGTAGCAGTAATCGCTGCGGCGCTGCCTCCTCCTAACGCTTGGATCCCGTTTCCAGCACCAAACCCTTGGAAGAAGCCACCAATGCCATTGGTAGCCCCACCCATGCCCTGTACGCCAATTCCACCTGCGGTGCCGCCTGTGCCAAGAACTCCGATCCCCCCGCTGAGACCATTACCTCCAGTAAAACTACCGCCAGTTGACGTACCTGTTCCTGTAGCTTGTAGTGCGATATTATTTCCGCTAGCAGCAGCGTTGATTGTTAATCCAATCACTCCAACGGCAGGAGTAATCGTTCCACCACCATCTGAAATTGCAAAAGGCGTTAAAGGTGTATTAGAAGCGGCAGATAATTGGACGGTACCTTGAATGGTTGGGGTGGCTACCGGGAAGATTCGGCCCACTTCAAAATTTCGATCTCTTAAAAATACTCTGCTTCCATTTCGCCATGCGATAATGTATCTACGACCTGGGATAGTAGATGTTCCTAATGTTTTAGCATTTGCCACTATAGCGGTAAGGGTAGTAGTCGCTCCCAATTCACGCACTATGTCTATGTATAAACAATTTTGATCTGGAAGTGCTATTCCTGTGACATTATTATCTACGATTGTGTTACTAAGTATAGTGCTATTTTCAAATAATACACCTAAGCTGCGCCACATTAAACTAGAATAGGTTTGAGTTGAACCATTGGAAACGTTTAAGCCAGTTTCAGTATAAGTAAATGTATTGGCGGTTACTGGGGCAATAATAGTCTTGGTACCTGCTGGAAAGTTAGTTTCGCCAGGGGTCATGTCAATGACTTGTCCAAGGACAAATGGATGGGCAGTAGAGGTGACCGTAACCGTGTTGCCAAGAGTTCTGGTTATGTTTGTCGCGGTAACGTTAATCAGCGGAAAGTAAAAATTATCTTGATTTTGAGTTAAGACGGGTTGTCCGTAAGTAATTTTAACATTATCTCGATTAGTTGGAGCATACCAAGTGGTTCCACCTCTAAGTTCCCACGTGGAAGTCATCATGGCGTCCATCCACTGTTTTAAATTCGTAATATTCTTATCTTCGCCAGCGAATGGGTCTACAAGACTAAATGGCGATTGATATGTAATTTGATTTTCAGTTCTACTTCCCCATGGATATGTAAAAACAGAGCTTGGATTATCACCACCAGATCCCAAACGGAACATCATTTTTCTAGCATCCGTGATAGTGACTATATTATTATTGATATCGGTAACTACTTTAGCTATTGGAGCTATATTGGTTGCTGAAGTAAAGTTTTGTGTGGTTATTATAATTCTGTATTTTAATGTGAATGCCAACGGCACGGTTTGTGGGATTTCCGTTAGACTGTTGGCGTCCAGAAATTGAACTAAATCGGTAGTAGTAGAGTCGGTTGGTCTTGATAAATCTAATCCTACAAAATTAGTAACTCCGGCAGTAAAGGATCCAACTACATTTGTGTTAGAAGCATTTAATGCTTCTATGGGTTGTGTATCAGAGACCGTGAAAATTGTGCCACTAGACGATGCGCCAAAGTGCATTAATAGTCCGCTAGCAACATTTAATGTCAAAGTTGATGCTGGATTGCCAATTGTATTGGTTATTGGAATAGTAAATCCACGTAAAATTTCGGGTTGTCGGCCAGTAAGCATTTTACCTGCCAACACATCAAAATCTGCGGCTACGCCACTTTCTATTGCGCGGAGGTGCGGGACGTCAACTCTCATTTGACCGAGTAGGTTTGCTTGACGAATTACAGCCATATATTATTCTTTCTCTTAATAAAAGATTAAATCTCTGAATCAGAATACCAAGTTAGACCTTCAAAGCTAAAAGATCCACGCATGACGCTGCGTTCATTAATTATCCAATTTTGAGTAATTACGGCCGCATCATCTAGCCTAAAAATTACTCTATCACTTGCACGATCTACCAATGAAAAGCTAACGTATTTCTCTAATAATAGATTACTTTGCGAAGCTGAAATCCCACGACCCTCAAGCCCCCCATCAAATCTGATTCGAACACACTGAATCCGTCCCGTAATAGAATAAGGTCCAGGTGCTAATTCAAATGGTATAATGGAATCAATTCCATATATTGCTTTACGGCCAGTATCAATACTGTATTCAAAAGAGTTAACTATACCCACAACCCTATTATTTATATAGATTTTTACGGATCCCGATGTAAAAGTTTTAGTTCTCAATTAGAATCCTCTTATTGAGATTAAGTCCTGCGAAGAACCAAAAATATAAATAATATCGTTTAATTTAGGGCCAGAACTGGTAGTTGGAATATCTCCGCCGCCTAATCCAACTGATCCTGGATATAAGATTGTTTTGTTAACTAAAACTCCTGCTGCTGCAATTAAATCAATAGTAGCAGAAGCAGAAATCCTTCCTGAAATTGAGTCTGTTAAATAAAATGAGCCCACATTTTGTGGAGCGGCTGGGACAAATGCACCAGTTTTAGCTAAAAGTGTGATCGACGTTCCTAGAGTTAAATTATTCGGGAAAACAAAACTAGAATCAATAGCTAATTGGGTGGGGGAAGCCACGAATAGATATTTAACTGGGAAAACAGCATTAGATGTTCCAAACCCAAAAGCCAACAATCCGCCTGTATTGGGGAATTGTGATGTGCTATTAACGGTAATTAATGAATAATTTTGATTTTGATTAATATTTTGATTTAATGTTGTGCTTGTGGCAGTGATTGCTGGGCCAAAGCTTTTTGGATCATATATAAATGGACCAGCAAATTTAGTATTATGAGTTGATTGAAAAGCTGTGATAGAAGCTTGGCTAACATTTATTGACGATTGAGTGTTAAAATCATTGGTGTTGTAAAAAATTACATTATTGGCTGTCCCGCTGGCCGTGGTTTGTATGCCATTTAAACCACCGGACGAAAATACAATATTATTGGACGTAAATACGTCCCAATTTCCACCAGTTCCAGGAGTGATTACTATGGTATTATCTGGCCTTAAAATTGCTTTACATGCTGATTTTGCAATACTAAGCGTAGTATTTATATCATTATTCCAAACTGCATTTAATGGATCGAATACCGATACATTATTATTAGCTGTAATACCAGCTATCCCTCCGGCAACTAATATTCTGCCATCTGGCATTACGGCTGCGCCTGATGCTGAAAATTGGTAAGAATTACTACCGCCGAAAGCTAAGTTTCCCCAAATTTGCGTAGTAGTATTATAAAGCTCTACGCTTTTTAAAGTAGCGATTCCAGTATTGCCCCCCATTGCAAATACCATACCTCCACCACCACTAAACGATGATCCCGCGATGTTTATATAAATTAAATTATGATCATATTTGCTGCTAGTCATATTCCCAGTCGCAGTCCAAAAATTATTAATTGGATTATATATTTCAGATAAACTTATTGATGTGTTTGGACTAGTCTTATACCCACCACATACTAAAACCCTACCATCTTGTAATAAGGCCGCGGCATGGCCAGCACGTGGAGTTCGCATATTGGCTACGTTTTGCCATGAGAATGTGCTTGGATCGAATATTTCACATGAATTAATTGGTATATTGGCAGATATTGTTTGAGTTGCAGTACTAGACCCATTTGTACCCGTTTCGGTATATAAGAATGTATTAGTTGTAATAAAAGTAATTGTTTTATTACCGGCAGGGAAAAGAGCTTCTCCTGGAGATACGTTAATTATTTGACCAACTAGAAATGGGTGATTATTTATAGTTACAGTAACTGTGCTGCCACCAGTTCTTACTAACCCACCGGCTGCGACTGAAAACGAAACAAAATTAAATCCACCTGTTACTAACACTCGACTATCAGCCATAACGGTCGCAGTATGATAAGAACGTTTTACGTTATTGGGAGGAACAGTTGAAATTATAGTGTTTGTAGTTGGATCGAAAATATTGCATATTGGAGTATTAGCTAAATTTCCATCAATAATTAGAGCCTTCCCACTATTTAATGTTACGGCTGCACCTTTAAATAATGAATATGATAATGTACCTTGTAAAGTTAATGTATTGTCAGTATTGAATGTATATACGTTTTGATTATTAATACCGCTAGCATGTCCTCCGGCAACTAATATTCTGCCATCTTGCAACAAGGTTGTAGCCGCATAGTCCTTTTGTTCAGTGTTGATAACCGATGTAAATACTCCTACAGATCCGGTTACTGAACCATTGTTTTCGGCTAGTAGGTTATCGGCAATAAGTTGTTGACCTACGGCTATATTGTGATTTGATGTGGTTAATAATTGTATTAAATTGTTTTTTCTAAAATTTGGACTGATGTAATGTTGCCTATTTGTTGTCCCATTTACAGTATTAGTATCATTATAGGTAAATTGTGAAATGCTTGTTATAGTTGAAACTGTTTGAACTCCAGCAGGAAAATTAGCCTCTCCTGGAGTTAAAAAAAATTGATTCCCTACCACCAAATTATGGTTAATTGCAGTATTAACCGTAACCGTAGTGCCGGATCGCGATAAACCTGCTGTAGGAATTGTTGGTTGTAATGATGCCATTGATTATTAAATTTATTTAGGTCTACAATTCTGCTATTTTGCGTTACACTCGTTTTGGCGCTACCGGTATCCCCAGCGGTCTTCCCGTCTTAGACATTCGATGCGCACATCGGGGACAAAGGACGCCTTGCCCATCCAGCACCACATGGACGAAGAATTCGGAGTTGAGGGTGGGAGGATTCCCTTTGCCGACTACCATCCCGCACTTATGGCATCCAACATCATCTTGATTGTGATGGCTCATATGATTGTCACCGTAAGAATGAATTGCGCAGTATTGTTGGTTGAATTCGGATTGTTGTTGTCCTTGACAGTGAAATAGATACGACAGATCCCTCCGATCGCGGGTAGCCCCCCCAGAATTGTCAAGTCCACACGGTAATTTGTATTTCCAATTCCATTAAAGCCCTGTCTCACCGTGGGTTGAATGTTCGCGTTGGGCAACAAGAAGGTGTTGTTTGATACTGCTGTGAGTGTCATGTTTGAGCTTCCGCCGAAATAGAAAGCTTGGTTTTGAGTTGCGCCCGCAACATGTGGAACACTTGGAAAAATTCGCCCAATCGCTGGAGAACTCCCCGGGATACTTCCCAACGCAAAGGTGCTGCCATAAAAATATGGACGCCGAAATAGAACTCCAGTTCGATCGGTACGCAACACAACAATGGAATTGAGCAAGACGTTGGGATTGGGTTGTCCGTTGATGAAGAAGCGGAAGCCGTTCACTCCCTGCTTGAGGTGTACCGGAATGGGCGTCGTAATATCTACTGGGGGGCCGAAACTGCCAGCTAAGTCTGGATTAGTTGTCGAGGGGATAGGAACTGGAGCACTCAACAAACCTCCATTGAATCCCCATTGGAATGTCTGGGTGCCTGGTCCATTGAAGGTAGAAAGATTGGGAATGACGAGAAAATCACCCCCACCCCCAGGTCCACGGATAACAAAGTCATAGATATTGCCGTTGGCAGGTTGGAATCCAAAATCAAACCAGGGTAATTGGTTTTGTCCAATATTGTTGTTGTTCCCATTTGCATTTCGTCCCTCTAGCTCTCCTGGTGCCTGGACGCCATTAGTAAGTAAAACGGCTGGAGAATTCTGAAGGTCAATCAGCGCATTTTGTCGAGGAGATACAGACTGCCCTCTGTCATAGTCATGCATTGAATCAGTAAGAGGATACATCGCCCATTGGATGGGACCAAATGGGAAGCTTCCTCCCTGGAAGAGGCTGCCAAACGAGACAGTATAGCTCGCGAGTCCTAAGAAATATTTTGTTTCAAGAAGATGTCCGCTGTATGGAAACGCAACTCCCGGAGGGGCGCCCGGGATGCCTCCAGCGGTGTAGTTGGGAATACCCCCGCTAGGTGGAGTCTCCACCATAAACAAACCGTATTTAGTGACGCCTTGACCGTAGGTAGCGGTGAAGACATCGATGTTAAACTCATACAACATGCTCTGGGTGCCATCGGCAGCATTACAATTGATGAATGCGGGCGAATTGTCGGCTCCGATTGGGTCCGCAAGACAGTTGTTGATGTAACAGGCCAGCCAGTTGACCGTGATGCCATACGAGAGCGTTAAATGCGGCCCAGCAGGTGGATTTCCGAGTGGACCCGCTTGCGCATAGCAGAAGGTTTGATGGTTGATGTCCGAAATTGGCGCTAACATGAGCGAGGAGTTAGGTGCGAAGCTGTCACTTCCCCCGCTCAAGTTGGTGGCAGCGATGGGGACCACCGGATCACTTGCTCCTGGTACAGCAACAGTCAGGACATAAATGGTAGCAGTAGCATCTCCTGCCACTTGACCAGTGACGGTAGTATTGGTGGAACCAGCGAGAAAATTAACGGTAATGGTGATTATGTTGGTGGCACTTGGTGGCTGATTGGTATTGCCGGTCGTGACGACGCTGGCGGAGACCTGCTGTGAATATGCCATCCGAATGAAGTTGCCCTGAGCACCCTTGAACGCCGGTTGTACCTCATAGACGGCACCCGAGCCCGGTGTAGTGGACTGCATGAAAATTTTTGCAAATGGAATGTCATTGGCCGTAATGGAATTAAACTCGTCACCGCCAGCCCAGTCGAATTGCCAATCCGAAGTGAGCCGTCCCCCACGTCCCTGGCGCGGAGAACCAGGTGGCAAATCGTCGTATTGCAACACACCGAGCGTTCCGTACTGGAGTGCGGTAACGCTCGTCATGTAAGGGCCGGACTCGGCATAGCGAAAAACGTTAACGGTTGGAAGCCCGGCGCCAAAGCTGCCGCCACTCGCGGAGAGTAGGTCGATAATCTGTTTTTTTCCTCCCGGGAAACCTGGCCCACCGACTGGAAGTCCGACTACCTCGTATTGAGAAAAGAACGGAGGACTAGTACAGGTGACTTCAACAACATCGATGTTTAGTACCGTGTCTCGGTAGCGCCTGGCGCTCGCGCCTGAAGTGAAACAATAGCCGCGAGAAATAATTGGGGCATCGTCATTGACTGCCCAAAAGAAACCAGTCTGTGCGCCAACGACCGTTACCTTGGGTAATGCGGCTGTCACCATGTCTTCGGTGGCGGTACTTGGTGTCAGCGAGCCATCATCGGTCCAGGAAGTGGCGTTACCAGCTAGTTCTATCAGGAATTTCTCGGTCCCGCTGGATCGCCCGTAAACGCGAATTTGCGTTGCTCCAGTGACTAAGGTCCACGTCAGCGCGTTGCCACCGCTTCCGGTGCGTGTGACGGCTGAGCTGGCCGCCGTTTTGGTGACTTCATTCCTGGCGGCGAGTCGATAACTGTACGTCGCGTTCGGCAGCGAGCCTGCGGCCGCACCTACTGCTAGACCTGCCGGTACTGCAATGGCTGCGGTGCGTGTGACTGCCGTCTTCGCTGCTTGAAAGTCATCGCTGTGCGAGGTTAGCGTAAGGCTGGGGACGGCCCAGAATCCAAATAAACCGTCAGGAGTACAGCCCGATGCATATGGTGCGGCAGCATAGCTATAGATTAAATCTGAAATTTTTTGCGGTGGGACGAGATCGTTGGTCCACCATCCATTCACCAAGCCCTGTTGAAAGTATAATGAATGGACGTGCGCGGTGCCTGGCGAATCTGTGACACGAGTACCAACCGTAGGACGAACGCGATTGGCCCCCATCGTTGCCGCAAACCTGTCTCTGTGACGCTTCGCTCGTCGGGCATTAAAGCGCTGAATCCAACTGGTGTTAGCGAGTGGGTTGGTTTGATAGAAGCCGCCGAGGAAAATAGTGTTGATGGCTCCCGTGGCGTTAGTACTTACTCCGGGCTGTAAGCCAACCCAGACGGTATAACATCCGGGCGTAGTGGCCGACCGGATGTAAAGAATTTTGTTTGTATTATCAACGTCAACAATCTGCCCGGTATTGTCAATAGTGCTGAATGAAACCGAACCCGCGCAATTATTAACGAAAACCAAGTCCTGTACGTATTGCCAATTAACTACGCCGTCATTGGAAGTGGTGATACCTGTGGGAGCAGTCGCACCAGCGTTGCCAGCGGAAGTTGCACGATAGAGACGCTTTGGACGTTGTTGGTTGCCATTAATAATGAATTCCGCTGCCACCAAGTCGTTAATACTGTATGGAGTTCCGGTCTGCCAAGGTTGGGCGGTATTTTGACTCCAGCCCTTCATAATCAGCGCCGCAAAGGCGTTTTTGTTGATATTACTCAAATCGGGTAGATTTCCGGCGACTCCACTCATGGTGAGGATGCTAAAACCTGAAAGGCCCCAAGTAGGAGGCAGCGAGTTAGCAGTAGGATCTGCCCATGCGATAGCTTTGCCTTGTGCCGGTGCCGCAGAACCCCCACCGATAACGTATGTATCATCGGTGCCAGTAGTTGGCGCTGTATCCTGATTCATGAAACGTTCGGTATTGCTGGTGCCAGCCGTACCGGGAGTGATGTAGAATGTCCAGGCGCGTGAAATGAAGTAAGTTCTAGCTGGGTTAAAATTGGCGACGCGGATTAGGATTGCTTGGTTCGCCAATACTGGTCCGAGTAGTCCTGTTTCGACTGTGGCCAAGGACTCACTATTATCTCCGGTTAGGGTTGCTTTTACGCGGTACTGTTGACCTGTCCCACCTGGCAAGTTAGAGCCAGTGCTATTGATTACTGATGCGCTGATAATAACTGGAATGTGGTCGGCCACCGTGACAGTATCTGGATTCCACCAAGCATTGTAACTTGGTCGGCTTACCGTCCCACCACCACTGTTGGCGAGTCCACTTGTCGTGTGTGTGAAAGTAAAGTGAGTACTGTCGATAATATTCAATACGGTCCAGTTACCGTTGTATGCAACAACACCAGCTCCACCGATAAAGAAGTTATTTCCTGCCACTAAACCGTGAACTGAAGACGTGATAACAGTCACTACAAAACCAGACTCAGTAAGCCCAGTAGGAGCACTTGCGATTACTACAGCACCTGTGCCAGTGAACGGTGTCAGTTGATTGTCATAATTAATGTTTTCGACATTGGCAGGTAGCGGATGCGGATAGTTGACGGGCCATGACGTACCGTCCGACCGGAGACCTTGATACAAATCAAACAATGCCATCGCCGCGAGTACACCTCCTTGTGGGAACATTGGATTCCAAAGTTCATTGCTATATTCGACATAAACTTTTTGCGTTCCGAGAAGGGGCGGGTGCGCTGGGTTGACCTGTGGCTGCGTATATGGTGTGCCATCGAGAGTAGATCCGAATGCGTACACTTGAGACATTTTAGTGACATAATCATCATCGGCTCCTACTGGGACATTTACCCATGAGTCAAGCTGCTGTTCGTTGCAGATGCGGATTACGTTTTCGAGACTGATACCGGAAGAGAAGCTAGCTGCCTCATCCCGGAAGATGTTGGTGAATGGCGGATATTTTGTGCTGTTAGAGCCACCCACTGGCCAATCTGGTGGAGTGCGGGAAGCCCAATTAGTGTCTGAAAAATAATTCCCACCGTAACTACCCATCAATCGCAAGCTTTTGAACTGCGCATTCTGAGACTTGGTTCTATCTGTGGAGAGCTGGCGAAACGGTTTGGGGTTCGGCGTTGGTCCGCCGGGCACGTCGTAGCCAGGTTGGCAGATAAGAAAGTCTGAGGCAACTGAAGCCATCCCTCCAGTGCCTGTGCCGGTAAGAGTTATATAATTGGGAGTGGGAGTTTGGTCTAGCCAGAAGACGTATGTTCCTGGGTTTGGGTTGTTGGCATTGGAGCTATGAAACCAGACATGACCGATATAAGTACTGGTACCATCGTTATTGTTGATCGTAGATTCCCAATTGACGGTAGGACCAAGTCCTGGCGCACCGCCCCCCTGAACCGCCAGCACGGCTGAGGTGGGAACGCGCGCATAAATTAACAGCAGCCCGTAGTCTGCGGTTGGGTCTGCTGCTATCATCCAGATTGTATTCCAGTCTTCAATAGGCCAGCCATTGGCCCCCAGCTTGGCAAAGCGTGCGCCAGTGACGTTTTGGAGGGCACGAGAAGCTTTGAACGTATTCACCCAAGGTCGGGTAGTGTTGTATTCGACGAGTCCTGCCCACTCGTTGCCAATTAGCATTCCACCAGAGAGAAGAATCTGTGGTCCGAGCCCCCCGCTGGCAGTAACTACGGGTGCGATTGTGACTAAAGGATTAATGTTTAGATAAGCGCCAGAATTAGCTGTTCTTGAAACAGCCTGTGTGGTGGCTGGCAAAATAATGTTTGTAGATAAAGTGTCGCTTTGTGCGGCTATTGATAGTCTTGATTTATTATTCACGGTAAATGATGTGGGTCTATAAAATGCGACATCAGTTACAGTTACTTGTGTTATAGATTGTGATACTCCAACCGAATTTACGACTTCAAAGAAGTTACTTGTAACATTTGCGATACTAAAAGTTCCTTGATTAACTGGATTAATTTGAGTACCATATAGCGTTACATAGTCTCCAATTCTTACAAGTGTAAGATTGATGTTAGAAACAGTAGTAAATCTTACACGATTAGGAATTAATGTTGACAATGAGGCTGGCGTATCAATAGTCCATTGTGTGCCTATAATTTGAGTAGTGGCCAATGATGTAGGAAATTGTAGTGTATTTTGAGCTTTCCCCCCATTTATGCTTACTGTACCTTTAATCCCTAATGCCCCGGAATAAATTCTAATAATTTTTTGTTGAGTTGTAACATTTAAAATGGGTTTAGCGTATGCATTCAACCCTTTAAGCTGTAGTGATCGTGTTATTTTAGCGGCAATTTCAGTTGCAGTAGCAACCAAATTATTTGCAAAATCTATTATATTAAACAATACCGTTATTGTTTTACCATCGACATTGATAATTAAATCGTCTAAATCATTAATTATATAAGGTTCAGCCGAAATCGAATCAATAGAGGCCCTAAGTGCGTCAGCCCCATAATAAATTTCTAATGTTTGTAAAAAACTTTGTAATGTAAGTTTTTGTGATCCTATATTGATAGCTAATTTTCTAAATGTATCATCCGAAATACCCACACCAGATGGACGCACAAAACCATCGTCAGATGCTTTCCGATCCAAATATTTACCAGTTGCACTAGATTTAAACATTTGGTTGAAAGCTTGTCGACCGGTATTAAATAGATAGTTGTCTCCGGCAGATAAACCAGCTATCAAGGCATCCCAACCGCGTCCGCTTAATGATTGATTAAAGTGTTTGCGAATAATATTTGATGGTGCATCATTTAAAACAAATGTTCCCGCATTGGGTATTGAACTAGACACAATATTTGTGATTGTAAATTGTAATGAATTTGGAATTCCTAAAAGATCTCCCTTAACGTCTTTAACATTACTAGCTGTAATAACCCAAAATCCGTTGATAAGTGGTTGTGTGACAGTTAAAAATACGCTTTGTGGATCTGATGCAACTGGTACCACAGATATAATTGTATTGGCTGCTGGTCCAATCAATGAATAATTGTTTGGATTTAGAGCATCATTTATTCCAAATGGATTGGATAATAGTGGGATTATTGTATATTTTAATTGAAGAATTGTTGGATTTAATTGTGTAATGCTTTGAAGGAAAAATGGAGAAACAATTGGTGGGGACGGTGTTCCAGATGATAATAAAATAGATATTTCTTCTGGATCCCAATTGGGCAATTTTTGATAAAGTGTAGCGATAATCGGAGGTACCGCATTTAACCAAAAATCTTCATCAAACATTATTTACCCTAAACTTGAAATTGAGATATCGGTATCCAAGTTTAAAATTCTTGGCTTTTCGTTAGCCTGTACAGGAATCAAATCTTGGGTGGATGTGTATGTGGGAGATAAGATTACTACTGATGATGCACCGTCGATTGCCTGAGCAGCCCCAACGATATTGCCTAAAGCAATCGATTGACCAACATTTGTTCCATTAATTAAAGCAGCAACAGCACTTTTAACTCGATTGCTAACATCTTTTGGTGTAGCACCAGTACGATACCTTATTCCTAAAGCTACTTGAATGCGTTTAGTCAATGGACCACTTATATTAACTGTGCCTGCTGCGACTCCGGGATAAACCGCTGGATTTGTTTCGTCTCCATAAACTACTTTGTTTACTTCGGCTAAAAGCCCTGTGTTAAATGTATATCCATCCAATCCCGTTATCAAAGTTGTTGGAAAATTAAGTTTATCTAGTGCTGTTATAATTGAACCAGCGCTTGTACTAATTTTATTTGCATAGGCCGATGTGGTAAAAATAATGTCATAAAAATTCGTATTTGCATTTAAGTTTATTGTACGAATTTTTTTAATTAATCTAATTGGATTTTGTTCTTTATCTTGTATAAATATAAAATCATTGCCCAATGTTGTAGCTGATATGGTTGTCAAATTGCCGGTAACATAAAAGTCGGTAGGGATAGTCCCAAATACGGTTTGAATAGCGACACTGGGAAGATTAGAACCATTTTCGTTATATTGGAATGAATTGGTGGCTATTGCCGTAATTGTTTTATTACCGGCAGAAAAAAGGGTCTCACCTGGAGACACAGTGATTGTTTGACCAACTGCAAATGGATGATTGTTTAATGTAACCGTAACCGTGTTGCCACCGGTTCTTACTAACCCACCGATTGGAATTGAGAATGATGGCTCATTTAAACGACTGACTAGGTAAGATCCAATATTAGATGTTCCAAATATTGGTGTACCAATTGTAAATGTATCTCCTGGTATGATACTGTCATAGCTTAAAAACTTGATCCAGTCCCCGGCAATTAGCGTTTGTATCTCTTCCACTCCGCCGGTATTTTCAACCCAAAATGTATTAGTGTTCGGGTCAACCCTTACTATTTGTTTAAATCCGGTATTTGAAAAATTGAAGTTGGTAACTTTGATGTATACCCAATCGCCTTCTAAGATCGAGCCCGATAACGTTGTAGGAGTAGGCGTATCGTCGATATAGGCCATAAAGCGGCCTTGACGTTCAATTTGATATGTATTTAATGTTCCAATTACTTGACGCTGATTTACAACAACCGGAGTTGCAGGATCAAAGTTAATTCTGAATTCACCAGTATTTGGACTTGTTCCAATAAGCATTAAGCTTGTGCTAGTCCAAGGTACAATTTTAGGCATTACATTGGTTCCCTGAATGCTTACGTTGGTATCCCCTGTAAATCCCTTGATTTGTGTAACCGGAATTTGAATACGAGTAAAATTACCTACGGCTTGTCCGGTCCCATTGACGGTAGCACTAGCTGTATTGCCAGTCCCAGTTGAAACTTGAATTGCACCACCCGATCCAATTGTATTTGACGATAATTTTAGTTTACGACTATTACTTGATGATGTAATTGTAGCATTTGAATAAAATCCACTGATAGCAGGACTTCCTAAATAATTGACTAAATTATTAACCGTGATTGGGACTAAACGCATGTTCTCTGCTGAAAAGTTTGCATTGGAAGTTAATTCTCCGGATACAGCATTTTTAAGACCTAGAAGTCCACTATTAAGTGTAAAGTTGGTACTTTGAATCCAATTTAATCCATCAAAAAATGGCCATGCTGCAAGCGATTGAGCGCCAGCGCCCTGTATACTGGCATTATTAATTGATTGATTAAATTCTTCGACCGTAGCATTTAAAATGGTTCCAGCTCCAGTATTAATTGTACCCCCGTTATTAGGAACTAAGATCGCAGATACAATATTTGAGGCCGAAGTATTACCATTAATAAAATTTACAATATTTCCCGCAGTGTTTTGTATGGGATCAATTGGATAAAAACGTAAGTTCAAGGCAGAATTTATTTTTAATGGTATGGTATTCCCAGTATAGCTATTGTCTGATGCTAAAAATGAGAATCTAGTTGAAGATACGTCGAATACTCTAAAATTGCCCTTAACTTGTGAATCTAGTGCAGTCGCATTGTCAATATGTGCAACATTGCCTGCTACAACAGGAGTTGCACCGCCAGTGAAGTTAGGATTAGTTGAGGCTGGAGTGAAATATTGCGTGACAGTACTTGCGGTAGTTGTACCGGGTTCAATATATGTAAAAGTAGTCGTTGTTACTCCGGTAATTATTTTAGCCCCAGATGGATAATTCGCTTCGCCAGGATTTAGGAAAATAACATCGCCAACATTAAATGAATGAGCACTGACAATAGGAGTAGTATTAATCGTGGCCGTAACTACGTTAGAAGCATTTCGTACTAGGTTTCCGATTGCTATTTCGGCTTGAAAATATTGCAAATATGTTTTAACGCACTGGCCACTACTTACAGTATAATTTACTCCTGGAATCAAAGTCGCGGCCGCATTGACACTTACTTCGGCCCAAACAACCGTTGTCCCCGTAACAGCGGTCACGGTCTTAGCCCCAGCCGCAGAAACAACACCGGTTCCGGATGCGTCGGCGTGGCCAGGTTGGAAATAAATGGTTTGACCTACGACAAAGTTATGAGTTGCAGAAGTTGTAGCGGTGATCGTTGTTCCATTAGAGTTTAAGGCTGTAACGGTAAATGTTGTTCCGGCTGCACGTTTGCTTACCAAATAGCTGATTGAAGCATTTGAGGTGGCATTGGCTGCGATTTCATTGTAGCTAAATGTATTGGCTGATACAGCAGTAATTGATTTAGGTCCAGATGGCAATGTGTTGTTGGTATTGGTTTGATATACATTATCTCCTACTGACAATGTGTTGGTTTGGGTTACCCCGGCTGCGGCTAAAGTAACAACAACCACGTTGGTAGTACGGACAACATTTCCGCTGGTTGCTGTATAAGTAGTAAAGGAAGTCGTAACAAATTGATTATTACCGTTTGTGCTTAATCCAGTTCTTTCAATCCCTGACGGAAGGCTAACATAAATATTAGCATTACCGTTTAATGTATCGGTCGATACAGATATTGGCTGGTTGGGTGCTGATGGATTTATGTATTGCAAAAGCGCGTTATTACCATCAGATCCATATCTAGCAAGACGCCATAAAATCGACGTATTAGCGATAATGGAATGAGATTTACCTCTAGGGTGCATATAAAGAGCAAAATCATTAAAAAATGTTGTGGAAAGACCAAAGGATGTTGATAATGATACGTTATTATTATCAACATCCAAAAATAAGAATGGCGCAGATCCATATGTCGCGGCTGGATCTGGTTTAACATTTCTAAATAAATTAATATTATAATTTTTGGCAACGGTATCTTGATCTAAGATAATATTTATGTTATCGTCGGAAGCTATACTAAATGCTGTAGATGTATAAAATCTGTCCGAAATCAGCCTTTCCAACGATGTTATTGTGGAACGAATTGTATAAACATTATTAACAAAACTACTCAATGGAGCATAATCATATGCATTGGTTCCATAGCGTCGTAAAAATGCGGTTGCTGCTTGCGGACTTGGGCGAAGTGCAACAGTAATTCCTTGATTAGCTGCCGCAATGCTTGCTGTAGTTGTCTGCGATGCTGTAGCGCCAGGACTTGTAGTAGTAAAATCGGCAGCATCTAATGACGCGGGTGTGCCACCACTTATACCGCCAGATTGACGATGATTTAATGATCCACCATCAGTAAATGTAGAGTTACTTTCAAAACCAAAAAAGCAAACACCCAAAGTGTTTTGGGTAATAGTTGTGAGACTAGGGGCAGTGCCGGTTGTGCTAGAGGCATTGGTCTGCCCCACAGCGGTTACATCTATCGGTGTCAAATTGTTTATATTAACATAACCTAGCGTAAATCCAACTGTTTGAGTGTTACTAGTGAAGGTCCAAGCGGTAAATGAGGCTGTCCCTAATCCCCAATATACCGCTGTACCGCTGGTTGTACCATTATCGGTACGATTAGCTAAAGTCCATCCAGATGGTGGAGTGATTGTAACATTAGTACCGCCGCCGTAATGGAATCCGGCCAAAACAACGTCGGTACTAATAGTTCCCGTAGGGGCCGCTACGGTAATATTGCCCGAGGCAACAGTTACCACTGTACCGGCATTTCGAAATGCGATTGTTTGATCTAGGCGTTTGCGAAATGTTAACATGTCGCCGGTTCTAAAGCTGATTAAGGTGTTGTTTGTCCCGGTAAATGTTGTAGATGATGGTACAGTAGCAACTGTAGTCCATTGGAAATTGGGAGTATTAACTTCGCTATTAGTTGTTTCAATGGTAGCAAAATGTGTTGGATTATTTTTGCTTAATTTGCCACTTGGCAGGAAAAGTATTTGACCATTGAGATCGGCGGTGACCAACATGATATCGCCGGTCGGATTTAACGAGTTAGTCGATATTCTTAGTTGGGTATTCCTATATACCGAAGAGGTAGCTCCAACTAAAGTTGAGTTTAATGTTGAAACTAAGCTAGTCAATGAATATGTCCCGGCAAGAATTGATATATTTTGAAGCTGAGTTGCGTTAGTCCTTACAAAAACCATTCCAGCATTGCTAGGTGAAGCGCTTTGTAAAGTAATTATGCCTCGTTCAACATCAAACCAAGCCCAATTGGCAGGATTGCCATCGCCCCCATTGTTTATATCTGAGATCCTAAAAGCTCCTTTGTCGGTGAAACCTGGATCCCAAATCACTACATAGTCACCTACTTGAATAAATCCCGTACTAGCCCCTACTGTTCCAAATGTCCCATTGCTAGCCGTATATCTAACTTTATTAGTTGTACCGGCAGGCTGAGTTAATGTAAAAGATGTCGAGGCCGTAACTCCGGTGCTTAATATTTGTGCCGCACTATCTACTGCAAGCCACAAATTTGCCACTCCTGATAATATGATATTTGAAGTAATAGATGGCGATTGTATATACCCAGCCGTAAACGATGTAGCGGCAACTAGATTGTCACCTACAACTAACGAATTAGTTAACTTTAATTGACCGGTGTTTCTATTGAAAGTATAATCGTTATTAGATCCGGTCGAAGAACTAATATTAAACATACCTTTGGAAACAAGCGTACCACCGGTAATTTTAATCGAAGATCGTGCGTTGGCTCCCAAATTACTTGTAATAGTTAAGAGTCCCCCGATACTCGCCGCTGTGATTCCAGTAATGTCAGAATTTAATACTGTAGCCCAAGATGCCAATGAATTATTAGAACTAACTGTAGTATATCCTGTACTATTATTGATAAAGTCAGTATTACGAATCGTAACTGTTTGGATGGGAGTATTGTCAACTTGGATAATTAACGTATCTCCGTCGGCAATTGTAGTTGCCCAAGTGTTTTGAGCATTGCTTGAAATGATAGCAAATCTACCATCTTTAAATAATAATTGATCGTTTTTGTATAATCTTAAAGTATAAGATAAAGTGGTAGGAAATGATAAAAATGTATTTGCATTAGTGCCACTTGTTGGAGTAACTACTTGGATGTCTTCATTGGTATCAGATTTAGAAAAGATACTTACTTTTGTGCCAGTAGCCGCCGATCTGGCGTTCCATAACAATGTTGGATTACTATTGATTGACGCTACAATTTCGAATACTTGAGCATTAGAAATTGATGTAAATGAACTCGCAGCAAATGTATGAGTCGTCAATATGCCGCCAACCTGGACAGCCAGTACCGATCCCGCAGTTACATTAAATGGCGCAACATTGGTTGTAGTTACAAATGCTTTAGTAACTGGTCTTTGGGATGATAACTGAAAAATTTGTTCTCCACCCAAAGCCGTATCCATCAATGTTTCTTGTGGAATACCGGAAGTGGTTTCTTCGTATCCAGTACCATCATCGATAATTAATGCCGGAGTACTGCCAGTGGTATTGATCACGGAAGCGCTGACTACGGTTTTATTGTCAAAAGTAGATGTTACTCCCTTAACATTGGTGATTAAGGCTAATGGGGTCCCTTTTTGACGAGATTGTCTCGTATTTTTAATTCTTTCACGTAATGCTAGATCGTCTTCTGCGGCTTGACCATTGGTAAAGGGTAAAGAATTGTTGACTGACATTCCAACAAATGACGGCGAAGTCACTTGATTAATAGCACCAACCGGGACATTGCCAATCGTGCCAGGAGTTTGAGCTACTACGTCAAGGCTGGGTAAGAAATTTTCCCCATCCTGGATTGTATTATTGAATAATGTTGTAAACTTAATCGCATCTGAAACATTACCTTGCTGGGTTTGGACGATTGTACCAGCAGAAATCAATCGATTCCCACCTTGGGCTAAAATAACTGTTTCGCCTAAATTGTGGAATTTAATGGTTCCAGTATCTAGTGTTATTGTCCAAAATGATCCATTATTTACTGGTGGATTTAATCCATTGGTATTATATGGTTTAGGTCCTTCGTAATTGACCGTGGTACGACCAATATAAATTGAGCCTTTAACCGGAAATTTGGACGCATCAGTTACTTTAAGGACAGTTGTTCCAATACCCGGTGCAGCGACACCTTGATAAACAGTAGTTGCAATTTTAGTAAAACTAATATCTGAAAAATCTACCGTACCCGTAGCGGGGGTAACTGAAATGCGGGTTAAATTTTCATCATTGGCAATGCGATCTAATGCTTGTGCTTCGGCTCGATCAATCGATAATGAATCAAGCATCATAAAAACGTCTTGTGATCCTCGAATATCCGATTGAGCGGCAGCTTCAATAATTGACAATAATGGACCAGCGACTTTGACGTTTTTCAATCCTATGCGTGATAGGAATGAATCCAAAATATCACTGACTACTTGGTTATATGAACGGGGAATCGGCTGGTCGGCCAAAGAGGTAACTCCTGATACTTAATGGGATTTAATTCAAAGATTGTTATTTATCCCACTACTATATTTTCGATGTTCATTCGATTAGCGTATTCAACAATTCGAGGCATTTTAACTGGACCATAATAAACCAGTCTTTTAATGCCTAAAGCGACTAAAATCTTAAATGTAATCCAATTAGGTTGATCTGAAGAATACATGGTGGCTTGATTTAAATTGCCTCCGGCGCGAATGGCTGAACCTAGACATACAACTTCAGCATTAATGGTGGCGACGTAGTGTTCACCAGTTTCCTGCATTCCGCCTGCTGCTTCGGCAGGATCCAGATGGGCACTGGTACCAACACCTAAAATTTTATTTCCTTCAGCCAACACGGCTCCGCGTTTTTTGGAAGATGTGGTTTTTTGTCCTTGCATTTGAGCTATTTGAAGGAAATGCTGGTCAATATTGTTTAATGGCATAATTAAAAGGTTGATTTTGCTGGCCCGATGTGGTATAAGATAATCTATGTTTGAATTAAAAGAAGCAATTTTTAATGAAATACAATTTCCAGATACCCCTTTTAATTTAAAAGAAAATTGTATTATGTTGGGACGACGGGGTTCTGAGGCTCACGGAACCTATATAAAGCCCGAAGATCCCAATGGAATTGACGATCGGGATCTTTTGGGATTAGTTATTCCGCCTAGAAACTTTTACTTAGGATTAAAGGATTGGACCCACGCCGAAGCAATTAAGGGGGTGTGGGATGTTGTATTGTATGAATTTAGAAAGTTTATTGGATTATTGATGAAACAAAATCCAAATGTACTTTCAATGCTTTGGTTAGACGAAAGTGATTATTTGTATCAAAATAGTCAATTCTTCATGCTTAAAGAACATCGAGATTTATTTAGATGTAAAGATCTGGCCTATAAATGTATCGCTGGATATGCTTATAGTCAGTTAAAGCGAATGACCCACTATGATATTGATGCTTCAAGAACGGGTCGATACATGGGGGCGAAGCGTAAGGCATTGGTTGAAAAATATGCTTACGATGTGAAGAACGCCGCTCATTTAATACGATTATTGAATATGGGCAATGAATATCTTGAAACTGGCAAGATGCAAGTCAAACGGACCCACGATCGGGAATTAATTATCGATATTAAGAAAGGTAAGTATACTTTGGATGAAGTCCAAAATATGGCCCAATCTAAATTCGAGAGACTAGACTATGCCCAGAGCCATAGTCTGCTACCGGAAACGATGGACGAAAAGGCTATCGAAGACTTAACAATCAAGATACTTGAATGGAGGTTATTGAATTAATGTATTGTATTAAAAAATATAATTTAGTTTGGTTGATTGTAAATGAACAAATGTACAATCAAAAGTTGAAGTATATCTCTAGTGTCAATGACACAATGGTACACAGCGCTCACCTCTATTACCATAGAGCTAAAAAAACATTTAAGCGATTAAATGGATCTTCTCTCTATTGGACCGAGGTATGGTCAGGATCGTCGTCCACGGTTTATCGCGATTGCTGAGAGAAGTAGATGAACTAATTCGGCAAGTCCGCGCATTCACAACTGAACTATGATTTTTATTTAGCTAATTCTTGGGAAAGATCGTTATTCTTTTCCCGGATTTCTTTGGGAATCTCTTTCATTCGGTAATAAACTCCGCCATACAGGGCTTGATCAATTCTAGTTGATCAGCCATGGTGCGGGTTACTTTGACGTGTTCGTGCTTACCTTCGCCTAAATGCTTTAATACCCATTGATCCTTGATGTGTAATTTGCCTCGGCGATGGGATTGAAGGCTGTAGAGCAGGGTAGCCCTTTGAGGCCCGTATTTCTTCCAATAATTCTGGGAAGCTTTTTCGAATTTGGCTACCAAATGACGCCGGATCTTTATTATTCGATAAAATTCTGGGTTGCGTTTCTCCCAGAAAATCCAACTTGGGACATACCTCGGTGGAAGCGCTGGCAAGACGAACGGATCGGGCTTATGAGGAAAATGATGTTGACGTTCCCAATTAACATCACGAATCGCTTGCTTAAGCTTAATTATGTCGAATTGATCGGGATTAAACTCATTTTCCTCAAGTATCATTTGCCAGAAATTCTTTTCAGTTAATTTTCCATTGGTTTCCATGTTTATTCTTTCGCGTAATGCCGGGATTTTTTGCGGTTTTCAATAGTACTAGAAATTGCGCAATTGGTTGAATTTGGCTCGAAGCCAATAATAGAAATATATGGCGTACTTCATAGCTTACTCCGAACCCACTGCTTTTTCCAGCGTAAATAGTACGAACATAGCCCTGGAATTTGACAAACCCACACAAGTGGCAAACACAAGGCGTAATACCACCAAGTTCCTTTGCCATCAATTATCGTATAAATCGTAAATAATATTAAAATTGCGGCCCAAAATAAGCTAAAAATATTTTCAACTTTTAATTTCATTAGAGTAAAGTAGCATAAGATCGGGTGAAGGTCAAGTTGCCTTTCCCCAGTAAAAGTGGTACTATCCTCCAATGGCTTATCAGTGGATTAATATCAATAAATGTGTGCCACCACATAGAATTACTGACTATAAGAAGGCGATAGAATTATATTTTTCAATGAAAAAAGAGGGTGGTTGGAAAAAGGGGGCCGAAGTCTTGGTCGGATACTGGATTCCTTGGCATATATTGAAAAATCGTTATCCACGGGTTAATTGCGCGATTAATTTACACCATAGCATTGATCAGCAAATGGTCCAACTGGTCTCGGGGGGCCATCGTTTGGCGGCAGCCCAACGCGCTGGATTGTCTCAAATCCCGGTGCAGGTTTTGACTTACAAAGAAGCTAATGATATTTGGGGTAGCGACAAGTGGGTAGATCTTTTAAGTCATCCGGGGGTTAAATGGTAATTACTAGGGTTAATCGTGCTAGTCCGCACATCGATTTAGTAACATTTGGTGGATCCATTCATTGGGACGATATTTACATTAAAAAAACATATACCCATGTGGCGGGTACAATGTGGGCATTGATGGGTAAAATTAATGGCGATCCGGCTTTTTACGCATTGTCCTGGGCTTTGACTTATCAACAAACGAGGAATATATTCCGATTGCCGATGGTCCATTGGAATACCGCTTATCGATTTTATGATATGAAATATCTTTTTAACGATTTATGAGATTTTATGGTAAATTATAAATGGTTCTCGTTATCGACCGTAATACGTTTTCACGATGTTTTTATCAAAAAGATTCAAGGTCGTTATTTTAAATGGTGGGTCATGATCGGAAAAGTACATGAAGGAACCTCCGGTGGACATGTGCAGGATGAGTATTGGTTTTTGACGCATTCTAGCTCTTATGATCAGGTCCGTCCTCATTATTTGCGTTTAAAACACGATGGGTTTACCCGCAGGATACTTGTGACTTATTGGGCGTATGATTGGCGGGAGTTTGCTAAGATATTATGAACTGTTGGATTCTTGACCACTGGGAACACGAGGAATTGGTTGAATTATTCGATTATCCCCATTTTTACGACCTTTACATTAAAAGAGTTCTTCCTAATTTGTACTTTTTAGTTGGGACGATTTTAAATGATCCTTATCTGTACCTTCTTCAATATGGCGATTATTCTCAGGTACGTATAAATTACCGACAGCTTAGAAAGGAAGATAACTTTGCTCACGATCGAATTTATTGGCGGGCAATGAAAATCGAAGGGTTCATTGAACGTAGACGCAGGAGTGGTGGTTTATGATTCGATCCCTTGGATTCAGGCATACTTCTCTTTTTAGTCGGTGGGTGTTCATCGAGCTGGTAGAGGTTGAAAGGGGAACATTTCGATACGACGAAGTTTTCATCAAGAAACACCTGGTTCCGGACGGTGTAGAATGGTTTATATTGGGTCGATTTGACGGAGATTCCCATTTTTATTTGTGTACTTATATGGCCAGCTATCCTAAGATACGACGTGAATATCATCGGTTGATGGCCAATGATAGGGTTATACGAGGTTCCAATATGTATCGAGTCGATCGATGGGAAAAGTTTTACACACCCGCATGAAACATAAAATCACTAGAATAATTAACATCACGCCTAGCGTAGCCGAAGTCTTTTTTGCATCGTATTCCGTCAGATTCGATGAAGTATTCATTAAAAAAATGCCTGGAGGTCTCTATCGACTGGTTGGCAAACTGGACGGAGGATATTATTGGTTGGCCACGCGCACGCAGTATTATAACCTTAAGCGTCTTTATGGTCATGTTATTAGTAGTTGTATTTGGATCTTGAATGGTACGGGCATTTTCCGGATAGCTAGTCCCACAACAGTTTGGATGTAATATGTGTATGAAATGTGGGAAAAGGACCGGGATACCAAGAGAAAAGGGCGGATGTTCGTGTGCTTACGATCGAATCCAAGCCTGTATTGCTTCCGGCAAACATCTGATGGTAGAACAATATAATCATTTGTTGAAATGGCTGGAGTGTAGGAATTGTAGGCATACGGCACCATATCTAGGTTAAATCAATGGAAAAACCTGGTTTCGAAGAACGGTTAGAAAAGGTTGAATCATTTATTTCTGATTTTAAAACGGGAATGATGATTGGATGGATATTGTTAATAGGATTTTGGATTTACCAATGGGTGATTGGAAAATGAAAATTACTTCAATTGACCCACGGTGGAGGTATAAATGGAAACCTTATACATGATTGAGTATACCACCAGTGATTGGAACCAGATCATACTTTCGATTTGGTCGTTTAAAAGTGCTGCAGTTAAGGAGAGGCAACGTTTAATAAGAAAGCATCGCAAATGGCATCCCGATTTTAAGTATGATTGTAAAATCTTAGAAATTATACTAAATCAGCCATTTCAGGAGGATTATGGTCTTTAACCATCGCTAACCGCTCTTAACCAACAAATTAACCCTATTAATCATATAAAATGTATACTATCCAATATGTAAAGAACCAACGAGTTGTAGATGTATTCATGAAGAAATGTTCCAATGGTATGTGGACGGTTTGCTACCTGGATATTAATAAAGAACATTGTTATATACCCAACCGTTTAGTTTATATGGGACACAAAATGGCCACAACGATTGTCCGAGGTGACTTAAAATATATACAGAGAAATCAAGGAGTTATTACTCTGAGCCCAGCCACTGCATATATTATACCTATGGCTAATTTTAAAGAGCATTTACAATTATTATGTATGAGGTATCCATATAATGCTAGTCATGAATAATATACTCCAAAAAAAATAATTAACTTTAGATGGTACCTAAAAAATATGGGACCCGTGAAATATATAGGGATTTTTAACAATTCTTTATAAAATATAGGTGGGTATCTGTAATAGGGAAAGCCCCTTCAGTCCCGCCCCACCCAATGAATTCACGGCCTTACGAAATCCAGTCCCCACCTAATCTCGTTATTAACTGGATAAGGGCAAGTGTTAGGTCCAGGCACGATATATGCTATTAGCAAGGGGTATACCATAGGCTATTCCACTCCTAGTATGGTATTAGGCAAAATACCACGGGTTTTTTCGTTCATTCGCCAATCTTATTACACTGACAGTATGGGCTCCATATAGGCATGATCCTTGCGATTGCACGTTATAGGCCACGATTATAGGCCATTATTGCTGGTACAGATATTGCATTATGCCGAGGGGGTGAGGGTGCGGGGATCACCAACCCTATCCCAAGCAATTCCCATGCCAACCCTACTGAACACCCATTCCTGTGTCAAATACCCCACAAAGCGTAGCTAACCCACCGGTATGATTCTTGCAAAGCCCACAAGTAGCACCCCTAATGAAAAGCCCTTAGCATCATTAGTTTTATTCACTAGCATCCATGCACATAATCTGCGCATAATGGGGTCCAACCCAATACGAGGTCGAATGGAGTTTTTTGAAACACTGGCTATGCGAGACCCCACGGGGGGCGCAACTCCATGATCATTGCCGCGATTATTTCGTCTTTGTTGCTGATCGGTGCGATGTCGATGTTTTCCCACAATGGTAGTGGTCGCTAGTTGACTCTATCCGCAAGGTATGCGCATAATGGTGATCGATGAAAGCTAAACCCTGCCGCTTGACCTTCAATGGACAGCGCTATCAGATCAATCAAGATGGATCGGTTTACTTGATCGTTTCCGATCCCTACGCCACGGTACAAGCGCCCGCTCCCGAGTCAGCCGATATCGCCAAAGCGGTTAGAACAGAAGCCAGCCGCATACGCCGCAATCATCGCGCTCGGGTGCGCTCCCAAGTTATGCGCGAAATGGGTCTGGTCAAGACTCCTTACGGATGGGAATGATGGAACGCGAATTAGCTAACCCTTGGCTATGGTTTGCGGTGTGGCTATTGGTCTGGTCACTGATTGCGAAGGTTTCGCCATGATCGAGGAATGCCTAGACATGCGCACACCGGCAACCGATCACACTTTCCATCTATCGCCCGAGGTATCGATCCACATTTACAAGATCCCAGCGGGCAACCTTGGGCGCGTCAATGAGAAGGTCGCTCGGCTGAACAAGCGGGCATTGAAACTTGGCCTAGTCCCGATCGTGCTCAACTCCCACGGGATCGAGGAGAAGGTTACGCGGCATGAAATCACGGGTGCCGAACGCAGGACCACTTTGCACTTGCTTTCGATTCAAGGCGAAACGCCTACCTTAGCGGGCTGGCAATTCTTGGCGACCTTGCAGCATTTGACCGACGATCAGGGCGCTCCGATGAACCTTGTGCGTGCCGTGCCTGGTAGCGAGGGGCTTCTAAACGACTACCGGGCGGTTGCGCAAAAGTGTGATCATTGCCAAGTCAGCCGCCGTCGGATCGACACCTACGTAGTGCGCCATGCCGAGTCAGGCGATATCAAGCAAGTGGGATCGAGCTGCTTGGTCGATTTCATTGGGACAGAAGATCCGACCACGGTGCTCGCCCGATTCACCTACCTTTTGTCGCTTGCTGGGATCCTTGAATCCGAGGAGTCTTACAGCTCGGGTGATCGGCGCGATTATTCGTTTAGCTTGGAAGATTATCTCGGGTGTGTGTGCGCGTGCGCCCGCGAGCATGGTTTCACGACTCGCAAGGAAGCCCGCGACAGTCAAGGGAAGGTCGCCACGGCAAGTCAGGCGATGAGCGTCCTATTTCCCGCACCGAAAACCACTAACGAGCGCTGTTACTGCGGCAATCGCGATCCACGTCACGTGCAAGTATCGGCCGACGATCAAGCCAACGCACTGGCGGCGTTGGCTTGGGCTCGCGAGACCTTGACCGATCGAAACCAATTAAACGACTACCTTTACAACTTGTCGGTGGTCTCAAGCTTGGAGTCCATCGATCACAAGTCAGCGGGCATCGCGGCAAGCTTGATTCCTTGTTACGCACGGGAAATGGAAAAGGCGATCATCGCCAAGCGCGAGCGGGTCACTCAAGCCAATAGCCAGTACGTTGGCCAGGTCAAGGATAAGGTAACCCTGACCGCTCAATTGATTGGCTTGCGCTCGTTTGAGACCCGATACGGTGATTGCCACATGCACCGATTCTTAGACGGTAGCGGCAATGTGTTGACGTGGTTTGCGTCCAAAAGCCAGCACGCCCAAGTCGGGAGCACCTACAAGGTCATCGGTACCGTCAAGAAACACGAAAGTTATCAGGGCATCAAGCAAACGGTTTTAACCCGGGTCAAGCTAGAGGTTATCGAGGTAAACCAATGATCACGATCTGGGTCTCGCGTACAGAATACGACGCCATAGAATGGGCGCTTGACTGTATGCGGCAGAACCCGGGCGAGGGCTTCGATCAAACCTACGATATCAAGGATCTGCCGACCCTGAGCAAGCGTCACAATGTACTGACCGGGCGTTACTTGCTGATCCACGAGTACGACGGCACAGATTTAGATGCAATCCTAGATGATCTTCTGTATCGGCTCGAAAGCCAGGCCGTTGATATGGCCGAGCAGGACAAGCGTATCAGCGAAGTACGAATGCTCAAACGTCTAGGCGCTAAGATTCGCCGGTCGCTAAAAGAAACCAGAGGGAAGGATCTGGCTTGATCTTATCCGCAAGGTATGCGCATAATGGCTTCCCGTTGCAGTAAACTCTAACTCGAAAGGTAGGCAAAATGGCTGAAGCAAAAAAGGCGACGTTTATCCAAGCGATCCGCGAGGTTTTCGGACTCAAAGCGGGTCAAACGGTGTCGGGTTTCGCGGCTGAGTTGAAAGCCTTGACCCCAGAAGATCGCGTTTATTTCAAGAATCACTTCCGGTCGGCAGGGTACGAGATCACGGACTAAGGTAGGGTCCGGGTTAGCGCAAGCTTAGGATCTACGGCAAAGACTGACCCCGCTGCGGTGCGAGCTAGGGCCAAACCGAATGCCGAGCTAGCTAGGTTTTAAGCTTGCGTTTTCCCTAATCTTACTTTGGAGGGAATTGACTCGCCATGATGATATACGAACTAGGCAATGCGCTAAACAGACACGCGCAAACAGCAATTGTCGCTTGTCCTGATGCCGAGTGGCATCATAGTTTTGACTCGGTTCGGCTGGCAACCTTCATGGGCCGCGTTCACGAGGATCCCTACTTGTGGCGTGCGATCAGTGCGATGTACGGGGCGCGAGCGCTGGATCACGTTTGCGAAGGTTTTGACCGGCATGTGCGTTTTGCCGGTTGGCTTATGTCCACTCAGGGGCAAAAGCGCACATTTCGGCTTTATCGGCGCTTTCAGCGGGAAGCCAACCGGCAGATTAGGCCATTCCGTGAACAGATCGCCCGCTTGCAATGGCGGATATCGGTAATCGAGACCAGCGGAGGGGGCGTAAGATGATGAACTATTTTGAGCTGTACGTTAACCTCGGCAATCAGGCAATGCACGATGAGCACGACATCGCAAGAGCATTGCGGCAAGTCGCGGCACGTTTGCAAGTGATTGGCGATAAGAGTGGAGTGATCCTTGACGTTAACGGTAACAAGGTCGGAGCGTGGGAGTTTGGCGAGCGCAAGCGTCGATTGGAGCACTTAGATCCATGACATTAAAACAGTTTATTCGAGACAATCGAGCCGAACTGGATCAATGTATCGCCCGGGCGTTAGGTGAGGATAAAAACCCGCGCCCGAATGATGAGGAGCGGCGTCGGTGGATCTTGAATGATGAACGGCTTTATAATTGGGCGCGTTCATCGGGAGTCAGGATTTAAATAAAGGGGAATTGCCCATGAAATGGACAAAAACAGAGATCGCAGCCATCAATGAACAGATCAAGGATATCGGCGAATTTCGCGTACACTTGCTTGATTCGCGCCTAGGTAACGTGAGCGCACGCCTTTGGCACCGACACGGTCATAGGGTCGGATATGCCAATGGGGGCGGATTCGACAAACGTGGGTCGGCGCTAGGCGATGCGATCCAGCTATTTTTTGCTGAGGAGTTGAAAACGCTTGCGCTACCTCGGCGCGACGTTCGCGGGCGAGTTGTTAAGGGTTATTATGGCCTATACGAGCGCAAAGACGACGGCACGCGCTTTGTTGACGGCGCTTGTGGACTCGATCGAATGCTTGACATCCTAGTGGGTCTTGGATTCAGGCACGTGCGGCTGATCACGATTAACAATGATTCGTGTATCGTTTTGGCGACCGGCTTAGAGAAAAGGAAAGAGGGCCGCTCATGACAGCGATTGAAGTAGCGCAGTTAGTGAAAGAACACGGGTGCCAAGTGTTTCGACCGACGAAAGATCAACCCGGACAATACGACGCGAAACCCTTCTATTCCGGCAATAAACGTGGGTGGGTGGCGCTGGACTCATTTTCGGCGAGCGCGATCCTTGTCGTTTATAATGCGCTCAATGAGACCAACCGTGCCAGCTACACCGCCATACCGCTGATTGGGATGGCGAAACTCGCATTCAAACTGCTAAACTCGAAACAAGCGAGGTAAAGAAAATGGGAAAAATGGACAAAAAACCGAAAGTTAAGTTAGTGGGAGAAGATGGGAACGCATATTCTATTCTAGGAAGATGTCGGGAAGCGGCACGTAAAGCTGGCTGGTCGGCTGAAAAAATTGCCCAAGTAATGAATGAAATGCGCGCGGGCGATTATAATCACTTGCTGGCTACCGCTTGCGAAAACTTTGACGTGAGGTGAAAATGGGATGGGATTTTGGAGTAGGCTACAGCAAAGCGGACGTGATCAAGGAAAATACCGCGCCAAGCGAAAATGAAAAATATAAGTCAATCACGCTTGCGCACTCGGTTCGCGGTAATGTTCTATGGAGCGTTCGCGAAGTGACCCACAAGGGCGGTAACACCCCCGGCAAGGTTGAGCGGCACATCTTGTGCGACTTGCTAGGCAAAAATGATGGTGATTGGGGTTACAAGGGAATGGATGAGAGCATGGGACCTTACTACTACTCGTGTCCACTTCCGTATCTCGACATGGTGCCGCAAGTCGCCGATGCCAATTGGCGCGAAAAGGTCCGCGAATATCATCGCAAGCAGGCGCGTACGTTCACGGTGGGCGAAACGATCACTTTCATTTCAGGCACCCGTCCGCCCGAACTAACGATCACAAGTTTGCGACCCTTCAAGGGTGTTTATAATGGGATTACCTACAGTATCCCGAAAAGGTTGATTCTTTGAGGGAGTTTTCGGGTGTGGGATCAGGATGCCCTAGCGGTATGATTGATCATAAGTCCTGATTAGGCCAGGCAAGCGATCATAACCAAGATCCTGATCCCACGTCCGATGATTTTCTCAAAGGGGACAATATGACCGCGATCGAAGCCTTGCGCATTCTTGAGAACGTTTGGGGTGGTAGTGGCACCATAATCGGCTTGCATGATGCCGGTAGTCTCGAAGGGGTTGCGCTGCCCAAGGAGACTTTACTCCAAACCGCAGCGCGCATCGCCGGTGTTGACGTGTCGCAGGTTGAATCTTTCGATCGCCTGACTATATCCCGCTTGTGTTTTGCGAGAAGGAGTGAGCTGGCGAGGAAAAAATCCCCTTGACACTATCCGCAAAAGATGCGCATATACCTTTTCACGTTATTAAAGCGCAAGCCAAGGGGAAGGCAATGCCATTTAAACAGCCGAGCAAACGGATCACATGTAGGTGAAAGATAAGGCGATCATGCCGATCATGACCGACAAAATCACTGCACGGACCCAAAAAGCCCGATCAATACAAGTGCTAAAAGAGTATGGGTTTGCGGTGCCGACTTTCCGGTTGTACGATATTGCGACTTTTCGCGATGTGATTACACCCAAGTCAAGCGATCCTTGGGCGATACTGAGACCGCAATACGGAAGCGTCGTTATCGCCTATCAAAACTTGATCGGCTCTTTCGTCCGCCCTTGCCCGTTGACTCCTCGGCACGGTTTTGTTGATTCGCGGGTTGTGTCGGATCTGGCAGAAGCCAAGGCAATTGTGGATGAAACCCGGAAAGCGGACCCACAATCCGAAATTCTGGCAATGGCACCACTCAAAGCCACCCATTCTGCGATCTGGACCGAGGGTCAATTGTCGATCGGCAAAGGCAATGATGGGGCTACGGCTGGTACGTCAGCCAAGCTAATTCCGACGTTGGGCGATCCGCTAGTGAGGTATGAAAATGACTCAACTTCAACCGAAGTAAAAAATGCGGCCGGAATCACTGACTCACCTTATGTCGAATTAGTTTGGAAATTCGGGACATCTTTTTTCCCTTATTTCGTGCAATTGCGCAATGGCCCCAAACTTCCCAGCACTCTTGACTATATCCCAAAAGCATTCACTGTTCAGCATGTGATCAGACCCGAGGGATCTCTTTTGGAATGGGAAACGAAGTGTAAGGCTTTCCAACCGGGGACGGTCGTCTATCATCCCAATGACCCGGCGAAGTCTTCCCACTACAGCGTGCATTGTGTGACCCATCAAATTCCACTTATCATTTCGCGTGAGCCCAAGGTTGGCGATCGGCTAGTTCCTAGCGATACAACCCGACGCACAACGGTAGACACGCTCAAAATCAAGCAAGGGTTTTTCATTGGAGCATCGATTGAGTGTGAAATGTCGGAGGCGGCGCGGCTGATGTTAGTTGGTTGCCATAGCGCGGCTAGTTGGGTCGGGACCCATGACATTCTATTAGGTGCCGCGCTCGGATGCGCGTACCGTTTGATCATTGTCGAATGTCTAGGCGAGGCGCGGCATAATCCTAATCATAAGCGCAAGCTTAAGCGTG
>WNFC01000523.1_pt1 | contig 38449 bp, 36 predicted proteins | sample 5400541 | NCBI WGS metagenome assembly WNFC01 (sample SAMN13153342, study PRJNA577476) | soil metagenome | isolation source: 120 cm saprolite under Douglas fir tree site 2 hole 2 replicate 1 | place: USA:California | collected 2015-04-18
CACTACTCCCCGGCTAAACCCGCAACCGCTCGGCGGAACCTAAAACTACTTCTCCGTCAACCTAGACCCCTTCCTCTACTGCAAGATCAACCCTCGCGTCTCTTCGCAGCTTCCGGAAAACGGTTTTTTCACAGCTTCGGTGTTCGAGACATGGGGCTTTTCCTGAGCCCTGCGCGGTCCTAGGTTTCCGCGCTTGTAGGGTTCTGCGTTCGCAGATTTTCATGTTGAGCACCTCAACAGCCCAGGCCGGGGTCGGGAACTGCCCCACTTCTCGAAACCCGCGAGAAGTGGGGCACCCCGAGTTTTGGTTTGTCTCGGAGATACACTAGGACGGAGAAGTGGGCCACCCGCCTCTTGTTTTTGCGTCGGACCGTGATTGCGGGGCTACGAACTCCTTTTAGCAACATTCTCGACAAGTCTGATGACACCGTAAACGATTGCAAAGTCTAAAAGGCCAAAGGGCAGCATTTGTACGTAGTTCCAATGAACATAGTTCCACTGCGTAGCCGGCGGTGGAAGGAACACGATGAGGAGAATGTAAAGAAACACAATGAACGTTATTGCAGCCCAGAACCAAATGTGCTCCCTCAAATCCCAGAAATACCTAACAACCACGGCAATCATCGCAGCACTAACATATGCCGCCATTGCTTTTTCGTCATTGGCGAAATGGGCAACAAGGAAGTACAGCGGACCCAAAGATATCCCTACTACGAGAGCCCATTCCTTGCTTATTGAATCAAAGGATCGCTTGGGTGCGTTTTCACCCATTAGTCGCCACCACTTGGCCTCTTGTACACCACTCCACCCTTCATCACAAACTCCACATGCCCCAAGACACCGATATCCTCCAGCGGATTCCCTGGCACCGCCACAACATCCCCCAGGTATCCGGCCTTAAGCTCCCCAATCCGCCCTTCCCAGTCGAGCAGCTTTGCACCGTTGATCAAATCAGCTTGCAACACGGCCAGCGGGGACATCCCATATTTCACCATCAGCACAAACTCCCGCGCCTGGGTCCCATGCGGAAACGGGCCGACATCGGACCCCAACGCCATCGGCACACCGGCGGCAAGCTGCTTGCGGAACTCCTGCACGTGCAGATCGAGCAGCTCTTGCTCATGCGGCCCTCCGTTCGCAGTTAGAGGATGCGCAACGAAATATTCCGAGATGGTGAACGTAGGCACCGCAAAGATGCGCTTCTCGCGCATCAGCCGCATGGTTTCATCGCTGAGCTGATATGCGTGGTCAATAGACTCGACTCCCGCCTGCGCTGCATATAAAGTCCCCGGCTCCCCGGTCGCATGCACTGCCACGCGCTTGCCCACACGCGCCGCCTCGCGCACCGCCGCAGCAAGCTCGGCTTCGCTGTACTGATAAGGAGTTGACAGATGCCCGTCGTGGACCGAATCAGGCCCCGTTTCGTAGATCTTGATGAAATCCGCGCCCTGTTTGAATTGCTCGCGGATCACCTCGACTAACTGCTCGGCATTGTTGGCGTAATCCGCATTCGGCAGCACATGCTGTGCCGGGTTGTAGCCGATAGCGTCTTCGTGCCCGCCGAGAGTGTTAATCGCGTTCCCGCTGATCCGCAGCCGCGGCCCCGGAATATCGCCGCGATCAATTGCGTCGCGGACAGCAGTGTCGGCTGATCCCGCGCCTTCCGTTCCCATATCGCGCTCGGCCGTGAATCCGGCCATCAGATCGTCCCGCGCCCCCAGGGTGGCCATGATGGTCCGCTGCGGCACCGATTCCAGAACGGTCTGCAAGTCCTCTTGGCCGGGATGCAGGAATAGATCAATATCCTCATCAATCAGCCCCGGCAGCAGCGCGCGTTCACCGAGGTCGATGACCTCGGCGCCTGCCGGATGCTTCACCGCCGTCCCAACTTCGACGATCCGCTCGCCCTGGACCAGAACTTCGCCAGGCTTCAAAATCTTGCCGTTAGCAACATCCAACAACCGGGCTGCATGCAGCACGATTGAATGATTTGGTTCAGGATTCTGCGTCCAGCCAGAACGGCCGAGTGTGAAAGAGAAACTCAGGACGATTAAAACGCAAACACGATGGCGAAGCATGGCTCGGAACGCGATGATATCACCCTCGGAGGGAACGCATCATCGAACGCCGAGCTTCCCGGAACAGGGGTGCCCCACTTCTCGCGGTTTTCGAGAAGTGGGGCTTTCCCCGAACCCTACGCGGTCTTGGGTCCATAGGACCGTTTGAGGCCCAGGGCATGGGAACATCGAAGCCCTGACTCTCCCAGCATGTCGGGATGATGAATATTTCGACAGCGGCCTTGCCGGACTCGGGAACTGCCCCACTTCTCGAAAACCACGAGAAGTGGGGCACCCCGCATCTAGAAGCCTCCCCTACCAAACCCGGCAAGCATTCTCCTTCACCATCGCCTGTCCCGCCTTACAACCCCAGGCTTGCTGGAACTCCGGCATGTTCTCCACCACTCCGTTGACGCGAAACCGTCCCGGGGAATGTGAATCAACACTGACCATAGTCCGAGAATACTCCGGACGCCGCTGATCGCACCACGCTCGGCCAAAGCCAAGAAAGTAGCGTTGCTCAGGAGTGTAGCCGTCAATTCTCTCGTCAGACTTTCCCGTCTCGGCAAGCATTTCCTTGAGTGCCATCAGCGCAATCCGGGCCCCGCCGTTGTCCGCCGTGTTTTCTCCCAGCGTCAGCCTTCCGTTTAATTTCATATCGTCAATCGCGGTGAAGCCGGAGTACTCATCGGCGATGCAACTAGCGCGCTTCTCGAATTCCTTGCCGTCCGCTTCCGTCCACCAGTCGCGCAGATTTCCCTGCGGGTCAAACTTACGGCCCTGATCGTCAAAGCCGTGCGTCAATTCATGGCCGATGACCGAGCCGATCGCGCCGAAATTGATGGCGTCATCCATGGTCTTATCAAAGAAAGGAGGCTGCAGAATGCCGGCAGGAAACACGATCTCATTCCGCGAGCCGCTGTAATAAGCATTCACCGTAGGAGGCGTCATACCCCACTCTTTGCGGTCCAGCGGCTTGCCGATTCTTGCAATTTGCCGCTTTGATTCAAACTCGTTCGCTCGCAGGAAATTGCCCATCAGGTCGCCGCGCTGAACGGTCAGCGTACTGTAATCGCGCCACACGTCGGGATACCCGATCTTGTTGCGAATCGCGTCCAGCTTGATCTTGGCCTGTTTCTTGGTATCGCTCGACATCCAGGGCAGGTTCTGAATGTCCTGATCGAGCGCCTTTTCCAGCGCGTCCACCATTTTCAGCATGCGCTGCTTGCCGTCGGCGCCGAAGGTAAGCTCGACATATTTCTGCCCCAGCGCCTCACCCAGCGCGCCATCGGTCGCGTCCGCGCAACGCTTCCAGCGGTCCTGGATCTGCGCTTGCCCGGTCAGGTACTGCTGCATCTTGAAATTCGTGTCCACAAACGACTTCGAAAGCCACGGTGCCGCCGAATCCAGAACATGCCAGCTCACGTAGGTCTTCCAAGCCTCCAGTGGCTCGGATTCGACGACTGCATTCACTTGCTTGAAGAACTCGAGATTCGAAACGTTCAGCTCCGAGAATGCCGGCGCGCCCACAGCGATGAAATAGCGATTCAAAGAAAAGTTGGGGGCCAGAGCGACTGCCTGATCCCGGCCCAGTTTGTGATCGCGGTTCTTGGGATCACGCCGCAGGGTCCGGTCCATGGAGGCCTTGGCCAGCGCGGTTTCAATGCGCAGCACCGTCTGCGCCGCGTCCGCCGCTTGCTGCGGGGTTTGCCCGGTGAGGGTGAACATCTGAGTCACATATTCGGTGAGGTGCTTGCGCATCTCGACCTTCGCGGGGTCGTCTTTGATGTAGAAATCGCGGTCGGGGAGCGTTAGGCCACCCTGGTCAATGTACGCAATCACCATGTCGGCGTTGTGCAGGTCAGACGAAGAATAGAAATTGAACAGCGGATTCGGCCCGATCAAGTGAACCCGGGCGATGGCCTCCATCAACCCGCTCTTGTCCTTGACTCCTGCTATCCGATCCAGCTCGGGCGTGAGCGGGTCAAGGCCCTTGGCATCGGCGGCTTTCTCGTCCACGCAAGCGCTGTAATAATCCCCGATCTTTTGCTCGAGCGGGCTGCGTCCTGGATCATTTACCGCGGCCTTTTCCAGTATCCCGCGCAGGGTTACCAGGTTCCGCTCGTAGATTTCGTTGAAACTGATCCACTCGGACTGGTCGGCGGGAATCTGCGTATTCTTCAGCCAATTGCCGCAGGCGTATTGATAAAAGTCCGTGCAGGGTTCTGTAGCTTTGTCGATATTGTCCACGCTAAAGCCGGCGGCCACGGCGGGCTCGGAGGACGGCATGGATTGGGCGAAACCAAACGGGGTCCAAAGCAGCGTGCTTACCAACAGGAACCGACGAAAGTTCATAGGATGACCCTCGCTAGGATGGACGATTTTAGGCCTTCGGATTTAGACGGGCAAGGTCTGAGAAGGTTAGGCGGCAGAGGCAAGATCGTGGTCGGAGTTCGCCCGAAAGCGCGAACGATCTTTTTATCGTTTCATCATTGACACATTCCCCATCTCGCGACATTCTCAAGACATGAGCACCATCGCCCTCACCGAACTGCTGGGCCTGCCGGTGACTGAGGTTTCCGGAGCGCGTTGCGGACGTGTGCGCGAGGTTGCTCTGACACCGGCGGAAGACCGTGCTCGTGTCTCCGCGCTCATCGTACGCACCCGCAACGGAGACCGGGTGCTGCCGTTTTCGGCCGTTGTGACCGTCAATGGCGGGGTGCGCGCATCTTCTCCTTCAGCCGATTGGTCTCCGCCCGAAGCCGAAGGCCTCTTTCTGCTGGAACGCGATTTACTCGACCAGCAGATCATTGACGTGCACGGCCGCAAGGTGGTCCGAGTCAACGATGTTGACTTGCATCAGGAGATCGGAAACGGGCAGCTCAAGCTCAAGATCGGCGCAGTGGACGTCGGCGCCCGGGGCGCAGTACGCCGCCTGCTCAAGGGCATAGTTCCCATGGCAGCGCTTAGGCCCGTACTGCAAAGAATTCCTCCTCGCCTAATCCCGTGGGAATTCGTGGACCTGATCGAAACCGATCCTGCCCGCCGGGTGAAGTTGAAAATCTCCCACGAACGCTTGGCCCGCTTGCATCCTGCCGACATTGCGGACATCGTCGAAGAGTTAGCCCCCGACGAGCGCGAAGCGGTGTTCGAGACACTAGATGAAGACGTCGCGGCCGGGGCGCTCGAAGAAGTCTCCGCCAAGGTACAGAAGTCCATTCTCGAGTCCCTGGATTCCGATCGTGCCGCCGAGATCGTCGAGGAAATGAACCCGGACGCCGCTGCCGACCTGTTGGCCGATCTGCCGGAAGAGCGCAGCTCTGAAATCCTGCAGGAGATGGCGCCCGAAGACCGCAGGGAAATGGCCGAACTGATGGAGTTTGGCGAGAAGACCGCCGCCGGCCGGATGAACACTGAGTACCTCGCTCTCGACCCCTCGGCCGCTGTGAACGACGCCATCGATGCGCTGCGGCATTTCGAAGGTGGAGTGGAAAGCGTGAGCACGATTTATCTGGTGGATCATGAGGGACACCTGGCGGGCGCGGTCCCACTGGCCAAGATTGTTCTCGCAAAACCCTCCGACAAGCTCTCATCCCTGACCCAGGAGCCGCTGATCTCCGCCCACGCCGGCGCCGGCGAAAAGGAAGTGGCCGCGCTTTTTGACAAGTACAACCTGGTCACGCTCCCCGTAATTGACAATGACAAGAAACTCACCGGTGTGATCACCTCGGACGATGTGATTAGTTTGCTGCGGGCAAAGCTCTAGGAGCCTACCGAATGATTTTGGGTGGAGCAGCGCTTCCAGCGCTGCATTAAGCGCATGTCAACCGTGGGAGAGCGGCGCTTTAGCGCCGCGTCAGCCTTTGTTTGTTGACATCAGAGCGGCTTCGGCCGCTCAGTTCTTCGCGACCATGGTTCGCCTACAATTTCTTAAAACATTCTGTTAAAAACGCTTTTTCTTCTATCCAGATTTCCTATCCCCGTTTATCCTAGGTTGCCGCAGTGCAGCGCGTTTCAATCCATAACGACAGTTGCGTACATGAAATTCCTGAGAAGCTGGAAAATCCGGATACTGCTGTTTTTTGCCGTCGTAGGTCCGGGTTTCATTACCGCCAACGTGGACAACGATGCCAACGGCATCGTCACTTATTCGCAGGCGGGCGCTCAGTTCGGATACCAATTGCTCTGGACCATGATTCCCGTCACCCTGGCGCTGATTGTGGTGCAGGAGATTTCTGCTCGCATGGGCGCGGTCACCGGCAAGGGCCTAAGCGACCTGATTCGCGAAGAATTCGGCTTCCGCATCACCTTCTTCATGATGATCGCCATCCTGCTCATCAACTTCGGCAACATCCTGGGCGAATTCGCCGGTATTGCCGGCAGTCTTGAGCTGTTCGGCCTTTCCCGTTACAAGACAGTCCCGGTCTGCGCAGTCATTGTCTGGCTGATTGTGGTTAAAGGTCAGTACAAGAGCGTCGAAAAAATATTCCTGGTCGCCTCGTTCATTTACATTACCTACATTTTTGCCGGGGCCCTGGCCAAGCCCGACTGGATCAAAGCCACCATCAGCACTTTCAAGCTGCCGGGAAGGGAACTGCTCCAGCACGACTACCTGTTCATGACCATCACTGTGATCGGCACCACGATCGCACCGTGGATGCAGTTCTATCTGCAGTCCTCGGTGGTCGAAAAAGGTGTCACTCGGCGTCAGTACAAAGCCTCCCAACTGGACGTGATCTCCGGCTGCATCTTCACCGACGTAGTGGCGTGGTTCATCATCGTGGCCTGCGCCGCGACGCTGTACGTGCACGGGGTCCACAACATTGCGGACGCGAAAGACGCCGCCGAGGCGCTCCGTCCGCTGGCCGGCGATTTCGCGTATATTTTGTTTGCCGTTGGACTGTTCAATGCGTCGTTGTTCGCCGCGTCCATCCTGCCGCTCTCGACTGCGTACACCGTCTGCGAGGGATTGGGCTTTGAGTCTGGAGTGGGAAAGAAGTTCCGCGAAGCGCCGGTGTTCTACTGGCTCTATACCTTGCTGATCGCCGCCGGAGCGGGCCTGATTCTGCTACCCCAGTTCGCGCGACAGGGGTCGGGTAGTTCGCCGCTGATCAAAGTCCAACTCTATTCGCAAGCCCTTAACGGGATCGCCATCGCGCCGGTCCTGATTTTCATGCTGCTGCTGGTGAACAAGAAAGACTTGATGGGAGAGTACGTGAATTCCAGGCTCTTCAATATTGTTGCCTGGGCTCTGACAGCAGTCATGATCGCACTTTCCGTGCCGTTTGTTTGGGACACGGTCCGTCACATACTGCACTGACCTAAAGCGCCATCAGCACTACGCCGCCCGCCACCAGCAGTGCCGCCGCCCAGCGGCGACCGTCCACATGCTCGTGCAGAAAGATTCGGGCTGCAACGGCGTTAGCCACAAACGTGAGGGAAGCAGTCGCCGGTCCGATCAGGCTGACGTCGTTCCAGGAAAGTCCGAACAGCAAGCTGTAGAAGGCCAGCGCCATACAGCCCACTCCAGCCAGAAAATACCGGCTTCCGAGCGCAAGCAGCGCGACGTGGAACAGGCCCCGCTTCTTGCGCAGTTCGCCCACGTCGCCGATCTGTTTCATGGCCCGCGCCAGAAGCACATCGCCGCCGCTCGACGCCAACACCACCGCCACGATCGCCAGCCAGGCGTTGAGATTGCTGATCCCGTGACTCATTGCGATTGTCCCGCTGTTACCGCACTGACGCCCGGTTTTGCCGAATGGCGAGTGAGTTCCGGCCCGCGAGTAACAAAGCCGACTCCACTGGAAACCAGCGCGATTCCCATCCAGCGCGTAACCGAGACATGCTCGTGCAGGGCGAACCGCGCAATCAGAGCCAACAGGACGTATCCCAGGGAACTTGCAGGCAGCACGTAGGTGAGATCAGCCCAGGAAAGGGCCGTCATATAGCAGGCGAAAAAACCGAGAAGCAACAGAATTCCCAGCGTTACCCAGGGATTGGTGATAGCCAGCAGAAGACCGGAGAGGTGTTGCAGAGACACGTTTCCTACTTGCTTCATTCCGTACGAAAGCAGGGAATCTCCCACCGCCGCAAATAGGCTGACTCCAGCCAATACCAGATACTTGCGGAAGGTCACGAGGGCTTAGACCTGCACCGGCTCCTGAGGCGGAGGCGCGGGGGTCGGCTTCACTTTGTCCTTGTCCTTAAACATCTTGTTCCGCGACGCGCGTACTTTCAAGAACGTCTTCGCCTCTTTGTATAGCCGCTTGCGATCGTCTGCATTGAACATCGACTTTCTCAGGATGCGGAAGACAGCCTTGGGACGGAAGTAATACTCGTCATAAAATTGGTGTACGGAGTGCAATACCTCGTCTGCCGGAAGACCCGGATATTCGATGTGCGCCAACTGGTGGCCGCCTTCGTCCACCATGCTGCCCTTCACCAGGAAATCATTCTTCACCGCAAAATCGTAAAGCTCGGTTCCGGGATAGGCGTGCGCCACCGACACCTGAATGGTCTCGACATCCAGCTCTTTCGCAAACGCGATTGTGTTCTGGATGGTCTCCCGCGTCTCGCCCGGAAGTCCCAGGATAAAGTCGCCGTGGATGACCAGCCCGAGCTTGTGCGCGTCTTTGGTGAACTGGCGGGCACGCTCGATGGTTGCACCCTTCTTGATGTTCTTCAAAATCTGTTGATCACCCGATTCATATCCCACGATCAGCAGCCTGCATCCGGCTTCCTTCATGGCTTTCAGCGTTTCGTAATCTGTAGTGACCCGCGAAGTGCAAGACCAAGTCAGACCCAAAGGCTTCAACTTCGCGCACAGCTCGACCGTCCGCGCCTTCTGGATGTTGAAGGTGTCGTCGTCGAAGAAAAATTCCTTTACGTACGGCCAGTATTCTTTGGCCTTGGCCATTTCGCGGGCCACATCATCGGTTGACCGTTTGCGCCAGGCGTGTCCGCTGGTAGTCTGCGGCCATAAACAGAACGTGCATTGCGCCGGGCAACCGCGCGTGGTGTACAGCGAAACGTAAGGATGGAGCAAAAACGGCACGTTGTAGCGCCTCACATCCAGGTCGCGATGATAGACGTCGGTCACATGCGGCAGAGAATCTAGATCTTGAAGCTGTGGCCGGTCGGCGTTATGAGCAACTGACCCATTCTTGCGATACGACACTCCCAGAATTCCATCGAGAGGCATGCCCTCGGCGAATTCCTTCACCGCATAATCAAATTCCTTACGTACCACAAAATCGATGGCGGGAGCATCCTGCAGGCACTTCTCCGGCAGGACAGTCACATGCGGTCCAACAAACGCAATTTTAATTTTCGGATTTGCATCCCGGATTTTCTGGGCCAACCGGATGTCGCCAGGGAATCCGGGAGTGCTCGTATAGAGCACCAGAAACTCATATTCTTTCGCTATGCTGATGGTCTCTTCCGCCGAGACGTAGTGGGGCGGAGCATCCAACAGCCGCGCGCCTTCCAGCATTCCTGCCGGATAAGCCAGCCATACCGGATACCAGTAAGACTCAATCTCACGGGTCGCAGGCCAGCGCGAACCCGCGCCGCCATCAAAATTCTCAAACGAAGGGGGATTTAAGAACAATGTTTTTAAGGGCATAGGTGAGTCTTTATCTTACCATTCTAAGCAGGATATCTGTCGCTGCGGGTACCCGCCGCGTCACCCGCCGCAAAAATGCACGGATCTGCCGTCTTTCTCAGATTTCTAAGCCTAATGTCAGTGTCCTCTCGGCGCAATCCCTTTGCCCTGAACAGACGTTTTGATGCACCGAACAGGGCAAAAGAGCCTCTCGCAAGAGTAGGTCGATTCCAATCGGGGCCATTTTACCTAGGACGACTCGACTCGGCGTTAGGCGAACTCCCGGTTAGGTCAAATACCATTTGCTCGAACGGGCGCTGAGAACCCCCTTGCCCCAATGCGGACGGAGGGCGTCCAAGGAAAGAAGAAAAGACTTGACACACTAGCTGTGTTGTAGTTAACTACAACAGTAGATCGCGTGAGCTCATTAAAGCTAATCACGATCGCAACTGAGTACGCCAGCTAATAAACCTGGCCCGGAGCGAAGAAGAAATGGAACTCTTAAGGAGAATGAACATGAAATCCGCTCGTTTTATGCTGTGCGCTGTTCTGCTATCCCTGTCCACCGCGGCTTTCGCCCAGGCAGACCTGCAAAAGTCCGACGCGCAAAAGTCCTCCGTGGCTCCCGTGCCGTCCGAGGCGCAGAAGTCCTTCGCAACCATGAAAAGCCTCGCGGGAGAGTGGGAAGGCCCCGTCACCGTCCCGGAGATGCCGCAGATGTCAGGCGGCAAGCCGATGCACGCTTCGCTTCGCGTGACCTCGCGGGGAAACGCGCTCGTGCACGAGTTTCAGGAAGCAGGAACGCCATTGGATGCGACAAAGTACGACCATCCGGTCACGATGCTTTACGTGGACGGAGACCAACTCACCTTGGTTCACTATTGCGACGCGGGCAATCGGCCGCGTATGACCGGCAAGATGTCGCCTGACGGGAAGACGGTCGAGTTCGAGTTGAAGGACATCAGCGGGAGCACGGAGTACCACATGCACCATTCGTTGTTCACCATCATCGACGCCAACCATCACACCGAGGATTGGACGTTCATGATGCGGGACAAACCGATCCACGCACACTTCGACCTGCACCGGACGAACTGAGGCGCGTGCTATCTCTGGTATCTGGTAAGGGCTACCTGGAAAACATGATGGACCGTGAGTGGAACGACAATCAGCCGATTTACCGCCAGCTTCGCGACCGCGTCGTTGCCATGATACTCGACGGCGTGCTCAAAGAGGGCGATCCGCTGCCCTCGGTGCGCAACGTTGCGGCCGAGTATCGGGTCAATCCGCTCACGGTGCTTAAGGGCTATCAACAACTGGTTGACGAGCAACTGGTCGAGAGTAAGAGAGGTCGAGGCATGTTCATCAATGTGGGCGCGCGCAATCTGCTGCTGCAGGGCGAACGCCAGAAGTTTCTCGCAGAAGAATGGCCCAGAGTCTCCGCCACCATTGAGCGGCTGGGCCTGACTGCAGAAGACTTGCTGAATGGCGCTGCAAAGCGGCGTCCGTCAAAAGTTCCAGAGGAGCCGAAGTCATGACAGTCATCGAAGCACGCGGCCTCCGCAAGGCCTTCGGCACAACCCTCGCGCTCGACGGCGTCGATTTGCGTGTCGAAGAGGGCCGCATTCTTGGACTCATCGGTCCCAACGGCGCAGGAAAGACCACTGCGCTCAACGCGATTCTCGGCCTCACCCCATATCAGGGAGAACTGAAGGTTCTCGGACGCAACCCCTGGACCGAGCGCGATCGGCTCATGCGCGATGTCTGCTTCATCGCCGATGTCGCCGTGCTGCCGCGCTGGATGCGGGTTTCGCAGGCGCTCGATTACCTTGGCGGCGTGCATCCGCGATTCGATCGCGCCAAGGCGGAAGGTTTCCTTGCGCGGACTAACATCCGCCACGCCAGCAAGGTCAGGCATTTATCGAAGGGTATGGTGACCCAGCTTCACCTCGCGCTGGTAATGGCCATCGACGCGCGATTGCTGGTGCTGGACGAGCCCACGCTTGGCCTCGACATCCTGTATCGCAAGCAGTTCTATGATTCCCTGCTGAACGACTACTTCGATCGCAGCCGCACCATCATGGTGACGACACATCAGGTGGAAGAGGTCCAGCACGTCCTCACCGATCTAATGTTCATCAACCAAGGTCGCATCGTTCTCAATTGCAGCATGGAAGAATTCGAGTCCCGCTACGCGGAGGTGATGGTGCCTCCGGACAAACTCGCCTCCGCACAGGCGCTGAAGCCGATCCACGAGCGCCAGGTAATCGGTCGCAGCATCTTGCTTTTCGATCTGAGAACCAATCACGCCGATCGCCCGCAACTCGCCGCTCTCGGCGAAGTGCGCACGCCCAGCATTGCCGATTTGTTCGTTGCCATGTTGGGCCATAAGCAAGGAAATAATCCGCGCAATCAGGCCGGCGTTACACAAGGAGCAGCCAGATGAATACTCAATCCAACGCTATGGACTCCTTCGACTCGCAGGCAATCGCGCCAGCAGCCATGTCCGCGACTCGGCCACTGTACTGGTCGGTGCGACGCGAATTGTGGGAGAACCGTTACATCTATATCGCGCCGCTGGCCGTCGCCGTCGTCCTGCTGTTCGGCTTCCTGATCGCCACGCTTGGGTACGCTATGTCGTTGGACCCGGCGCGAAGGGCGGCCGTGCTCGCCGAGCCGACCGACTTCGCTGCCCTGCTGATCATGGGGGTCGCTTTTGTCGTCGGGATGCTCTACTGTCTCGACGCGCTGCACGGCGAACGTCGCGATCGCAGCATTCTCTTCTGGAAGTCCCTACCGGTATCCGATCTCACCACCGTACTGTCGAAGGCAAGCATCCCGCTCGTGGTCGTCCCAGCACTCTCCTTCGGACTCACGGTTGCCACGCAGTGGATCATGTTGCTGCTTAGCACGGCTGTACTGCTGGGGAGCGGTCAGAGTGTTGCGCCGCTATGGACACACATGCCGTTGTTACAGATGTCGCTGATGCTCCTCTACCATCTGCTGGCCGTGCATGTACTCTGGTATGCGCCCATCTACGGCTGGCTGCTGCTGGTCTCAGCCTGGGCACGGCGCGCAGCATTTCTATGGGCCGCTTTGCCTTGGGCTGCAATCTCCATCGTCGAAAAGATTGCCTTCCACACTTCGCATTTCGCCGCCTTCCTGGGTTACCGCTTCAGTGGCGACGCGGCGGGCGGCTCCTTCATGGGGGACAGCGCCTCGATGGATCCGCTGATGCACCTTACTCCGGGAAAATTCTTGGTCACCCCTGGCCTGTGGATCGGACTGGCATTCTTCGCGGCATGTATCGCCGTAACCGTCCGCTTGCGCCGTTATCAAGGACCGATCTAATTCGTATCCACTGGTTTCAGTAACTGGCAGGAGAAAAGATTATGAGCACAGCGGTAATGGCCAACCGGTTGGAACTAAATTCCGTTGCGGATACTGCTTTGAAAGCAGCCGCGCGGTTCTGGTTTGTGGTGACCGTCAGCGGTCAATTGATTTTCGCGTTTGCAGTAGCGTCTTTCTATGGTGTTACGGCGCTGCGAGGGGACTATCACGGATGGAGCAAATTCATCAGTCGTGGTCACGTTTCTGGCGATACCTTGGGAAATTTCGCCGTCGCCGTGCATGTTAGTTCGGCTGTTATGGTCATGCTCGCCGGAGCGCTTCAACTGATTCCGCAAATCCGAAACCGCTTCCCGGTATTTCATCGCTGGAACGGACGCGTTTATATGTTGGCCGCCGTCGCCATCGGCACGGCTGGTCTTTATATGACGTGGATTCGGGGAACCGTTGGCGACCTTCCTCAACACATAGGCGCCACCCTAAACGCGGTCCTGATCTGGCTTTGTGCCGCGATGGCCCTGCGCTACGCCATGGCGCGCGATTTCAAGACTCATCGCCGATGGGCCCTGCGCCTGTTCCTTGTGGCCAGCGCAGCGTGGTTCTTGCGGCTGGCACTTTTCTTGACCCTCCTGGTCTTCAAGGGCCCGTTTGGTTTCGACCCGGTTACATTTCGGGGCCCGTTCCTCACCATCATGACCTTCGCCCAGTATCTGGTCCCGCTGGCCGTTCTCGAAATCTATCTGCGCGTTCAGGACCGCCCCGGCACGGTACGACGCATGGCCACGGCTGCAATGCTTTTTGTGCTCACACTCGGCATGGTCGCGGGAATTTTTGCGGTCACCATGGCGATATGGTTGCCTCAGGTCAAGGCCGCCTACGACCGGCGAGTGTCTATCGCCGAGACGCTCTCCGCAACCATCGCGTCGAGCGGCATTGACCAGGCCGTCAAGCAATACCATGATTTGAAGGCGACCCAACCTGCCACCTACGACTTCGACGAAAGCGAACTGAATAATCTGGGTTACCAACTCATTCGCGCGAAAACGTTCAAAGATGCCATCCGAATTTTCCAACTCAACGTCGAAGCCTATCCGCAATCGGGCAATGTTTACGACAGCTTAGGAGAGGCGTACATGGACGACGACAACAAACCGCTGGCCATCGCCAACTATCAAAAATCCCTCGAGCTAAACCCAAAGAATCGGGGCGCCGTCGAGATGCTTCAGAAACTCAAAGCTCCCTGATTCGTGCTCCGGCGGACGTTGTGGTTGCGCCCTGAGTATCTATGCGTTGTACGCCTTATTTTGTTTCTTCACAGGAGGACACAATGATTCGAGAACGAGCTCTGAAGATCGTGTTGGTGACAGTGGGGCTGCTCTTTTTAGCTGGTGTTTACCCGTTGTTGAGATTGCACCTGGAGCCATGTGAGCAGATGCTCGGTGGCGTCTATGCCGCGCTGGGCCTTTTCCTACTGCTTGCGTTACGTGACCCGTCAGCAAATCGCAGCCTGATTGCCTTCACGGCGTGGTCGAGCCTTATTCACGCCGCCATTATGGCGGAGCAGGCATTCCATAATTTGATCCCACGCGCTGATCTGCTGCGCGCTGTACTTCCTCTTGTGATCGTCGGTGTAGTATTGATCCTGCTCGCGCCAGCAAAGGTGAGGGTGGCTGCGTCCTGACCGCTTTTCGGCTGATGCGGGGCACTCGCCCATTACGCCGGGCTACTTGGCCTGTTCCGCCCACGCCTCCAACTCCCCTGTAGCCCGCAGCAACCCGATCCTCGCCCGGAGCAACTGAAAATTCGTATCCTGCAACGCACTATATTTTTCCGTCATCGCGTTGCGTGCGTTGGCGGCATCGTGAACACTGGCTGTCCCCGCATTCATTTTGATCTCAACCGAATCCACATCGGACTTCGCGATCTCATATTCCAGTTCAGAGACTTCCTGCGCCGCAGTCAGTTGCTGCACTGCGCGTTGCAGCTTCAGGGTTTCCTGCGAGACCTGGTTCCTCGCGACCTCGACTTCCTTCTTGGCGTGAATGGCGTCGGCATCGGCCGCTTCGGCGTGGGCCTTCTGGGAAAAGTTTAAAAACGGAAAACGGATTACCACTCCGATGGTGGCGTTGTTCCGCTCAAAGGCTTTGGTCGGAAAGAACTGTGTCCAGTTATTGAACTTCGCTAGCACCGCATACTGGGTGGCGAAATCCATCGATGGCCAAAGCGCGCGGTGCTCGCCACGCGCGCGAAAGCTCTGCGCAATCGCATGTTTTTGCGCCGAAAGAACCGCGGGGCTGGCTTCAGTAACTTTGGCGGTGAGGTCGTCTGATGCCGCAATCTCCGGCAACGCGGGTACCGAGTCTGCATCGGTTTCAATCGCCGCTGCCGGCAACCCGGTGAGCTGCGACAGCGTGCTCCGTAACACGTCCACTGCCCCCTGCGCTTGGGTGATGCGCAAGTTGGCGCGAGCAGTGGCCAGCCGGGCCTGAGTGCGCGTCTGCTCGTTGTCCACGCCTTCCCGAATTCGCTGCTCCACGACCTGTTGCATCTTGAGCGCATCGTCGTGTTGCTCACGCAGGTGGTCCATGAGCTGCTCCCACTTCACCAGCTCCAGATAAGTAAGCGTGGTGTCCTGAATGATCTGATTGCGCCGGTCCTTGCTGGTTTCTCCCGCGGCTTTGTACTCGCTGCGCGCTGCCCGTACAAACTCGCGCAACGCAGGATTGAACAGCGCCGACTGCGCCGAAACGTTGAACAGGGATGGCGCCGACCCCTCCAGGCTCAGCGGATAACCCCAGGAATCGCCCAGTCCGGAGCCGGCTGTCACCTGTGGAATATATTGATTCCGAGCTTCACGCATGGACGCAAACGCCCGCTGCTCATCAGCCCCGGCTTCTCCCGCCAGTGGGCTGTGGGTCAGAGCCAGTTCCACCGCTCGCTTAAGCGTCAGTGGCTCGGCCCGCGCCGGTAGAGCAAGAGACGAAAAGAGAAAAACAAGGATCAACATGGAGCGGCGGACGTCCTCGCCCGCGATCCTCCAAAACGCTCTGCGAAGCAGTTGCAAGGCAGGTTTCATATCTCCACCTTCATGCGGGGATAAAAACGCAATGGTGCTGAAAGTCTTTGCCGGAACGATTCTGCTGAGACGGTGTTGGCCTGAAACCATTAATGATAACGGCTAGCGGTTCACGCGCTGCAGCGCTTGTTGCGCGGGCTGGAATTCGTGCGCCAGATCCAGCGCCGACCTGTACTCCGCGGCCGCGCCCTGGCGGTCACCGAGTTTTTCGTCGGCGGTGCCCAAAAGATAGTGGACCTTGAACGCCGGAGCCTGCTCCACCTGGCCACTGGAATTCAAGTAGGCGCGCAGTAATTGCACCGCCTCCGGCAAATTTCGCTGCGAGCGAAGGAGGATCTCGGCCGCATCCACCAGAGCATCGGGCCGGTCCAAAGGAGCAGGACGCACCTGACTTAAAGCTTGCTCCATGTCATCCCATCGTTCCCGGTGCCGGTAAAACAGGCCCAGATTTAACCAGGCACTGGCACTACCGCGACTGGCTGTGATCGCCCCGCGATATTCTTCCTCAGCAGTGGCGAAGTCTTTTTTCTTTTCCGCGATGCGCGCGTTCACCCAGTGGGCCCTTGCGGGATCCAGGCTGAGCAAGGAATCGGCTTGCGCCTGGGCTTTATCGCGTCCGCCTCCGACGATGCCCGGGGCCTCCAGATAAAATTCGGCCAGGTCGGTGCGCGCGTCCACGCTCTTCGGGTTGAGGTGTACCGCCTTCTCAAATTCATCGCGCACTTTGCGGGCCAGTCCCGCTGCGGTCATGAAACCGGATTTATCCGCTTTCTCGCCGTAAATTCTTCCCAGCCACAAATGGAACTGGCTATTATCAGGAGCCAGCGACACCGCCTTTTCGCAGTCGGCAATCCCGCGGTCCCACTGTCCCAGGCTGAAATAGGCACGGCAAAGAAGGTTGTGCGCCAACGGGTCGTTGGGCGACGCACTGATTTGTCCCCGCAACGCTGTCAAGGCTTCGTCCACGTGACCTGAGGCGATCAATGTCGGGACGGTTTCATCCAATCCGGCGGCGGCCGGAGCAACCGTAAGAACAGCCAGCATGAAAACCAAAAGAATACGGCGCATCATTTAATGAGTCACCCTTACTGACAATCCGTCGTGCAGCGGCTTCGAATTCGTTGACCCCAGCGCCACCATCGCGTGTTCGGGAACTCCTCCAGTAATCTCAGCCTGGGTCAGGTTTGAGATCGAAATCTGCACATTTCGACGCTGCAACACGTTGTTCACAATCTGATACACATAGGGCACGGAATCATCCTGCCGTAGTGCCTCGCGCGGAACGGTGAGCGCATTTTCATGCTGTGCGGTCACCACCGTTACCCCCACGTTGATGTTGGGCAGCAGCTTGAAATCCTGATTGGCGACGATGCAAGTGGTTTCTCCAACGTTGCGCGTCCCGTGCAGCTTCACCGACGCCGGCACGGCGCTCACCTTTCCGCTCCACACCCGTCCCGGCGCGGCATCCCAGGTGACTTCGATTTTCTCTCCCGGGGTCAGCCGCGCCACATCGGGCTCGTCCACAAAAGCCCGCACCAGCACTTTTGACAAGTCCGCTTCCTGTAGCACCAGGTCTCCAGGATTGACGTATGTACCTTGTTTAACGGGAAGGGAATAGACAATGCCATCAAACGGCGCGCGAATCACAAGTTGTCTGAGCACATCCTGGGCTGCGCTGTAGGCGCTCTGCGCTTCGGACTGCTGCGCTTCGACGCGAGCAATTTCCGGCGACGAATAGCGCCCCTTCTGTTTGGACTCCAGCAGTTTGACCTCTGCCGCGGCGGTGTCCAGTTGATTCTGCGCCGCCCGGACTTCGCCTAGAGATGCCGCGCCCGATTGCTGCAGCCGGGTCAGCGAATCCAGGTTGCGCTGGGCCGCGTCATAATCGGCGCGTGCCTTCACCAGTCGCGCCTGCAAGGTGAGCACTTCTTCCTGCGTTCCGCCCCGCCCCACTGCTTTGATATCGGCTTCCGAGGCGCGCACTTGGGCCAACGCCTGCGCCGCCTGGCTGCGTGCCCCGGCTGCGTCCAGCTCAACCAGCAACTGACCCTTCTTAACCTGATCGCCTTCTTTTACCCGCACTCTCTCGACGTTCGTACCCACCGGTGCGTGAGCTTCGAAGTTTTGTACCGGCTCAATTTTCCCGTTGGTGGAAATTACGCTGCGAATCGTGGAGCGCGAGACGGTGGCTGATGTGACCGGCACCGAATCATCGCGGGACGCAAACGACGCCAACAGCACGACCGCGACAATTGCGCCGCCGGCCCACACCACCCAGCGCCGCCGGGCGAGAAATCCCGCTCTCTTGCCATTTTGAGCCATTTCAGTTTGACGTAACTGTTAACGATTAATGTAACACCCGCGTTCACCGGCACGGACAAACGCCACTCTTAACCGTTTGGATGCAGGCAGTTGCCAAAAGAACCGGGAAATCGACGCCAAAACTAGTGTGCAGTTGAAACTGCAGCCCTTACCTTATTCCGAAGCAATCCAGTCCTACTTCCCGAATCGCTCCAGCCTGAACAGGGGAGCAGCATCTTGGTGCTCCATCACTAACCTCGATAGCATCTCGCCCAGCGCCGGCCCGTGTTTAAACCCGTGTCCCGATCCTCCGCCAGCCAGCCATACGTTGTCCGCCGCCGGATGCCGGTCAATGATGAAGTGATTGTCCGGAGTGTTCTCGTACTGGCATACGCCGGTTTCTAGCAGCGGGGCATCCTTCATGGCAGGAAAGCGAAAGCTCAGATATTCACGCACGGTCTTGAGAGTCTCCGCGCTTACTACGCGCTTACCGGTGGTCGGATCAAATTCAGAACCGCGACTATCATCCGCTATCTTGAACCCTCGACCTGGAATTCCTGGAACACTGCTTCCTGGAATACCGTAGATGAAACGGTCGCGATGATCGGCCCATGCCGGAAGCTTGTCTTCGGAAAAACGGTCGTCTCCCGTGGGCGTGCCGAAGAAAAACACATCCTGTTTGGTCGCCCGAATCTTATCGCCAATGGTTTCTGGAAAGAGCTTGCCCAGCCAGGGCCCGCAGCAGAACACATACTGGTCGGCGACCAGCTTCGATGCGTCTGCGAGCGCGAGGCCATTGCCCGCGCTGCGCTCCAGGTCATGGTGCAACACGGCAGCTTGTGCGTATTCGCCGCCCTCCGCCAGAAACCCTTCCAGCACCGCTTGGCATGCTGTCCGTGCAGCTAGAAAACCGCTGTCGGGTTCGTAAATACCCCACCCCACTCCATCCCGGTTGATTTGCGGCCACCGTCTTGCGATTTCGTCGCTGTCGAGTTCCTGGTACGCGATGCCTGCTTCGTCCAACAGGGGCAAAGATCCGCGCTCGAAGTGATCGTCGCCGGACACCGCCATCCACAGTACGCCGATGGGATGCAAGAGCTGGAGGTCCCAGCGCTTTTCGTGCTCTCTCCACAACTGCATGGCGTGAGCCGCCATTTTCGTATAGGGCTGGTTCGGTCCATATGTCCCCCGAATCACGCGGGTCTCACCGTTGGAGGATGCTCGGGAGTTGCCTGGTCCCCAAGCGTCGACCAAGGAGACCCGCGCGCCGTGACGCAGCAGATACAAGGCAGTCCATCCGCCAAATGCTCCCGCGCCAATCACCGCAACATGAGGTTTTTGTCGCATCTGTTCGCTGCGGCAGCCCTCGCCCTGTTGAGCATATCGCCGAAATGGACCTTTGGCGCGCACTTTTGCGTCCGGCTCCGCACTGGTTACAACGCCACTTGCCGAAGCCGCCACGCTACTCCCCCGAACACGCCAACATCCGCTACATGCCCGCCAGGCCCAGGTACTATAATGGCGCGCACACATGCCGCTCAACTGTGGGACCAGACTCGGTGCGTACGAGATTCAGTCGCCGCTAGGCGCTGGTGGCATGGGCGAGGTGTACCGCGCGCGCGATACCCGGCTTGAACGCGAAGTTGCAATCAAGGTCCTACCCGAACATCTCTCGCAGAAACCCGATGCCCGCGAACGCTTCGAGCGCGAGGCTCGCGCCGTCTCTTCGCTGGGCCATCCCAACATCTGCCATCTCTATGACGTCGGCCAGCACAACGGAATCAGTTACCTCGTCATGGAGTACCTGCAAGGGGAAACCCTGGCTGATCGCCTCTGCAAAGGCCCGCTACCCCTCGACCAGGTATTGAAAGTTGGAGTAGAAATTTGCGAAGGACTGGAAAAAGCGCACCGTAGTGGCGTGGTGCATCGTGATCTTAAGCCCAGCAACATCATGCTGACCAAGACCGGCGCCAAGCTAATGGATTTCGGGCTCGCGAAAACCATGGTGCCGATCGGAGAGAGCTCCGCTTCTCTAGCGACCATGTCGCGTCCGCTGACGACGGAGGGAACGATCGTCGGAACCTTCCAATACATGTCGCCCGAGCAGGTGGAGGGACGAGAAGCGGATGTTCGCTCGGACATCTTCGCTCTAGGTGCGGTGCTGTACGAGATGATCACGGGCCAGCGCGCGTTTGAGGGAAAGACAACCGCTAGCACAATCGCGGCGATTCTGGCTGGCGAGCCGAAGCCTATTTCAACCCTTCAACCGATGTCGCCCCCGGCCTATGAGTCTTTGGTAAGAGCGTGCCTCGCCAAGGATCCGGAGGAACGCCTGCAGACGGTCCACGACGTCAAGCTGCAGTTGAAGTGGATCGCCGAATCGGACTCGAAGTCCGGCCTGCCGGCACGAGTTTTCGCTAAGCGCAAGAGCTGGGACCGCGTGGGCTGGTTGCTGGCAGGTCTGCTGCTCTTGCTGATGATCGCCGGAGGCGTGACTTGGTGGCTTGGCGCGCATCATCCCCCACCCGCGATGTACTTTTCGAGTGCTTTCCCTTTTCCAGCCAACGACGTCGCACTCTCACACGACGGACGTATGGTGGCTATGGTTGCCTATTCCGATCAGGCAAACAAGTACATGATCTGGACCCACGATGTGGGAGGCCGTCAGGCAACTATCGTGCCCGGAACAGAAGATGCTTCCCATCCTTTCTGGTCACCGGATGGCCGGTCCGTTGCATTTTTCTCGCAGGGAAAGCTTAAGAAAGTAGAGGTCTTTGCGGGAAGGTCACCGCAAGTCCTTTGCGATGCTCCCCATGGCCGTGGTGGCACCTGGAACCGGGACGGAGTGATCTTGTTCACGCCAGACGGGTTCGCCGGACTGTACCGCGTATCGTCGGCAGGCGGGACGCCAACCGTCGTAACCCAGGTAGATGCTTCTCGCTCCGAATTCAGTCATCGTTGGCCCGTCTTCTTGCCAGATGGACGACACTACCTGTATCTCTCGGCTAACTTTTCGGGACGGTTGGGACAGAACGAGGTTTTTCTGGGTTCGCTGGACTCGAGCGAGAAGCGGCCGATCGTCAGCGCGAGTTCGAATGCCGCGTACGCCGCTCCTGGCTACCTGCTGTACATGCGGGACAATGCCTTGGTGGCCCAGCGGTTTGACAAGCGCAACTATGTGCTAAACGGAGAACCACACGTGGTCAGCGACGAAGTGCAATATTTTCCGCTCCTGGACCTTGCTGTTTTCGGCGTGGCCGGAAAGGGGACTCTGGTGGTGCAGACCGGAAAGGGCGCCGACAAGTCCCAGTTGATGTGGTTTGACCGGAACGGCAGACAAGTGGGTGCCGTTGGAAAGCCCTCGGTCTTCGCCAATCCCAAGATTTCCCCGGACGGTCGCCGCGTGGTCGTTGACCAGACCGACAGTGACGGGCGACACGTGAACATCTGGATTCATGGATTGGGAAACGACACAGCCGTGCGTCTCACCTTCAGTCAGGCGGCCGATCAACTTCCCATGTGGAGTCCTGAAGGCAAGCAGATCGTTTTTGGTTCGAATCAGAAACTCCATTTCACTCTGTACCAGAAGAACTCAGATGGCGCCGGATCGGAGCGGGAGATTGCTGATCTGGGTGCGGAACAGCAAGGTCCCTGGGATTGGTCACGTGACGGCAAGTACCTGCTGCTCATGAAGAATGCCGAGGTATGGTATCTTTCCGTGCCAGATTGGCAGGCAAAGCCCCTCCTCCAAGGGAAGTCGACCTTCCGGAACGCACAGTTTTCGCCGGACGGCCGATGGGTGGCGTATTCCACCAATGAGTCGGGAAATTGGGAGGTTTACGTGACCCCATTTCCGAGCGCGAACGGTAAATGGCAAGTGTCCAGAGGAGGCGGAGAGGAACCGCGCTGGAGGCGTGACGGCAAGGAGCTATTCTACCTTTCTGGGGAAGGGAAGATGATGGCCGTAGCTTTGAAGACCGAGAGTAACTTCGAGGCAGGGCCACCGGTAGCCCTGTTTCAGACGCATACCCGGCAGCAAATTTCTTTCATGGACGTGTTTTCCTACGACGTGACCGGCGATGGCCAGAGATTTCTGATCAACACCAAAGTGGACGAGCCCAATGCTGCGCCTTTGTCTGTCATTCTCAATTGGGCTTCGGAAATGGAGAAATAGAAAGATGCCGAAGCCGCCGCGCTACACCCCCGAACACGCTAAAGCGGGACTGGACGCGAAATTCCCCCAGGTCGAAACCTGGCCCAATCAATTTCCCGGTTACGAAATTGTTATAGACGACCCGGAATTTACCTCGGTGTGTCCAAAAACCGGTTTGCCGGACTTTGGCGTAATCACCATCCGCTACATGCCCGCCAAGCTCTGTCTCGAACTCAAGTCTTTGAAAGAGTATTTGCAGTCCTATCGCAATCTAGGGATCTTCCAGGAAAACATCGTCAACCAGGTGCTCGACGACGTGGTGAGATGGGCGCGCCCGGTATGGGCTGAAGTCAAAGGAGACTTCCGTCCGCGAGGAGGAATTTCCACCGTCGTGACGGCGAAGTGGCCCAGGCCCAAGAAGTGAATGGATCCTTTGCAGTTTCGGCGCCAGTCACGCGCCTGTCTGAAGGCCCCGCACTACCCATGCTATATTCCTTTCTCACGTGACCCAGGACCACCTCCATCCCCGCACCACGCTGATGTTGCTGACGGCGCTCAACCTCCTGAATTACGCCGACCGCAATGTGTTGTTTGCGGTCCAGCCGCTGGTGCAGGAGGAGTTCCACATCAACAAGGCTCAGATCGGCTTGCTTACCAGCGCCTTTCTGATCTGCTACATGATCGCGGCACCCTTCGTCGGCCCCTTGGCGGACCGCTATTCGCGGAAGTTGATTATCGTCTTCGGCGCCATTTTCTGGAGCGGGCTCACCCTGCTTACTGCGGTCACCCACACCTACACGCAATTGCTCATTCGGCACACCCTCGTCGGAATCGGGGAAGCGACCTTCGTCACTATTGCGCCGACTTTTGTGGCAGACCTGTTTTCGGAACGGGTGCGCGGACGCATTCTGGGAGTGTTTTACCTGGCCATTCCGGTCGGTTCAGCCGCCGGCTATCTGCTCGGCGGCCATCTCGCTCCTCTGTACGGTTGGCGCTTCCCGTTCTACATCGCGGCTGTTCCCGGATTCCTGCTGGCGCTCGCAGTGCTCTTTGTCGAGGAACCAGAGCGCGGCCGGTTTGACTCCATCAAGGAAAACCTGGAAGCGAACCCGATTCCAAAAGGTATTCCACTTTGGAAAAAGGTCTGGCTCGCGACGTACTTCTTTCTCAGAAAGCTGTATCACCAACTGGGTCGCAACCCCGCATTCCTGACTGCCACCCTCGGTATGGCCGCCATGACGTATTCGCTTGGTGGAATTCAGGTATGGATGCCTCAATTCCTTTACAGCGAACGGCACTATTCCCTCGAGGCCGCCAACCTGACATTTGGCATGATCGTTGTAGTGGACGGCATTTTGGCGGCGCTAGCTGGCGGTTGGCTCGGAGACTATCTCTTGCCCCGGATGAAGAGTTCCTACTACCTGGTCTCCGCTGTCAGCATGGCCCTGGGCATCCCCTTCATGATCGCGGCCTTGTCCACACGGGAACGTTACATGGTCCCAGCGATTGCCGTCGCGGCCTTTTTCCTTCTGCTCAATACGTCGCCGTTGAATGCCGCCGTCATCAATTCCGTTGGCGCTCACATTCGCGCCACCACAATCGCGGTGAATATTTTCATTATCCATATTCTCGGCGACGTTCCCTCGCCCTACATGATGGGAAAGGTCGCGGACCGCCATTCTCTGCAAACTGCCTTCATCCTCCCGGTTGTGGCCATGGCCATCTCTTCTGGCATACTGTTTTACGGTATGCGTTTTGCTCCCGCCGTGGCCGTCGAACGTAAGTCCCGCCCTGCTCCGGCTCACATAGGATGAATTACTTTCATTGGATCACAGGAACTCTGCTGGCTCTGATCTGGCTCTCACGCGTCATCGACGCCGCTCTTGGCGTACGCACGCTGCCTGATATTTCGCAGCCTGAGTGGGACCGCAAGCCGCCCAGCGGTAACCCCAGTGTCGCGATTATTGTTCCCGCACGTAATGAAGAGGAGTCGATCGAGCAGGCACTACTCCGCCTCGAAGCGCTCGACTATGACAACTATCAAATCATCGCGATCGATGACCGTTCCACCGACCGCACGGGTGAGATTATGGACACGCTCGCGTCGGCATCGTCAGGAAAGCTGAAGATTGTGCATGTTCGCGACCTTCCCTCCGGCTGGATCGGCAAAGTGCATGCCATGTGGAGCGCGGCCCGCGAAGCGACTGCTGACTGGCTGCTGTTCACCGACGCCGACGTGATGTTCCGTCCGGACTGCCTGCGCCGCGCCATCGCCTATGCAGAAACCGAGCACGCCGACCACGTTGTTGTCCTGCCGCACGTAATTATGAAGAAGCCAGGGGAGAAGATGATGCTTTCTTTCTTCCAGGTGCTGTTCGCCTTCGGCCATCGTCCTTGGAAAGTTGCCGACCCGAAGACAAAAGATCACATGGGCGTAGGCGCATTCAACATGGTGCGAGGCGAGGTATATGATGCGGTCGGAACATTTGCACGGCTGCGCATGGAAGTTGTGGACGACATGAAACTTGGGAAGGTTACTAAGGAAGCCGGTTTCCGGCAACGCGTCGTTTTCGGTGACGACCTAGTAGAGATTCGGTGGGCCCGAGGAGCGATGGGCGTGGTCCGCAATCTGACGAAAAATTTCTTTGCCGTCATGTCATTTCAGACCTGGCGGGCACTGCTGGCTTGCGCCGGCATGGCATTTCTCAATCTATTACCCTTCCTTGGCTTACTGTTCGCGCCCGGGTGGGCACGTGTTCCATACGCCGTGGCGCTTGCCTCTATATTCCTTTTGTACACCGGCATCTGGCGTCAGGCAGAGATTCACCCGTGGTATTTCCTCTTGCACCCGGTGAGCACCACGTTGTTCATCTACATCATGCTCCGCTCCATGATTTTCACCCTCTGGCGAGGAGGCGTGGAATGGCGCGGTACCCTGTATCCTCTGGATGAACTGAGAAAAGGGTTGGTATAGCCAAAAAGAGCTTTTAACTGCAGAGATCGCAAAGAAAAGCGGCCAAGGACGCGAAGAAAGGTCCTCTTTGCGTTCTTCGAGATTTCTTTGCGACCTTTGCGGTTAAAAGCTGTTGCCGTACAGATGCCCCCAAAAGCCCCACTAATCCTGCTCCGCGTCTTCCGACACCTCAATCAGCAGGGTCGCCGGCTGCTTTTTCTTGCGCGTGCTGCGCTTGTGGGGAGCGTGCGATTGTCCCGCGCTGAAGTGTCCCTTCTGCTCCACATCAAACATTTTCGGCAGCGGAGGCAGTCGGACCGCCTCTCCCCCCAGTTGCCTCGCATTTTCGAGAATGATTTCCGCGCGCCCGTCGTACTCTTTTACTTCTCCACGAATCTCCACCGTCTTGCCCGCAAGCTGACCCACGTCGCCGATCTTCTTCAGATCATAGGAAAACACAACAACAGAAAAAGGACACGATCCGTGGTCTTCGCAGAAATCCAGATAGTGAACTCCTTGACTTCCGGTCTCGACCCGCAAAACTTTTCCGCTAACGCACTGGGTCTCGCCGATGTGTTTCTGCGCTTGATCAAAAGGAATACATGCAGCGGAAGAAACGCCAGGAATAAGCAGGGCGAGAGCTGCAAGCTTGGGGATCACACAGAAATTCTAGTGGGATACCGAGCCAATAAAGCTCCGCATGACAAAAATATGTATGAGCTTTCCCAGAAGGGAACTGCGCGAGGCCAGCCCAACCAAGGCCGGCCTCCACAACGGCAATTACCGGAACGACTTAACCGCAGTCGTCTCGTCGTCCCTCACGTCGAAAACCGTATAGAGTTTGGTGATCTGTAGCAGGTCGTGGACCTTCTTAGTCAGGTTCAGCAGCTTCAATTCGCCACCCTGGTTCTTCACCGTGGTGTAGGCGCTGACCAGCTCGCCGATGCCCGAGCTGTCAATGTAGTTGACGTCGCCCAGATTGAGCAGGATTTTTTTCTGTCCTTTGGTCAGCAGGTCTTTCACCGAGTCCCGCAGGACCACGCTGCCTTCGCCCAATGTGATCCTTCCGCTGCAATCCACAATCGTAATTCCGTCAACCTGGCGATTACTGGTTTTCAAGTTCACTGAGAAGCCTCCTTGCCGGCCGCGGGTGTTCCGCGGACGTGCTTGATAAGTTTGATTTCTGTGCCCGTTTGGGAAGGATGGATCTCCACCACATCCATAAACGAACGTATTAAGAAAATCCCGCGTCCCGATGTTTTTAAAAGATTTTCCGGCGACAGGGGATCAGGGATCTTCCCCAAATCCAAACCCTTTCCCTGATCGCGAATGGTGATGACCAGGTCGCCCTTGGTGCGCTCGAAGTCCAGACGAACTTTCTTGTCAGGATCGTATGCGTTACCGTGCAGAACGGCGTTGACCGCGGCCTCACGTACCGCCATCGCGATCTGCAAGACCTCGTCCTCCCCAAAACCGTTCGCAGCCGCGATCTCGCTGGCCGCCTGTTCCGCATTGTCAACCGTCTCCAGGGTTGAGTCGAGCGTGTAGGAGCGCCTGTCTTCACTCATAAGCATAAGTGCAATGAATGCGAAGTCTGAGGTGCCGTGGCCATCCGCTGCGTGCGAGACTGCGCTTTGCAGGCAGATTGGCTAGTTTGCCTCGCTGCTGTGGAAATGTCAACGCGGATGTCATAGCGGATGTCATAGCGGTGTCATAGCGGATGTCATAGCATGGCGGCAGCTGAGAGCGGAAACGAGTGAATCAATCAGCCATGCAGTGCCGGCGACTTTCCTTGATAATCGGGCTGCCGGTGATGATTGCGGGCGCCTCACTCCGCCGCACTGCGTAGCTCAGACGTAATCTGTTCCCGCGCTTCAGCAGAAACTTCAGGCTGGGCGGGATGCACGCGGCTCCCGCCAGTGCAGAAGTAAAGCCAGGCTTCCCCCAGGTAGTGGTACAGTTTGCACCTACGCGGCGGGATAGTGGTGCCCGCTGCCGTGATCCCTGGAGGCAAGAATGAAAGCATCTATGTTTTATCGAATCGCTGCTGTTCTTCTGCTGCTTTTCGCGGTAGGACATACACTCGGCTTTCGCCAGTCCGATCCCCAATGGGGAGTTGATGCCCTTCTTGCCGCAATGCGGTCAACTCACTTTGACGTGCAGGGGTTCAACCGCACGTATTGGGACCTCTTTGTGGCGGCCGGATTCTCTGTCGGTGTGTTTTATCTATTCGCGGCGATATTGGCATGGCAGCTAGGTGGCCTTCCGGCAGCGACTGTGGCGCTCATGCGCGGCACGGCGTGGGCGTTCGCCCTTTGCTTTGCCGCCATCACGATTGTGAGCTGGAGATACCTCTTTATCGTACCCATCGCCTTCTCAATCGTGATTACGTTATGTTTGACTGCGGCGGCATGGCTTTCAGCGAGGCGGGTTTCCATGCCTCCACTGCGATAGTAAGGTCAGAGGATTCAACCTGCACCACTACCTTCGCCCCGCAGATCTTCTGTTATTCAAGCCTGTTGTGATACAACCCTCACGTGCTGGAGCCCAGCCCTCAACCGACTCTTCTCCGCGCCATTGGCCGCTGGAGCCTGACCGCTCTCATGGTCAATTGCATCATTGGCAGCGGAGTCTTCGGGCTGCCCGCAGTCATTTCACGCCTGGTGGGGAACGCAAGCCCGTTTGCCTGGCTGTTTGCCGCAGCAATCACTGGCTTGCTGATGGCCTGCTTCGCCGAAGTGTCCTCGCGTTTCGATCAAACCGGAGGAATTTATCTTTATGCCCGAACTGCTTTTGGCCGGACCACGGGAATCACAATAGCGTGGCTGGGCTGGCTGACCCGCATCACCGCCGCTGCGGCCAACGTCAATATCTTCATCATCTACCTTGCCGAGTTCTGGCCGGCTGCGAAAGCTCCGTTCCCGCGTTTTCTGGCGATGACCGTTCTGCTTGGCTTCCTGACGGCCGTGAACTATGTGGGGGTCCGTAGCGGAACACGTCTGAGTAATCTGTTCACCGTGGCCAAACTTCTGACGCTGGGCGGCTTCTTGGGTGTGGGCTTTGTCTTTCTGGCCTTGAGACATCACCCGCTCGTGATTTCTGCACCCACTGGTCCTCTGGAGAACTGGCGCCACTCCATCTTGCTGCTGATGTTTGCCTACGGCGGGTATGAAGCCGGACTCATGCCCGCCGGAGAAGCTAAGAATCCACGGCGTGACTATCCGTTCGCGCTCTTCGTGGCGCTTGGTGCTTGCACGTGTATTTATGCGGCGACACAGTGGCTGGTTGTTTCGGTGCTGCCGCAGTCTTCGATCACCGACCGTCCCTTGGCAGCTGCGGCGCAGATCATGCTGGGACCATGGGCAGCAAACCTGATCAGCATCGGAGTTCTCATCTCCAGTTATGGCCTGCTGGGCGCGAACATCCTCGGTTTTCCACGAATCCTGTTTGCTTTGGCGGAGCATGGAGACTTGCCTGCCGTGATGGCCAAAGTGCACCCGAAGTATCGCACTCCCCACATAGCCATCGTTGCCTTCGCACTCTGTCTCTGGGGTTTCTCCCTTGCCGCCGGCTTTCAGTGGAACGTAACCATGTCAGCTGGCGTTCGCCTCATTTATTACGCTTCGGTGTGCGTCGCGCTGTTCGTGCTGCGCCAAAGAGAAAATGCGCCGAGGGCTGAATTCCATCTTCCTCTCGGACCTCTTTTTGCGCTGCTGGCAGTGGGTGCGTCGCTATGGCTGTTCCCGAAATTTGACAAGCCCGGTACGTGGGTCCTGGCAGTCCTGGCAGTGCTCGTGGTCGTGAACAGTCTTTGGGCGCAACACTCGACACGGAAGTCGGAGCCCCAGCAACAACCTGTGGCGCCGAAATAGCACATACCTGGCGGCCGATTGTACAACTCAACCGCACCTCCATTAATTCATCCCTCCCTCGCCTTTCCTGTGCTAGACTTGCCCGCCAGAAGGAGGTTCCATGGCAAAAACCGTGAGTTGTAGAGACGTCGGTGCGGACTGCGATTTTGTCGCCCGCGGCGACAATGAAGAGGAAGTTCTCAGACAAGTCACCGAGCACGCGCGTACCGCCCATAAAATGAGCGAGATTCCAGCGGAAGTCAGAGACAAAGTTGTAGCCGCCATCCGCGACGAAGCCGCCTAAACCCCGGAAACCGCAGAGGACACGGAGGAACACAGGAATTTATCGGTGTTACTACGCGCGTTCTGTGGTTTTCGTCTGAATTGCCTTCCGACTTAAATTGAGAAGAGACTGCTCGCGGCGATCAGCCTGCGCTGGATCCGAACCCTGCCCTATCAAGATCCCGGTCACGCACTCCGATCAGATACAGCAGACTGTCGAGTCCCAGATGCGAAACCGCATGGTTGGCACTGTCGCGGACTAATGGCTTGGCATGGAAGGCAATGCCCATGCCTGCGAGGTTGAGCATGGGAAGGTCGTTCGCGCCATCGCCAACCGCGACCACCTGGTCCAAAGAAATATTTTCCTTCAAAGCGATGGCCTCCAGAAGCTCTGCCTTCTTTTTGCCATCCACTATTCTGCCTACGACCTTTCCGGTAACCGCGCCGTTTTCCATTTCCAGTTCGTTGGCAAAGACGTAGTCAATTCCCAGTCGCGCTTGTAGGTGCTCGCCGAAGAACGTAAATCCTCCGGAAAGAATCGCAGTCTTATAGCCCAGCATTTTCAGAGTTGAAACCAGCCGTTCCGCGCCATCCGCAAGCGGCACCGAGTGCAGCACAGTTTCGAAACTCCGTGCCGGCAGCCCGCGAAGCAGCGCGACTCTGCGCGTGAAGCTCTGCTTGAAATCAAGTTCCCCGCGCATGGCGGCCTCGGTAATTGCAGAGACCTGATCGCCGATTCCGTGCAGCTTGGCCAGTTCGTCAATCGCTTCTCCTTGAATCAGAGTGGAATCCATATCGAAGACAAACAAACGCCGGTTGCGCCGGTAGATGCTTTCACGCTGGAATGCAACATCCAGTTCGAATTGGTGCGTCAATTCCATGAGTTCCGCTCGCAGCCCGGCGGCAGAATCGCTTTCACCGCTGATTTCAAGCTCAATGCAGGCATTCGCGTTTTTCACCCGGCCGCTAAGCGACAGCCGTCCGGAAAGCCGCTCAATCCGGCCGATGTTGAATCCGTGACGTGAAATTCCAGCGCTGATTCTCGCCAATTGCTCCGCCGTAATCTCTCTTCCAAGCACGCTGATCACAAAGCGAAATTTCCCCTGCGACCGCACCCAGTGGTTGAACGCCTCCTCGGTTACAGGAGTGAACTTGATCTTCAAGTCCAGTTCGTGGGCTCTAACGATCAGGTCCTTCTTTAAAGGAGTGAAATCCACTCCTGCTGGCACTTCTACCAGGACCGCGAGCGCGAGGGTTTCGTGGACTACCGCTTGTCCAATGTCGAGTATGCGGACGCGATAATTCGCCAGGATCTCAGCCAGAGAACTGGTCTGCCCCGGCCGGTCACCGCCCGAAAAATTAATCAGAATGACTTTGCTCATGGATGAGAAATTTACTAAACAGACTAACAGGCGCGGCATGGGCTTGAGAGAACGCCGATTTTTGGCGTCTTTTGCGCCCCTTTGCGGTTCAAGGTTTTTCTCGGGTAAAAAAAAGGCCCCAGACAAGAAAACTGTCCGGGGCTGTGAGAGGAAAAACGACTTGGAGTTGTAACTAGCTCGCGAAACGCCGGCGTACCAACCCAGCCAAAGCGATCAGGCCCGTGCCCAGAAGACCGAGTGTGCCCGGTTCAGGAGTCACCACAGGGGGGCGTCCCGTAATCCCGCCTTCCGAGTTCGGCGTGATGTTCGTGATCAACGTTGCCGTGGTGCAGACCCTATTGTTTCCGTGGGTGCAGGTGGTCACTTGGTTAAGCGCCAGTCCGTAAACAATAGTGCCGGCGGGCAGGCCGCTGACATTAACCGTCAGCGTCTGACCTGAGCCGAGTGCGCTGTGCAGGTCAACGTATCCAAAAGAAGTTGGAGCGGTCCCCAGCCCGAGCGCTTGCAGCGTGGTGCTAATCGCGCCCAGTGCTCCGCCTTCCGGAAAGCTGCTCAAACTGGTGAATGGGCTTCCGTTCAGGGTCCCACCAACCGAGCCAGTGAACGCGGCGATGATGATGATGTCGCTGGCAGATCCGCTATTCATGATGACGCCAAAGCTGTTCCCAGTGATTAGACCGACTGTAGTTCCAACCGAGGAACCCGTCGGCCCGTTGCCAATGATATTGACGGTGTTGGGCAAACCTTTGCCACTTCCATTGGCGCAGACGTAGCTGGCGAAATTGTTGCAGGTATTGGCGAATGCAGAAGCTGACACCAGCAAGGCGAGGGGGAAAGACAGTGCGAAGAACTTTACGGCTTTCGAAAACATGGGCGAGACGGCCCTCCACCAGGATAAGAAGCAGGTTGGGTACCAAAGTGAAGAGGAGCGTCAGGACGAAGGCAACCTGCTGCAACGATGGATGTTAGAGTTTCATGACCCTGGCCAGAAAACGCCAAGACCCGCTTCCCTGGCTGGGTACAGGGAAAACAATGTCACACAAAGGAGACCGGGCGGTGATCGCCTGGCCCATTTCTCGCGATTGGCGCCCGCAGGCAAGCCGCCACCGTTCTAACCCACCGCGGCTGCCTTCTGCCCAATCAGTACCGCGTCCTGCATCTGGCGAAACAGATCACCTATGGCTGATGGCGAGTGCGACATGAACAGCGTATTGGACTTGTCCTGGGCTCCGATTTCTTTGATGGTATCCAGATACTGCGTGACTAGCACTAGCATCATCACGTCTTTTGCCGTGGTTCCCTCGACCGCGGCCGAGAAGGCCTCGATCGACTGCTTCAATCCTTCAATAATCGCTTTCCGCTGGTTCGCGATACCCTGGCCCTGCAACGCTTTGCTCTCCGCTTCTGCCTCGGCTTGTTTTACCTTGAGGATCTTTTCCGCCTCACCCCGTGCGCTGGCCGCCACCTGCTCCCGCTGCGCCGCGTTGATCTCATTCATCGCCGCCTTCACTTTCTCGTCCGGCTGGATGTCGGTCACCAGCGCCTGATCAATGGCGTAGCCGTATGTCTGCATCACGTCATCGAGTCCTTGCTTGATGGCGATTGCAATGTCGGATTGCTGCAGAAACGCGTCGTCCAGATTCATCTTCGGCACGTGTCCCAGGATCATGTTGAACACGTACGAGGAAATCTGCTGCTTTGGGTTCGCCAGTTTGTAAAAGGCCTCATAAACTTTGTCCGGGATGACGTGATACTGCACTGAAACCGGAATCTTCACGAATACGTTGTCTTTGGTTTTGGTCTCGACATCGAGCGCGAGTTGCTGCACCCGCAAATCTACACGGCCCGCAATCTGGTCCAACCAGGGCAGCTTGAAGTTCATGCCGGCTGTGGCAACGCGTTGGAACTTGCCCATGCGTTGAATCACGACGGCTTCCGCGGTCATAACTTGGAAAAAACCGCTCAGAATCGTGCCCAGCACAAACAGGCCGAGCACGGCGTAAAAGATGTAAAGCGGAACCTGGCTAGAATCCATGACAGCCTCCTCGTAATTTGCGCTTCAGCAGGATGGCGCTGCCGCATTGCGAGGCATCATAGCGGTTCGTGGAGCTCAATACAACGTGCTGCATAGGCCCTCAACCGCTGCGCAAAGGCAAAGGCAAAGACATGCGTATCCGCGCAGCTAGCGCATGATGAGGGTCTGGAGCAAATCCGGTTACGGTTTCTTCGGTGTCAGCCCACAAGCGTTCTTGACCAGGCTCAGATCCAGCCCAGCCGGCGAGAACTCGGCGATCTTTGGACCATCAGGAGTGCGAAACTCCACCCGAAATAATCGCGCCCCGAGCAGCTCTCGCGTCGTGCCTTTGTCCATCGAGAGAAAGTGTCCGTTCACCCAATTCCAGTTGTGATTGCTGTGCGCGTCGTCCACTCGGACGAGCACGTGCATCTGGGGTTGTCCCCAAAACCCCGGCCAGTCCGGCCTGCCCAACCTTACGTTGGGACGAAAATCGGCCAGGTTCATCTTGCCGTCGGTGCAATAAAGAACGATTCGCGCCTGGTCCACCCTGTCTTCGGTATTCACCTCGTTGGCCGGCAGCTCAAAGCGCCCTCGCTTCGCCGCCGTCATCGGGTCTTCTGCGCGATATTCCGTCCACTTGCCCCCCGCGCTGACCCCGTTCTCACGGCTCTCCTGGCGGTCTTGACTGTCTTGACGATCCGGACGATCGGGAGGATATTGACGATCGGGGCGGTCCGGAGGATATTGAGGCCCTTGCTGTGCGTTCAAGGCTCCGGCGCAGAGAAGTACGACCCCAAGGGCCGTTACCCAGGGGCCTGTACTGTTCCATTTGACGAAGGGACTAATGATCTTTGCTTGCATAGTGCTCCTCACGCAATAGGAACACCGCGGACGGCCAAAAGTTGCTTCCGGAAATCCTTCGAAACGGATTACTTGCCGCCTTCAACCCACACCGTCTTAGCGTTGGTAAACTCGCGAATCCCGTACGGCCCCAGCTCCCGGCCGTGCCCCGATTGTTTGATGCCCCCAAACGGCAGCCGTGGATCGGAAGCCACCATCTTGTTGATGAACACCATCCCGGCATCGAGCTCGTTGATGAATCGCTCCCCCTCGTGCGGATCATTCGTCCAGGCACTCGCACCCAGACCAAACCGAGTGTCATTTGCCAGGCGAATGGCCCCGTCAATATCATTCACCCGAAACAAACTCGCCACCGGCCCGAACAGCTCTTCTCCATACGCCGGAGAATTCCGAGGGACATCTGTCAGCACCGTCGGCGCATAAAAATTTCCCGGACGGTTGAGCGCTTTGCCTCCGGTCAACACTCTCGCCCCCGCCGCAACCGTCTTGCGAACATCTGCGTCCAAGTCGGCTACTCCCTCCTTGGTCGCCAATGGGCCCAGCTCTGTGCTCTCATCGAACGGATCTCCCAGCTTGAGAGACTCCATCTTGCTCACGAACTTCCGCTCGAACTGATCGGCGATTTCCTCCGCCACGATGAAGCGTTTGGCCGCGATGCACGACTGTCCGTTATTCACGATGCGCGCCTTCACCGCGGTTGCGACCGCTTCGTCCAGGTTTGCGCTTTGCATCACAATGAACGGATCGCTGCCGCCCAGTTCGAGCACTACCTTCTTGATCCTTTTTGCCGCCCCGACTCCTACTTCGATCCCCGCCCTCTCGCTTCCCGTAAGCGTCGCCGCCACGATCCGTGGATCGTTCAGGATGCGGTCCACTTTTTGTGAACCGATAAGCAGCGTCTGGAAAACGCCTTTGGGGAATCCGGCGCGCAAAAGAATGTCCTCGATTGCAAGCGCGCATTGCGGCACATTCGATGCGTGTTTCAGCAGTCCGACATTGCCAGCCATCAACCCAGGCGCGATAAAACGAAACACCTGCCAAAAAGGAAAATTCCATGGCATCACTGCCAAGATCGGTCCCAGCGGCTGGTAACGAATGAAGCTGCGTGTCGCCGGTGTCTCGACAATTTCGTCAGCCAGAAAACGCTCTGCGTTCTCGGCATAGTAGCGGCAACCCGACGCGCACTTGACCGCTTCATCCACCGCCGAGCGAAAGGGCTTGCCCATTTCGGTGGTCATCAAACGGCCAAACTTGTCTTTTTCGTCTTCGAGGATCTCCGCCGCGCGCAGCATCATTCGCCGCCGCTCGACGAAAGTCGTATGCCGATACTCCGAGAAGGCGGAAGCGGCGAGCGCTATTTTCTCGTCCACCTGAGCGTCAGACAGCGGCTCAAAAACTCGGAGCACCTCTCCGCTTGCCGGGTTGATCGTGGCTATAGCCATCTCGCCTCATCTGTTTCTTGGTCTCGTCACCATACCAAAAAACCAATTTTCAGCACAATCGCTTGCCCCCTGATGATCGCGGAGGCGTCGTTACCTTATCGCCGGGGAAGCGACGCGAGGCGACTAGATCGCCGAGTGACTTGTTCTCTCCACCCCCAGTCGCGACTGCAGTTCCTTACGATAACGGCGGCTCATCCGGAGTTTGGTCCCGTTGCCGAGCAGGACTTCGTATTCGCCGTCCTCATTCAGCTTCAGGCCGCGGACCCGCTCGAGGTTCACGATGGTCGAGCGATGAATGCGGCAGAAGATGGATTCATCCAGCTCCTGCTCCAGCTCCGCAATGCCGCGGCGTAACAAATGGGCTTTCGGTCCAATGTGCAGGCAAGCGTAGTAGTCAGCGGCCTCGATCCAATCAATCTCAGAGATTTTCAAAAACCAAACTTGGCCGGCTCTCTTGATTGCCAGGCGATCCATTTTTCTCGGTTGCAGCTTGCCATGCCTGATTCGTTCCTTGGCCCGGCCGAGAGCGCGCTCGAAGCGGGCATTGTCGAACGGTTTCAGCATGTAATCGAGCGCGCCAGCCTCGAAGGCGCGCAACGCATACTGATCGTAGGCCGTCACAAAGACGACGGCGAGAGGCAGCTCTCCGCCCAGCATCTCCAGCACGTCGAAGCCGTCGCACTCCGGCATCTGAACATCCAGAAAGACCAAGTCGGGCCTGCGACTGCGGATCTCGGCCAGCGCTTCCATGCCGGAACCGCATTCCCGCACGATTTCAATTTCCGGATCAAGCCGCAACAGCACGGCGATGTTGCTGCGAGCCAGAGGCTCGTCGTCCACCACCACCGTGCGTATTTTTGAGGGACATGGCTCCGGGCACACCATTTCATTCCTTCGCAGCCGCGGTGGCCACAAACGGCACGGAAAACGAAACTTCCACTCCCCCCGGCCCTTGATTCCGCATGTTCAGATCGAAACCGTCTCCGTACAGCTCTTGCAGCCGAGTTCGCACATTCGAGATGCCTATCCCAGACCCAGTCTTATCCCAATCCACAGGCAACCTGGGCCCGTCGTTATACACGCTGAGTGTGAGCCTTCCGTTCGAGCGGAAGGCGGAGACTCTAATTGCCCCGCCCTGCATTCGTTTTGCAATTCCATGCTTGACCGCATTCTCGACCATAGGCTGCAGGATCAAGCTGGGAACCTGCGCGCAAAAGAGTTCCTCGGGGACATCCATGCTCACCTCCAGCCGCTCGGCGAAACGCACCTTCTGGATGTCCACATACTTTTGCAGGAACTCAATTTCCTCGCCCAGTGGAACTTGTTGCCGACTGGAGTCCTCCACCACCCGCCGCAAAAAGTCGCTAAGCCCCGCGATCATGCTTACCGCGGCATCGTTTCTTTTCTCGCGCACCAGTCCTGCGATGGCATTCAGGGTATTGAATAAAAAGTGAGGTTCAATTTGCCGCCGCAGCGCATCCAGTTGCGCCTTCGAAAGCTGCTCGTTGAGCCGCGCCGTCTCCGTCTGCTGCCGCGCCAATCGCTCGCGCGAATCGATAACATAGCTGATGGCGAGGATCGAAGCATAAAGAATCACTTGCGAGAGCAGCCCGTTATAGAACTTGTCCAGCCAAAAATGCAGAAACTGCCCGGGAGGGGAAGGGTTCAACCACGGATTAAGCAGCGTATCCAGTCCAGCAACCCACACCGAGTACATCAGACCGATGCCCGCGCAAGCGCCTAGATGAATGCCCCAGGTGGAGACCGGCCTGAATTTCGTCGGAGGATATCGCCGGCCCAGAAACAGCACCACCGGCGTGGCCAGCGCCCACGGCAGCCAGGCAACCACCAGCCTCACAAACAGACGCGCCCAGGCATGGTGCATGCCTTCCGCGCGCATCACAAAAACATTCTGCGTCGCGTCGAACAGCCCCACTCCGGACCAGATCAATGCAATCCAGAACCATCGTGGCGAGTGCCGTTCTCGGATCGAGTCCATACCGAGAATGGTATGCTACGGCGCCTCAAAATAGGCGAAAATTGCAGCCAATCCACAGCTCTGTGCAGCAACCTGCCTGGCATTCTGAAGCTCAGAGCGTGATACTGCCGCTATGCGCACCCCAACCAAAATCGCATTGCTCACCGCGACAGTTCTTATATCACTGTTGGCCCTCAATCAAACCGCGACCGCTCCCGACACCTCAGGCCCGCAATATACCAGCGACGGCCAACTGAAGCTCCCCGCGCGCTACCGGGAATGGGTTTATCTGAGCACTGGCTTCGACATGAGTTACAGCCCCGCAGCCATGCAGATGGACCATCACATGTTCGACAACGTCTTTGTGAATCCTGAGGCCTACAAGGCGTTCCAGGAAACCGGGACCTGGCCCGACAAAACCATGCTGGCGCTCGAAGTCCGCAAGGCTGAAGGTAAAGGCTCCATCAACCAGAAAGGCAATTTCCAGGGCACCGAGCGGATGGGCTTGGAAGTCCACGTGAAGGACGAAGCGCGTTTCCCTGGCAAGTGGGCCTTCTTCGGCTTCGACGACAGCAAGACCGCCACCATGGTTCCAAAGGAGGCTGCGTGCTACACCTGCCACTCCGCCCACGCCGCCGTGGACACGACCTTTGTGCAGTTCTATCCCACGCTGCTGCCGATCGCTAAGAGCAAGGGGACGCTGAGTGCGGGGTATCAGAAGGAAGGCGGGAACTGAGCCTTGAATTCGGCCAGAACTCTAAGCGATGATGTTCGTCGCAACTTCCGTATGCTGCCCAGGCAATGGAATCTTCCATTCACCACTGCTATTCGTGCGACCTTCACTTTCTCACTTGTCTTCGGATTGGTTATTGCGGGATTCGCTCGAGAACGAGGGCCGCATGTCGAGGTAGTGTGCCCTTCGCCACCAATCCCGGTCAGAATCGATAAACGGCAGGTATTGGTCTATGAGCTCCATGTCACGAATTTTGATACGGTGCCCTTGACGCTGAAGCGTTTCGAAGTTTTCGCGAATGACGAAAGCAGCGCGCCACTCAGCACTCTGGCTGACGCAACGTTATCGGCGGAGATGATACGAGTCGGTGAGGCGATGAGGATGGCCGATTCTGGCGGCGGAGTCAAGGACG